>Ga0187771_10000089_pt1 | contig 43597 bp, 34 predicted proteins | sample 0116_SJ02_MP15_1_FD_133139 | JGI IMG/M metagenome (GOLD analysis project Ga0187771, IMG submission 133139) | Tropical peat soil microbial communities from peatlands in Department of Meta, Colombia - 0116_SJ02_MP15_10_MG | ecosystem: Environmental > Terrestrial > Soil > Wetlands > Peat | place...
CGCGGCATCAACCCTGGCATCCAAGACAGCTACAGCCCCAGCAACACGTCCATGCAAGTCTTCGATATGCCATTTCTCAAAGTCGATTCCGATCAGGCCTTTGCCACTGCACAAAAACATGGAGGCGACGAGATTCTGGGGAAGGAGCCTGATACTCCTGTGTTCTACGTCTGCGACTGGAACCGCAACGCCAATCAGCTAGTCTGGCACGTCATTTATGGCGCCAGCCGCGAAACTGCCAAGCTGACGGTCGCGGTCGACGCCTCCAGCGGAGAGTTCATCCGGGCCGAGAGGTAACCTGCTCGGCAACTGCCTCTGGAACTGAGGTCTGCGACACAGTTCGGTTCCACACAGCTTTATTTTCTGCCAAGCCTCACTTTGTCGCCGGGTTTTTCAACCGCTCGATGGCCTTTTTCGCCTCTGCCGCCTCCGGGCCATAGGGAAGGATCTTCAGGTAGTTTTCGTATTCTTCGCGCGCTTCGTCGGGTCGATTCATCTTGTCCAAGCACACGGCCAGGCGGAATGTAGCGACCGCGTCATTGTCTTTGTAGTACAGCGCCTCGCGATAGCGGCTCTCGGCGCCGATGTAATTCTTGTGCTTGAAATAGAAGTCCCCCACCTCGACGTTCTTGGCCGCCTTGTGCGGATCCCAGGGATGGAATTCTCCTACGTCGCTGCCGTTGGGGGAGCCTTCAGCATTTCGCACCGCTTCGGCACTGTTCGGATGCAAACGCGTATCGTTCTCCGGCGGGCTGAGGTCCACCGGCTCGTCTTTGCTGGAACTTTCGCCCGGCTCGTCGTCGAGTGCGCTTGCATCCACCCTGTCCGATCGGGGCGGTGGAGGATTGGGCGCGGTCCGCTGGTCAGGCTTTAAGTCGGCAGGCGGAGACGCGTTCCTTGCTGGCGTCTTCGCCGGCGCAGAACCATCCGCCTGGGAGGAATTCCGCGCCCACGCCGCCACACTCACCGTAAGTAAGAGGACAAAAACGAATCGCATGCCACTATTCTAAATCTGCAGCACACTCCCGCACACGACGGTCAACTGCCCGAGCTGCCTGTGGGCTTTCACGAGTCCCCGCGAAGTTCCAGCGTTACCAAGACAGCAGTTTTCAATCCGGTGTATATTGCTTGGAACCCTGGGGAACGGAACACGGAGTCTGTGAATCTAGCGGTCTGCATCGCTGCCAAACCAGGGAGTACTGAAATGACGACTCACCGTGAGCGTCCCCTCCGCGTCGCGATCCTTGCCGCCTTGGCTTGCTCGATTGTGGGGTTCGCAAGGCCGCAGGGCCAGGAAGATCACTCTCAAGTCAAGTTTGCCATACGCACTGAGCTGGTCTTGATCCCGACGCTCGTCACCGACAAATCGGGCAATCACATCACCGGACTGAAGAAGGAAGACTTCATCGTGCTGGAAGACGGTGTCGAACAAAAGGTCGCCACGTTTGAAGAAATCCACAGCGACGTGCATCCTTTGCGGCGTTCCGCACCTCCCAACGAGTTCAGCAATTCCGTAACCGACGAGTCGTCCACGAGGCGTGTTACGGTGATCGTTCTCGACTTCATCAACACGCCCTTCATGGCTCAGACGGCGGCGCGCAAGGATTTGCTCAAGTATTTGACGCAGTCTGTCGATGCGCGCGAACCGACAGCCCTGTACACGCTCACACGCAGCGGGGTCCGGGTAATCCACGACTTTACGACCGATCCTCGCGTCTCGGTCGCTGCCCTCCACAAAGTAAGAGGAGATGCATACGAGATGGTCGATAGCCCGGAAACTGTCGAAGCGATCACCGGAACCGCCAGCCCCGATGGCAGCGCGGGCGATCCCAGCGCGGCGGCGAGCACCTCCGGCGGCTCCGGCCAAGCTGTTCAGGCCGAAGCCGCCAGGATTCAGGCCATGCTTGAGGACTCGGAACTGAATTTTCAGTCGTTCGAACAGCGCCTTGCCATTACCTACACGCTCGAGGGTATGCAGCAGATCTCACAGGCCTTGGCGGGGCTTGCCGGGCGCAAGTCGCTGATCTGGGCCAGCGGCGGATTCCCTTTCAGCGTGAGCGATAACACCATGCAGCTTGCCCCTGCCGGCCGCGATACCCTCTCCGATGTTCTGCCCATGTACGAGCACACCTGGCAACTCCTGAACGATGCGCAGATTTCACTCTACCCTGTGGATGTCAAAGGACTGCAAGTGGTGACGGTTCCGAATGCTTCGGTGCGCAATCCGGGGGCAAATTTCGGGCGCCGCATGATGTGGAAACAGTTGGACACGCAGGCCACGCTTCAGACATTTGCGTCTATGACTGGAGGCCGCGCTTATTACAACTCGAATGACTTGGCAAAAGGTTTCCGCGAAGCCGTGAACGATTCTTCTCAGTACTACATGCTCGGGTATTATCTGGATCACTCGAAGACGAAGTCTGGCTGGCGCAAGCTGGCGGTGCGGGTAAAACGCGACCACACCGAAGTCCGGGCGCGCAACGGCTTCTTCGTGACGAATGCCACCACGGATCCAGATAAGAACCGCAACAACGACATTTCTTCCGCTTTGCAGTCACCTTTGGAGTACACCTCACTTCCGCTGGTGGCGCACTGGGGCAAGATTGAGCCGGGCAAGCAATCGGATAAGAAACGCGTCAACTTCGAGATCCATCTTTCGGCAGACTCGGGCGTCATCAATGAAGCCGACAGCAACCACGCCGTGCTGGACTTCGCGGCGCTGGCGGTGACGCCGGACGGCAAGCGGGTTGGCCAACCCGTCGGCCAGAAGGTCGACGCTCACTTGACCGCAGACAAGCTGTCTGTGGTCAAAAAGCAGGGGATCGTCTATCGCGATTTCCTGGAACTTGCTCCGGGAGAATACACTGTGCGGCTCGTTGTCCGCGACGATCTCACCGGACGCACGGGTTCGGTTGCCGCGCCCTTGAAGGTGGAGTGATCAGAAGCACAGTGAACTAGCTCTGCCGGCAAGCACGTACGTCACAGCTTGTCGCTCACACCAAAAAAGCAGGCCGCTCAGGGGGAGGGCTTTGAGCGGCCTGGTTGGCGAAGTCCTCCGGGGAGGAGGAAAACTTTGTCATCCTGAGCGAGACCCTCTTGGTCTCGCGAAGGATCTAGGCACGCCGCGCGAGCTGCGCGCTTCTTGCGGGCGCACAAATCGCGCGTTTGGCGCGCATCGTTAGCCCGCTTCCTTACATCGACGGCGGATTGTTCTGACCCGTGGTTGCGGGTGTCGTCGCAGGCGTGCTGCCACCAACGGTGTTGGTCATCAGGCGCACATCCACGCGGCGATTATCGGCTCGGCCCGCCGCGGTCTTGTTCGACTCGACCGGCTTGTCCTTGCCCAGTCCAATCACATAAATCTTGTGCGCGGGCACGCTGTACTTCGACGCCAGATACTGAATCACCGAATTGGCACGGCGCTGGCTCAGGTCGTAGTTGTATTCCGTCGATCCAACGGAGTCGCATCCGCCTTCGAGCGCGATGATGTAACCCTTGGTCGAGGCAATGCTGGCGGCCAGCTGATCGAGCGCCTCCTTCGCCTTCGGCGTCAAGTTGTCTCTGTTAAAGCCGAACTTGACCGAGGTCTCGGCGACCGCGTGATAGTTGTCGAGATTGGCGACCGTGTTGGTCAGCACGCCCACGCGGCTATTGGCGGCGTCGGCCATCTGCTGGGCCGAAGCGGCGGTCTGTCCGGCAGCCTGAGCCTTCTGCTCGACAGCATCGGTCTTGGCATTCACCGAGGCCAGTCCGGCCTGCACGCGCGCATCAACATCCTTGATGTCCTTGGTGTTCTTCGCGGTCAGATCATCAAGCTCGTTGGTCTTGTTGATCAGCGGCGTCGTCTGCTGTTTCACGTAGTTCTTGCTGGCGCACCCGACTGTGGCCACCATGCTAGCCGCCAGACAAATCACTAATGAAGTGCGGGTCATAGGTATAACGCTCCTTGGTCCAACCTTTTTGTCGCGCCTGGTTCCCCGAAACTGACTTGCCAAAAACTGGTTATCCCCAGGTCCGGTCGCGGCGCGCTGTTTTGAATCCTAAAGCCCTGGGACTAGATATTTCACAACTGCGCTTACAACTTTGCACGGCAGGGGCCAGTGTAGCGCATCTGGCCCGACCCTGATAAGTATAAACATTTTCAATGGCTTGCGGAAAGCGATATAGCTGATCGTGCGCCAGGCAAGCCAGCGTCAACGCAAACCCCACACAGGAAAGCGGAAAAATTTATACGGGGGCTGCCCGCGACGAGTCTCGTGCCAGACGAATGTTATCATCGGAATCCCTCTATGGTGTGCAAGGTTTTTCTTCTTTCCTTCCCTCTCCTATGCGCTGCTGCGGCTCAGCAGGCGCCGTCTGCAGCGACCGTCGGATCGAACCAAGCCTCCAGTCCCGGCACCCCTGCTCAGACCATTCCTGTTCAGAAAGAAACCGTGGTTGTCACGGGAACCTTCGTTCCTGCGCCTTTGTCCGAATACGATCGTTCCGTCGAGTCTCTCGACACGCGTCAGAATGCCCTTCTGTTCGGCTCTGCGGCCGATTACTTGCGCCTTGATCCCGCCATTGACCTCGAACAGCGCGCCCCCGGTGGCGTGCAGTCGGATTTGTCCATTCTTGGATCCACCTTTGCCGAAAACCTGGTGCTGCTCAACGGACTCCGACTCAACGACGCGCAGACCGCGCATCACGACATGGACATCGCCGTGCCGCTCGAAGCCATCTCTCGCATCGAAGTGTTGCGCGGCTCAGGTTCCACTTTTTACGGATCGGACGCGATGGGCGGCGCTGTCAACTTCATCACCGCGCCGACGCAGTCAACCGAGATTCGCCTGCGCGCCGGGCTCGGCAACCAGGGCTTCAACCAGCAGCACGCCCTAGCCTCACTCTTGAAGCGGAACTGGTCGGAGACCATAGCCGCCGATCGCGATTTCTCCACCGGATTCGTCTTCGATCGCGACTACCGCAACAGTTCCGCTTCTTCGGAAACGCGCCTCAAATCGGCGTTAGGCCAAACTGATCTGCTGTTCGCGGCGAGCGATCGCCCTTACGGCGCTGACCAGTTCTACGGCTCGTATCCGTCCTGGGAACGCACAAAAAGCTGGTTTGCGTCCGCGCAGCAGGACTTCGGCCAGCGGACCAGTGCCGCTTTTGGCTACCGCCGGCACAGCGACGAGTTCATCCTTGTGCGCAACGATCCTTCTATCTACGAGAACAACCACGTGGACGAAAGCTGGCAGGCCGCCCTGCGCCGCCATGATCCTCTGGGCGACAACTCGGCCGTTTCGTATGGCGCTGAGGGCCAAGGAGACGCAATCCAGAGCAACAATCTCGGCGAGCACGCGCGCAACCGCGAGGCCGTTTATGCCAATCTCGACTTCCGCGCGCTGCGGCGCTTTTCGCTGTCAGCAGGGGCTCGCGAGGAACTGTTCAGCGACAGTACTTCCCTGTTCTCGCCTGCGGTCGCGGGAGGAATAACGCTTCGGCCTTCCCTGCGGCTGCGCGCCAGCACCAGCCGCGGCTTCCGGCTTCCAACTTACACGGATCTCTATTATTCCGACCCTGCCACCAAGGGAAATCCTTCGCTGAAGCCGGAATCCGCGTGGAGTCTGGATGCCGGGGCCGACTGGACTCCCGGCTCACGCTTCTCTGTGGCGACTACGTTCTTTCAGCGCTGGGATAGGAATGTGATTGACTACTTCCAGTTTGCCCCCAGTCAACCTTTTCAGGCTACTAACGTTGACCGCCTACACTTCACGGGGATCGAAGCTCATGCCGACTTCCGCCTGCCCCACCAACAGGACGTGCAATTCGCCTATACGTTTCTGCACGGCGATCACGCTCCGCTGCCACCAGGCGAGGTCTCGCGCTACGTATTCAATTATGCGTCGCACGAAGCCGTCTTCGCTTGGACTGGCTCCTGGCACGGCTGGCTGGTGGCGCGCACTCGACTGGGCATCACCCAGCGCTTTGAGCATCCGGCCTACCCCGTATGGGATTTGGCGGTCGCGCGCAGCACCGGCAGAATTCGTCCGTACCTGCAACTTGCCAACCTGAGCAACACCGGCTACGAAGAAATCCCTGGAGTCCTCATGCCCAGCCGCAGCATCGTCGGCGGCGTGGAATTTGTGCTCATGCGGAAAACGCATTGATGCTGGGACGCGCCTACAATATGGCTAATGGAAATTTGTTTTGATACGAGCACCATTAACGCTTTGTGCGACGATCCTGAATCGGGTAAGTTAATTGCCAAGATCAAATCCGCACATAGGGTTTTACTTACCTCGATAAACGTCGTTGAGGTCGTTGCTAATGCAGATGAGCAACGGCGTCATTTACTTCTACACTGCATGAAGTCCCTTTCAGATGGCTTACCTCTTGCGATGCCGAACAAAATAGTTCGTCGTGCAACGCGCGCCTTTGCAAAGGGAAAGAAGAAACTCGCCATCACTATCACACAGGACGATAGTCCCTTATGGGCTGTTGTCAATGACCCTTCACAGGCAGGCACGGAGCAACAAGCAGAAGCTCTCCAATGGAAGCGGTCGCTGGAGGATTCGTTTCTTCAATCCCATCGTGATGCTCGCGACTCCCTTCGGGACACGCTGTCTTGGAGCCCTCAATCCCGCCCGCGTTCTGCCGGCATGTTGATTAAGAGCTTCAGAGAGGAAGGCGACTCTCTCTACGGGCTGGTGAAAGAGGTTTTTAGGAAGGAAACCAGTCAATACCTCTCTCGCGATGCTATGTGGCAACTTTTCAAAAGAGCGCCGGAGTGGCCGCTTTTCCTCGCCGGGTGGGGTCACGAGATTTTCGCTCGGGTGCTACAAGAATCCCGCTACGGGCCAAAGGGCAAACCAGGCACCCTTGATCTCTGGTGTGCCGTCTATCTTCCTGTTTGCGATGTTTTTGTGACAAACGATAACGGCCAACATCGTGCCCTACGACTGCTGAATGTGTTGAGCAGTCGCATAGGCGATCCTCCGATGCCCAAAACACGTGTGCTGAAGTACGTGGCTTTTCGCCGGGTACTTGTCGAATAAACACGACCATCGAAGGTAATGGACCTTCTCGCCAAAATCCGCACTATTCCAATCGAGCCTGGCGTATATCTCTACAAGAACGCCGAGGGCGAAGTCATTTATGTCGGCAAGGCGAAGAATCTGCGCAGCCGTGTCGCCAGCTACTTTCACGAAGGCCGCTGGGAGGACGCGAAAACCGGTACGCTCGTGCGCGAGGCGGTCGATGTCGATTACATCGTCGTTGCCAACAACAAAGAGGCGCTAGCGCTTGAAAACAACCTGATCAAACAGCGCAAGCCGCGCTTCAACATTTTGCTCCGCGACGACAAGACATATCCTTACGTGAAGCTCACGCTCGGCGAGCGCTGGCCGCGCGTCTACGTTACGCGCCGCCTGCGCAAAGACGGCAGCGAGTACTACGGCCCGTACTTTCCGGCTAATCTCGCCTATCGCATCGTCGATCTCATCCACCGCAACTTCCTGATTCCTTCGTGCAAGGTGGACCTGACCCGCTTCCATCCCCGCCCTTGCCTGCAGTACTACATCAAGCGTTGCCTAGGCCCATGCGTAAAAGAACTGACCACCGCAGACGTTTATCAGGAAGCCGTGCACGATGTGAAATTGTTTCTGGAGGGCCGACCGACTGATCTTTCGCGCTCGCTGCACACGCGCATGGAGCAGGCTGCCGCAGCCGAGGAGTACGAACGCGCGGCCCGCTATCGCGATCTGATTTCGACCGTCGAACAATTACAGGAGCGCCAGCGCATCGCCGCCGCCGAAGGCGACGATGCCGACGTCTTTGGCTATCACTACGAAAACGGCATGTTGGCCGTGAACCTGTTTCACATGCGCGGCGGCAAGATGGTCGACCGGAGGGAGTTCTTCTGGGAAGACCTCCCGGAGTTTGCAGCGGCTGAAGACTTCACATCCATTTGTCATCCTGAGCGAAGCGAAGGACCTGTGCAACTTGCCGATAGCTCCGCGAGATTGGCCAGTTACATAGATCCTGAGGTCCGCAACAAACGCGGACCTCAGGATGACAAGACGACTTTTCATCCTGGCGAATTCTTCTCTGCCCTGCTCAAGCAGCTCTATATCGGCCAGCCCTACGTGCCGCGGAATTTGTATGTGCCGGTGGATTTCGAGGATCGCGAGGAATTGGAAGATCTGCTTTCCGAGCAAGGTGCAGAGAAGAGTGCCCACGCGGCGCGGGTGCACATTCTCGTGCCGCAGCGCGGCGACAAGCGCTCGCTCATTGATCTTGCCGGCAACAACGCCAAGCAGTCCTACGATCAGCGTTTCCGCGTGCTTAAGCCGAATGCGCGCCGAATTCAGGAGGAACTGCAGGAGGTCCTCGGCCTGCCGGAGCTGCCGAAGCGCATCGAGTGCTTCGACATTTCACACATCCAGGGCGCGGAGACGGTCGCTTCGATGGTGGTCTGGAAAGAAGGCAAGATGAAGAAGTCGGATTATCGCAAGTTCATCATCCGCACTGTCGAAGGCGTAGACGATTTCGCTTCAATGCGCGAAGTCGTTGCCCGCCGCTACAAACGTGTCCAAGAGGAAAAAACGACCCTGCCCAGCCTCGTGCTGATCGACGGCGGCCTGGGCCAGCTCCACGCCGCGGCCGAAGCCCTTGAAGCGCTTGAGATTATCAATCAGCCCCTAGCCGCGATCGCCAAGCGGGAAGAGATTCTCTACGTCCACGGGCAGGAGCGCGACCCGATCGCGCTCGATCATCACTCGCCCGTGCTGCACCTGATTCAGCTCATTCGCGACGAAGCGCACCGCTTCGCCGTGACCTTCCACCGCAAGCGGCGGCAGATGCGCGACCGGTCAACCGAATTGCTGGAAATCCCAGGAGTTGGCGCCAGCACCACACGGCGCCTGCTGGAACATTTCGGCAGCGTGCAGGCGGTGAAGCAGGCTGACGCTGCAGCTTTGTCAGCGGTTGTGACCCGCACGCAGGCCGAGGCGATTCAGAATCACTTTCGGAAATAGCAGTTCACAGGACCTAACTAGCGGGGACGACTGCCCAACCTACCGTTTTGGGGGACAATGAGTGAAGTCGCCTGTTAACAGAAGTTATCGTGCTCCCACCCTCCGCCTGGTGCAAAAGAGAAGCCGCCCAAACATCTGGCGGCATGAACTGCTATCGACATCAGCTAACTGTGAGTGTTGGAGAAGTACACGGTTGACGAACTGCGATTTTACACTCAAAACCGGGTTGTTGGTGAGAGGGGATGTTTCGCCAGTTATGGCAGTTTCTTCTCAAATTCAGGATATCGGCTCTCGGAAAAAGCCTCATTCAGAGCGTCGAGACGAGGGCGTAGCACGGCAGCGGTCTTTGGGAAATCATGGGTTGCCACGCAACTTAGGATAATGTGAGGCGGGAAACACCGATGCCGGATATCCCCCTCCAGTTCGCCATGGCGTGGAACAGCCAGCCGGGGTCTCAGTGCTCACCCCAGACCCGAGCGTTTGTGTGTGCGCTCACCTGCAGTTGGCTTCGGGCACGCTGGCCGGAGATTTCGCGGCCTGGGCGACGTAGCTCATCAGCGTCACCAGTTGCGGCATCGTGACTTCGAGGTTGAGGTCCCTGCCTCCGGGGCCTCCAATCTTTTTGAGATCTCTCGCACAATGAAGCCTCTGGCTGATGTAGGTCGGATCAGGGAAGCGAATTATGACGGGAGTCTCTACGCGCAGGACCTCACTCGCCGGCAACGAAAATTTTTGCTTCTTCTTGCGTTCACCCAGTTCCTCAAAATCGAAGGTGCCCTTCGACAACACGATTTTAGCGTCCACGAGTTGCCCGCCTGCCAATAAGTAGTACTTCACCTGCAACTCCAGCGGAGACGCGAGTTGCAGAGGCGTATCAGCCGCTACGGGCGCAAGGCACCGAGGCGCTTTTGCGTCATCGAAGGGCTCAAATCGCTTCACCACTCCCGCATCATCAAATTCCACCAGCAGGTTGCCGCTCTTCCATACCCTTCCCGCGAAACCGGGCAACCCGAGAAAGATCGCCCATGCACCCGAGGTCGAGGACGACCAGCGGCCCACGAAGAAGTGGTCGCCCTGATAGCCGGTATCAATCGGCTTGAGCTTTTCTTTCACTTCTGCGTGCGTGGTCTGACCGGGAGTAAGGAATGACAAATCAATGTTCTTCACCTCGGTGCCTTCGGGGGTGCGTGTGCGCTTGCGCAAGGGCGCGGCACCAATGCATCCAAGCAGGATCGCACAGAGTGCCAGAGCGATGCCCGCCTGCAACTGCTGCCGTGCGCAGGTGTGCCGATTCCCAGCCCTCATTGTCATCCGGATTGTCATCCGGAACCTCCTTTTTGACCTTTACCCAGTCTGACAATTCGTGTGTTTGCCTTGCCTCAGGGGGTGTGTGCGTTTCAACGGCGGGAACGGCTCTTCGGAGAGGCGCGGCTCTAGTCGCCCGAAACCCTACGCTGAGGAGCAGAACCCTGTCAGTGACATGGGTCACATCTGATGTCGGCAACCCAGACATCGGACTAGCCCAAAGTGACGAGGTCCTCAAGTGGTGATGAATCGCCATTGCACTCAATGGCCCGTCCCTGCAGGTCTTGAGTGTAAACGGCCCGTGAAGATGTTAAGAAGAGCTGCGAAATCACACCGCCAGTTTTGACGCCTACAGCTTCGGCGGCAGACTCGCGTTCCCCATGTCGAGCACGACCTTCCAGCTTCCGTCCTTCTGCTTCTTCCAGATGCTTGTGTAATTGCCGTACTCAACCGTGGGCTTGCCGTCCTTGTCTTTCGAACGGAACTCGTAGGTGCCGTAGGTGTAGCCGAGATCGCCGGCAGCAGAGATGTCTGCGCCCACGGGCGTCCAGGTCAGATGATTGTTCTTGTCGTCGAGAAAGCCCATGGTCGCTGCGATATTCTCCTTGCCCGAGATGACCGCGTGGCCGTTGGGTACCTCGACAGCGTCGTCGGCGTAGTACGACATATATCCTACCGACTCCTTCTCGGCGGCAGCTTGCATGAATTCGGCTTCGAGTTGTTTCAAAGTGTCGGCCGTGGCCTGAGGCGAAGCCGAGACTGCGGGGCGCGAGACGGGCAGGAGAATCGTGGCGACTAGGAAGATGACAACCAGAATTGGCAGAGATGATTTCATGCGGACCTCCAGAGAATGCGCGGATATTTTACTCTGGCCGCAGCGGGTTAGCATCGCCGATTGATGATTTCTGATTGTTGGTTGAAAAACGGAGGGGAGCCCCAAAAGACGTTAGAGCGTAAACTACGTTGAGGCTTAGACGCCTTCTTATGCTCTCGGCCGATGCTCGTGCGGAGGGCGACCGCAACGCGGCGCGCCGCACAAGACGAATGTTCTCATTGCGGATTGGGCGCCGCGAGCTTTTCGAGCACTTTGCTTTTCTCGGCCTTCTGCTTTTTGACTCGCATCGCCATGTCCACCCAGTGGTCTGCCGTCATTAGGTCTTCTTCACGAGCAACCGGATCGTCGCACTCGACATCGGCTCTCTCACGGTACATCAAATTCATGTATGCCATGGCGTCGTCGTAGTCGGGACGAAGCTGAATGGCTTTGCGGAGATTCTCTATGCCCTCGTCGATCGCCGGGCCATTTTTCACCTTGAGTTCATCGCAGACTCTTTTCTGATCGGGCTGATCCGTACGCAGATGCTCGTCTGGCGGCAGCTTGAGCCGGGCACGGGCCTCCATGCGGGGCTGGTAGCAAGACATCCAGTCAATGACACCGAGGGAATAATACGGTTCCGGGTCGTCGGGATTGAGATCGGAGGCCATGCGGTAGTACTTCTTAGCTTCCTCGAATTTCTTCATGTTCAGGTACAAGTACGCGATGCCCTTCGTGCTGTTGATTCTTGAATCGCCGACTGGATCGGCATCGAGAACAAACTGGTACTGTTCGATGGCCTGCTCGGCGATGAAAAGGTTGTCCTTGGTGTCGACGCCAGGGATGTATTGGCTGACCAAAGCGGTCGCCAAGTATAGATGGGCCACGGTCTTCGTCGGATCGAGTTCGGTCGCCTTGCGGAAGTGCTGGATGGCCTCCTCATAGTGGGCGTTCTTGTAAGCGGCAACGCCAAAATTAAGTTCGTCACCATAGGATTGGGCCGGGGCAACCCTGGGGAACAGAAGGAGCAAGAAGGTTGCGATAGTGCGCGACAGTGTCTTCATGGAAGCCTCAATGAAAGCTCGCACACCTCCTGAACTGCCACCATCCTAAGCGTCTTTGACACCGAAGGAGGGCAAAAAGCTCCACCGCCCTAAAGTGGTGCGGCCTCTCAGCGCCAGCCACGCGGCACAGGCGAGCATCCGCACACGAGGCCACCGGTTCAAAGCTTGGCGAGCCCTCATGCGGAGGGCCTGCCAAAAGGGGTTCCACTCGGTTTCGCAGCAGAGCAGATTTCTTGTTACAGTGATGAGCGGTACAGGAATCATGAAAATTCGGCAATGGATTACGGGAATTGTTTTGCTCGTTCTGGTGGCGGCAGCCATCGTGGGATTGGTCGAAACCCGAGCCGTGCCTGCAAATGAGGAAACCGCGGCACCGACGGGCAGGAGGTTCTTGGGACGAAGAGCGCAGGTGGCGCAACTTCCGCTGGTGGACCAGCGGCCTCTGGAGACGGCGCGGCACATGGGGGCGCTGGCCGGCACCCCGGAAGAGCAGGCCCTGGCGCATGCGGCTGAAAAAGTTGGGGATCACGAAGTCGATTTGGCTTTTTTCGACGCGCTGCGCACAGCGGAACAGAATCCTCCTCCGCTTTCTCCCGAGGCGAAAGAGATTGCCGCCCGCAAGGCCAAGGCGGAGCAGACGGTCAAAGAAGATCAGGAAAATATCACGTTGCTGACGCGCAAGCTGGCCACTGCACCGGAGTCTCAGAAAGACAACCTGCAGGATCAAATTGACGTCGCCAAGGCGCAGACGGATTTGGATCAGGACGAACTGGACGATGCGACCGAGGACTTGGAGCAGGCCGGAGGTGACCCGCAGTCGAAGATCAAGCGCCTGCAGGCCGAGCACGAAGCCAGTGACCACAATGCGGCGAGCGTGGGTTCGGCGGTGAATCCGCATGAGCAGGATTACCAGGCACATACGCTGCTGAGCGTGTTCCGGGCGTGGCAGGCGCTGCGGGAAAAAGCGGTGCTGCTCGACGCCGCCCGCTACGAAACCACGGAAAAACAGGCCTATCTCAGGAAGCGGCACGACGATCTTGAAGCACAGGTTGAAAAGGAAAAAGAAAACCGCGAAGCAGCCAAGCAACAAGCCAGAGGTTTCTCCAAGAGCGGCAAGACAGCAAACCGGGAAGAATCCAAAGCGGCGGCTAAGGCCGCGCTCGACGCACTCAAGCAATACACTCTCGATCAGAAGAATCTGGCCGACCGGGGACGGCGTCTGCAGGACGAACAGGATCTCAGCGACATTTATGCCAACTGGATCGCGTTGGTCGAAGCCCGTGAGCGGACAGCACTGCACAACCTAGTTGAGGCGATCCTGTGGATTCTGCTGGTGCTCGTGGGGATCTACCTGGCGAACCGGCTCATCGAACATTTGTTCACCGGCATGACGGCCGAAAACAAGCGCGTGGACACGCTACGCGCAGTGGTGAAGTTTGCAGCTCAGGCTGTTGGCGCGTTGGTGATCCTGTTTGTCATCTTCGGCATGCCTACTCAAACCACGACGGTTCTGGGTCTGGCCGGCGCTGGGCTGACGGTGGCGATGAAAGACTTCATCGTCGCTTTCTTTGGCTGGTTCGTGCTGATGGGACGTAATGGCATTCGTGTGGGCGATTGGGTCGAGATCAACGGCGTGGGCGGAGAAGTGGTCGAAGTGGGGCTATTGAAGACTGTGTTGCTTGAGACCGGCAACTGGACCGATTCGAGCCATCCTACCGGGCGGCGGGTTTCGTTCGTAAACAGCTTCGCCATCGAAGGCCACTTCTTCAACTTCACCACCTCGGGTCAGTGGATGTGGGACGAACTGCAGGTGCTGATCCCGCCCGGTCAAGATCCGTATCCAGTGGTCGACGGCATCCAGAAACTGGTAGACAAAGAAACGGCCGCCAATGCCGGCAAGGCTGAAGCGGAATGGCAGCAAGCGACCTCGAAGTACCGCGTGCATGCTTTGTCGGCCAGACCGGGAATCAATGTGCGGCCAACCGGCGGGGGAATTGAAGTGCGGGTGCGCTACATCACACGTGCCTATGAGCGCCACGAAGCGCGCAAGCGGATATATGAGGCAGTGCTGGGGATGATGCACGGGAGACGCCAGGAGGCGGGGTAGAATTTGCGATTCCGATCTTCGATTGGCGAGTGCGTGCGCTCCCCGAAGGAACCGTTGATTTCTGATTGTTGATTGACAACCGTTGGCGCCCAGGCTCTTCGATCGGCAATCAATAATCGAGAATCAACAGTTTCTCACCCTGCTTTCCAGATCTTTCCGCAAAAAGTCCTTGATTTCTTCTGGCAACCGTGAGGTGTGCAGCACGTCGCGCAACTGCGCGGGCGAAAGCCGGCGGGCAAACTCAAGTGCCCGGGCCAGCGGCGTGTGAGTATTGCGCAAAAGCGCGAGGCGAATCTCGGAGCGCAGCGACCACTTCGAGTGACGGCAGACGGCTTCGACGAAGGCCGATGTGACGTTCACGTGCTGCAGCGCCTTGATAACGGCAGCTTCAGTGAGGCGCGGATTTTCGAGCGCGGCCCGCCACACGGGCACCTCCTTATCGAGCAGCAGCGCAGCCGCGACCAGGCCTGATGACCGTCGCGCCAGCGAAAGGCGCTCTCCCAGCGTGATGGAGGCCAGGCGGGCAACCAGTTGTTCTTCGGCTACGCGCTTCAGGTCGGCGGGAACGGCGGGCATCAGCGAGAACTGCATCAAATCGAAAGTGTAGAATTCGCGGATCAGTCGCAACACGATGCGGCGCGGAGCATGGGGATGCGCCGCCAGCGCAAGGCGTACCTTACGCGATTTCATCAGCGCGGTGTTTCGGCCGATTTGCTCGACCTCTTCGGAGGAGAGATCGCGGCTTTTGAGCAGCGCGAGCGCGAGGTCTTCGGTGAGGTCGGGGCCGGCGGCGTCGGTCGGAGAATGGACCGCTGCTTCCGATGAAAGAGATGGGATCTCTGTTTTTTCCGTGCTCATGTAATTCCGCCCGCCGCCCTGCGCGCCAGGCGCAGCGCGCCTTCCACCGGCTCGACGACTTCGGGTTTCACTTCCACCCGCGAATCCAGGGCGCGGAGTTCATTGTAGAAAACCTGGCGCACCAGCGGAGCGTGACGAAAGACGCCTCCAATCATGGCCACCGGGACGGAGGCGATGTGCGCCTCGGTGAACAAGCGGCGGACGACGACCACAGCGAGTTGGGCCAGTTCCGTGCCGGCGCGGGTAAGAACCTGCGCGGCGAGATCATCCTGGCTGGCGGCGACAGCAGGAAAGAGCGACGCAAAATCCGGCGGAGGGATGGCGTTGGCGGCGCGCGCGAGATCGGCCAGCGAGCCCGTATTCCAAGCCTGTAAGAGTGCGACCGCGAGCGCGGAATCCGGCGGCGAAGAACTTTCGCTCGCTCCCGGTTTCAGATCCGCGGCACGCAACACCGCGCTGACGGCAGCGCGGCCGATCCAGTGCGCCGAGCCTTCGTCGGAAATGGCAAAGCCCCAGCCTCCGGCGCGGGCAGTGTTGCCGTTCGCGTCGCGGCCGTAGGCAATGGAACCGGTGCCAGCGATCACGATCACGCCCGGTCCGGTATCAAAGGCGGCTTCGAGCGCGATTTGCATGTCGCCAACAACCTCAACCGGGGAGAGCAGAAGGGAGGCAAGAATCTGATGGACCTTTTCGGCAACCTCTGGATGAGCTGCGCCGGAAGCGCCAATGCAGGTATGTGCGACCTCGACTGCCGAGATGCCTGCCGCGGCGCAGACCTGCCGGACTGCATGTTCGAGCGACTCGCGGGCCTGCAATTCGCCGACGCGGACTATGTTGCTGGGGCCAGAGATGGCTGTGGCGAGAAGCCGCGATTCGTCGCCGACGGCGCAGGTCGTCTTCGTGCCGCCGCCATCAATGCCGAGGTAGTAGGGCACGGGTTAGTTGTAGCACACCGACACCTCGCAATGCGGCGGAGCGATGTTACTTCGCCGGCGGTTTGTCGGCGTCTTTCGTCTCTGGCTTCGCCTCTTCCTTGTCGTCAACGGGCTTGGAAAGATGGAGTTTGCGCATCTCTTTGGCTCCCTTCTCGGGATCCACAGGCGTTACCTTGATTCCAGTTGCGAATGGTTCGGAGGTCCATTTGAAGTAATAGGTTTTGCCCGCCTCGGCCTCAAACCGGGCCCGCTCGTTTTCTTTCTGCCGCGCTTGATTGGCGGCCGCCGCGGCGGACATGATGACCGTTCCGTAGTACTCCTTGGGTAATCCGGATATCACAACAGTACCCGGCGGCACTTCCATGAATGCGTATTCGCTGTTGAGGAGTTTGGCGAGATGAGTACCGTTCACATAAAGCTCGTCGTGTGCGGACGAACCGGTAAATCTGTACGTGCGATAGATACAGACGATGGCTTTGCCGCTGGATGGCGCGGGCAGTACGGAATCCTGTGCGAGGGAGACGGGCCCGGTGAAGAGAACCACCATCGCACTGAATGCAAACACGAGGCACAGCAATGCAGAAACTGCAATTTTCATAATGTATGTCTCCTGGTAAGAGTGGTAAGAATCACTTCACAGCATGTATACGCCGGACGCAGCGGCCGCGCAATCGCCGGATCGTGCCGGGAAGAGCGTGGTTCCCATTTCCGTCTGAACTTCCCGGTGGATTCAGTCCTCACGTATACTCCGAACTTCGCCTATGGCAACGACGACGGCTGGCGGGCAAACGCGGTCGCCCCATACCAAGCCTGAACTTTCCCGCGATTTGGGTGCGAGCCACGCCGCGGCCATAGTGGTCGGAACGATCATCGGCAGCGGAATCTTTCTCGTCCCGGCGGAGATGATGCAGGCGGTGGGTTCGGCCAAGCTTGTCTACCTCGCCTGGGTTGTGGGCGGGCTGCTGTCGTTCTTTGGCGCTCTCACCTACGCCGAACTGGGAGCGATGAAGCCGCAGGCGGGTGGAGAGTATGTGTACGTCCGCGACGCGTATGGGCCGCTGGCCTCGTTTCTCTATGCGTGGACGTGGTTCGTGGTGGCGAAGCCAGCGTCGGTCGCGACAATTGTGACCGGGCTGGTGCGGATTCTGACGACGTTTTCAGTTTTTTCCTTCCTCTCTGCGGAGGTTATCACTTCGCCCTTGGCCATCAGCTGGGGACAAGTCGTCGCCATCACAGCCGCGATTTTGATTTCGGTTCTCAACTACATCGGAATCAGGAAGGCCGGAGAATTTCAGTTGGTCTTCACGCTGCTGAAGATCGCGATCATCTTCGGAATCGTGCTGGTCTGCTTCGGCGGGGCGAAAAATGTCGCAGGCAGCGGCTGGAGCAATTTCACGGGCAGGTTTGCCGGAGCGCACGGCGGAATTGCCGGCTTCATGACGGCACTGGTGGCAGCGCTGTGGGCGTATGACGGCTGGAATGATCTGAACATGGTGGCGGGCGAAGTGAAGCAGCCCGAGCGCAGCATTCCGATCGCGCTCATCGCAGGCGTGGCCACGGTGGGCGCACTGTACATGCTAGTAAATGTGGCCGTCCAGTATGTGCTTCCGGCAACGGCGATTGCGGCCTCGCCGCGGCCAGCATCGGACGCGGTGGCGCGGGTCCTGGGACCGATGGGCGCAGGAATCGTTTCGGCGGGCATGGCACTTTCGATGTTGGTAACGCTGAACGGCACGATCATGAGCGGTGCGCGCGTGCCCTTTGCGGTGGCGCGAGACGGATATTTCTTTCGCACGCTGGCCGGGGTGCACCCGCGGTTCCACACTCCGTCGGTAGCTATCGTGGTGCAGGCGGCGCTGTCCATTGTGCTGTTGTTGCTGGGGGCAAATTTCCAACAGCTGTTCTCGCTAGCGATTTTCGCTGAGTGGCTCTTTTATATGATCGCAGGCAGCACGATTTTTGTGTTTCGCCGGCGGGAGCCAACATTGGCAAGGCCATACAAGATGTGCGGATATCCTTTCACTCCGGCAGTTTTCGTGGTCGTGGCGGCGGCTCTGTTGTGCTACACGTTCAAGAACGACTGGCCCAATTCTGGTTATGGCGCGCTGGTTATACTGGCGGGCATCCCCGTGTTCGGTTGCTTCTCGTCCTGGAGGCTCCGGCGCCCGGTCCAACCGAATTCCTAAGACCCTTTACCATCGAGGACACGAAGAACCGGGAAAAAACCCACACGGAATTTTCCACACGGAGGACTGGTTTTTCACGCCTGCACTTCCGTGTTTGTTCCCTGATTCGCCCGAAGGCTGCCACGAACATCGGCGGGAACGCCTGCCCCGCGCCCGTTCTGGACCATTCTCACAAAAGGACGTATCGCCGGTTACCTAAGGTCAAGAGCCGTTGACACGTTTACCCCCTGTCCTATCTCTCGTATTTTTAAATCTCCGAGTCCCGGCATGCTCCCCTGCCGGGTCCCAATGGAGTGAATTGGAAATGGCGACACCTTACCGCGGATTTCAACTCGGATTACTGCCTGAACGCAAGATCAACAAAAAGGCGATGGCAGCCAGCTACGGTCTGGTGACGCTGGTTGTGCTCTTGCTCGTCAATATTGGCCTGCTGATGCCGGAAAAGCTGCAGCTGCAGACGTATCACGTGGTGGAACTGATTCCCATGCCTGCGCTGCGGCCGGAGCCGGAACCCATCAAGCCGAAGCCCGAGATCCGGCGGCCGACGGTGAAGATCCCGGTGCTGGAGCAGCCCAAGCTTGTTGTGCCGCCCGAAATGCGTCGCCGGGAAGAGCCGCAACCGGTCGAGCCGCCCAGGGTGGTGGTGAACCAGTTTGCTGCGCCACAGATCAAGATTGCGACGGCGTCGCGTCCGCAACTAGTCCACACGGGAGACTTTGGCACCGGCAGCTCGGCGAAGCCTACCGTCAATGCGCCCATCGATAAGGTACAGACCGGAGGCTTTGGCGATCCCAATGGTCTGCCGGGTACCGGCAAACAAGGGGCGAAGCTGTATGCGGCTGCGCTGGGATCGTTTGACCTCCCGGCTGGTCCGGGATACGGCAATGGATCGGGCGGAGCCAAGGGAATTAAGGGTACGGTCGCCAGCGCCGACTTCGGCAGCGGCGTCGCTACCGCTCCCAAAGGCCATACCACCGGCCAGGTCGCGACCGGAGGATTTGGGTCGGAGCAGGTTGTGCATGGAGGGCCAAAGATCGTGGCCGCGGACGTAGGTCCAACCACGCCGGTCGAGATCACGTTCAAGCCCCTTCCGGTCTACACCGCGGAAGCCCGCAGTCTGAAGATCGAGGGCGAAGTTGTGCTGGAGATGAGTTTTGGCGCGAATGGAACGCTGCAGGTGAATCGCGTGGTGAACGGTTTGGGACACGGGCTGGATGAGGCAGCGATTACGGCGGCGAAGCAGATTCGGTTCAAGCCGGCTCTGCGCAACGGACAGCCCATAGATTCGGTCGCGCTGGTTCACGTGAAGTTCCAGATGGCCTATTGAGGCCGCGGCTCAGAGAGTTTGCGGTAAGAGTTTTCGCGAAGCAGTGAGGGCAGTTGAGCAGTGGAATGGAAAAGAACTTGGGTCAAAGAAACCTGGAGATGAGCGTCATGCGTACTTCGAATTGGATACTTACGGGGGTTGTGCTCGGAACGTTGTTCATTGGATCAGCAGGCGCAGCCGCGCAACAGGCCGCAGATTCCCAGCCGCTGCCACAGCCGCCGGTGGCGGATGCGACGCCGACAGCGCAATCATCGCAGTCGGCGGCTGCGGCGGCACAGCCGACCGCTCCCGCGACACAGCCAACGGCCCAGGCCGCGCAGCCGGCCCCGGCGCCGCAGCCGACTGCCGATCCGGCTCCCGCCACACCTGCCCCGACCACCATGGATCAGGTGGTCAGTCTCGTCGTAGAGCGCGAGCGTGGGCTGATCAAGGTGCTTTCGAACCGCACGCCAGTGGTCGAGACCTATCTGCAGAATCTGACCAACGACGCGCAACTGGGCCCGGTTCCGAGCGAGGATCATTATTTTCTCGGCCGCATGGATATGGGCGAAACCGTAGACCGCAAGGACTACCTGAAGAATGAGGAGTCCAAGAGCATGCAGACCCGGCTGCTGGGCGGGTTCCAGAAGCTCTACAAGGTACAGTACCAGCCCACGGGGTTCTCGTGGATGGTTTACGCGGACCGCACCGACTTCGATCGCGAGCACTACAGTTTCAGCTACGTCCGCCGCGAATTTCTGGGTGAAGTGCGTTGCCTTGTGTTTGACGTGGCGCCGAAGAAGGATGCCGGACGAGGCCGCTTCAAGGGCCGCATCTGGGTTGAGGATCAAGGCTTCAACATCGTGCGCCTGAACGGAACGTATTATCCGCCGCTGCGCAATTCCTACTTCTTCCACATGGACAGCTGGCGGTTGAATCTGATCCCGGGCTATTGGGTGCCAGCCTACATCTACAGCGAAGAGGGCGATTTCGCCGCGGGGGCGAAGAACAAGATCGCGTTCAAGGCGCAGACCCGCATATGGGGTTACGACCTGAAGAAGGGCGGCAAAGACGACGAACTGACGCAGATTCGAGTGGACAGCGTGAAGGACGACAGTCCGACGGCGCAGGACGCTTCTCCGCTGCAGGCCGAGCGGGTATGGCAGCAGCAGGCGGAAGACAACGTGGTCGAGCGCCTAACCTCGGCGGGCTTGCTGGCGCCCGAGGGCGACGTAGACCACATTCTGCAGACCGTGGTCAACAACCTCGAAGTCACCAACAACATTGATTTGCCGCGACCGGTGCGCACACGCGTGTTGCTGACGGCGCCGCTTGAAACCTTCAGCGTAGGCAACACCATCGTGATCAGCCGCGGGCTGATTGACGTGCTGCCCGACGAGGCCAGCCTAGCGGCCGTGCTGGCACATGAACTGGCGCACATCGTGCTCGGCCACAACCTGGGCTCGCAATATGCCTTCAACGACCGCATGCTGTTCTCCGATGACGCAACTTACCAGAACCTGGGCTTCAAGCACATTCCGGAAGAGGAGCAGGCAGCGGACAAGAAGGCGCTGGATCTGCTGAAGAACTCGCCCTACGCGCAGAAGCTGGACAACGTGGGACTGTTCCTGAAGGCACTACAGGCGCGCGCCGGGCAACTGGGCGCGCTGCTGACCACGCATTTGGGCAACCCGTTGGCAGAGGGCGGACAGGTAACCCGTTTGTCGGCGCTCTCCACGCAAGGCCCGGCGCTGGACAACAACAAGCTGGACCAGATCGCGGCTTTGCCTCTGGGCGGGCGCGTGAAGATCAACCCATGGGACGACAAGGCGGAGATAGTGAAGACGGCTCCGGTCGCCATCACTTCGGCGCGGGACAAGATGCCGTTTGAGGTAACGCCATTCTTCCCGCGGCTGACGCGCTATGGCACGACCGCTCCAGCGGCACCGGCCACGACCGCGTCGAACTCGAACCCGGGCAACTGATGCCGCGTAGTCAATTCAGAAACGTCATCCTGGGGGATCCAGGCTGCCAGGGGCAAGGATCCTTCTCCAGCCCCCAGGCTGGTCAGGACTGACGCTCCAAGTTGAGGGAAGACGAGGCAGGGCAAACCGGAGGAAGATCCTCCGGGGTGCCCGGCCTTCGTTTTTTTCTGAGGGCAGTGGCTGGCCGTCAGTGGGCAGTGATCAGTGGTTGCGTTGGCTGCGACTTTGGCGGACGAATCTGGCTGCGCTACTGCGCGACTGGCACGCGCACCAGAATTGCGTCATCCACGCGCACGATCAGTCGCGAGAACTTCGGTTTCCCCACGATTTGCATCGCCTCGTAGCGCGGGTTCAGAGAGTCCACGTTCACGCGCAGGGGCGCCTTGGGATCTTTTGGAACGTCGAAGGTGACGCGAACGTCGGGCTGGCCGTCGCCATCGATATCTACGAGGTCGGAAACGTGAGCGGGCAGAGCGCTTACCGGTCGCCAGTCGAGCTGCACAAACGATTTCTCGGTCTGGAAGAAATGGGGAGTCACTTGACGATGAATGTCAATAGTGTAGCCGGAGGCCTGCACAGTGCGGACTTTCGGCCCGCCGGAGTACATCTCGTCCACGTGCAGGCCCAGGCTGGCAAAGCCTTTGGTGAACAGGCCCATCAGTACAAAGGGCACCAGAACGGCGGCGAATACAGTTAGCCCGGCACCGGTGTAGCCAAGTTTTGCCGCCAGCGATTTCATGAGTGCCTCCTAAACGAACAGATGCAGGATGGTCGCCAGGCCACCGGCGATGATCCTGCCGCCGAACATGATGGCCATCGCCCAAGCCGCGTACAGAAACATGAGCCGCGCACGCTCGGGCTTGACTGCGACCTCAGTCCCGCGAATGTGCCACACGGCAGCGTCTTTAGGGCAGGCGTCCACGCAGGCGCCGCACTTCATGCACGACATGAGCGTCTCGCCTTTTGCAATGGATTCATCGTTGAGCGCCATGGTCGGGCAGCTTTTCTGGCAAAGCACGCAGGGAGTACAGCGGGTCTTGTCTATCTTCACCTGAAAGACGCTCATCTTGTTGAAGATGGATTGGAATGCGCCGAACGGGCAGAAGAAGGCGCACTGTGTTCTTTTCTTGGTGAGCAGCGGTAAGGCGATCACGAGTGCGGTGAACAAGACGATGAAAATTCCGTTTTGAATCATCCCTATTGCGTTACGGGCCGCTACATATTCCGACACCGCCTTGAAGGGGCAGAGCCACATGCAATATGCCGGTTCGAACAAGGCCAGCGACAACAGCACCATGGCCAGCAGCACAGCCCACGGGCCATAGCGCCAGCGGGAATCTATTTTGCGCAACGCGGCCTTGGCCGGGACCGCCGCCATGCCTTCCTCGATGCCTCCAAAGAAGCAGGCATAGCTGCACCAGCCTTTGCCCACCACGATGGTGATGGCCAGCCAGATGCCAACCATCGCCGCCATGCCGCCACCCGACATGCCGCCGTTGGGCAGGATCGAACCGGGGAACACCACCGTTTTGGTAAACGCCGCCGGCAGGATGAGCAGTGGAATGGGGATAAAGCAAAACGGCGTGCGGCCGGCGATCATTTCTTCGATGGGAATACCCATCGTGCCGCGCATCACCATGACTTGGTGGATGAAGCCCACCGGGAACAGAAGTCCCATAGCCACAAAGAACCAGCGGCGCCAGCGGTAGGTGCTCCAGGTGCGCATCATCATGAAGAAAAGAACAACCATGAAAATGCCGGTCATGACTTCGGCGATGCGCGCGGGACGGCTGGCTTCCCTGAAGATGGGAGCGAACATGAGAGCCGACCAGAGCGCGATCGGCAAGGTCAGCAGAAAAGACCGGCCGACGCTGCGCGGCTCGCGAGCGACAAGAACCTTAGTAGCCATGCGTAGTTCTCCTGATCAGGGTCATGAGACCGGCATAAAAGTAATACAGAGCGATCAGCACCATGGCCATGCGAGCCACGGTGGTTACAGCTTCGTTGCGCCGCACCCATCCCAGACCGGCGAAGGGCACAAACCACACGGAAGTGCCAAGAAAGAACACGGCAAAGAACAGCATCGCGGCAGCCACGTTGGCCGCCTCGGCCGCGCGCACGCCCGCGGCTACGAACGGAGGGCAGAGACTGATTCCGGTTAAGAAGCCCAGCACGGCCGCGCCTGGGATGCGATGCCTCCCTGCTCCGCCGATGGTTACAAGTTCCGGGCTGCCGCAGGCGTGATTGCACGCACGGCCAACGGACCAGGCATAGCGGAGCAACACGCCCGCCAGCAGCAGGTGAATCATGGCGAACAGCGACGAGCGGGCCGGTGACGGCAGCGACACCAGAGCACCGACTTCCCAGGCCACTGCGGCAAACAGCAGGTATCCGAGCAGACGCGTGGCGAGGAAGGCAGAGAGGTAGCGGCTATTCAGGCGCATGCCGGACCGCTCGGCCAGCAAGGACGGAACCAACACCGGACCGCAAGAGGCTACGCACGCCGGCCCAGACGCCAGCCCCAGAATCAGCGCCTCGCTGAATGCGAAAACCGCGGGCATGGTACGGAGCCTAGCATTGGGCAAACGCCAGGTCTGTGATTGGGCGCACTCCGCCGCCAACAGCCGCGCAGCCCTCGCCACCCCGGCGAAGCAGTCTGACCTAAAGTCACTTGCGAAGGCGTTTGCAGGCACTTCCAATGGGTCTTATGAGCATTTTGAGGATCGTCAGCGTCGTACTCTTGAGCTCCATTTTCAGCATGGCCAGTGATCTGGCGAAAACGTTTCAGGACGCCGCGGCGCTGGCCGAAGCACAGGAAAAGGCGGACGCAACGAAGGACTATTTCAGCAAAGTACTTCTGCCCTACTACGGCCAAAAATACGGCCCGGTTCTCCAGTCATGCTTCGGCACGGTTCAGCAGCCCGACAGCAGTTCGTTTTCGTTCGTGGCGGCGATTGGTTCCGATGGGCGGGTCGCGCGCATCTACGACGATCGCGAGACCAACATTTCCAAGTGCCTGCGCGACGCGGTTCAGCACGATGTGTTCCCGGCGCCGCCCGTGTTTCCTTACTACCTGCACATCGATATGAAGTTCGGTGACGCACCACCGCCGCACGCCGCCTCCGCGGATGGAGCCCCGCCGCTGATCGTAGCGGATAAATACTCGTATACATTCGGCGTTCCCCAGGGCTGGGAGTTTAGCTTTGAACAAGCGCAGGTGCGCGGTGCGGCGTTGGCGTTTTTCCCAAAGGGCGGGAGCTTCAATAATTCCAGCAGCGTGATTTACGTGAACGAGATTGGTGCTCCGTGTTCAGACAACTGCCTGAGCCCGCTATCGCAGGCGATCGCCGCAACCCTTCGCGATGCTGAGGCCGAGAGTCCCACAATAGAGGTCGCCTCAGCCGCACCGGTCAAAATCAAGGACGGCGGGCAGGGGACGATTCGAATCTTGAGGGGAGCCACCGATCCGCGGGATCCGAAACAGGGCAAGGACCAGGAGGCTCTAGCTTTCATCGGGCACGATGAAACCATCATCCTGGTGGTGCTCACCGCCAGGGACAGAGGAACTTGGGAACACGATTTTGCCGCCTTTCAGCAGGTCGTAGCTGGGCATAGGTTCTTCACCTGCAACAGCCCAGACCTTGCGGTCCCATGCAGCCGATAGCGCAAACAGGCTCGCAGCCCGCACGTCGCCCTCGACGGTCTGCGCATCGGTAACTTGCGGGCTTCAGAGATGGTCCTCGACAATTAGGTATTGGCAACACGGGATTGGTGTTGCCTCTGAGGATCGATTGAGGCTGTGGGTGAACACGCTGCTCCGGCTGGCCGCGGGAACGTATTTCGTTCTCACGTCGCTGTATTGTCTGCTGGCATATCTGCCTTACACCTACTGCGCGTTCATCAAGGCGCCGCCCTATCAGTGGATGATCACGTTCACACATCATCAAGCGGGATTGTATTGGATGGCTGCTGCGGCGGGAGTGGCGGCGAACTGGCCGGTGCGGCAGGCCTGGCGCAAGGGGAATAAAGCGCTCTTGGCGGGGGTCGGGCTACTTATTCTGGGCGGAGTTTACCTCGGTGTGCACCCCTTCCTGCCCAGTCTGCAGAACAATAGCGCGGCATACTGGCTGAGTCTCGCCAGCCTCGTGCCGGTGATAGGGCTGGTGTTGTGGCGCCCGTCGGAAGGAAAGCAAGGCCTGGCCAGCGGGACCGATGGGCGGCCTTTCGCATATTCGGCAGGTGTGCTGGTGGCGGTCGTGGTCAGCGCGGTCTATGTGTTCGGCGCCCGCATGGCCTTCAACACCGAAAACCGCGCCCAGGATGCGGAGATTGCCCTGTGGACTATCGTCACGCATCTGGTTGTGGCAGTGGCGATTTTGTCAGTATTGAATCTCATCTTCCTGGTGACGCAGAAGAGTTCCCACGCTCGCCGGGCGAGGCTCGGACTGGTGGGTGCAGCCATTGTGGTGACGCTTTCGGTCATGCTGTCGCATTTCCTTGACACGGCGATGAGCTTTGACGGCTTCGCGGCGTATGCCTACGCGGCGGCTTTGTCGGTCACGTTGACAGTGTGGGGATTCTCCCTGGTGCTGCCGTTCCTGCAGCCTAAGACTAGCAGCGAAAACGGGGAGCCACTCTCACGCGTAGGCAGGCTCGCAATCTGGTTGGCGATGGTCTTGGTTACCAGCCTGGCAGTCGCGTCGCGCTGGCTCATCGGAGGCGAAGACTGGAACGGCCTTGTCGCCAGCACTTGGGCGGTAATCTTCTGGGTTGTGATGAGTTTGTGCTTGTACCGGCTGCGTCCGGCGAGGGCGCATTATTCGGCTGTGGCTATCGTAGGAATCCTGCTGGTCAGCGCGTTTATTTACAAGGGATTGCAGATTACCGACATCTTCTGGTCCAAGTCGCTGGGCACGACCGATGACGAAATCTCATTGAAGCTGGAAGAGTACGCCGAACACGACGCCTCGTTTCAGCTGGCCCACCACGTCCTGGGAAACAACAGGATTCAAGCTTGCGGAGACCTATGCCGCATCCTGCGTGAATACACGAATGTGCGCGATGCACACACCCGGGCAGATGTGGAACTTGTCGACACGCTGACTCCGGCGAGCGGGCCGCTGCCCAACATTTTTGTCTTTGTGATTGACTCCATGCGGCCCGATTACATCGGCGCCTACAACCCGCGCGTCACATACACGCCGAATATGGACGCGCTGGCGCGCGATGGCGTCGTGTTCCACCATGCCTATTCGCAGTATGCCGGCACGTCGCTTTCGGAGCCGGTTTTCTGGACCGGAGCCCTGCTCCTTCACGCGCATTATGTGCGGCCATTCTCACGCCTGAATGCGCTCGACAAAATGCTCCGCGCGGACCATTACCGAATCACCGTCAGCATGGACGATGTGTTGACTCAAATTCTGAAGCCCGCGGACGAGATCGTTCAGATCGACACCGACAAGAAGCTCTGGAACTCGCTGGAGATCAGCTCGACTGTGAAGCAGCTACCCGCCGTTTTGGATGCGCCGCGAGATGCGCTCCAACCCCTGTTTTTCTTCACCCAGCCCAAAAATGTGCACCAGTTCGCGCGTAATAATGTGCCCTCGGCAGCAGCACAGCATTGGCAGTCGCCGCCGGGCATGGACGCGCGCATCTCCTGCGAAGTGCACTGGGTCGATCAGCATCTGGGCGAGTTTTTCCGCGATCTGAAGCGGCGCGGGATGTATGACAACAGCATCATCATCGTGACCAGCGATCACGGCGATGCCACCGGGGAGTGGGGACGGGTCAGCCATTCCCTGCTGATATGGCCCGAGATCATGCACGTGCCGCTGATCATCCATCTGCCACCTCAGATGCGCAAACAATTCGTGCATGACGACACCCGGCTGGCGACGCTGACCGACGTCGTGCCCACGCTCTACTATTTGCTGGGGCACCGGCCGATTCGGCAGAATCCGCTTTATGGCCGGCCACTGTTCGCGGAGACTCAGAAGGAACTCGATCGTTACCCGCGGCACGATCTCCTGCTGGCTTCGGACGCGAAAGCGGTGTATGGCATTCTGACCGGCGACGGACGGTATTTCTACACGACGTACGATGCCCCGGCGCAAAGCTATCTTTTTGACCTGACCCAGGATCCCAATGCCCTGCACCCTATTCTGACTCCCCAGCTTAAGCAGCGTTACGACGAGGAAATCATCGCGAAGCTGCAGGAGATCGGCGACTACTACGGATATAAGCCCAGTGTGGGATCGCTCGTGGCATCGGCCAGCAGAAGATGATCTCGGAAAACGCCGCCTCCAGCGCAAGCGAACTGTCTCAGTAATTCCGGAAAGATCTGAACAATCAACATAGAGTACATGTTTGGTCACGTTGAATTAGGGAGGGCGAACCGAAGGGGATAGCATTGGATCCAGAGGTCGGCATCCGGGGCCAGTATTCCTGGTCCAGGGTTTGGGTGCGGAATGTACAGTTCTGATGCTCCCCCGATCGTTGGCATGGCTACACGTTACTATGCGGGGCGCGTCGACCCCTTAGTAGACCGCGTATCTTATCCTTCTTTCCGTCGCCCCTTCCCCGGAAGGCTGGCCGGATTCTCGTGAATGCGCTCGCGAAAACCTCCGCGCAGGCCCGCGGCCAGGCCGACACTGGATTCTCCGAATCTGTCGCGCAGGCGGTCGGCGGCAGCCAGCGCGCTTTTCCAGCGTTCGCTGCGGGAACCCTCCAGTAGATCGATTTGCGGCGCGGCCTGGGTTGTGAATGACGATGCGTGCACGCCCAGCAGCCTCACCTGCGCGCCTTGCTTCCAGTTCTTGCGGAAAAGAGCGCGAATGTGCTCGAAGATTTCGGTATCGAGCTGAGTCGGGTTCGGCAAGGTGTGGGCGCGAGTGATGGTGGTGAAGTCCTTGTAACGCAGCTTGAGTTGAATTGTTCGCGCGTGAAAATTCGCCTCGCGCAAGCGCCGCCCAACCATCTCCGATAACCGCATGAGCGTGGCTTCGAGTTGGCTGAGATCGGCGGTGTCTTCGTTGTAAGTATGCTCGTGGCTGATAGACTTGGCTTCGGCGTCTTCCCCTACTTCGGAGTCGAACCAGCCTCCGGCATCTTCGCCGCGAGCTTTGCCGGCGAGCGCGAGTCCCCACTTCCCGAACCGACCTTCGAGTTCGCCTTCTTCTAGCTTGGCCAGGTCTCCGACTTTCTGGATGCCGAGCGCGTGCAGGTGGCCCTCCATTACTTTGCCGACGCCGGGAATTTCGCGCACGTCGAGAGGAGCGAGAAACTTCGCTTCCTGGCCGGGAACGATCCAAAGCACGCCATTGGGCTTGGCCTGCGCCGAAGACACTTTGGCGATCAGGCGTGAGGTGCCGATCCCGACTGAGCAGTTCAGTCCGGTTTCAGCTTTCATGCGCCGGTGCAGATTGTCAGCGGCTTTGAGCGGCGGGCCATGCAGGCGCTCGGTGCCGGTCATGTCGAGATACGCCTCGTCAATCGAGGCCATTTCGACTTGCGGAGTGAAAGTGCCGAGAACTTTGAAGACTTTCTCCGAGCATTCGCGGTAACGCTCAGGATGGCCATTGACGAAGATGGCGTGCGGACACTTCTTGGCCGCGGTGCGAAGCGGCATGGCCGAATGCACGCCGAATTTACGGGCTTCGTACGAAGCGGCCGAAACGACGCCGCGCTCATTGCGCTGCCCTCCGACGACGACGGCCTTCCCTTTCAGCGAAGGATCGTAGAGTTCCTCCACGGAGACGAAGAAGGCGTCCATGTCCACGTGGAAGATAGTGCGGGGGAAGGCGGGCTGGTGGGTAGCAGCCATGCTGAGTGGATTCTAGCAGCGGCCATCCGGCTAAGCTTGCACGTACCCTAGCATGACCGGCACCGACGGGAGCGCTAGAATTGTGGCTGACAGGAGGCAGTATGGCAACTCGACGAGGAGAGCGAAAAGACATGCCGGACGTTCCGGACCATGATTTTATCGATGCCCTGGCCGAAATCTGGTCTGGAGTTAATTATGCCGCTTATCACATGGCATATGTTCGCGTCTATTCCCAGACTACAGCTCTCAGGACCCCTGTGAGCGAGTTGGAGAAGCAAGAACAGATTTCGCGTAACTTGGTGCAGACTGACATGCTGATTTGTCGCGCCCATCTGGCGGCATTTTTCTGGCAGCTCGACCACGTATTCGAAGCTCTGCGGATCGCCATCACGCGGGCGCAGAAAGAGCACCCCACGTCGAGATACTACTATGCTTGCGAGCGAAGACTGGATGAAATTGAAGCTGCAGCCATTCGGCAGGAAATTAGCGCGTATCGTAATAAGGGACACGAGGTCCCAGCGATCATCGGTACCAACTGGGACAGCGATGGACGCTTCCTTTACCACTTCTTACCGACGATGAATGGACACGCAAACAAGGAATCCATTGAAATGAACGCGCAGCTGCTAGAGTATTTCAAATTTGCTGCACATCTGTGCCGTACCTTTGCTCCGCATGTCCTTAAGCCCGAGTTTTTTCGCAGCTTCAGGTTCCCCGTCACTGCACCTAATTCTTTCCTTGGGGAACTTCCTCCAGAAGCAAAGGGGGCGCGTCAGCTAGAGATGGTCATCGAGGCAAGCGATCAAACGTAGAATCGCTTATAGCTACGGAAACTGTAAGCGGCATCGCAGAAGACCAGTGTGTCTGCAAGACAAAAAGGCTATACCAGCACTTTTTCTCCACTCGCCGCGGCGGCGGCGCTGGCGTTGCCACGCATTTGCTTCACCTTTTCGTACACCTTGCCGTATTCGCGGGCAGAGGCGGTCCAGGAGAAATCCTTGTTCATGCCGTTACGCATCAGCACCTGCCATGAGGTTTGATCGCGGTAGGCTTCGAGGGCTTCCTTGATCGTCAGCAAGAGCGCTTCGCCGTTGTAGTCGGTGAATTTGAAGCCGGTTCCCCGGCCAGTGCGGGAGTTCCAGGGTTCGATGGTATCGTCGAGACCGCCGGTGGCGCGCACGATCGGCACGGTGCCGTACCTCAGGCTGTAAATCTGGTTCAAGCCGCAAGGCTCGTAGCGCGAGGGCATGAGGAACATGTCAGCCCCGGCTTCGATTTTGTGGGCCAGGGCGTTGTCGTAGGCGACCTTTACGGCAATCTTGTTGGGGAATTGCTTGTTCAGGCGGACAAACATTTCTTCGTAGGGCTTGTCGCCGGTGCCGAGCGCGACCACAATCATCTCTTCGCGGGCTAGCCGGTCCATGATCTGGGCGATCAGATCGAAACCTTTCTGGGCGGCAAAGCGCGAGACGATGCCGATTACGGGCAGCTTCGTTTCTCCGTTGGTGACGCCGAAGGCGGCCAGCAGATCCTGCTTGCATTTGACTTTCAACCACAGGTCCTGCGCCGAGTACTTGGCGGCGGCGAACCGGTCGGTCTGCGGGCTCCACTCCTCGTAGTCCACTCCGTTGAGAATTCCGGTCACGGTCGCGGCACGGCCGCGGAGCACGCCTTCCAGGCCGAATCCGTATTCCGCAGTCTGAATCTCCTGGCTGTACTTACGGCTGACGGTGGTGATGAAATCGGCATACGCCAGCGCGCCTTTGAGGAAATTCACCTGCCCGAAGAACTCCATTTTCGACATCGTGAACAAATCCCAGGGCAGCATCAGTAGAGGGAGGGTTTCGGGCGGGAACAATCCCTGGTAGCCAATGTTGTGGATCGTGAATACCGTCCCGACGCCCGCGAACGCCGGATCTTCCGCGTAGACGGTGCGCAGCAGCACGGGCACCAGCGCCGATTGCCAATCGTGGCAATGAAAGACCTGCGGGACTCCCAGGATTTTTGAGGCCTCCAGCACGGCGCGGGAAAACAGCGCAAAACGTTCGGCGTTATCGGGATAGTCGCCTGTTGGGGTGCCGTAAAGGGCGTCGCGATCGTAGAACTCCGGATATTCAACAAAATAAAAGCGGACACCGCCCACGCTGCCCCCGGTCACGACCGAGGCAAAGCGGTACTTGTCGTCAAAGGGAACGGTGATGCTGCGCACCACCGTGGCGGGATCGGCAAGCTTGGTCTGGCGATAACGCGGCAAATAGACACTGACCTGGTGGCCCAAAGCAGCGAGCGCGCGCGGCAGGGCGCCGACCACGTCGGCCAGGCCGCCGGTTTTGGAAAAAGGAACGCCTTCCGAAGCGGCGAACGCGATATGCATGAGTACAATACCTCCGGCGGGCACGTTTTTCCCGCGCACGCTATCATGAGTGAGTGAGGGCCCAGGTCAGACTGCTTCTGACCTGCAAGCATACTTCTCGAAGAAATAAGGGGTCAATGTGCCAAAGGTATCTTCCCCGCGGAAGCCGCGAATCAGGCCCAAGTTGGGACAGCACTTCCTGAACAGTCAGGATCTGGCTGCGCGCATCGTGGACGCGCTGGGCGACGTTTCACAGAGCACGGTGCTCGAAATCGGCCCGGGACGAGGAATCTTGACGTCCTTGCTGGCAAGACGGACGCGCCGGCTGATCGCGGTGGAACTGGATCGCGTGCTGGCCGCGCAACTGCGGCTGAGGTTCGCAATGGCTCAGAATGTGGAGATCATCGAGGCCGATATTCTCGCCATTGACTTCGACTCCCTTTTCGGACCGAGGCCAGGATTGGGACGGCCCGGCATCGAGATCAAACCGCAGCCAGCGAAAGTTGTGGGCAATCTGCCCTACTACATTACGTCGGAGATTCTGCTGCGGCTGTTTGAGTACGCGGAGTATTTTAAGAGCATCGTGATCACGGTGCAGCAGGAGGTGGCGGATCGGATCGCGGCGGAGCCGGGCAGCCGCGATTATGGAGTTTTGTCGGCGACGGCGCAGTTGTACGCGCGGGTGGAAAAGCTGTTCCCGCTGCCCCCCGGGGCGTTCGCGCCTCCGCCCAAGGTCTATTCGACAGTCCTCCGGCTGACGATTGACCCGCAAGCCGAAAAACTAGGTGTTGCTGGCGATGGGTTTATTGATTTTCTGCGGCTCTCATTCGCCCAAAAACGCAAAACCCTCTGGAATAACCTCAAAACCAGGTTTGCGGAAACGGAGTTGAAGAGCGCTCTGGCGGAGGCGCGCGTAAAACCGACGGCGCGGGCCGAAACGCTCAGTATGGAAAAGAGCGCGGCAGTTTACCGCGCCTTGCGCAACTCAACCGATCGCTCGTAGCATGGGTCTCGACGGGCTCACCGGAAGGAGGGTCTATGACTACGAGTACTCTTCGTCGCCCCGCCGTCGCGGGACGCTTTTACCCTCGCAACCCTGATGACTTGCGCGCCGAGGCGCAGGTTTATCTGTCACAGGCGAAGTCCGCGCACGACACTCCGGTCAAAGCCATCGGCTGTATCGCCCCGCACGCGGGCTACATGTATTCCGGACACGTAGCAGGCGCGGTGTTTGCCCGCATAGAGATTCCCGAGCGCTGCATCGTGATGTGTCCCAACCACACCGGCATGGGGCGGGCGCTTTCGATGATGACCGTAGGCGCATGGGAAACGCCGCTGGGCGAAGTTCCGATTGACACGGAACTGGCGATGACGCTGATGCAGCGCTTCCCTGCCCTACATGACGATGCGACCGCGCATCGTGCTGAGCACGCCGCTGAGGTAGAACTTCCATTCCTGCAACTACGCCAGCCGGAGCTGAGATTTGTGCCTATCGCCCTCGGCACGGGGCAATTCGAACCGCTGGAGCAACTGGGCCTGGCTTTGGCGGACGTGATCCGGACTCAGAAAGAACCGGTGCTGATCGTGGCTTCGAGCGACATGAATCACTACGAGTCGGACGCGGTCACGCGGGTGAAGGATCATCAGGCAATTGAGCGAATTCTCACGCTGGACGCGCCCGGTCTCTATAACGTGGTCACAGAACGGGACGTCAGTATGTGCGGCTTCGGTCCGGCAGTAGCCATGCTGACCGCGGCGCGGCAACTGGGAGCAAAGTCAGCCGAACTGGTGAAATATGCGACTTCAGGAGACGTCTCGGGCGATCGGGAGAGCGTCGTGGGGTACGCGGGAGTGGTGGTGCCCGCGAATTGAATTTCCGATGTTCAATTTCCGATCGCTTGATTTGTTCACCGCAACCCACGCACGTCGGCCAGGTTAGCGATTCAGCCGTTGCCGCCGGGCTAGCGAACACCTTCGGCATCCAAGACAAAGGCACAAAACCCAGCAATTCCCTACAAAATCCGCCGTTCGATCAAGTACATCGGTAACTTTTCTCCCGCGGAAATCCACAATTAACCTAGATGGGAGGGCTTTCGGGAAAGGTCTACCTATGGGCGGTCGTTATTGGTTTTGGATGGGTGCGCGGCTGGTCGTTGCCATCGCCATCGTGGCTTGGGCGGCGAGCTATATCGGATCAGGCAGCGGCGAAAAAGAGTTCCAGAAGACGCTGGACGCAATGAAGCAAGTACACAGCTTTCGCATGGCCTATTCGGCGACTCCGCATACACAGCATAACGATTTGCTCTGGGAGGTTGACTGCACCCGCAACCTTGTTCATCGCCAGCAGCATTACGTCGACACCTGCACCGATCCCCCGGCATGCACGAAGCAAACCGATATGAGCCGGGAGGAATTGGATTGGGCCGTCTACGAATACGTGCGGCAGAACGACGGCTCCTGGGCAGCCGGCGGGCACCTGGCGAGCAACACAACCCAGTATCTTTGCGGGCATCTGGCGGAGGGCACGGATAGCAACCTGCTGCCGCCCATCGCCACCATGATCAGGCGCGGCATCATTCAGAAAGGCGACAAGAAAACGGTGAACGGCGTGCGCTGCCGGGAGTGGCTGGTCACGCTGAAGGGCGCGCCGGGCGGCCTCGAGCATGACACCTTGTGCCTCGGTCTGGACGATCATCTCCCTTATGAAATGACCGTGGACTGGGAGCACTCGCGGGCCACGTTCTCCGATTACAACTCAGCAATCCAGCTCGACGTGCCAGAACAGATAGTGAAGGCGACCAGCGCCAACGGTTCGAACTGAATTCAAACCAGGAGTGACGCCAAATGATTGTTGCATCGCATCCAGCATCCCAGGGTCCCCACAGCGCAAATGTCGCGCCGGGCTGGGTGATCGCAATCGGGCTGCTTTTGATTGCGCCGGCGGCTTGGGCGCAGAACTCACAGAGCGGCTCGCTGGCCGATATCGCCCGGCAAATACGGGCGCAGAAGCAGGGACAGTCCGCCGCCAACGCCGGCTCGGCGCAGCAGGTGGCCGACGAGTTGTCGGAAGATCAGAATCGCACCGATGATGCGCCGGGTGGGTTCAAGACCTACAATGCCGGCGATTACATGCTGTGGGTGCCGGCTCCTTACAAGGTAAGCAGCCGTGACAACGCGGGGGTTGTGTTGGAAGGTCCGACGGTGGGCAGCAAGCGTTCCCTGATGATGCTCGGCACTCCCATCCTTTTGCCGCCGGCGGCCAGCGATGACGCCTTCCGGGGTGCAGCCACGCAGTTTTCCCACCTGTACGCTCGCAGCGCGACCTGCAGCAAGGCCACGGCGGGAAACCGTAGCGCGTATGAATGCAGCTTGTCGGTGGCGGAGCTGAACGGCGTTCGGGTAAGGGGGAACGCTTGGCTTCTGCGGAGCTCGAAAACCGTCTACCCGGTCGTCTGTGCGGCATCCAGCGACAGCGACAATCGTGACTTGGTCAACAACCAACATGCCGCTTTCAAGGACAACGCCGGCGAGGCGCAGGAGCCAGAAGACCAGGATATGAGAACCATCTGGCAGAAATGCGATACAGCGTTCCAATCGATTCGCCCGCAGGAAGCCAAGATACAAGCAAAACCGACGGAAGCTGCGCCCCAAGTCCAGTCAGGCCAGCAACCCGCGGTGCAGCCAACAATGGCTTCTCCAGCCCCGGCCCGGGCGCCTACGGCTGGCACCATCCCAGCCGGCTACAAAGTTCATCCGTTCCACTATTGCAGCGGTCCGCAGCAGTGCTGGGATGCGTCCGTGTTGGTGCCGACCGAGGCGAAACTGATCAGCTCCGACTGCAAACGATACATATTTCAAAGCCAGGTGCACGGAGCGGAGCTGCTGCTAATGGCAGGTCCAGCAGCTGGCGAGTGTGGAAACCAGGGCCCCGACCTAGTGCGCTGGAATCAACTCGCCGACCCGGAGAACAAACGTGCGCCGGGCACTTATAACACTATCAGCAACCAAGTGACCAAGCTGGATGGAAAACCGGCGACGGTCACGACCATGCATTTCCGTAACGGGCTGGTCGATTGGATGGGCAAGCGTGCCGAGGTCGAAAGCAACGGAGTTCCGTTGGTTGTGGGCTGCATCGCGCCGCGTGATCACTTCGACGACGTGGATGCCGTCTGCTCCACTATGATCGGGTCATTACAAATGCCATGAACGAAAGACGCGCAGTGCACGGAGTTTTGGCGGCACTAGCTTTGCTTCTCTGCCTGGGCCATCCGTTATGGGCGCAAAATGAGGAATCGCCGACTCCATCTCTGGGCGATGTAGCGCGGCAGAACCGCGTGCAGCATGGCGCCGCCGCAGCCGAAGGGGCCCCCAGCAAAGCCCAGGCCCTGGCCGAGGAAATGCAGCAGGAGGAAGAAGCTTCGGAAGCCGCGCCGTTTGGTTTCAAGAGCTACGACGCAGGCGAGTACCGGCTATTTGTGCCATTTCCGTACAGCCTTGAAGGGCGCGAAAACGGCGGTCCGGTGCTGGTGGGTTCGAACGCGGGAGTCACGAACACCGAAGTGCTGGCTGGCACTCCCGTCCCGCTTCCCGCCGGGATCAGTGACATTGATCTGCAGAACGCGGTGCGCCAGCTGGCGGCGCAGCACGGGGCTTACGCCTCTTGCTCAGCCACCAAACTGGGCTCGCATAAGGCGTTTCACTGCTATTGGAACGACACCCCGTATCTGCTGGGCCGGCAGGTGTGGGGCACGATGGAGGTTGTCGTCGGGTCAAGCAGCCTGATTCCAGTCATGTGCGTCAGCCCGGACGAGTTTCAGTGTCTGAGCTATGACCGGTTCGGCTATCACACTTGCAATAACCCCAGTCCGACCTGGCGGGAGGTGCAGCAGACCCAGGCGGCCATCGAGACGCGCTTTCAGGATGAACGATCCACTGGCCAGCTGTGCGAGCAGATCATCTATCCTTCGATTCAACTGAAAGAAGACATCGTGGTACATCCGGCGACGATTGCCGAGGGCAAGGCAGCCAAGCCCGAGCCCGTGACGAAGGCGGCGAGTGCACCGTCGGCGAGTGCCGCCGAGCAATCGGGAACGCAAGCCCCGTCCCTTGCGGAGCTGGCCCGCCAAGCGCGGCAGGCGCCTCGCGCCAAGGCTCAAACCAAGCTGGACAACGCGGAAGGAACCAGCCCGGCTCCTCCGGGGTATCAGTCTTTCGCTCTGCAGTACTGTGAGAATCCCCAGCAGTGTTCGCAGGGGGCAGTGGTGATCCCGGAAAAAGCCGAGGTGGTTTCGAGCACCAACGGGCAACATGTTTTCAAGACGATGGTGAACGGTGATCCCGTCCTTCTTTTCGCGGGGCCGGCGGATGTGAACGCGCCGTATCGCAGCCTGACCTCGCCAGACTTCATCCGTATTCGGGATGTCGCTAACTCCAACGGCTGGTCGCGGGTGCACACCGATGGCGTCAGCACGCAGGAACTCACCATCGAGGGACATCCGGCGCTGCTGACACGGTTTCGCTATCAACGAGATCAGAACACGTGGTGGATCGGCGAGCGGACGCTGATTGAGATGCAAAGCCGCCCCTATGACAACAACAAACTGCAGTTTCTGGTGGGATGCACCGCGCCCGAGCAGCGTTTTGCCGATGCCGAAGCGTTGTGCACGACGCTGGTGAATTCGCTACGACTGCCATGAAAATTTCTACGATCGTGACTTGCTCGCTTGTCGGTCTGGCGCTGTGCGCGGGATTGAAAGCGCGGGGGCAAGATTTACCGGATCAATCTTCTCAGTCGCTGGGCGACGCCGCCCGTAAAGCTCGGCAAGAGCATTCGGCCGCCGGCCACGTGGCCGCCAGGCAATCGGTCAACGAGGAAGACGATGGACCCGACTTGGGTGGGGTCTGGCGAGTGAAATTGTGCACGCGAACGCCATGCTATGAGCTCTCGATTGCCTTGCCCAAACACCCGAAGTGGACGCGTGCGGCGGAACAGCCGCGGCCGGTGCAGATTCCGCTGGCGGGGCATGAACAGGATCGAGATCATGACATCCGCATTTATTCCGGCGAGGCGCTCGCCGGGATTTTCGCGCCGGTAGCTTTCGCCAAACGGGGATTGCTGCAGGACCAGTTCTCGCGCCCGGAATACTTTGGCGAGCCCGCGCGAATGCTGCGGGATTGGCCAGTTCAGATTGACGGTTCGCCCGGGATCATTACGCTTTTCACGGTCCTCGGCGGGGCGGTCAAATACCGCGGGCTGAGCGTGGTGGCGGCATCTCCTAACGGCAGCTACGGTTTTGCGTGCGTTTTTCGTGACGAGGATACGAGCGCGGCAGGCAGCATCTGCGAAGCGGTTGTGAAATCGGCCAGAAACCAGTCGCTGGAACCAGCCAAGCCGCAGGTTTATCCGACGTATCAGCCCTCGCCGGACGATCCATACGACCCGTCCGACGATCCCCCGGACGACAGTGACCCAGAGTAAGCACGGAACACCGGTCATGAATGGGAAGCTTCTTGACTTAGCAACCGCTGGCTTGGCGCTAATCCTAGGCGCGGGAACGGCAGCGGCGCGACTTGAAGCGCAAACGCACACTGCCAATGCGCCGCACAAGCTCCTGCTGCAAGCTGACGTAAGAGCGGGAGAAGTCCTGCGCTACGAATTGGAAGCAGCGGCCTCATTCCTGCCCATCGCAGACGCCAGCGGCGCCAACCTGTTTCCGCCGCGTGGACCGTGCGATTACGCGCTGGCGGCTATCGTTACGTTGCGCCCGCAACCGGCGGACAAAGACGGCAATCTCCCGGTGGAAGCGCGCTACAGCCAGATGCGCGTGACCAGCGTGCGCTGCGCGCTGTTCTCTGCCGCGGATTTCCAAAAGCGGGTGGCGGCGCTCGAATCTTCTCCGGTGATGTTCCGCGTCGGTCCGCACGGCGAAACGCTCTTGACCCACAGCAACAACGGCTATTTCAAGTACTGGGATGGCGGCGATCTTCTGCGCAAGGTAACGCAGGATCTTCTGCAAACGCAGTTTTCGCCCGAGCCGGTCGCGGCGGGCGACTCGTGGAAGCCGCGCGGGCAATTCGCTTATCCGCACGACCGCGCCTTAAAAGACCTGGAGTTGAGCGGAGCAGACCTGCGCTTCCGCAATCTGGTTGAGGTAGACGGCAAGTCCTGCGCCTGGGTCACGTCGCAATATGTTTTTTCGCCGATTGATCTACCGGCGGCAGCCACGACCAGCGGCGGACGCATTGTGCCCGCAGCGGGCAATAACGCCGTGGCGGCCGTTCTGCATATCTCGCTGCTGCTCGACCCGGCCAGCCATCACGTCGCCTGGCTGCATCGCTCCCAGACGATTGACAACAAGCTGACGCTGGCCTCGCCTTTCGACGACAGCGATCCCGGCGACGCGGACGAGCCTGAGGACTCACCCGACGGGGAAAATCCAGTTCCGGATCTCGCCAGCAGACGCTCCGACAATCCGGGACGCTATCCCTTCATGACGTTTCACTTTCAGGAGGAGGCGCGGGCGCGGCTGCTGCCCGACGAGCGGTCCGTCGAGTGGTTAGCGGCGCTGAAGCAGTTTGAAGCAACTCCTGAGCCGGAGAGTGGAAGCATTCCGGTGCCGGCAACGAAAACGCTCTTGCCCAATCCCGTGATTCTGGCTGCGAAGCCGGCGGTGGTCAAGAGAACCACGCGGGTCGTGGTGGACTCCGAGTCGGTGGTGGCCACGCCGGCGGGCTTCACCCGCTACGAGAAAGGCCTGTGCCGGGACGTCTGGTTTTGCGCCACGGTGTCGGTGGCCCTGCCCGGAGATGTGCAGATTTCGGACGACACACCCTTGCACACAGTGTATCTGGCGAAGAAGGGCGATTTGCTGGTCAGCGTGGCGGTTGGACCCGCGTTGGATTTGCGCTCTATAGGCTTAACCGACGACGAGCAGCTGCGCAAAGAGGCGAACTACTACCTTGACAACTATGTCTGGCTGGCGGCAAAGCCGGGGATTGGCACCAGCTTTGAAAGCACCACACTGGATGGATATCCAAGCCTGATCGCCGAATTCGACACCACCCAGCGCGACCTGGCCAACATTCACGGCCTGCTCGGACTCATGCTCACACCGTGGGGAAAGGTAGTGCCAGTAAGCTGCAGTTCCGATCACGCGTCGCCGGAGTTCGAGGCGCTGTGCGAGAAGGTCATCACGTCGGTAAGCTTGCGGCGGTGAGGCTGACCACTATGCACCAGCCACAATTTGAGAGAGAGGCGAGCCCGATGCGCGGCTATTGCGTCGCCAAGAACGCCCTTCGACGCGCTACGCTTGCTCAGGGCAGGCTAGGCCTCGCGCGACTCGACTAGATTCCCTCGACTTCGCTCAGGACAGGCTCTTCGCTCCGCAAAGAGCGCTTGCTCAGGATGACAATCGAAGAGGCCAAAGGAAAAGGGCGGCCGGATCGGCCGCCCTTTCGGTTTCCTCAAGACTCAGGTTCTCAGTGGTGCACCACCCCGCCGCCTCCGGAAGTATGTCCGTCCCCGCCAGAAACATGACTCGTCGACGAACTTGTAGACGGACCCGCCGTTGAACTATGCGAACCGCCAAATCCCGAGGCATGAGATGACGTGCTGCTAAATTGCGGCGCGGGATGCACTGCGGCGAATCCATTCTTCGCGACTTGAGTGTTCAGATGGTGGAGATTGCCAAGAGAACCGCGCGCAATTCCCAGGCCAGCAGAACCCGAGTTGCCCGTGAACCGCGACGAAGCCACGGTTGAGATCGTTGGACCCCGTCCGACTGCAACAGTTTTGACGGTCCCGGTGGGCGGAGTGAGCGCATGAACATGCACGGTCGTCGGCCCTGTATAGCGCGGAATCGGGTTCCAGGTGTTCCAGTAGCCAGGCTGCCACATCCAACCGTAGCCGGGGACATACATCCAGTTCCCGTAGTAGTAGGGCATCCATCCCCACGGATAAGCCGACACAAACATGTAGCCGAAGCCGGGATACCACGCCCACGCGCCATCCATGAAGGGATCCCAGCCAACGCCGGTGAAATAGGGCTGCCACATCGAGCCGTAGCCGGGAACACTGGTGTAGCTGCCGTAGTAGCCCAGGTCGCTCGCGCCGTAGCCATACGGCGAGGAATTTCTCTTCGCATATTGGTCGTGGTAAGCGGTGGCCTCACGGTCCCAGGCATCCAGCGGCGCTTCAGTGATCTTGTTGGCGAGCGTGTATTTGTCGTTATCAGCCACATCGAACGTGGCTGTCTTCTTCTTCTCGACGGTGACTGTTCCGGCGGGACCCTCCGCCACAACTTCGCCCTTGAAAACGGCGAGATTCGCGACTTCAGCGGAGGTGTCTACGCGGAAGTGAGCGGCGTGCTCGAGCGCGATCTTCTCGCGGGAAAAATCCAGTGCGAACTGGTCTCCGCCCGCGCCCAGCCAGTTGACGTAGGCCATGCCTTCGACCAGGTTAACTTCCGAGATGTGCTTGCCGGAATCGTTCAATCCCAAGGTGCTGAACTCGAGGGTTGAACCGGGAGCGAGGCGCACGGTGCTGCCGTCCTCGAATTCGACTTCGGCGCGGCCACCGGCTCGCGTCTTCAACTTCGCGCCTTGCGTGATGGGAAGATTGAGGAACGCGCTCTCGAAGCCCAGGCCGGTGTTTTTGTCAATCTGAACCGAACCCTGCACATCGCTCAGACGAACGATGCGCGCTTGTGAATCAGCCAAAGCCGGCAGCGCCATAATCACGCACGCCGCGGCCACCAAAACAAGCAGATTGAATCTCGACAGAGATGCCTTGGACATAACAACCCCCGAAGGTCTTCACTCCCTTAATTAGAACACGATTTCCGGAGGGGAGTTGTAAAACTTTCGGTTTCCTCGGGGAGGAAGTGCATACAAAACACCTGTCCTTCGGTCATGACTCGCCCCGAGCCCTGCGCGCCCGCTGGCTGAATTGGCTAATGTCCTGCGGACGGGCCTTGGCTCATCTCCATGATGCGCTGGGCGCGGGCCCTCACCACGTTAATGACGGAAGGGTCGTCGAAGATCGCCTGCAGCACCGGCTTCAGTGCCTGCAGTTCGGACAGATCGCCATGCCGGACCTCGTCTTCCATGCGCTTCAACTCGTCGTCGAGCCCAAGCTTCTGGTAGCGGTGGTAAAAGGCAAGCCGGCGGCCGTAATCAAGCGTTGTGGACAGGCTTTGGAACAGCGCGGTCAGCTCCTGAACGGCCGGTTTGGAGGAAAGATTGTACTGGGCCGCGAAATTGCGTTGGTCGTCTTTGTAGGCCAGCTTCTTGGCGCCGGTGAAGGCCAGTTTGCGATTGCCCGAATCGATCTTTCCGGCAAAATAGCCGGACCGAGCGGCCAGATCGAAGATTCGTGCGCGAGTCGCGTCCGTCAAGGTGAAATCGGCCTGATAGTCCTCGTGGTCCTCGGACTCCGAGGAGATGCGCGCCGAACACTCGTAATGGGCGTGCCCGTCCGACTGAACCGAGATCGAATAGTGGTCAGGATCGGAGCCGGGGAAATCCAGCGTAAACGTGACCGTGGCGGAATCGGCCGCACGGGCCGGAAAACTGCCCACCAAGACTAGGCAGCCCGCCAGAACGGCCGCGACAGAGATGCCCGGCCACGCTTGTGAAGCCCGCATACTCACTTTCTTCCAATAGTAGACGTTCGTCGGCATTCGCGCGTGGTAGTTCCTGAAAGCCCTCGGAAAGAATTATGCCAAAAATCAGCCAAGAATTGGGAGGCCACCGGCTGTTTCGTCATCGCCTAGCAGCGCGCTGGCGGGTCAGCGTCGCCACAGTGTGCAGGTGGCAGATGGCGATGGCCAGGGCGTCAGAAGCGTCCATAGGCTCGGGCGGTTCGGGCAGATCCAGCAGGCGGACCACCATCTGCTGCACCTGCTGCTTTTCGGCGCGACCGTAACCGACAACCGACGACTTGATGGTGAGCGGTGAGTATTCGGAGACCTCCAGCCCGGCGGCAGCGGCGGCCAGCATAGCAACGCCGCGGACCTGTCCGAGCTTCAGTGCTGACTTGACGTTGAGGGCATAGAAGACGTCTTCGATCGCGACTTCCTCGGGTTGGTGCTCAGCGATGATCTCCCCGAGTTGCGCGAAAATGCGCGACAGGCGCCGGGGCAGCGGCTCGCGCGGCGAGAGCCTGATCGCGCCGCAGGCCAGGCAGCAAAGCCGCCCGCGTGCGTCCATCTCGACGACGCCGTAACCGGTGTATTCTCCGCCGCAGTCAATGCCGAGGACGCGCATGGTAAGAGCAGTGTAGCGCGGAAAGAGGGTGAGGCCTAGCAGCAGAGCCGTGGAGCGAGAGTATTCCTCTCTGGAGTCATTGCGTGGTATGGCCTGGTTGAAACGGTTGGATGTTTCCCCTCGACTGACACTAGTCCGACGGAACTTCAGGGCAGTATTACACGTATCAACTTCCTGAGGCAGCTTCTCTTCACACGCAGGAGTGAAAATTGTGTTTATCCGAATACCCCTCATGGTGGTTTGCTGCTTATATGCAGTTTTGGGGCATACGCAGCCCGACGAGAACGGCAAACCTCCCAACGCAACCGTCTTGAGCGGGACCATCGCACACGCCCCTGCGAAAGGCGTGACATTGATTCTAAACAAGGATCGACAGGCCGCGGTGGCCGGCGATGACGGAAGTTTCTCTTTCTCCGTCCAGTTGCGGGAGCCGACGTACGCGGAACTCGAATTCGACTTCCGGAAGCAGGACACGCTCGGCGTTTTCCTGTTGCCGCGGCAGCCGCTGACGCTGAACTGTGATGCATCCGACATCTTTGGGACGGCAAGGTTCGCCGGGAAAGCGGCGGCAGAAAACGAA
>Ga0187771_10000090_pt1 | contig 43580 bp, 32 predicted proteins | sample 0116_SJ02_MP15_1_FD_133139 | JGI IMG/M metagenome (GOLD analysis project Ga0187771, IMG submission 133139) | Tropical peat soil microbial communities from peatlands in Department of Meta, Colombia - 0116_SJ02_MP15_10_MG | ecosystem: Environmental > Terrestrial > Soil > Wetlands > Peat | place...
CACGGACGGGAAAAAAGTGGTGTCTACCGGCATGATGCAGGAGATGGACCGCTGCCGCGACGCCATCGCCAAAGCGCGCGCCGGCGAGACGGTCGCCCTGGTTTCCGGGGGAGATGCCGGCATCTACGGCATGGCAGGCCTGGTGCTGGAGTTATTGGCACACGAGGCCGGCGGCGGGGCGGCCCAACCCGATGTCCGCGTCATACCGGGCATTTCAGCCATCCAGGCGGCAGCCTCCGTACTGGGCGCACCCCTCATGCACGATTTTGCCGTCATCTCCCTCTCCGACCTGCTCACCCCCTGGGACCTGATTGCAACGCGGCTGGAAGCGGCCGCCAGGGCCGATTTCGTAATTGTGCTCTTCAATCCCCGCAGCACCAGACGCGTAACCCAGATCGAAGAGGCCCGCCGCATCATCCTGGCCTTCCGGCCGGCCGAAACCCCGGCCGGCATCGTGTGCAACGCCAGCCGCCCGAACGAACGGAGCACCGTCACCACGCTGGAAAAACTGTTGGACCATCACATCGATATGTCCACAATCGTATTCATCGGCAACAGCAACAGCTTCATCGACAGCCGCGGCCGCATGGTTACGCCGCGCGGCTATGCCGGCAAGTACGGTGGCGGCGCATCCCCGCCGGCAGAAAAAACGCCGGCGCAGGCATCCCGGACAGGCGCCGTCATGTTCTGCGGCACTGCTTCGGATGTGGGCAAGTCGGTCATTACGGCCGGTTTCTGCCGTCTGCTGGTACGACGCGGTATCAGCACCGCTCCCTTCAAATCACAGAACATGTCACTCAACTCCGGCGTTACCCCCGAAGGGGGGGAGATCGGCCGGGCCCAGGCGGTTCAGGCCCAGGCATGCCGCATCGATCCCCACACGGACATGAACCCGGTGCTGCTGAAACCCAATTCGGACACCGGCAGCCAGGTGATCGTCCAGGGGCGGCCAGTCGGCAACATGAATGTGGCTCAATACGATGCTTACAAGTCCACGGCCTTCGAAAAGATCAGCGAGAGTTTCAATCGCCTGAAAAGCGGCTACGAGTTCATTGCCATCGAAGGAGCCGGGAGCATTGCCGAGATCAACCTCAAGCACAGCGACATCGCCAACCTCCGGATCGCCGCCATGGCGCGCTGCCCGGTCATACTGGTAGCCGATATCGACCGCGGCGGCGTTTTTGCCCAGATCGCCGGCACCATCGATCTGCTGGAGCCCTCCGAGAAAGCGATGATCCGCGGGATCATCATCAACAGGTTCCGCGGCGACGATTCCATATTGAAACCGGGCCTCGACTTCATCGTCAAACGGACCGGCATCCCAATCATCGGCGTCCTTCCCTGGCTTGCGGACCTCGATCTGCCCGCTGAGGACAGCATGGCGCTGAGCCACCCTCCACGGCCGTCCCATGACGGTTCTTCGCCGGATATCATCCGGGTAGGGGTTGTCCGGCTGCCGCGAATTTCCAATTTTACCGACTTCGACGCATTCCGCCGAGAACCGGACTGCATCCTGACGTATCTGGAATCGCCGCAGCAGGTGCAAGAATGCGATATCCTCATCATTCCCGGCAGCAAGTCCACAATCCCCGACCTCCGTTACCTGGAGGAGAGCGGTTTCCTCAAGGCCATCGCGGGCTTCAAGGGGCATATCGCTGGCATCTGCGGCGGCTACCAGATGCTCGGCCTGCAGGTACTGGACCCCCACGGCGTGGAATCGGACATTCGCGAGTCGGCCGGGCTCGGCCTGCTCCCGGTGGAGACGGAACTCTTGCCGGACAAGGCAACCCACCAGGCTTTGGCCCGCCTTGACGCAGCCGGGACGGCAACAGCCCCCGGTTGCCGGGACGACCTTGCCGGTTATGAGATCCACATGGGCATCACCACTGCCGTCGGCCCGGCACATCCCTTTGCCCGCATCGTCCAGCGCGGGGCGGCTCAGGCCGCCGTCGAAGACGGCGCGGTTTCTCCTGACGCCAGGATCTTCGGCACCTATCTGCACGGCATCTTCGACAACGCCGGCTTTCGGGAGGCGTACCTCAACCGCATCCGCCGTGACAAGGGACTGCCGTTACGGTACGACACCAATGGGCACGACCACGCCGACCCGTTTGAAAAACTTGCCGACCACCTGGAGCGGCATCTGGACCTTCCCCTCCTGCTGGATATCTGCGGGTTGAGCCGGTGACCTCCCCGGACCCGGCAGTACTGATTCTGGCGCTGGCACTGGATATGGCCCTGGGCGATCCTCCCCTCCTTCCCCACCCGGTCGTTGGGATCGGCCGCCTGATAACCTATTTGGAAGCCCGCCTGCGCAACCTCTCCGGCCACGAAAGGGGGGCCGGCGTCCTCCTGCTTCTCTGCACCGTCGGCATAAGTGCGGCTGGTGTCTGGCTGGCGCTGTTCGGGCTCTCGGGGATTCATCCCCTTGCCGGCCTGTTCGGCGCGACATACATTTCCTACACCTGCCTGGCCGCCCGTTCCCTCCACAGCGAATCGGCACTGGTTGCCGGCGCCCTGGCGGCCGGGGATCGGGAGGCTGCGCGGCAATATCTGTCGCGAATCGTCGGCAGGGACACCCACGACCTCGACGATACCGGCATATGGCGGGCATTGGTGGAAACCGTAGCCGAAAACACCGCCGACGGCATTGTCTCACCCCTGTTCTGGTTGACGCTCGGCGGACCGGTGGCCGGCATGGCCTTCAAGGCGGTCAGCACCCTGGACTCCATGGTGGGTTACAAAAACGACCGTTACCTGCTGATCGGATGGGCTTCGGCCCGCATGGACGATCTGCTGAATTTCATCCCCGCCCGCCTGACCGCCCTGTTGATGGTCATCGCCGCCCCCCTGGCAGGACTGTCATGGCGAAACGCCGCCCGCATCACCCTGCGCGACCGCCGCAAGCACCCTTCGCCCAACAGCGGCCACCCGGAGGCGGCGGCGGCAGGGGCACTGGGAGTGCGCCTGGGCGGCCCTGCCAACTACGGCGGCCTCCCCTCGTGGAAGGAACACATCGGCGATCCGCAGGTGCCTCTTGACGGCCGGACATACCGGAGTATGATCATACTGATGTATACCACCACCCTGCTCATGGCAGCCGCTTGCATTGCAGCTGCCTGGTCCATGAAAGGCTTTCATGTCCTCCAGTCATGATCACGGCGGCGCCATATTCGCAATAGCCCGCCGGATGGGCGTTCCTCCCTCCGTATTGATGGATTTTTCGGCCAGCATCAATCCCCTGGGGTTGTCGGCGCTGGTGAAGGACGCCATCAGCCTTGCCCTGGACAGCCTGGTGCACTATCCCGATACCGGCCACCTGGAGTTGAAAGAGGCCCTTGCCCATTACCACGGACTTCCCGCAGCACGTTTCGTGGTCGCCAACGGCTCGACGGAACTGATCTACCAACTGCCGGCGGTCCTCCCTGGGAAACGCGCCCTTATCGCGGCCCCCTCCTTCAGCGAATACGAACGGGCCCTCAGGCTGCAGCAGTGGGAAGCCCACTACTTCCCGCTCTCGCCGGGTGACGGCTTCCCGTTGGACCTGCCCGGGCTGGCGGCTGAACTTGCCAATGGATACGACGCCTTTTATCTCTGCAACCCCGGCAATCCCAGCGGCGCGCTCTACCCGCCGCACCTCGTCGAACAGGTCAGTAAGCTGTGCAGCGCCGCAAAAACCTTTCTGGTGCTGGACGAAGCCTTTATGGACTTCTGCGAGGAAGCCTCGGCAAAACACGCCGTTATCGAAGGCGGCAATGCTCTCATTCTGCGTTCCATGACCAAATTTTTCGGCATCCCCGGCCTGCGCCTGGGCTACGCCATTGCAGACGAGCCGCTGTGCAGGCGCTTTGACGCTCTCGGCATACCGTGGAACGTCAACACCCTGGCGCTGACGGCCGGCACGGCCTCCCTGCGGGATAACGGACACAATCGGCGGACCATTCTCTTCATCGACCAGGAGCGGCGTTTTTTGTCGGAGCAGTTTGCCAGGTTTCCACACCTCAGGGTCTATCCTTCCCACGCCAATTTCCTGCTGGTGGAGATTGCGGGAGAAATGACGGCACGGGAATTGGCGGAACGCCTCCTGCCCGAATTGGTCATCATCCGCGACTGCGCCACCTTTTACGGCCTTACGCCGCATTTTTTCCGCATTGCGGTGCGTACACACGCTGAAAACGAACATCTCGTTGCATGCCTGGAAAAGATTTTAACGACCAAAAGGGGGGACTGATGGGGGAGACCATACGCTTCGGGATATCCATCGACGACGGGCTGCTGGAACGTTTTGACCGGCTGGTCACGGAAAAAGGCTTCATAAACCGTTCAGAGGCCATCCGCGACCTGATCCGCGACGCCCTGGTGGAGCAGACCTGGGAGGCCGGCGACGAGGAAACGGTCGGCACGGTAACCCTGGTCTACGACCACCATGTCCATGATCTGGCAGACCGCCTGACAGCCATCCAGCACGATCATCATGACCGCATCATCTCCACGCTGCACGTACACCTGGACCACCACAACTGTCTCGAAGTGCTGGTCGTCAAGGGCAAGGCCAGCCAGATCAAGGCCATTGCCGACTCCCTGATCGGCGTGAAAGGGGTCAAGCACGGCAAGCTGGTGATGACGACTACCGGCAGGGAATTGGGCTGAAATGCCGTCTGGAAAGGCAGACGATGGGGACCTGACAAAAAAGGGAGACTCGAAAGGTCTCCCCTTTAAACTTCCTCTCTCCACCCTGCCGTCTGCTTAAAGGACCTCCGGCGAGTTTCCTCAACCGTGGGAGTCAGTATGCTGCTTCAGGCAATTCCCGCGCAATGGGGCAGCACACCACAGCAGGGAGCGACCCCCGTTTTGTTAGCATTCCGCCCGGGCACTACTGCCGACGAGCAGGGTAGAGAGAACGGATTGGTGGTAACATTATTACACCTGCGGCCAAGCCATTTCAAGCCTTTTAATAAGAAGTTTTTTGAAACTCAGGTTGCTCAAAAATTGTCAGATCGTCAATGAAACAGATGAGAGTTGAACGTTGAGAGTTGAGAAAACCGTCTTTACCCATCCCGCAACACCCATCCCTCAACAGCCTGGTAACGGTCAAACAAACCCCAGGAAACCGACCATCCGCCGCACATCCTCCATCAAATTCCCGAATCCCTGGAACGTGAGAGACTGGGGACCGTCGGAGAACGCCTTTTCCGGTTCGGGATGCACTTCCACCAGCACGCCATGGGCGCCTGCCACCAGCGCCGCCAGCGCCATGGGCGGCACCAGGCTGCGCTTGCCGGTGGCGTGGGAGGGATCGACCATGATCGGCAGATGGGACATCTCCTTGATCAGCGGCGCGACAGCCAGGTCAAGGGTGTTGCGGGTGGCGGTCTCGTAGGTGCGGATGCCCCGCTCGCACAGGATAACCTGGTCGTTCCCCTCGGCCAGGATATATTCGGCCGCCGCCAGGAACTCCTCCAGCGTGGCGCTCATGCCGCGTTTGAGCAGGACCGGCTTGCGAATCCTGCCCAATTCCCGCAGAAGATCGAAGTTCTGCATGTTGCGCGCCCCCACCTGGAGCAGGTCGGCGTACTCGGCCACCAATCCCACGTTGTCCGGACTCATCACCTCGGTGACGATGGGCAGGCCGCTCTCCCTGCCGGCAACGGCAAGCAACTTCAGCCCCTCTTCCCGCAGCCCCTGAAAGGTATGGGGCCCGGTGCGCGGCTTGAACGCCCCTCCCCGCAGCATGTCTGCGCCGGCCTGCTTCACGTAAATGGCTGTTTTGACAATCTGCTCTTCCCCCTCTACGGCGCACGGCCCGGCCACCACTACCGGGCGGCACCTCCCGCCGACACGCACACCCTGCACATCGACGATGGTGTCCTCCGGGTGGAAATCGCGGGAAACCAGCTTGTATGGCTTGGACACATGAATCACCTGCTGTACGCCCGGCAGTTCCCGAATCTTGCTGTCATCCACATACCCTTTGTTGCCCAGCACACCGATGGCGGTCCGTTCACTGCCGGGGATGGGCGCCGCTGTGAAGCCCATCTCGCTGACAACCCTGACAACGGCATCAATATCGGTTGCAGCGGCATTATGACTCATGACGATCAGCATGGATAGCTCCTTTGATCCGCATCGGACAAAATTTCAGCATGAAAGAGGACAACCCGGCGGCAAGGATACCGCCCAACTTCATTCGTGGCGTTCGGACAGTTGTTGCAGCCTCTCCATCTGCAGGATCACCACCCGGCTGCCTTGCACCTCGATGATCCCTTCATCCTTCAGCTTGCGCAGGGTACGGGAAATGGTCTCGCCGGCAGTGCCGAGTCGCGAAGCGAGCTCACCCTTCCTGACCCCCAGGTCGATATAGGTAATGCCGCCGTAACTGGCCGACTTTTCCGCGGAAAGCCGGACCAGAAAAGAAGCCAGCCGCGATGTGACGTCGGCAAAGGAAAGCTCTTCGATCTGGCGGGCAAACTGCCGCAGCATGAGCGACAGGGAGACCACCAGATTGAGAGAGAAACTGGGATTGCCGGCCATCAATTCCAAAAAGCCTTCCTTGGGAAGATACAGCGCCTCACCCGCCGCCAGGGCGCGGGCCTCGGCAGGATAACGCCCGTCGCCGAAGAAAGCCGCTTCGGCAAAGGTCTCGCGGGGGTGGACGAAGTGCAGCACCTTTTCCCGGCCATCGTGGGAAATACGGCACAGCTTGATGCTGCCGGATACGAGCAGATAAAAGCCGGTTGCTTCATCGCCTTCATTGAAGAGCGACTCGCCTTTCCGGAATTTGCGGCGCACCGTTATGGCGGCCAGATCGGCCAGGTCGTCATCTCTCAGGCCGGAGAAGAGCAGGGATTTTTTGAGCAGATCGATCAGTTCCATGGGAGAAGCCACCCAACAACCGCCACAGAAACACGGAATTATTGAGAAAACCTGAAGACAGCTTACAAGGATGAACAGGATGCACAGGATAAGGGCAAATCAACCTACTATAAAACTGGCTTGGTACGAAACGTTATCCCCTTCATCCTGTTCATCCCTGTAAACAGGTTCTATCTTGGATATTCCGTGTGTCTTCGTAGCAGACGCTCTTACTTTATTTTTTCAAAAACGCAGCGATCTTCTCCGCCACCTGGGGCGCGGTGAAACCGAACTGTTCCGCCAGGACTTTGTCCGGGGCCGAGGCGCCGAAGTGTTCGACACCGATAAACAGGCCGTCGCATCCCAGGAGCCTGCCCCAGGATTCACCCCGGCCGGCCTCGAAAGCCACCCTGGGGACCCCGGCCGGGAGCACCCCGTCGCGGTAGGCCGCCGGCTGGCCCTGGAACGCACCCAGGTTGGGCACGGAGACGATACGGGCGGCGATCCCCTGTTCAGCAAGGATTTTCGCAGCTTCAACCGCGATGTGCACCTCGGAACCGCTGGCCATGACGGCTACGTCGGCTTTACCGGCCGGTCCGGCAACGACATAGCCCCCTTTGAGGGCATCGGCACTGTCAAAGGCGGCGGGACGGTCGATGACCGGCAGTTTCTGGCGGGTAAGAACCAGCAGGGTCGGCCCGCTGGTATACTGTAACGCCGCCTGCCAGGCCAGCGCCGTTTCCAGGCCGTCGGCCGGACGCAACACCTGCAGGCCGGGAATCATGCGGAGAGAGGCCACATGTTCGATCGGCTGATGAGTTGGCCCATCCTCGCCGACAAAGAAGGAATCATGGGTCATGATGAAGATCGACTGCAGACTCATCAAGGCGGAGAGGCGGATGGCCGGACGGCAATAGTCGGAAAAAACGAGGAACGTGGCGCCGTAGGGGATAAAACAACCGTACAGGCCCATGCCGTTAACGACCGCCCCCATGGCGTGTTCCCGAATGCCGAAGTGCAGGTTGCGGCCGGCAAACTCGCCCGCCTGTACGGAAGGCGATCCCTTGATATCGCTGTTGTTGGAAGGCGTCAGGTCGGCCGAGCCGCCCACCAGGGCCGGGACAAGGGCGGCCGCTTTCTGAAGGACTGCGCCGGACAGGGCGCGGGTTGCGCCGTCTTTGCCGGCAACGGCGGCAATCAACTCATCGGCCAATGTGGCCGGGATCTTCTTATTCCACATCTCGTCCCACAGCTTGGCTTTTTCGGGGTTGGCGGCATGCCAGGCAGAGAATCCGCGCTGCCAGGCGGAATAGCGCCCTTTGAGTGCTTCGACCCGGTCGCGGCAAATGGTGCGCGCCTCCTCCGGCACCTCGAAGGGAGCATGCTGCCAGCCCAGATATGCCCGGGTAGCCGCGATCTCGTCCTTGCCCAGGGGCGATCCGTGGGCCCCGGAAGAGTCCTGCTTGCCGGGGCTGCCAAAGGCGATATGGGTGGTGGCGATAATAATCGACGGGCGCCCGGTCTCGGCTTTGGCAGCGGCAATGGCGGCCACGATCTGGGCATAGTCGTGGCCGTCGATCTTTTGCACATGCCAGCCGCAGGCGGTGAATCGTCCAGCCGTGTCTTCGGACCAGGCCAGGTTGGTCTTGCCCTCGATGGTGATGCCGTTGTCATCGTAGATATACACCAGATTGCCCAGTTTCAGGTGCCCGGCCAAGGCAGCGGCTTCGTAGCTGATTCCCTCCTGCAGGTCGCCGTCGCCCACCAGGGCGTAGACGGTGTGGTTAATCGGGCTGAAGTCGGGGGTATTGAAACGTTCCGCAGCCATCCGGCCGGCGATGGCCATGCCGACGCCATTGGCAAACCCTTGTCCCAACGGCCCCGTGGTCACCTCCACCCCGACCGTATGGCCAAACTCGGGGTGCCCCGGGGTCTTGCTGCCCCATTGGCGGAAATTTTTCAGTTCCTCTAGCGGCAGGTCATAACCGAACAGGTGCAGGAGCGAATAAAGCAGCATCGAGCCGTGGCCGGCAGAGAGGATGAAACGGTCGCGGTTGGGCCAGCGGGGATCTTCGGGATTGAAGGAAAGAAAATTGCCCCACAGCGCAAAGGCACAATCTGCGGCCCCCATGGGCAATCCGGGATGGCCGGAATTGGCTTTTTCAACTGCGTCAACGGCGAGAAAACGGATGGCGTCGGCACAAAGCCGGGCTCTCTCTGCTGGAATAACTGCCTGCTGCATACTGTTGGATGCTCCTTTCGGAAATTTATGCAAAGTGGTTGAAACCATGTCGTTGGGGCACATACCTGCTGCCGTCGGCCAAAACCGCCGTAACCTCGGGCGAGGGTGTTACTATACCAATTGGCGTGGCATCAATGCCACATCTTTTCATGAGTTGGACAATTTTTTCCCGGTTGTCGGCCGGCGCAGTAAATACCAGTTCATAGTCTTCGCCGCCGGCCAGGGCCAGATCGTGACCGGAGGCGGGACCGGACCGGAGGGAGGAGCGGAAGGCCGGCGAGAGCGGGATCGAGTCGAGCCGAATCGTGCCGCCGAGGGCGGATTGTTCGGCAATATGGCCGAAATCGGCCAACAGTCCGTCGCTGACGTCAATCATGGCCGATACGAGCCCTGCTTCCGCCAGCGCCCGGCCGACAGCGGCGCGGGGGAGCGGATCAAGCAGGCGGGAGATGAGATATTCCCGCTCCTCAGTCGTCAAGACAGGGGAATGCGCCCGCTTTTCCAGCAATGCCAGGCCCAGGGCCGCATCTCCCAGGGTTCCGGTCACCCAGATGTCGTCGTCGGGGCACGCACCGCTGCGCCGTACGATCCTCGCCGGCTCCTGTTCGCCCATGATGGTGACGGATATGACCAGACCGGCGCGAGACGAGCAGGTATCGCCGCCGATCAGGGCCACCCCGTGTCCGGCGGCCATGTCGAGAAAACCGCGGGTGAATGCGTCCAGGACTTCAAGGGAGATATCCGGGGGAACGGCAAGGGAAAGAAGCGCCCAGCGGGGGATACCTCCCATGGCGGCGATATCGGAAATGCTGACCGCCAGGGATTTGCGTCCGAGGAGATAGGGATCATGCCACAAGCGGCGGAAATGCACCTCCTCCAGCAGCATGTCGGTCGAGGTTAAAAGCTGCATGCCGGGGGAAAGAGCCGTCACGGCGGCGTCATCGCCGATACCGGTTATGACGCCGCCGGAATTTCCCACGCGGGAGGAAATACGGGCTATAAGACCGAATTCGCCCAACTGGCCAATCTTCACCCCCGGGCCCCGGCGGAGATATCCTTGCTGGGCCGTATCAGCACCTTGGGAGTGGATTCGCCGGTGCGCGGTTTCTTCGCAGGCTCCTTGGGAGCCGGCGGCACGGGAGGCGGGAACTTCTCCAGAGCCAGCTTCAGCACCTCGCCCACCTCATGCACCGGAACGATCTTGACCTTCTTGAGTATCTCGGCCGGGATATCCTCCAGGTCCTTCTTGTTCTGGTCGGGGATAATGACCATCCGCATCCGCGAACGCACCGCCGCCAGGATCTTTTCCTTGAGCCCGCCGATGGGGAGCACCTTGCCCCGCAACGTTACCTCGCCGGTCATGGCAACATCCTTCTTGACCGGAATGCGCGTCAGGACCGACACCAGCGCCGTGGTCATGGCAATACCGGCCGAGGGGCCGTCCTTGGGAATGGCCCCGGCCGGAACATGGACATGGATCTCATGCTCCTGGAAAAAGTCAGGGTTGATGCGCAGGGTGTCGGCGTGGGCGCGGATATAGGAGTGGGCCGCCTGAACCGACTCCTTCATCACGTCCCCCAGCTGTCCGGTCAGGGTCAGGCCGCTCTTGCCCTTCATCAGGGTAGCCTCGATGTGCAGGATTTCGCCTCCCACCGGTGTCCAGGCCAGACCGTTGACCACGCCGACCTCGTTTCTGTCCAGGTCTTCCTCCCGCAGATACTTGGGGGCTCCCAGGAAGGTGTGCAGGTTTTTGGCCCCGACCTTGATGATGCGCGCGCTCCCTTCGGCTACCTTGCGCGCTACCTTGCGGCACACCGTACCGATCTCCCGCTCCAGGTTGCGCAAGCCGGCCTCGCGGGTGTACTTGGAGATTATGTCGCGGATGGCGTCGTCGTCAAAGCTGATGTGTTTCGCCTTGAGGCCGTTTTCCTTCATCTGGCGCGGCACCAGGTAACGGCGGGCGATCTGCATCTTCTCCTCTTCCGTGTAACCGGCGAGGCTGATGACCTCCATGCGGTCGCGCAGGGCCGAGGGCACCGGGTCGATCTGGTTGGCAGTTGCAATGAACATGACGTTGGAAAGATTGAACGGCATGTTGATATAGTGGTCGGAAAACGAATGGTTCTGCTCCGGGTCCAGCACCTCCAGCAGCGCCGAAGAGGGATCTCCCTTGTAGTCGTATCCCAGCTTGTCCAGTTCGTCCAGCATGAAGACCGGGTTGTTGGAACCGGCCTGCTTCATCCCCTGGATGATGCGTCCCGGCAGGGCTCCGATATAGGTGCGGCGGTGGCCGCGGATTTCAGCCTCATCCCTCACGCCGCCAAGGGATATGCGCACGAACTTGCGATTCATGGCCCGGGCGATGGATTTGCCCAGGGAGGTCTTGCCGACGCCCGGAGGCCCCACAAAGCAGAGGATCGGCCCCTTCATCTTTTTCTTCAGTTTGCGCACCGCCAGGAACTCCAGGATGCGTTCCTTGATCTTGTCCAGGTAGTAATGGTCGTCATCCAGGATCTGCTTGGCGCGGACGATGTCCAGGCTGTCGCGGGTCGACGTGTTCCAGGGGAGGTCCACCAGCCAGTCCAGGTAGGTGCGGATGATGCCGGCCTCGCCCGCGTCCGGATGCATGTTTTCCAGGCGGCTCAGTTGCTTGAGGGCCTCTTTCATGGATGCTTCAGGCATTTTCGCGGCCTCGATGGCCTTGCGGATCTCGGCGATCTCTTCCTTGCCTTCGCCATCCCCCAACTCATGCTGAATGGCGCGCATCTGCTCCCGCAGGTAGTATTCCCGCTGGTTTTTACCCATCTCTTCCCGGGCCGCGCTCTGGATCTTGGCTTGCACGCTGAGCAGTTCCACCTCGCGGTTCAGGAACTCGTTGACTTTGGTCAGGCGAAGGATCGGGTTGCTCATCTCCAGCAGCAATTGTGCATCAGCCACCTTCAGCCCCAGATTACTGGCGATCAGGTCGGCCATGCTGCCGGGGTCCTGGATATTGTCCAGTATCACCATTACCTCGGGGGACACCTGCTTGCCCAACTCGATGACCTTGGTCAACTGTTCCCGCACGGTGCGCACCAGCGCCTCCGTCTCAAGGGATATATCCTGGAGAGGGGCGTCAACCATCTTTTCGATACGTACCAAATGAAACGGTTTTTCCGTCACATACTCGGTAATGCGGGCCTTGCTCAGCCCCTGAACGAGTATCTTCACCCTTCCGTCCGGCAGTTTGAGCATGCGCATGATCATGGCAACCGTGCCCACCTCATAGATCTTGTCCGGGGTGGGATCCTCATCGCCGATCTCGTGCTGGGTGGCCAGCAGGATCATGCGATCCCCGGCCAAGGCGCTGTCAACGGCCTTGACCGACATCTCGCGTCCAACGAAGAGCGGGATGATCATGAAGGGATAGACCACAACATCGCGCACCGGCAGAAGCGGCAGCACCTCGGGGATATTCAGTTCTTCCGACTCCTGCTTTTCCGTATTCCTATCCGTTTCGCTCAATCTCGTATCTCCTTTATCGTTACCTGCCGGCCGCGGGTCTTGGCGTATCTCACCTGCAAAACGCCCTGGCGGTATTCAGCTTTGACGGCGCTCGTATCGATGCAGCCGGGGATATGCAGCGCATGGTGGAAACGACCGTGACTCCGTTCAAGGCAGACATAGTGGCTGCCGCTTTCAACCTGTTCGAGGGGGCGCTCGGCCTCAAGCACCAGAGTCGTACCGTGCTGCGTCAAACATATGTCCTCGATGCGAAAACCGGGCAGATCGAATTCCAGGACTACCTCATCGCAGGTTTCGTACACGTCCACCAGCGGATGGTTAACCCCTTCGCCAAAGATTCCGCGAAGTTCAAGGGCACGCAGAAGATCGCGAATATCGCCCAGGTGCCGATCGAAGAGTTCCTGCCGTAACTGCTGCCTGCTGGAAAAGTGTGACATATGACAACCTTGCGCCCTTACAATTAACAGGGAACCATCGATAAAGCCGGCAACGCAACCCAGTGATCCCGGGCTGCCGCAAAACAGACTTTTGCACTGGCTGAAAGGTAAACATTCCCCGCGACAATGTCAAGATGCAGCTTCAACCCGGATCATCCGTCAGGCCGGGCAAAGCCCCCGCGCAAACCCGCGGCAACCGGCGCAATTGGGAAGCCCCGGCGGCGCCGTGCCCCCCGGCATTCGAACTGTTCAGCGGGACAATTTAATTTAGATTGACTTACGCCGGAATATTCAATAGAAAAATAAATTTGTTCACTTTGTCCCGGCTATGCGTTTCCGGATCGGAAACTAACGGTTTTCAACAAATAACGACGAAAGTTGGTAATCAGCCTATGGAACGCTGGTCAATTAACGACTCCGCAAAACTTTACAACATTGACAACTGGGGCGCCGACCTGTTTTCTATTAACAAAAAGGGGAACATCTGCGTCCACCCCTCATCCAGTTCCAAGCAATCCATCGACCTGCGCGCCCTGGTCGACGACCTGATCAAACGCAAGATCAAGCCGCCCATCCTCCTGCGCTTCATGGATGTGCTCCAGGGGCGCATCGCCAGCATCAACCGGGTATTCAGGAGCGCCATCCAGGAGAACAGCTATCCGGCCAAATACCAGACCTTCTTCCCGATCAAGGTCAACCAGCAACGCCAAGTCGTGGAGGCCATCGCCAATTTCGGCAAGCGCTACAACATCGGCCTGGAGGTGGGCTCCAAACCGGAACTGGTCGCCGCCATCTCCATCTCCACCGGCAACGGTCTGCCGATTATCTGCAATGGCTACAAAGACGCCGAATACATCGAGACGGTGCTCTACGCCACCAAGATCGGTTACGACATCACCCTGGTCGTGGAAAAGCTGTTCGAACTGGAGAAGATCATCGAGCTGGCCGAGAAGACCGGCACCATGCCCAGGCTGGGCATCCGGGTGAAGCTCTCCTCCAAGGGAACCGGCAAATGGGCCACCTCCGGGGGCGAGGACGCCAAGTTCGGCCTGCGCATGTCTGAAATCATCGCCGCAATACGCATCCTGGACGAACATGGCATGCTGGGCTGCGTCAAGTTGCTGCATTTCCATATCGGCAGCCAGATCACCAAGATCGACAAGATCAAGACCGCCCTGATCGAGGGCGCCCGTATTTACGCCGAGATGCGGAAACTGGGCGTGGGCATCAACTTCCTCGATATCGGCGGCGGCCTGGGCGTGGACTACGACGGCTCCAAATCCAGCTATTTTTCCAGCGTCAACTACACGCTGGAAGAGTATGCAAACGACGTCATTTACCAGATCAAGAATATCTGCGATGAGGCCGGGGTGGAGTGCCCCAACATCATCTCCGAGTCGGGCCGCGCCACGGTTGCCCATTATTCCGTGCTGGTGACCAACGTCCTCAACACCAATACCCAGAACCTGATGCCGGACTTCGAGGAGATCCTGACTCAGGCCGAAAATCTGGCGCCGACGGTCAAGAAGCTCATGGACATCTACAAGAGCATCGACCGCTACTCCCTGCGCGAGGACTACCATGACACCCTGCAACTGATCAATGAGGCGGTCAGCCTGTTCAACCTGGGCTACCTGACGCTCAACGACCGCGCCATCGCCGAGTGGCTCTACTCCAAGATCATCCGGAAGATCAACAGCATCATGGAAAAGATCAAACCGATCCCCGAGGAGTTGCAGAACTTCCAGCTTGCCCTGCGCCAGACCTATTTTGCCAACTTCTCCCTGTTCCAGTCGATCCCGGACTCCTGGGCCATTGACCAACTCTTCCCGATTACGCCGTTGCAGCGGCTCAACCAGCGCCCGGACGTGATGGCCTCCATCGCCGACATCACCTGCGACTCGGACGGCGAAATCACCAGTTTCGTCGGCGAGAACGGCAGGACCAAGTTCCTTCCTCTCCACCGTATCCGGAAGGAGGAAGACTACTTCATCGGTTTCTTCCTGATCGGGGCCTATCAGGAGATACTGGGGGACATGCACAACCTGTTCGGCGATACCAATGCCGTGCACATCACCTTCAACAAGAAGACCGGCTACCTGATCGACACCGTCATCAACGGCGACGCCTGCTGGGAGAGCCTCAAATATGTCCAGTACAAGGGACCGGAGATCCTCAAGCACGTCAGGGACAACCTGGAAAAAAGCGTTGCCCTGCGGAAGATATCCATCGAGGAGAGCAGCCACTTCATCGAACTTTTGGACCGGACGCTCCTGGGGTATACCTACCTGGGCGAATAGGCTGTTGAGGGATGAGTAAAGGCGATTTTTTCAACTTTCAACTCTCAACTCTCAACACTCATCTGCTTCATTGACGATCTGACTATTTTTGAACAACCTGTGCTTTTCAGCAACCTGCTTACTGCACTAAATCTCGTACGCCTCCATCGGCCCTTGTAGCTTCCGGCGTCACGGATTCAGGTTAATGTTAAAGTTTTGTTACGGACATTGCGCCGGCCGACGAATACCCGTAGTATCTTCTGCACCAAACCACCAAAGCAGAGCAGCGCCAGATTCGCGATGATAACGGCGACGGTGAGGAGGCAGGCCCGCAGACGTAGCAGCGCTACGTCTAGTGTGCTGTGCGGTTAGTTTGTTGTTGTAATTCCGAGCTATTTTGGCTGATGCCGAGGCGCGGCGACGAAGGTGTAGCAGGGTCTACATCAAGGAGCCGTAACGACGGCAGCGGACAAAAGAGCCGGAATTACAACAACAAACTAACCGCACAGTACACTTGGAGCATGCCGACGAACCGGGGGCGTTAGGGCGCGAATATGGCGCTGCGGCCCCAGGAAGGAGCTTTCCATGAGCAAAATCCTCATCATCGGCGCCGGCGGCGTCGGCCAGGTCGTAGCCCACAAATGCGCCCAGCGCCGGGACATCTTCAGCGAGATCACCCTGGCCTCCCGCACCAAAGCCAAATGTGATGCCATCGCAGCCCAGACGGCAACCCCGATCGCAACCACCCAGGTGGACGCCGACAACGTGCCGGAACTGGCAGATCTCATACGCCGGGAGCAACCCCGCCTGGTGATCAACGTCGCCCTCCCCTATCAGGACCTGCACATCATGGACGCCTGCCTGGAAACCGGCGTGGATTACCTGGACACCGCCAACTACGAACCCCTGGACACCGCCAGGTTTGAATACTCCTGGCAGTGGGCCTACCAGGACCGCTTCACACAGGCCGGGCTCATGGCCCTGCTCGGTTCGGGCTTCGACCCGGGCGTGACCAATGTCTACACCGCTTTGGCTGCCAAAAAATATCTGGACGAACTCCAGGAGATCGACATCATCGACGCCAACGCCGGTTCCCACGGCCAGCCCTTTGCCACCAACTTCAACCCGGAGATCAATATCCGCGAGGTAACAGCCACCTGCCGCCACTGGGAAAACGACCGGTTCGTCGAGTCGCCGCCGCTCTCCACCAAGCGCGTTTTCGACTTTCCCGACGGCATCGGCCCCATGAACATCTACCGTCTCTACCACGAAGAGATGGAGTCGCTGGTCAAACACATCCCCACCATCAAAAAGGCCCAGTTCTGGATGACGTTCTCGGACAACTACCTGAAACATCTGGAAGTGCTGCAAAACGTGGGCATGACCCGCATCGACGAGGTGGAGTACAACGGCCAGAAGATCGTGCCGATCCAGTTTCTCAAGGCACTCCTGCCCGATCCCGGCTCCCTGGGTCCGCTGACCAAGGGCAAGACATGCATCGGCGTCATCGCCCGCGGCCTCAAGGACGGTAAACGCAAGCAGGTTTACATCTACAACATCTGCGATCACGAGGCATGCTACCGGGAGGTCAAATCCCAGGCCATCAGCTACACCACCGGCGTGCCGGCCGTGGTGGGAGCCATCATGATGCTGACCGGCAAATGGCGCGCCCCCGGCGTCTGGAACATGGAACAGTTTGATCCGGAGCTGTTCCTGGATGTGCTGGGACCCATGGGATTGCCGACGGTCGTCGTCGATGGCGGCGAATGGCCGGAGCTGTAGCATAATAGAAAAAATCTGCCACAGAGACACGGAGACACAGAGAACATCAAAATCGTTTTACAGGGATGAACAGGATACACGGGATTAAACTTTAAACCGTTTTTTGGGGAGAGCCTCATTATGTCCTCATCCTGTTTATCCCCTTCATCCCTGTTACCTTATTGTTTTTACGGTTCTCTCCGTGTCTCTGTGTCTCTGTGGCAAAAAGGTTTAGACTTTGACCGGTATCGATATCGACAAAATCCTTGAGCTCGCCCCCTCCCCGGCCTACGTGGTGGACCTGGGGAGGCTGCGTCACAACCTTGCCATACTGGACGAGGTTCAGAAGCGCAGCGGCGCAAAAATTCTCCTGGCATTGAAGGCCTTTGCCATGTGGAGCGTGTTCCCGATTATCCGCGAGACCCTGCACGGGGTCTGCGCCAGTTCTCCCTGGGAGGCCCGCCTGGGACGGGAGGAATTCGGGCGCGAGGTGCACAGCTTCTCCGCGGCTTTCAAGGAGAGCGACGTAACGGAACTGCTGCAGTTGTCCAACCACCTGGTCTTCAACTCCTTCAACCAGTTGGAACGATTCCGGTCCCTGTGGGAAAAGGAACAGGGGCGCGTCTCCGTTGGCCTGCGGGTCAACCCTGGCCGCTCGGAGGGGCACACCGCCATATACGACCCCTGCGCCCCGGCCTCCCGGCTGGGCATCCTGCGGGCGGAGTTTGACGGCCGGTCCCTGGCGGGGGTGGAGGGGTTGCACTTCCATACCCTGTGCGAACAGTTGTTTGAGCCGCTGGAGCGGACCGCACGGGCCTTCGAGGAAAGATTCGGCGAGTTCCTGCCGGCCATGAAGTGGCTCAACCTGGGAGGGGGACACCATATCACCAGCCAAGGATACGACATCGACGGCCTGGTGGAGTTGGTGAAGTATTTCCGCGAAAAGTACCGGGTCGAGGTGTATCTGGAGCCGGGCGAAGCCGTCGCCATCGGCACCGGCATCCTGGTGAGCGAGGTGCTGGACGTGGTGCGCAATGAAATGGATATCGCCATCCTGGACGTGTCGGCCACCTGCCATATGCCGGACATTCTGGAGATGCCCTACCGTCCTGGCATCAAGGGGGGCTTCGACCCCGGAGCCAGGGCCCACACCTACCGCCTGGGCGGCCCCTCCTGCCTGGCAGGGGACGTCATCGGCGACTGGTCCTTCGACCGGCCGCTGCACGCCGGCGACAGGCTGGCCTTCCTGGACATGGCCCACTACACCATGGTCAAGACCACCACCTTCAATGGCATCCAGCACCCGGCCATCTGCACCTTCGAACCTCAAACAGGCCACCTGCAGGTGGTGCGCAGCTTCGGCTACGAAGATTTCAAGGCACGGCTTTCATAAGTGATTTCCATCCGGAAACTCCGGATGAAAACCAAGCAATATAAATCTGCCACAGAGGCACGGAGAAAACCGCAAAAACAATAAAGGTAACAGGGATGAGGGGAATAAACAGGATAATAACATAATGAGGCTCCCCCAAAAACGGTTTAAAGTTCTATCCCGTGTATCCTGTTCATCCCTGTGAAACGATGTTGACGTTCTCTGTGTCTCTGTGTCTCTGTGGCAAAATTGACTTATTTTTTCTTACGAGGTATTTTCATGGAATTGAAGACGAGAATATGGATGACCGGCGCATTGGAATGGTACGGGTATGTGGGCAACGAGGAGATGTTCCTCGGCCAGCGTTCATTCCCCAACCCCCCGGAGGAAGGCGACGAGTGGACCACCGAGGCCGGCGACATGTTCAAGATCATTGACGGCGAGATCCGCCTGATGGGAAAAACCGAGCCCCCCAGGAAGTACTGGTAGGTCTCCGGGAACCCCGTTCCCCCCTGGTGCTTTTTTGCTTTTATGCGCTTTACTTCACGCCGGCGCTCTGATATCACCATCCCATGTCCACCCGTCACCCCCGCATCATTGAAGTCGCCATCCCGCTTCGCCTGGACCGCACCTTCCATTACCGCGTCCCGTCGGAAATGGAGCGGCAGGACCTTGCCGGACGGCGCGCCCTTGTCCCCTTCGGCCGCCGCAGACTGACCGGCTATATCCTGGGCGATGTCCGGGAGACCCCGCCCCAGGAGTTGAAAGAGATCGCCGCGGTGCTCGACCCGGAGCCGCTCTGGACGGACAACGAGTTGGAGTTCTTCCGCTGGGTGGCATCCTACTACCTGCACCCCCTGGGCGACGTCCTCAAAACCGCGCTGCCGGCCGGCATAAACATCCAGACCCCCAAGGGAGCGGAACGGGACGGCACCAGCCTCAGCGGCGGGAAAACCGTCAAGACCGAGGTCGTCTTCCACGCCGCAGCGCCGGGCGAGCCTGTTCCCCACCTGGGCAGCAAGGCGGCTGCCATCCTGGAGGTGATCAGGGAAGGGGAGGATGTCCCTGCCGCCCACCTGCGGCGGCGTTTCGGCCAGTGTTCACCCCAGCTCAGGCGGCTGGCAGAGTTGGGCCTCGTGACAGGCACGACCCGTGAAGTCTATCGCAACCCGTTCAGCGACATGATGGTGGAACAGGACGCCCCCCGGATTCTCTCCACCCATCAGCAGGCAGCCCTCGATGCCGTGTACGCGGCTCTGGACAGACACTCCTTTGCCCCCTTTCTGCTCAACGGCGTAACCGGCAGCGGCAAGACCGAGGTATATCTCCAGGCCATCGCCCGCACCCTTGAACAGGATAAAAACGCCCTGGTCCTGGTGCCGGAGATTGCCCTCACTCCCCAATTGGTGCGGCGTTTCCTCGCCCGCTTCGGCCACTGCATCGCCGTCCTGCACAGCGGCCTTTCCGACGGAGAACGCTACGACGAATGGAGGCGGATCAGGCGCGGCCAGGCCCGGATCGTCATCGGCGCCCGCTCGGCCATCTTCGCCCCCTTGGCCGGGATCGGCATCATCATCGTCGACGAGGAACACGAGGCATCCTTCAAACAGGGCGACGGCCTTCGGTACAATGCCCGCGACCTGGCGCTGGTGCGGGGGCGGCTGGAACGGGCCGTGGTCCTTCTCGGCTCGGCAACGCCGCTGATCACCAGCATGTTTGCCGCACAGCAGGGCAAGATGGTGCTGCTGAACCTTCCGGAACGGGTAGAACAACGCCCCATGCCCGCTGTGGAGCTGGCCTCCATGAAGGGGGTCGCCACGGCCATCGGCCCGCTCCTGGCCCCGGCGCTGGAGGCGACCCTGGCCGCCGGCGAACAAGCCATCATCTTTCTCAACCGGCGCGGCTTCGCCACCTACCTGATATGCGCGGAGTGCGACACGCCGCTCACATGCCCCAACTGCTCGGTGTCCCTGACCTACCATCGCCAGCGCGGCCAGAGCGTCTGCCACTACTGCGATTACGCCATCCCCGCGCCCGGCACCTGCCCGGCGTGCGGCTGCCACGAACTGAAGGAACTGGGCGCGGGCACCGAACGCCTGGAGCACGACCTGCGCCAGCTCCTTCCGCAAGCGCGCCTTCTGCGCATGGACAGCGACACCACCGGCGGCAAGGGGAGCCACGGACGCCTGCTGGCCCGCATGTTCGACGGCAGCGCCGACATCCTGGTGGGGACCCAGATGATCGCCAAGGGGCATGATTTCCCCGGCGTGACCCTCGTGGGGGTCGTCAACGCCGAGGCCAGCCTGAGCATGCCTGATTTCCGCGCAGCCGAACGCACCTTTCAGCTCCTGTCCCAGGTCATCGGCCGCGCCGGGCGGGGAGACGCCCCCGGCAGGGTGGTTGTCCAGGCCCAGAGCAGCGACCACTATGCCATCAGGCACGCCGTGCGGCACGACGCCGACGCCTTCTACCGCCAGGAGCTGGAATTCCGCCGCGAAGCAGGCTACCCCCCCTTCAGCTTTCTGGCCTGCCTTGGCTTCTCCGGCACAGCCGAAAAACCGGTGGAAGAACATGCCGAGACAATGGCCCGGCTGCTGATGCAACTGAAACGGGAACGCGGACTACGCGTGGAGATCCTGGGACCGGCCCCGGCGCCCCTCTACCGGCTGCGGGGACGCTTCCGTCGCCAGATCCTGCTCAAGGCCCCCGCCCGTAACGACCTGCGCCGCCTGCTCGTCGCCTGGCAGCATGGCCGCAAGCCTGTTTCAGCCATCCGCGAAACTATCGATATCGATCCGGTTGATATGATGTGACGGATGGCATGGGGATGGAAAAAGCGCATTTCTACTGGTGTCCCGCGGGAGGCCCGGCCAGAAAACCGTTGCAATGGAATTTCGAATAAATGTAGCATATGAGCACTACGACCATCGCAACAGGATGAGCATATCTTGAAAAATCCAGTTGAGTACAGAGAAGACAGCCGGCAAAAGTATGCCAACAGGATTCCTGCCAATCGTCTGGTTGTCATTTGCCTGTTTCTGGTCATTGCCATTGCGGCAGTATATGCCCAGGTGCTTGACCATCCTTTTGCCAATATCGACGATAAGGCTTACGTCGTCAACAACCCTAACGTATCTAACGGCATCACCCCAAAAAGCATGATCTGGGCCTTTACCTCCAGCCATTCGGCCAATTGGCATCCCGTCACCTGGATTTCCCACATGTTGGATGTCCAGTTCTACGGCATGAATCCGCGGGGACATCACTTCACGAATCTTCTCATACATACGATTTCGTCATTGCTGCTCCTGCTCCTCCTGTCGCGGATGACCGGGTCGCTCTGGAGGAGTGCATTTGTCGCCGGCATGTTTGCGCTCCACCCCCTGCACGTGGAGTCGGTCGCCTGGATCGCGGAGCGGAAAGACGTCCTTTCGGGGCTTTTTTGCTTCATCACGCTACTGCTGTATTTCGAGTACGTAAAAACAGCCAAGCCGGCGCTGTATATGGTGTCGTTGCTGTCATTCATCATCGGCCTCATGTCGAAGCCGATGCTCGTGACCCTTCCGTTTGTCATGCTGTTATTGGATGCGTGGCCGCTCGACCGCTTCCGGCATGACCCTGCGGAAAACAGGCCGGGGTTGCCCGGGAATATCTTGGCACAACTCGTCCGGGAAAAGATCCCTTTTATCATCTGCACCCTGGCATCATGCGTCATCACTTGGTATGCACAGCTCAAGGAAGGAGCCGTCAGCACGTTGCAGGTCATCTCCCTTGGCAACCGCGTTGAAAACGCCGCGCTGTCATACGTAAAATACATCTTCAAAACATTCCTGCCCCTTGATCTTGCCGTATATTATCCGTTGCCGGCCTCGTTTCCCCTTTGGCAGGTGGCGGCATCGCTTCTGTTGCTTGTCATCCTGTCGGCATTGGCAGTCAGGAGCAGGCATGCTTATCCCTATGTCGCCGTGGGATGGGCGTGGTATCTCCTGACGCTGGTGCCGGTCATCGGCATAGTTCAGGTCGGCAATCAGTCCATGGCCGACCGGTACATGTATATCCCCATGACCGGCCTGTGCATCATGCTTGCCTGGGGAGTTCCCGATCTCGCGAAAAAAATCCGGTACGGTACGGTCATTACTGCCATGCTTGCCGGCCTTGCCATAGGGGCATCGTCCATTGCCGCCTGGCGGCAACTGGGCTATTGGCGCGATGAGACGACTCTTTTCAGTCATGCCCTGCACGTAACAACCGATAACTGGTTTGCCCACAACGCGTTCGGACTCTCCCTTGCCAACAAAGGGGATACGGACGCAGCCATCAACGAGTTCAGGGAGTCGCTCCGCATTTACCCCTTCAGTGCGGAAACCCACATAAATCTGGGGATGGCGCTGGCTCTGAACAGACATCTCGATGAAGCGATAGGGGAGTTCAGGACCGCGCTGTCCATCGACCCGAAGAGTTCCGAGGGCTATAAATATCTCGGTTCCGCGCTGTTGATAGAAGGTTACGCCGATGGAGCCGTACAGGCCCTCCGGAAAGCCGTCGAGTGCGGCCCCGATCAGGAGGATGCCCATTTCCGCCTTGGCCAGGCATTGGCGAGGACAGGCGACACCCGTGCCGCCATCGGGGAATTCCAGGCAGCCGTCCGGATAGATCCGGGCAGTGCGCCCCTCCATAAAGCACTGGCTCTTGCCCTGGCCGGAAGCGGCGACATCACCTCGGCGATCCGGGAATTCAGAAACTCGCTTGCGATCGACCCCAATGATGCCGAGACACATAACAATCTCGGGTTTGCCCTTGCCGGCACCGGCGATAAGGGGGCAGCTATTCAGGAATACCTGATTGCCCTGCGCTTAAACCCCGATTCTCTGCAGATCCGGAGAAATCTCGAAGCCGCCCTTGCCGGAAAATGACAACGGCATTGTTTCACTTCTGCCGATAAATCTGGTATCCTGGGCATATCGTACACGTTCGGGGTACCAATGCACCACGGCGGCATCTATGAAGAAGAAATAGCGGGCAAAGCCTACGACACCCGCCTGCTGGCCCGCTTTGCCCGCTATGTCGTTCCCCACCGCACGGCGATCGCCACGGTGCTGATCACCATACCGCTGGTTGCCGCCGCCCGGCTGGCCCAGCCCTGGATTATCAAGCTGGCCATCGACGGCCACATCACCACCGGCCGGCTGGCCGGGCTGGAATGGATCGCCCTGGCATTTTTGGGGGTCCTGCTGACGGAATCGCTTCTCTCCTTCCTCCAGGTTTACCTGCTCCAATCGGTCGGTCAACGGGTCATGGCCGATATGCGCAACAAACTCTACCACCATGTTGCGCGCCTGCCGGTGTCCTGGTTCGACCGGGTCCCCACCGGCAGCGCCGTAACCCGGCTGACCAGCGACGTGGAGGTCCTGGGCGAGATGTTTGCCTCGGGGATCATCACCATCGTGGGGGATGTCCTACTGCTGGCGGGTATCATCTCGGTCATGCTCTGGATGAACCTGAAGCTTTCCCTGGTCACGTTCAGCATCCTCCCGCTGCTCTTGTACGTCGCCTGGGCCTTCCGCCGCAGGATGCGCCAATCGTTCCGCGAGGTGCGGGCGCGCCTGGGACGCCTCAACGCCTTTCTGGCCGAGTGCATCAACGGCATCGGCATCATCCAGGCATTCAGCCGCGAACGGGACGAAGAGCGGCGTTTCAGCGAACTGAACGCATCCTACCGGGACGCCAACATGCCGGTCATATTCTGGGACGCGTCCCTGTACGCCATCGTGGAGGCCCTCTCATCCGTCGCCGTGGCCCTGATCATCTGGTACGGCGGCGGGGAGATCCTCCGGGGAGGGCTGACCTTCGGGGTCCTGGTGGCTTTCATCCAGTACATCGAGAAATTTTTCACCCCCATCCGCGACCTGTCGGCCAAGTATTCGGTCATGCAGGGCGCCATGGCAGCACTGGAACGGATTTTCGCCCTGCTGGACACTCCGGCCGGGGCGTCCGGTGACGAGGCAGCCCCCCAGCCCCCCCTTTCCACGGGAGAGCGCCCACCGGGCCGGGATGACGCCCCCCTGATCGAATTTTGCAACGTATCCTTTGCCTATCGCGAGGGGGACAATGCCCTGGAGGGGTTCAGCCTGGTCGTGCGGCGCGGCGAACGGATCGCGCTGGTGGGGGAAAGCGGCGGCGGCAAGACCACCATCACGCGGCTCCTGACGCGTCTTTACGAGATCGACAGCGGCACCATCCTCATCGGCGGCATGGATGTGCGCGACATGCAGGTCAACGACCTGCGCCGGCGCATCGGCATCGTTCTCCAGGATCCCTGCCTGTTCACCGGCACCATCGAGTTCAACATCTGCCTGGGCGACGCGGAGGCGCAGGCGCGGGTCAGGACGGCAGCAGCCGCTGTCGGGGCGGACCGCTTCATCGAACGCCTGGACAGGGGATACGGTGAAGAGGTCCGGGAGCGGGGCAACAATCTGTCGGTGGGAGAGAAACAGCTCATCTCCTTTGCACGGGCCGTGGCCTTCGCCCCCGAGATCCTGGTGCTGGACGAGGCTACCGCCAATGTCGACTCCGCCTCGGAACAGATGATCCAGGAAGGGCTCAAAGGGTTGATGCGGGGCCGCACCTCCCTGGTCATCGCCCATCGGCTTTCCACAATCCGGGATGCCGACCGGATCGTGGTGGTACACCGCGGCAGCAAATCCGAAGAGGGAACGCACCAGGAACTCATGGCGCTGCAGGGGGTTTACTACCGGCTGCACCAACTGCAGTTCAAAGACCCCTGACAAGTTGTTGAAAAGCAGCCACCGGGTTAGGGCTGTCGAGGGATAAGGGATGAGGTGTGAGGAAAACCGCTTTTCTCAACTCTCATCACTCAACTCTCAGCAGCCTTACTCAACTCTCATCTGCTTCATCGACGATCCGACTATTTTTGAACAACCTGAGTTTTTCAACAGCATGCCATGCGAAGGGTTCGCCATTGACGCTGTTGCATAAGAGCGCGGAAACTGATACGGTTGCATCATCAGCAGGATTCATAGACGGAGGAAACCATGTGCACCACTTGCGGCTGCAACGCGACAACCACCCACGACCATGACCACCATCACGGCGACCACCACCACAGCCACACCCATAGCCATGGACACGGCCACGACCATGACCATGAACACCATACCCACGATCACGATGATCATCACCATGATCACGACGACAGGAAACGGACCGTCATTGCCATCGAGGAGGATATCCTGGCCAAGAACAACCGCCTGGCCTCCTTTAACCGGGCACTTTTCAAGGACAAGGGCATCTTTGTCCTCAACCTGGTAAGCTCCCCCGGCTCGGGCAAGACCACCCTCCTGGAGCGGACCCTGCGCGACCTGGCGGACCGGCTCCGTTTTGCCGTCATCGAAGGGGATCAGCAGACCGACAACGACGCCCGGCGCATTGCCGCCACCGGCGTGGCGGTGCGCCAGATAAACACCGGCGCCGGCTGCCACCTGGACGCCCACATGGTCATGCACGGCACCGAGGGTTTTGACCTGGACAGCCTCGACGTGCTGATGATCGAAAATGTGGGTAACCTGGTGTGCCCGGCGTCCTTCGACCTTGGCGAGCACCACAAGGTGGCGGTCCTCTCGGTCACCGAAGGGGAGGACAAGCCGCTCAAATATCCGCAGATGTTCCATAATTCCACGGTCATGCTGCTCAACAAGACCGACCTGCTCCCCCATCTGGAGTTCGATGTGGAAAAATGCAAGGAATACGCCCGCCGCGTCAGCCCCGGCATCACCATTTTCGAGGTTTCTGCGCGCACGGGCGAGGGGATGGAGGGGTGGTACCATTGGTTGACGACGGGGACGGCAAAGCCATAGTCCGCAGACGCTTTCTCATCAGCGGCATCGTTCAGGGTGTCGGGTTCCGTCCCTTTATCTTCCGCCTGGCCGGTGAACTCGGGCTGAGCGGATGGGTACGCAACATCCCTGCCGGGGTGGAACTCGAAGTCCAGGGGCCGATTGAGGCGCTGGCTGCCTTCGGGCACGCCCTGGACCACGATCTTCCCCCCCTGGCCGTTGTCACGTCCGTTTCCGCACAGGACATCCCCGTGCTCCGCGAGCGGGCCTTCACCATCCTCCCGAGCGCCGACGGCGAAAAGAACATTCAGGTGGCGCCCGACTCCGCCCTGTGCGGCGACTGTCTGCGCGAGCTGTTTGACCCGGCCGACCGGCGCTACCGCTATCCGTTCATCACCTGCACCAACTGCGGCCCCCGCTACAGTATCATCACCTCTATCCCATATGACCGGCCCGGAACCACCATGGCCGGCTTCCCGCTCTGCCCGGATTGCCTGGGGGAATACGAAGACCCGGCAAATCGCCGTTTCCACGCCCAGCCCATTGCCTGTCCGGCCTGCGGCCCGCAGCTGCGCCTGCTGGACCATACCTCCGCCCCGATCGCGGAACGGGATGATGCGCTTGCCATGGCCGTTCAACTCCTGCTCTCGGGGCAGATCCTGGCGGTCAAGGGCATCGGCGGTTACCATCTGGCCGTGGACGCCTGCAACCACGAGGCGGTCAAGCGCCTGCGCGAGCGGAAAAAGCGGGACGAAAAACCCTTTGCCGTCATGGCGCAAGACCTGGCGGCGGCCCGCAGGCTGGCCCGGTTGGGGGACATGGAGGAGCGGCTGCTGACCGGCCCGGAGAGCCCGATCGTCATTGCGCCCAAGACCCCTGATTGCCCGGTTTCCCCCCTGGTGGCCCCTGCCAACGGCTGGCTCGGCCTGATGCTTCCCTATGCGCCGATCCACTACCTGTTGCTGCGGGACAACTTTACGGCGCTGGTGATGACCAGCGCCAACGTGTCCGATGAACCGGTGGCCTTTGAAGACGGCGATGCCATCCGGCGTCTCAACGGCATCGCGGATTTTTTCCTCGTTCACAACCGGCCGATCCATATACGCAGCGACGATTCAGTCATGCGGGTCTTCCAGGGCAAACCGCTCTTCTACCGCCGGGCAAGGGGCTATGCGCCGAGAGCGGTGAGGCTCCCCTTCGGGACAGAGCCGCTGTTGGCGGTGGGGGCCGAACTGAAAGGGGCCATCTGCCTTGCGCAAGGAGAGCAGGCCTTTTTGAGCCAGCATATCGGCGACCTGCAGAACAGTTCCACCTGCGACTCGTTCCGCCACACCATACGGCATCTGTCGGGCATTCTCGAAATAGCACCCCGCTCCGTCGCCTGCGACCTGCATCCCGATTATCTCTCCTCGGTGCATGCAGCGGAATCGGGGCTGCCGCTGACAAGAGTCCAGCACCACCACGCCCACCTGGCGGCCTGCATGGCTGAAAACGGCCTGGACGGCACGGTGATCGGCATCATCTTCGACGGCACCGGCCTGGGCGACGACGCCACCATATGGGGCGGCGAATTTCTGGTCGGCGGCTACGGTGGTTTTCAGCGGGCCGGCAATTTTCTTCCCGTGCCCCTGGCCGGAGGCGATGCCGCGGTGCGCGAGCCCTGGCGCATGGCCCTGTCATGGCTCTACCGCTCCCTGGGCGCGGACGCCCTCAACCTGGACCATCCGGTGGCCCGGCGCCTGAATGCCGGAGAGAAGGATATCTTTAGCGCCATGGTGGAACGGGGCATCAATGCGCCGCTCACCTCCAGTTGCGGCAGGCTGTTCGATGCCGCGGCCGCCGTGCTGAACGTGCGCCATGCCGTGTCCTATGACGGCCAGGCAGCCATCGAGCTGGAGGCCCTGGCGGAAACGGCCCGCGGCTCGGACGCCTACTCCTTCGCCCTTGCCGCCGGAGAGCGGCTGGTCGTAGATTTCACCCCTCTTTTCACGGATCTCCTGGCCGATATGGCTGCCGGCGCCGGGACAGCCGCCATGGCCCGCCGTTTCCATGCCACCGTGGCGCGCGCCGCCGTGGAAGCCTGCACCCGTATTGCCGGGGAAACAGGCCTGGGCCGCGTGGTTCTCTCCGGCGGCGTATTTCAGAATCGCCTTTTGACCGAAATGGTATATACTGGTTTGCTTGAACAGGGTTTGGACATTTTCACCCACCGGCTGGTCCCCCCCAACGATGGCGGCATCGCCCTAGGGCAGGCGGCAATCGCCGGATGGCACGGAAGGAGATAAGAGTCATGTGTCTTGGTGTGCCCATGAAGATCCTCAGCAGGGACGGCGACACTATCGTGGCCGAGGTGGACGGCGTGCAGAAGGAGGCCAGCGTCATGCTGCTGGGCGAGGAGGTCGGGGTCGGAGACTATGTCATCGTCCATGCCGGATTCGCCATCTCGCGCCTGGATGAGGAATATGCGGAGGAAACCCTGCGGCTGATGAAAGAGGTCTTTTCGCCGGAGGATATGCAATGAACGGGCGGGCATCCGGCTCTGCCCCGGAGGAGAGAACATGAAATTCCAGGACGAATTCCGCGACCGGGAACTGGTCGGCAACATGGCCGCCAACATCCGCAGCATGGCGCAGCGGCTGGCACAACCGGTCAATTTCATGGAGATTTGCGGCACCCACACCATGTCCATCTACCAGTACGGCATCCGCTCGCTGTTGCCGGACAACGTGCGGCTCGTCTCCGGCCCCGGCTGCCCGGTCTGCGTGACACCGGTCGGCTACATGGACAAGGCCGTGGCCTGCGCCGCAGACACGGCCAATATCGTGGCCACCTTCGGCGACATGCTGCGCGTTCCCGGCAGCCGTTCGTCCCTGATGGAGGAACGGGCAAAGGGCGCCGATGTGCGTATCGTCTATTCCCCCCTGGACGCGGTTGCCCTGGCAAAGTCCAACCCCGGCCGCCGGGTGATCTTCCTGGGGATCGGCTTCGAGACCACCGCACCGACCATTGCCGCCAGCATCCTGGAGGCAGCGCGGCTCGGCCTGGAGAACTATCATGTTCTGGCCTCCCACAAAACCATCCCCATGCCCATGGACATCCTCTCCGCCGACCCGGACCTGGCCCTTTCCGGCTATCTCTGCCCGGCCCACGTCAGCACGGTCATCGGCGGCAACGCCTACCGGCCGCTGGCGGAGAAACACCGCATCCCCTGCGTGGTGACCGGTTTCGAGCCGGCGGACGTCATGCAGGGGATCGAGATGCTGCTGGCCCAGATACTGGCCGGGGAGAGCCGGGTGGAAATCCAGTACAGCCGCGCCGTGAGCTGGGAAGGGAATCCAAAGGCCAGGGCCGTCATGGCACAGGTCTTCGAACCGTGCGACGCCGTTTGGCGCGGCCTGGGGATGCTCCCCGGCAGCGGCTTGGCCATCAGACCCGAATTCGCGCGCTTTGACGTGGAAAAGGTCCTGGAGATCGAGGCGGGTGAAGAACGGGAGAATCCTGCCTGCCGTTGCGGCGAGGTGCTCAAGGGAAAACTGTCCCCCTTCGACTGCCCGCTCTTTGCTACGGCCTGCACGCCGGAATCGCCCGTGGGGGCCTGCATGGTATCCAGCGAAGGAACCTGCGCGGCAGCGTACAAGTACGGAAGATAATCATGCCCTCTTTCGCCCACGTCTTCGCCGGGTTCACCCTCGGCTTCACGTTCCGCAAACAGCTCGCCCGCATCCTGCGGGAAACGCCCACCGGTTCTTCCATCTCGAACATTGACCCGGCCCGGCTCGCCGGCAGCGCCATCAACGCCCTGGCTCTGGATTTTGACGGCGTCCTGGCCCCCCACGGTTTTTCCGAGCCGCTGCCCGAGGCGCGGGAATGGCTGGTCCGTTGCAGCGCCGTTTTCGGCGCGGACAGGATATTCATCCTCTCCAACAAACCTACCGAAGCCCGCAAGACATGGTTCAGGGACAATTTCCCCGCTATCCGTTTCATCTCCGGCGTACGCAAGAAGCCCTATCCCGACGGCCTGGAAAAAGCGGGTGAACTGGCCCGGGTTCCCCTGTCCGCCATCCTGATGGTGGACGACCGCCTGCTGACCGGCTGCCTGGCGGCCCTCGTCGCCGGAGCCCGCCCCCATTACATCCGCCGCCCCTTCATATCGTTCCGCCACCGTCCCCTGACCGAACTGTTCTTCATGCTGCTCAGGGCCGGAGAGCGCTCACTTCTCGCCTGAATGCAGAGGCAGGGGCCTTCCGGACAAACGGAGGCATGAAGGCGTCACGGATTCAGATCTCACATAGCGGCGGTATCCGTGGAGCGCGCCGTCAAACCTTTTCCAGCGCCCCCTCGATCCGCTCGCAGAGCGTCTTCAGTATCTTGATGCGGGCATAGTTCTTGTCGTTGGCCTCCACCAGCGTCCAGGGCGCAATATCGGTGCTGGTGCGGTCGATCATGTCGCAGACAGCCACCTCGTACTCGTCCCATTTCTCCCTGTTGCGCCAATCCTCCTCCGTGATCTTGAAGCGCTTGAAGCCTATTTTCTCCCGCTCCTTGAAACGTTTGAGCTGTTCCTCCCGGCTGATGGAGAGCCAGAACTTGACCATCACGGTATTGTTGCGCGCGAGTTGCTCCTCGAAGTCGTTGATCTCTCCGTACGCGCGCATCCAGTCGCCCCGGCTGCACAGGCCCTCCACCCGCTCCACCAGCACCCGTCCGTACCAGGAACGGTCGAAGACGGCAAAACGCCCCTTGCGGGGGATGTTGCGCCAGAAACGCCACAGATAGGGCTGCGCCAGTTCTTCGTCGGTGGGCGCGGCCACCGGGATGATGCGGTATTGACGGGCATCCAGGGCCTGGGTGACGCGGCGGATGCCGCCACCCTTGCCGGCGGCGTCGTTCCCCTCAAAGACCGCCACCACGGAGAGTTTCCTGAAACCCGCATGCCGGGTCAGCAGATTGAGCCTCCCCTGGAACTTCTCCAGTTCATCCTCGTAGACGGTCTTCTCCAGTTTCTTCGAGAGGTCCAGGGTCCTGAGGATCAGCAGGTTGTCGATGGAGGACATGATGGGAGGGATCGGCTCGTCGTGACGCGGCGGTTCGGAAGCATCCAGGCGCTGGCGCACGGCATTGAGCAGAACCTTGCCGATGGTCAGATAGCGGTAATGGGGATCGCTCCCCTCCACGACCGTCCAGGGCGATTCGGGGGTACTGGTGGTGCGCAGCATCCGCTCCGAGACCTTGCGGAACGAGTCGTAGAGTTTGTAATGCTGCCAGTCCGTATCGCTGACCCGCCAGCGGGTCTTGGGGTCTTTCTCCAGCTTCGTCAGGCGTTTCTTCTGTTCGCTTTTGGAAAGGTGCAGCCAGAATTTGAGGACCAGCGCCCCTTCGTTGCAGAGCATCCGTTCGAAGCGGACGATCCGCTCCAGCCGTTGGTCCAGTTCGGCGTTCTTTATGTCGCCGTAGACATTTTCCAGCAAAGGGGCGGAATACCACGTTCCGTTAAAGACGCCGATCTTGCCCTTGGGCGGCAGCACCCGCCAATAACGGAACATGGGAGGGCGCTCCAACTCTTCGTCGGTCAGGTCGCGCAGGGCATGGGTTTCGATATGACGCGGGTCCATCCATTCGTTGAGGAGATTGACCGTTTCCCCCTTGCCGGCGCAGTCCACGCCGGCCACCAGGAGAATGACCGGGAACCGCTTCGACTGGAGCAGGTCGAGTTGGGCATCCAGCAGGGCCTCCCGCAGTTCGGGGACCTCTTTTCTCCAGACGGCTTTGCTGATCTTGTGCCCCAACTCTGCGGACTCGAACATGGCTGTTCTCCTTCGGCTCCAGGGAGTGGATGTCGGTTCTAGGAGCCCCTCCCCGCTCCAACACGGAGACAGAACGCTTACCGGCGGCCTGCCCCATAGCCGGGGCCTCGGCATGAAAGGAATCTTGCCGCTGAATGCCCCGCGCAGGTCTCAAATAGGATACCACGATGAATCTAAAACACATAAAACAAACGGCGCTGGGGCCGCATTTTTTAAACATTTCTATGCCAACTTTTTTTATTGGAACATGCAATTGAAATATGGTATAAACAACTGTTACTAAAAATCAGGAGGTTGCAGGTGAAAAAAACAGCACTCACCATTCTTGTCATCGCTGCACTCGCCTTTACCGGCTGCAAAGAGAAACCAAAAACCGAAGCCCCTCAACAACCTGGAATGCCTGCCCAGGGCCAAATGCCTCCTGGACAGCCGGGCGCTGATCCCCATGCCGGCATGAAAGCACAGGAAATTCCCGCCGGTGCCGGTCAGCAGGGAAAAGTTACCCAGACCATGAATTCCGGCGGCTACACTTATGTGGAAGCAGCCAATGACAAGGGCGAAAAGGTTTGGATGGCGCTCCCCGAGTTCAAGGTCAAAGTCGGCGATACCATCGAGTATCCCGTTGCTCCGCCCATGCTGAACTTCCAGAGCAAAACCCTGAACAAGACCTTTGACAAGATAATGTTTATTCCCGGTATCAGGATCGTGAAATAACCCTTCACTGATTCGCCGATAAAAAACGCGGGGCCTTTACGGTCCCGCGTTTTTCGTATCCGCCCCCCGGCGCGATGCCCCATGGTTCGGCACGACGGCAAGGACCCTGCGTTGGCATTCCCGTGCCTTCCGCCGTTCGCCGCGCTCTGCATACAGCTCGCCCAGCAGCAGCCATCCCCAGGGGTTATGCGGTTCGAGCTCGGTCATCTCCCGGAACTCCCGCTCGGCGGCCCCATTGTTGCCGACCTGCCGGTACCACTCTCCTGCCAGTACATTGGTGGCGGCACAATATCCCAACAACTCCTTCTGCTGCCGAAAGCGCTGCTCGCGTCCTTTCGGGGCGCCGGCTGCCAGCGCCCGCAGGATTCTGCGCGATGCGTGCCCCGGATGTCCCGCCGCATAGAGGGCCGCAGCAGATTCCTCCTCAAAGATGCCGGAACGCACCGTGCCGTCCGCTACGGCCTGTTCAAACAGCCGGGTGCCGGGATAGTACACCAGCGGAGAGACATAGCCGTCATCCGGCCTTATGCGCCGGACAAGCTCCAGAGTCATGCGGATATCATCCTCATCCTCTCCTGGCACATCAGAGATCAGATACACGGAAAGATTGATGCCGACCTTCCTCACAAGCTCCGCCGTCTCTTCCACCTGCCTGGGGTGGGTCGTCTTGCCGAGCCGGGCCAGGATGCGCGGCGACCCCGATTCGACACCAAGTTGGACGCACTCGCAGCCGGCACGCTTCATCCACGTCAGGACCTCTTCGTCGAGGTTGGCGACACGGGACTGACAGTTCCAGAGGACCGAGACCCGGCGTTCGATCAAGAGACGGCAGAATTCAATGGCCCTGCCCCGATCTGCGGTAAAGGTATCGTCCCGCAATGAAAAATAGATCAGCCCGAACCGGTCCCGGATGTACAGGATCTCTGCGACAATTTCTTCAGGGGAACGGAACCGCACCCGGCGTCCCCAGAAGCCCGGAGAACTGCAAAAACTGCATGCAGACGGACACCCCCGCGACGTCAGGACGAATTCGGCCTGCAACTCCAGGTCGACACCGGTTGAATGGTCAAGATAGCGGGCGGGGATCGGGAGATCGTCAAGGGTCATGCGCGGGGCACGCGGTCCCGAGAGAACGACGCGGCCGCTGTCGCGAAACGCGATCCCCGCCACCTGCCGCCAGTCCTCCCCCTGCGCAACCCTTTCGGCCAACTCCCTCATCGTCTCTTCACCTTCGCCAAGGACAACGATATCCACTGGAGAACCGTCGGCAAGCATCTCGTGGTAACGGAAGGTGGCATGCCCGCCCCCCATGATGATGAGACAGCCGGGATTCAGTTGACGCGCCATGCGCGCCGTTTCAAGGGAAGCGTGGCGGTTGTGGGTCCATTGGGAAATGCCGATGATGTCCGCTTGCAGGGAGGAGAGCCGTTTCCGGACCTCCGGGAAGGTGCAGCCGGAGAAATTGGCCAGCAGGGAATCGTATCCGGCTTCGCGCAACACGGCATGCAGATAACAAAGACCGCTGGGAAGCAGACTGATATACGGGTCGCTACGGCCGGTTTCTCCGGATATGTACGTGAGAAGAATCTTCATGGCCGGACAAAAAAATCCGGGCTCGGAGCCCGGATTTCTTTACTGCTCATTAAGGCTTGACTGTGCTCAATTCACGTTGAGGGAAAGCCCCATCGTGTCGTTGTTCAGAACGTCGCCATCATGTTCTTCCTCGGCCCCTTGCAGCAATTCGTCGAAATTGATCGATTCGCTTACGGTTGAAGAACCGACCCGCCGCGCCCCCAGATAACGCGAAAGGTAATAGGGGGTATCCATGGATGAGATCACTACCCGGTGGTCATGGGACGAGGCATGGATCATCCGGCGATTGCCGAGGTAAATGCCCACATGGGACGGGAAGCGGGCATAGGTTTGAAAAAAGACCAGATCACCCTTCCGCAGGTCGCCCCGGATGACCTCGCTGCCGACGTTGAACTGCTCGCGGGCGGTACGGGGAAGACTGATCTTCTGCTCCCGGAAGACCTGCTGCACAAAACTGGAACAGTCGAGGGAGCCGCGGCTGTTGCCGCCAAAACGGTAGTGCGCCCCCAGAAAGCCGTACGCGCTTTTTTTCAGTTTGCTGATGCCCTGACTGTTTTCTTCAATGTTTTTGGCAAGGTCTACCGGCCGGTCCGCGTCGATGTCGCTCAATTCGGCCAGGGTCGAAGAAAGTTCCTGCTCGTTCAACAGTTCCTTGCTGACCAGTTGTAATCTGTTGGCAGCAGCAACGGCAGGCGCCTTTACCTCTACAGCCGGTTCGGGTTCGCTCAGGGCCAGCACCTGCCCGACCTTGATCCTGTTGCCTTTCAGACCGTTCAAACGGCGCAGTTCGGACATCCTGACGCCGGTTTTTTTGGCAATCCTGGGCAACGTATCGCCCTTGGCAACCTTGTAGGATCCTGATCTGGCTTCCTTTGCCGCTTTTTGTTCGGCATGGGAGGGGATGATGATGCGGGTTCCCTTTTCAATGCGGGAACTGCTCAGATTGTTGACGGATTTGAGTTCATCGACGGAGACGTGGTATTTATGGGCAATGGAATGAAGCGATTCGTTTTTGCGCGCCACGTGGATTTTGGAGGCCAGAACCAGTTGCGGAAAAGAAAGCAGAATGAGACAGATCACGCTGAGTATACGGATATGTATCATAGTCTCTCCTATTCTTGTTCTAGTTTTGGTGCGGCAGGTTTTACTTTATATAACAAATCACCTGATGTGTCAATCCTTTCGTCGTCGATACCGCCATTTTCGAATGCAATTACTATTCCAAAAAACGCGCGAAGCCGTGGTGCAATGGTGCGTCATAGCCAGCTACAGAGGACTTTCAGGCTAACGGAGGAGCGTAACGGTTCCAGGAAGCTAGTGTGAACGGCGGGAAACCAGCTTCAGCGTTAACGGCTCGTCCTGCAGAACTGTGACGTATTTTGGCGGCGGCAGCAGGCTTTTCTGGTATTCTTTGCCCTTGAGAATCTTGTCGGTATCAACCTCTTCCGTCGCCAGCGACTCCAGCCTCGATATGGGGCCGGCCGGCCCCTCCACCTCAACCGTCGCAGGAGAGACGGCCAGTTGATACCCCTCCAGCCCGCGCGGCAGCTTCCCCCGCACCACAATCCGAACCGGCACGGCTTTGCGCACCTTTTTTTCGGTTACGATGCGTATGGACGAAGGGGTCACACTGCCGACCACCATGCCGGAAGGAAGCCTGACATCCGAATTCCTGATCCTGACCACCGCCTGTCCCTCTCGCACCTCCGACAGGTCTATATCAGCCGCGATATCCAGTTTCGCCGGCGTAGGCGTCAGGGTGGAAAAGGATTTCACCTGGACCTCAACCTCTTCAGGGGAACTCCGCATCAGCACCAGATTTTGCGGCAAGCCGTGGAGCCTGACCGGGGCGGTAACCGTGGCTATCGCTCCCTGCCGGGAGGAAATCAGCGCCCAGAATGCCACAACAATCAGCAGCACTGCCGTTTTTGCCAGCAGGTCGGAAAAAAGCCACTGCTTCAAGGTCACATGGGGATGTTCCTTTTCCGGGGAGATGAGATCTTCAAGGATCACCTCCAACTCGCCGGCGGACGACAGACGGCGCAACTCCCCGCCCACCGCCAGCGACACCTCGCCCCGTTCTTCCGAAACCACCGCCACCACGGCGTCGGTACGCTCCGAGAGCCCCAGGGCTGCGCGGTGCCGCGTGCCGTAAAACTGGGGAATATCCGAATTCTGTGACAGCGGCAGATGGCACGACGCCAAGGCGATTCTTCCGTCCCTGAGCAGGGCGGCGCCGTCGTGGAGAGGGGCGCCGTCAAAGAAGATGGCTTCCAGCATCTGTGGGGAAATCTCGCAGTCCAGGGTGACGCCGTTCAACATAAGATCCGCCACCGATTCGCTGCGCTGAAAGACCACGATCGCCCCGGTACGCTTCTCAGCCATGCTGAACAGCGTCTCCACGATCCCATGCAGCCCCCCCCGCTGCTGCGGCTCCTGACGGCTGCCGAAGAAATGCCGCATGAGACTGAAACGGTACAGTGCCTGCCTGATCTCGGCCTGGAACACCACGATAATCAGCACGATCAACACCGTCCCCAGTTCCTGCAGAATCCAACTGGTCATGTAGAGGCCGAGAAAACGGGTGGCGAAATAGATAACGGTCATCGATCCGAGCCCCAGCAGCACCTGCATGGCGCGGGTCTTCCTGAACCATGAGTAGAGCTGGTAGAGCAGCAAGGTCATGATCAGGATGTCGGCGACATCTTGTATTCTTACAAAGGTGGGCACGTCAACTCTCTTTTGGTTTTCTGCGCGGTTTGTGAATGGAAGGCTTCTCCTGCCTGATTACCGTGGAGCGATTCTGCATGGCGAGCAAGGCCGCGTCATGCCTGCGGATGTCTTCCAGCACCTGGTCGCGCAATGGCGGCGCCGGGTTCGGCTCGGGCAACTTATCCAGGTACACGGCATCGGTATAGACATTACGGGCGTTCCACATGCTGAAACCAGCCACCTTGGCGTCGCGGGCCGCCTGGATCTGGTCAACGATCATCCTCCTGTCGTAGGCCGCCCCCAGCTTGAAGTCCTGGAGCCATGGGCGCATCCTGGCCCGCTTTCCCTCAAGCCGCTTCATGCCCCGCATGGAGGCGTCGTAGATGACGCGATAAGGATGCTCGGCCGGATTTTTCAACCCCAGGTGACCACGGGGATAATGGGAGGGATAGATCATGGGACAGATGTAATCCACATAATCGGCCACATCCTGGATACGTTGGCCGATATTCATGTCATCGTCCACCATGGTGGTGAGGCCGAAGAGGTCTGCCGAGGTCAGCACATCCACCGGCTTCATCTGCTGGTCCACATACTGGAAAAAACGGCGGATGATCTCGTGTTTCGGCACATCCCGCTTATAGACCGGATAAGTCATGGTCTTCAGCTTCCCATCGGTCGGAAAACGGACGTAATCGAACTGCACCTCGTCAAACCCCTTGGCAGCCGCTTCCTTGGCAATGGCAACGTTATACTCCCAGACAACCTGCGAGGCCGGATCGACCCATGACAGCCCCTTGCGGTCCCGCCAGATATGCTTGCCGCCGCCCCCTACCGCCAGGTCCGGGCGCGCCTTGGCCAGGTTGGGGTCCTGAAACACAGCGATGCGGGCAATGGTATAGAGTTTTTTGTCGCGGCATTGTTTGAGAATGGCGTCCAGGTCGCGGATACGCTTCTCATGGGCCCCTGTCTGGGCCACCAAGGGCACCTTGGAGTCGTAGCCGACCTTGCCGGTACTGTCCTTGATGTCGATCACCACGGCATTCAGATGCGAACGGGACACCATGTCGGTCAGTTCCTTGAAACGGTTGATGCCGGCAGTCCAGGAGGTGACGTAGATCGCCCGGACCTCGGTGTTCTGCAACTGCTGCCGCTTGGACGGCGCCGCAGGCGCCGGGGAAGCCGGTGCTGATGATACGGGCGGGACTGAGCCGGCGGCGGCGCCGGCGGCGGGTTTCTGTTCATTCCGGCAGGAAGCAAGACAGCAACAGGTCGCAATGACCATGACAGCGCGAACGGCAAAGGCAACTACGTTTTTCACTCACTACACTCCATTGGTTTTTTCTGGTCTCTGCCCTGAAAATATGCTACAAGGCGAAATAATTTTTATACCACTAAATCATCATAAAAGGTAGTTTAAACTCATGTTCAGACTTTCCGAAAAGGGCGAAAAGATCCAGGTAATGTTCGGGAACATCGCCCCGCGCTACGACTTCCTCAACCGTCTGCTCAGCTTCGGCATCGACCGGCGCTGGCGCAAAAAAGCCGTGCGGCTCATCAAATACCGTGAGGGATCCCGGATCCTGGACGTGGCGACCGGCACCGGCGACGTGGCGCTGGAGATCGCCCGCTCCACGCCGGGATCGGTCAAGATCACCGGCGCCGACTTTTGTCAGGAGATGGTGGACCTTGGCCTGGCCAAGGTGGCAAGCTCTCCCTATGCAGGGCGGATCGACTTCAAGGTGGCTCCGTGCGAGGACCTGCCCTTTCCGGACAACACTTTCGATTCGGTTACCATTGCCTTCGGGATCAGGAATGTGGTGGACAGAAAGCTGGGGTTGGCCGAGATGTGGCGGGTGCTGCGCCCAGGAGGGCGCATCATCATCCTGGAGTTTTCCACGCCACGCTCGCAATTTTTCAAACAGATCTACTACTTTTATTTCCGCCGCCTGCTGCCGGTCATCGGCGGGCTCTTTTCAAAATACAACGCCTACAAGTACCTGCCGGACTCGGTGCTGGAGTTCCCCTCCCACGAGGAGTTTTCCCAAATGGTTGCCGACACCGGTTTCCGCAATGTGCACATTCATCCGTTGACGTTCGGCATCGCTACCATCTACGCCGGCGAGAAGGTCTGAACCCTAGGCCTTGAATTTGTTCTCCGTACCGTCCACCAACCGCTTGATGTTGGCCTGATGCCGGACGATCACGACCACTGCGACCAGCGCCGTCACCAGCAGCATCGCCCGGCTGCCGTGAAACAGGTACACGGCCGGCGGCATGACCGCCGCCGCGGCTACGGAGCCGAGGGATACGTAGCGCCATTTCAGAACCAGCACAAGAAAGACCGCCAGCGCGACGACCACCGCCAGCGGCGACAGCGCCAGAAAAACCCCCAGCGCGGTCGCGACCCCCTTGCCCCCCTTGAACTTCAGGAACACCGAAAAGACGTGGCCGCAGAAAGCGGCCAGCCCGACCCAGGCCGCCAGATCCGTTGACGGGGCGAAATAACGGGCCGCCAGGACCGGTGCGACCCCTTTGAGACAATCGCCGACCAGGGTCAGCACGCCGACCCTGCGCCCAAGGGTACGGTAGAGATTGGTAGCGCCGATGTTGCCGCTTCCCTCCCGGCGCACGTCAATGCCATATACCTTGCCCAGAAGGAGCCCCGTAGGGATCGATCCCAGCAGGTAGGCCGCCGTGCATGTGATAGCCAGAATAATGTCAGGTGGCGTCATGTCCGCAATCCCCGGTCACTTACCCGCTTTATTCCGGAAATCGGCCGCATACTCGCTGCCGGGGAACTCGCGCACAAGCCTGTCAAACGCCTCGCGGCTCTTGTCTTTCTGCCCCGCCTCCCGGTACGCCGCCCCCAGATAGTACAACAACTCATCCGTATGCTGCAAACCGGGAAAATTCTTGAGCGCCTCTTCAAAACGGGCAATGGCGGCCGGATACTTGTCGGTCTTCAGATAGAAATGGCCGACGTAGATCTCGTACTGAAACTGATTATTCCTGCACTCGCGGATTTTCTCCCGGGCATCCTTGATATAAGCGCCGCCGGGATATAATTTTACATACGATTCCAGGATGGCCACGGCATTCCTGACCGGCGTCTGATCCGTCTCAATGCGGTTGATCTGCCTGAAATAACTCAGCCCCTGCCGATACAGGGCGTAATCGGCCAGTTCGTGCTTCGGATGAAGCTTGCGAAAATCCTCGTAAGCAGCGGCAGCCTCGATATAGCTCTGATTGAGATAATAGGCGTCGGCAATGCCGATCTCGGCCCTGACGGAAAGCTCCGGCGACTTGTAACTCTCCTTGACCTTTTTCCAGCTTGCCACGGCATCATCGTACCGGTGCTTCAGAAAAGACTGCTCGCCGTCCTGAAACAGTTCATTAGGAGGCTTGTTCGTCGGCGTCGACGCACACCCCTGCATGAAAAAGGCGAACAGGATACATAGTACGATAGTGCGAAGGGAATTGTTCATGGTTATCCTCGCAACGCCGCGGTATCGGCGTCTGATTCAACAACAAATGGCGGTTTCATGCCTCTTTGAGGCAGAACTTCTTTCCGGCTCAGCCGGTATCCATGGGGGCAACGGGCACGACATCCGGTTCCGGACCGTTGTCACATGATTCCTGCCCCGCTTTCATCAGCCAGGAGTTGTGCAATGACGTCGTGGTTCAGCCACAGGGCCGCGGCCCCGGGATGCCAGGAGGCCTGCACCATCAACCTGCCGGTGGACAGGAACACGATGCGGGAGAGTTCTGCGCAGATCAACTGTTTCTGGTCGGCATGCATGGCCATCAGTTCGGCGGAACTGGCCAACATGAGTTCGGCCTGCTCCCGGGTGCTGTGTTGGGGCCAGGTGGCAAAATCCAGCATCCCGGCCAAAAGAGGCGACGACAGGTAGGCGTCGGCCCGCTCAAGGAGGCGTTCTACCGTCACCCCCTCCCTGAGCATCGCCCGGCATCGTTCGAAAAGCGGCGCGGAGGCCTGCTCTCCAGCCGTACGCCGGATGGCGGACAGCAAAGGGTACAGCGATATCTCCACCCCCAGGAACAGGGCGCTGGAATTGGTCTGTATCTCGGGACAGTTGAACACCGTGGCGACAACTCCGTTCCCGGACGCCTCGGCGGCAATTGCCTCCAGGCGCATCTTGGCCCACCCCTGCACATAGGGGGTGTAGGACTGCCAGCGGTATTCGCCCCCCACCAGAACAGCGGTGCCATGGTAACCGTAGGCGGTATAGCGCACCTGTCCGCCCGTTGCGGCGAGACGTTCCCGCAGGGCCGCCGACTCATCGATCAGGTAGCGGAAGGTATCGGCCGTCACCTCGTTGAAACTGGCGTCGCACAGGCGGCCCAGATCGCTGTTCCAGAACCCTTCCGAGGCCAGGTACTTGTCGCCGGTTCCCTTGAACACCCGATTGAGGAGCGGCATGAAAACCCGCGCGCGGGGTATGCCGCCGGCCATGGAATGGGCGAAAAGCACGTTGGCTCCGGCCGGAATGCGGGATGCGAGCTGTTGCATCACCTGCGCCAGCGCGGCGCGCATGCGGGCCGTACCGGCATCCCTGGCCTTCCCGACGAAATCGGGGCTGAAACTGATGGATGCCCACTCGTCCGGCTTGGCTTTCTTGAGCTGTTCGGCCACCGACGGCTGCCCATCCACCTGCTCCATGTCAAAGCCCGCCTCCAGCGGAACGTTGATGACGCTCCCGCCCAAGAGCGCTTCGGCCTCGGCCAGTTCATCGGCGTGCAACGGCCTCAGTATACCGTCGTTGTCGCGGCGGCCCACGGTCGTGCCGATCACGTTCATGCCGATGCGACGGGCCTCCTCCACGAGTCCGTTGGCGTAGCCGCGGCCAAAAAGTTCCCCGATCAGCACAAGCACATCGCCCTGCTTGTAACCTGCCGTATCTGGCAGTCTTTCCAGTGGTCTGTAATCAGTCATCCGATCCTCCGCCTGCTCTCCCGCCCCCGGTGGGATTTTTCATTACTAAGGTGTTCCGTGCGGTCGGCCCCGGGACACCAGGTAGGTACTCTTATCATGAACCGACCGGCAATGTGAACAGAAAAAGCAGCCGTGACATTGGGGGGCTTTCGTGCTATTTTGAGTAAAAACCTTCGGCAGGAGACCAAACCTCACCGTGAACAGCGACCTCATCCTTCTCGGCCATGGCAGTGGCGGCCGGCTTTCCCACCAACTCCTGGATGAATTGATCATTCCCGCCCTGAGCGGAATCGCCCCGTCCGGACAGAACGATGCGGCCCTGCTGGCTCCGGTTGCCGGCCGGCTGGCCTACACCACCGACTCCTTCGTGGTGGATCCGATCTTTTTCCCCGGCGGAACCATCGGCAGCCTGGCGGTTCACGGCACCGTCAACGACCTGGCCATGATGGGCGCGCGGCCGCTCTATCTGAGCGTCGGCCTGATCATCGAAGAAGGTTTCAGCCGGGTCGACCTGAAAACCGTGCTGGACGACATGCGCCAAGCCGCCGACACGGCCGGAGTGCGGATCGTAACCGGCGACACCAAAGTCGTCCCCCGCGGCAAAGCGGACAAGATATTCATTACCACCGCCGGCATCGGCGCCGTTGAGCACGACCTGGCCATTCACGGCGCCAATGCCCGGCCGGGCGACATGATCATCATCAACGGCACCGTCGGCGACCACGGCATTGCCGTCATGGCCGGCCGCGAAGGGCTCAACGTCGGGACCGACATCCGCAGCGACTCGGCCCCCCTCAACGGCCTTGCGGCGGACATCGTCGCCGAGGCGGGGGATATGGTTCACGTGCTCCGCGATCCGACCCGCGGCGGCATTGCCACCACCATCAAGGAAATCGCCCTGCAGTCGGGTGTGGCAATTACCCTGCGCGAGCAGCACATTCCGGTGAATCCGGCAGTGCGCGGCGTCTGCTCGATCCTCGGCCTCGACCCGCTCTTCGTCGCCAATGAAGGAAAGCTGCTGGCATTCGTCGCGCCCCAGGCAGCGGAGCGGGTTGTGGCAGCGATGAGACGGCATCCCCTCGGCGCCCACGCCGCCATCATCGGCGAGGTCGGCAACGGAGAACCTGGCCGGGTACGCATGGAAACCGGCGTCGGCGGCATACGGGCGGTTGAGATGCTGGCCGGGGAGCAACTGCCGCGCATCTGTTAGCAGGTTGTTGAAAAACAGCCATCTCGCCACCGTCCTCGAAAGCCCTTTCGTGCGGCGTAGCGCTGCTACGCCTCCTCGGGGCTTTTAGCAGAACCGTCCCGGTTCTGTCCCTGCGGGATGAACTACGCTGCGCTTCGTCACCGATAATCGCCGGAGGCGATTATACAGCGGGTGCGACGATCTGACTATTTTTGAACAACCTGAGTTTTTCAACAACCTAGTGGCTTAAGAAATGGCAAAGGAAAAAACACCCATAACCCCGGCCATCCGCCAATTGCGGGCTGAAAAGG
>Ga0187771_10000091_pt1 | contig 43573 bp, 41 predicted proteins | sample 0116_SJ02_MP15_1_FD_133139 | JGI IMG/M metagenome (GOLD analysis project Ga0187771, IMG submission 133139) | Tropical peat soil microbial communities from peatlands in Department of Meta, Colombia - 0116_SJ02_MP15_10_MG | ecosystem: Environmental > Terrestrial > Soil > Wetlands > Peat | place...
ACTTCGTTGGCCTAGACACGAGTCCGCAACTTCCTTTCAACGTGACGGTTGGCAAGCTAGTTTCAGCAGCGGATGATCAAAACGCGATTGAAGGCAGGGTGTTTGACGGCGCAACCTACTCTGATCTGCTTGATAAGGATGGCGTCGAAGCCGAGATGACCACAGGCCACACAATACAATTGAACTTCACTGTTTCATCCGGTCAAACCGCAGGGGAAGTCAGGGACTTCGTGTTAGTCGCGACCGGACGTTACACGAAGGGAGGCTCCGCCGTTGCCTGCTACGAGGGCTGGCAAAATTGGTTCGACTTTCTGGGATACGAGATGAGAAGTAGCGGGACGATCTGGGCCAACGTGGCTGGCTACTCATGCTACTATTTCGGAAACTCGTGGTACGATTCCAAAGTGGGCTCGATGATATATGATAACCTGTATCCAGGATCAGGCGGACTGCAACAAGTTCTGGGCGCAAACGTATTATGCAACTGCAGCGGTGGACCCTGGGCCGTAAAAGGAGTGAATTTCGTTATAAGTAGCCCTCGCGAGGTTGGCAGGGGAGCTTTCGACGCAACTCAGGGTGCCTATCCAAGTCTTCCGAATTCCATTCAAGCCAGTAGGCCTATTGTAAACATGAGTTTGCAATGGGATCTTCAAGGATACATAGACGCAAACAGTACTCTGACGCCTGCTCCTGACGTTACGGCAGCGATAGTAATGAGCGGGCCAGGGTCAGTTCCGGGCATATTCATCCACAGTGGGTTGTCTGCAGAAGCTGACGATTGGGACAAAGGCTACATATCAACGGCCATGGCAATAGAGGAAGCAAGAGCATACCTCATCAGTCCAGAATTCCTTACAGAGACCTGTGGCACAAACACTCACGGGGCAGTATTTTCGGTAACTAGTCTACCCGGAGGATGGGGAACCGGTCGAAGCACATTCAACAATACTGTATGTGATTACAGGTACGTGGACTTGCTGCTTACTATGGCAAACCACTTCCAAAACTACTCTTGGTGGACTCCTACTGATCCCGAAGACCCTATATCGATCAATGAGCTTGACTCCCTAGGCGTTGGCGACTTCCAATTGAACGGGGGTTCAAATAATGACATATGGTCAGATATTGATCTTGCCTATTCAGGGTGGGAGACGAATGCGGGCAATAGCTGGGAAGGCAGTTATGGATGGTGGGAAGTTGGGATCGCGGTGGATTGGCTCTCGACGGTTGGGGTTAATATTCCATATCTGGGCTCTTTGATAGGGACTATTCCTTTGCTGTATCAGAATCCAACGTGCCCGTCCTATACACAGTCGACGGGCTGTCTGTTGAGTGGTGTCTGGGCAAACGGGACGTTCATCGATCCTGCAGGTATCACTGACTCTAGCGGTGGCAATTGGGGGACATTGACGATGCTATTCAAGGTATATTTCATATGGCACGGGACACCTGAAACCTACACGCTCAATTGCAACATGGAAGCGTGGCTGGCGCAAACGAATAATTTAGGGGTATTGCCCAACTACAGAATTCAGGGAATACCCTTTAGAGCATCGTTGTCGTTCTCTGTTCAAAGTTGAGAGGCATGAGGCTCAGATACTCAGCTATTCTGGCACTTGCCACATTCCTGATTTGCCTACTGCTCTCCGCCTGCATCGTTCAAAGCCAGACGCAGATAATCTCAGAGACTAGGAAGTCTGCCTTGGTAACCACTCTAGGCCATAGCAGCAGTTTCGAATCATTGGGAGCATTTGGATCAGCAGAAGTGTTGTCCACTCTCAAATTAATCGGCGAATTTGGAACCTTTGACGCTGAAAAAGCGTTGAACTTCATTCTCTCCCGCCAGAGTTTGGCGGTTGGAAAAAACACGCTGTGGGGCTGGCCTCTGCCCTACTACAACCTTACGGTCAATGACCTATTCGTGGCATACGTGATAACGGAATCATTGAAACTCGTAGGCGCTCTCGGCAGAGTGAACAGAACGGCGTTGATTGATGTTGTCACATCGAGGTACAACCGGTCTGACGGCGCATTCCATGAGCCTACGATCGAAGGAAACGTAGGGTCTGGAGAAGATAACTTCACGGTTTGTTCGTTTCCTCTGGATTTCCACGGGGACAGCGATAATGCCTTTGCTAACTCTAACGTTATTAGCACCTTTCTAGCCGTTTCGATACTGGCCGATTTAGGTGCGTTGGACGTCATTAACACAACCAAGACTATCAGCTACGTTCTCTCTTGCGAGGCCGAGAACGGAGGCTTCCAACCTTTCCCCGATGCGTGGCAAGAATCTCCACTCGGATGGTCGGCGCTGATCGCCAACCCATTTCCTGTTGATAGCTACGGAGCAGGTTTGCCCTATACCTTTGCCGCCATCGGCTCGTTGAGAGCATTGGGCGTCAACATCCAGGGTTTGCCGAACAGGGAGAAGATTACAGATTACGTGCTGTCGCTTGAAGAGCCCTATCCCTCTGGGCAGTTGCGATTTTTGGATGTTCCTGGAGAGATTGGCCCACTTTTCGCTTATACGTGGTATGCCATCAAGACGTTGCAGTACCTGAACATGCTGGGAAACGAGTCTGCCGTCTTGAAAGGAGTCGCAGCATATATCCTTAACTTGCAAGAGCTCACCTACGTGGGTTCTTGGCCCGTGCCAACGAGGCAGGGTTTCAACTATGGAGCCTTCCCAGACATGAACGTTTTGGAAACAACGTATTCTGCGGTCGACATTCTGAACGCCACAAACAATCTCCACCTCTTGGACCAGCCTACACCCATCGCTTCAGCAACTTGGACCAACCTTGCAGAGCTTTCGATCTTAATATCCGCTTCAACCGCCGCAATCGTGGTTCTCAGCGTGTCAGCTCATTCGAGGCTTAAGGCATGGAAAAGACATAAAGAAGACACACAAGCCTCGCCATCCGCAAACACTTAATGAGGCCCCGTAAACGTACGTAAAACACGGGGTCACCTGTATTCGGACCTTGGCTGCTCCTCTCCGACGAGCGGCCGACTTGTTGCTGTATCCGACGAAATCTCACAGTCTGAGTCATCCTGCGAAGACTTCAGGGAACCCTCCACCGGCTGCCCGTGGGTTGGCGTGGAACGGGGTAACTGCGTGTGTTCCAAAGACGGTTCCCCTTGATTAGTGTCGTCGTTTTCTTGGTTCTGGTTTGGCTGTCGGGCTACTTGTTCTTTGGTGAAAGAAAGTAGAACGGATCTGTATGTTGGGTCTGGTCCCACTTCGTTCATCGTTTGGTTTACCGGTTCGTTAGCGTCATGTTGTCTATTGGGAGATACTTGAGCAAGGTTATGGTTGCGGAGTCTGTGTGTGAGCAGTTACCCAGCTCAACCAGTCTGCGTAGCCGTTTGCCCCGTTCTGGACGAAGGCTTCAGCTGTGTCGTTTGACTCCATGCTGAAGCAACCTATGGAAATGACGGTTGATCGGTTGAACGCCATGTACACGCTAACGAACGTTTGGGTATCGCGAAGTATGTGACCCTGCCTAACATTAAGTCAGGCGGAACCTCGAAATCCTAAGGGCTGAAGAAGTAAAGTTCACTGGATACGGGAACATGAAGATAGCTAGCTGGAAAGAGACAGCCTTGAAACACAGAAACTTCTGATAGCACCGCACGCCCTCCAACGGGATGATATCCCAAAAGACAAGGAGTGAAGCGCATGCAAACCCGAGAGTTCGAACGTTTCGTAAGGATGCTTTGCTTGCTCGCAATTTGGTATCAATTCGTATTTGTTTTGCCGAGAGAAACTAGTTGATTTGTGGTTGTTTTGAGGGTTTGAAATGGTAGCCCGGGATAGCTTCAAACTCTCGGTTCAAACTTTTTCTGGATACTATCAATTTAGGAGTAAGAAGGGGCAAGAATGCGTTTGAAAAGGCTACGTTTTACTCGCTTTTTCGCTATTCACCCGAGAGCTCGACAATTTGGGCCAGTATGTTATGCCCCAAATATGGGTCTAGGAGATTCTGACCTTAGATGGAGGGATTCGTCGAAACTATAATAAGAGAGTGCCATTAGACAGAACATTTCAAGCCGCAGTGAACATGTGTCCGAAGTTGACGAACGCAAATCTGTTTATCATCGAGTCCCTGAGTCTCAGGGATGAACGCAAAGACAGATTCGAAGGAAGATTCCTGTCTCAGATTCTCCATTTGGGCGGAAAAGAAGCCATTTACTACTATTTTCGCACAAAGAAGGAAATGCTCAGCCTACTGGAGTTATTCGGAGAAAGCCGTTATCGATACCTTCACTTGTCATGCCATGGAGTGAAGGATGAAGATGGTATAACACGCAGACTTGGTACAACCCTAGACGACATTTCATTCGATCAGGTGGCACGTATGGTGAGGCCTTATCTGAGAGAGAAGCGTTTGTTCATTTCTGCGTGTTCGGTAGTCAACGAAATCCTCGCCGAAAAGACGATACCTCCTTCTGGATGCTCTTCGATAATAGGTCCAGCGAAGGACATCGTTTTTAGTGATGCAGCAATAGTATGGGCTTCTTTCTATCATTTGATGTTCAAAGAAGACCCTAGCAGAATGGTTCGAAAAGACATAACGGAGACTCTGCGAAAGGTTGCGAAAACCTTCAGAATTCCGCTGAACTATTTCTCCATTAAGGGAGAGCGTGAATTCAAGGGTGACCTGATAACTGCGAAGGGAGATGTTGTCCGAATCTATCCCAAACCATGAAAATCCTAATATTTCCGTACATACTTGATGTCACGAATTCTTGCTTTCAGAAACTCCTCGATGTCAACTTTACCTTCCAAGACTCCATGTAAGGCATTGCCATCGATCGGCACTATCAAGGGCGCACTTACATTGCTTGCGTTATTACGTAGAATGCGCATGGCATCATCTGTGAAGCCAGAGACAGAGACGAAAAATGCAAGTCTAACGCGTGCTTGACCAACTTTGCCAATAAACGCACTTACTTCTCCAAGCGGCCTTGGCTCGTTCCAATTCTTGCATTCGACCAGCGCATCTCCGCCAAATTCTATCCAGAATGGATCGTTCTTTGTGATCTCAATAAGTATATCGATTTCTCCATTTTCAGTGTTGAAATTATGTGTGACCACCTTGAAAACCTGACTGAAGAGTGCGACACTGAACTCCTCAAAAAGTCTACCCTTTTCGTGTGAAGAGAGAGCCTTCTGTCCGAAAGCACGCCATTTCCGAGCCAAGTCAAGACACGCATCATCTTCAAGAAGTCCCTTCCGTTCTTCTTTTGATTTCATGAGCAAGCTGACAAAAAAGTCCCCCGCCTCTTTTTGAAACTCGCGAATGACATAGTCCAGAGTGCTCTGGTCAATTTTGCGACTTCTGGAAATACACTTGATTGCAAGGAATAATTCCCTTTTCTCTACGATAGTCTTGATCAACGCGGTAGGATCATCAACAAGCTCACAAGCAAGCATGATTATTTCATGTGCATCGGGTCTAGAGATTAGACTAACAACACGTGTAGGTTCTCTCTTTATGGCACGTGCAACAAAGTACTCCAACCAAATAAGATGCGAGAAGGAAATCGTATTTGGACTTGTAAAGCAAAGAAATTTGTCTGAAATCAGACCGATCAGAACAGACAGACTATCAATTGTTGGAATCCCTATTTTTCCACTTATTGTATTGGAAACGATTTGACGTAACTTGTCTTTGTCGATATTGGTCTTACTGCCTTCAAAAATATTGTATGCAATCTCCTCCAGAAGCAAGTATTTCTCGTCTAGGCTCAGCAATGATCGCGAACCGATATTCTTCCTATATTCCCATGTTGAGAGAATGTAGTCGGCAAAATCAGAGAACAGAGTTGACTCTCTTGGGATCTCTTCACGCACCCTGTAGATGCTCCATAGCAGAGTCAACATAAGCGGATTCCTAGCGACATCAGCAAGGTTATAAGTCTTAGAAATAGCAGTCAAGAATCTCTGAATCAGCTCTTTGCGAGTTCCTTCTGCTACCCCCAGCTTCCTCACAAACTCATGTATCTCTGCATGGGTGAATTCAATCAATTGGATTCTTAGAAACCTCGCTGCAACGTTCTTCCATAGCGCATCTCGCGGATTCAGCTTGCTTTCGGTCTCAGTCCCAACGAAGTAAACGGGTCTTGAAGATAGCACGATCGGTGCTCTCGGAAAGAGAGATGGGAAGCGGACCAATGTTTCAAGGGCTGCTCTAAAGCGTGCTTCGCCCAGGATCTCATCAAGACCATCAACCAGCAGAGATATGCGACCAAGGCTCAGTAATCTTTTGAGGGAACGATACTCGACCTTTGTTCCAGCCATCTCTGAAGCAAGGTATGCTACTTTCTCTATCAGACCGTCCAAGTGTTCTATAGTAGACAGATCTCGGGCCGAAACCAATATCGGGCAGACGGAATTCCGGGATTCTCCTTCCATCCCTTTCACATATCTCTCAGCCAGTTGATAAGCCAAGAACCGAAGCAGGGTCGTCTTGCCTGAACCTGGGTCACCTATAACAACGATGCGGGGTGCACTGTCAGCATAGCGGTGCCGCAATAAGAGATTCGATACAGTTCTGGCAGGGCTAGTGATCACGAAGCACTTGGTGATTGGCAAAAACATGCTTGAGGGCTTGTTCGTATGGATGATGTATTCTGATGATTGAATTGCCTGTTTAGCTAGTCTGTTCATTAATGCTTTCGACATACCGCTATCTTCCTAAACCCTTGACGTTGGACACATCCGGACATATCCACTGTGATGGAATTTGTGAGAAAAGATAATTTCTAGAGGTTGTTTTAAGAACATGTGACTTTGGTCTTTTCGGGAAGCCTGCCATTCGAGTCCTCTTGGCCAAATTGAGCTTATGTCTAGTTTTTCATATAAGCGCTTTTTCATCTTTGATCAACATACACATCCGCAACACATTTGCTCGCAAGTTGAAATTGCCGCGCGTTATCAGCTACATTGAACGTGAGAAAAAAAGACAAATCGCGTATGCATCGTAAGACGCGTTAGGCTCACGCGCTAGCCTGTTGTAAAAATGGTTAAAAATTGTATTTATTCCTCTTTTACGTTTTGGTGGCAGTCTTGAGGCGCATTTGCCATGATCTTTCGCGCCTATGCCTCAGTGTTCCAACCAAGCCAAGTGCAGCCCCGACTTATTATGAGAAAACCCCACTTCCGTCAGGATCTGTCACAGCTCCGATGATTTGCTATCTCTCCAACTGCCAAGGCTGGTAAACAAGCACAAATTGAACCCCGAAAGACAAAAGAAGAATTAAGACCAATTTAGACCAATTTTGCAACACTCTAGAGCGCTCAACCAAGGTGGCCGTCGAATGTCTTAATCTCTTTCAAGATTTATATGCGGTATCTAAAAGAGCGCATTAACGTCTCACGATGGGTTTTTGGTGTTTGAGGAAGAGATTAATATTAAAATTCTCTTGACAAACAATTATGCAACATTTCGCCAAACAATAAACACTGGGTTGACAAGATGACTGGTGAAAATACCGGCGCCAAGCTGAAGGAAATAATGGTCCCGCTTTATGATAGAATCAAACGTTACGAAGTTACAGACACACTCGGGTGGGATCAAACAAAGGAGAGGTTTCAGTCAGACTTGGTGACTTTCTTTGAGGAAAACACTGAACAGATCTTGAGATTGGTTTTTGCTTCTACCGGCATAAAGGTCACAGTTCCCGTTGCACACCCCTTTCAGATGGGGCCTATCTTGAGAAGAGTTTGTCTTATTGCCGACTGCATTATTTTCACGCCTGCTGTTTCACGGTGGGTTGAAGCAGATTTCTTGATTCCTAAGGGACCAGGGGGCAACTTCTGTGTTTCTGGAACAATAAGGAAAGCGCATACAGCCCCGCAGGAATTGCCATACGCTGAAGATGCTAAGTGGACATGGGTCTTCCAAGACCTGTATCTCTTGAAGAAGTGGCTCACTGGCACCATAAAGCACCTTGATAAGTTGCCTGTCATGTATTTTCCAGCATTTGCAACCAATGAATCCGTAAGAAAGGAAGAATATGCAAACCTTCTTGCACTTGCTGCTTCAATTGACTCCAGCGTACTGGCAAGTGAAGACATACTAAAGCTGGTGCCCGAAGGCAGGCGCCTATTTTCGCTTGAAATCCCGTATCTGGACCAGATCCCATTTGGCGAACTTGCTACTCTTCTGTCCAAGGAAAGAAACTCGTTAATTCTATTTCGTAACACACTACTCAACGCTCTGGATAAGGCAAAAAACACCCTCGGCAAAGAAGACAAGATGAGTATCCTGCTAGATCTCCAACGAGATATTTCCTCGAATGTCGCCAAGTTGGATCAGAAATTCCGGACCATTTATAGATATCGAGCTCTTCGTATGTCAACATTGACGCTTGGTTCAGTAGGTTTGACAGCTTCAGCATTGATGGGGGTTCCTATGGGCACAATAGGTGCAGCGGCAACTTCGCTAGCCGGTTTGCTAGGGCGCGAATACGCAGAATATTACAAAGACAATTCATCCTTGCGAGAGAACCCTTTCTATCTTATCTGGCGTTTATCACAGAAGAAGCACACGCATACAATTCCCTTGATGGCAAAAAGAAACTGAACTGTAGCATCTTCGCTATTCACCCGAGAGCTCGAAAATTCGGGTTTACATATTATGTCACAGATATGGCATCGAAGAGATTCGTAAAGTTTGCCAGTTCCCAAACTCAAAACAGTTCAGCTTCATCCTTGCCGGGGAGACTAAAGAGATTGAGTCAGGTTTAAGGTGAACAATATGAGTCTGAAGAGATGAGAGAAAAACCTCCGTAACTGACATCTCCAAAGGAGATGCACTTAAGCGAAGAAAAGCTGGCTCAAGCCTTCAGAAAACAGCCTCTTCGCTATCCGCCGATTTTTTTTCCCCAAGTTCAAACTAAGTGAATCATAGAACCCGGGAGACGGTTTCAGTTCTTAATCACACTTTACAAACATGTAGCGACGATTCTCAGAATTAACGTTCCCCTGCTCAAACATCTTCCTTAGTACTCTGAAAACCTTCGCCTCAGGCAATCCTGTCTTTTTAGCGATCTCAGGGAGAGTCATGGGTTTTTTGGACTCTTCCATTAGTTCCACCACAATTTCTTCAGCCTTTTGAATAGAGACATGTTCTAGCCCTTTTCCCGGTTCTTTTCTTCCTGCATTCTGGCTAACGAGCCTGGGACGCGAGGACTTGGGAGATTCGATTTTCGATGCGGATTGCTTTTTCCTTGCATCAATGTAGATGACGAATATCTGAATGTGCCCTTTCTTTTCGATATCCTCCTTTGCTTTTTGAATTCTTTCTTCAATACTCCACTTCTTGTGTGGGCTCTTGTCAAAGATTCCGAAATCGATGATGACATAGAAACCCATGTCAACTCTCTCACTCCTGAGATAAGTGGCCAGCTGATGTAAGCCCTGAACAATCTTTCTGCTGTGAAAGTACTTCAATTCAACATGCACTCTTTCAGCATGCCCTGCACTTAACTTGAAATCTATGAGTCCCCTTCCTGTCTCTGTTTCGGGACTAATATCAATGTTCAATGTTTCAGCGTTTCTACAAGCGCTTACATAGAGTAAATTGTGAGCCTTTACTTCGGAAATCGGGTCGTCTTTGTACCAAAGGTTCTTCCATAGGCGTTGAACCTCCACTTCAAACTTGAATCTATTAATGATCTCAAGAACCTCTTGTGCTATGTCTCTCTTCTTTTGCAGTAACTCTGAAACCTCTTTTCCTGCAAATAGATCAGGGAAAGAACCCTGTCCGTGGTGCTCAAGTGAAGCGTGCATCGATGACCATTGGTCCAGAAATGCCAAACGGTCGCGATCTTGGAGTGAAAACAAGTCAACACCAAAAACTCGTTTGATGTCTGGAATTATCGAACTAGTGGAAATCAATACTTCAAAAAGGTTTTGAAGAAACGCGACATGAAGCCCGTCGACTGCGATATTCAACATAGTCTTATCACTTTTGATGCCCAAGTCCAGAGCGAGCTTATCAGCGAGACCTTGCATCTCTGACAAGAAAGCCAACATTGCCTTAAGGTCACCATTTTGCAAGCTATGTGTTCTTCTCAAAGCCCACTTTCTGAAGTCTAAGGCTTCTTTAGATTTCCTAATCTTCAGAGCTAGAGGAATTATGTCGTAAGTGGACTTTGCGTTGTGAACTATCATTCCAAAAACTGCCGGAACACGAAGATCATATATCGGCCCAACCTTTCTAGCGTTTACGTCTGCTGCCAAAGACTGCCGGTATTTTTCCATGAATCTCATGGCGACATACGCTGAGGAACGCTTGTGGCTTCCATTGAAGGCAATCAGAAAAGCTGAGAGGCTACTCCTGAGAGGATGAGGTAAATAGGCACAATTCAGCTCTTGTGAAAGATTATCATAGAATAGTGCGCCGTGGGTTAGAACGTCCAAAGATGATGTACCGCTTTCTTCATTATGATATTTTATGTCCCATTCGCTTCTATGTTCCTGAACAGTTGGGTCCTTGTGTATGATGTACTGATTACCATAACTGGCAGTTAAAGCCTGAGCCACGTGCAAAAGTACATTATGATTCCTAAATCTTTCTCCATCAAATTCCAACCACACGGGCGTTTCCCAACTAGTTAGCATCCAATACTCAAAAGACTTCATTATGGTTTTGAACATTGCATCAGAGCGCTGCTCAATTCTATGCAAAGTTCTATCATCGACGACTATTGGACACAATATCTCCAACAAAATTGGACAGAATGTCTTTGCTTGCGAAAGCCAAGCATCTGAATACTTTTCAAGAATAAGTATATTGTTGCTTGTTACAATGGCTTCGCAGAGGTTACTGAGGCTCACCACGTTAACGTAGTCTATGAGAGGCGCAGCTTGATAAGGTCTGTTCTCTCGCTCAGGTGATAGCATGGAAACTGCGCCATTTAATGTCAACGCGTCTACAATCACGTCATTCAAACCCAGTTTGGCCATAGGCATCCTTCCCGATTGATGTATGATTTGGATCATATATATGGTGATTCCAGTTTTGCTGATGAATAATAGATATGTGCTCAAATAAGCAAAAAACAGAAATGTTGATCGTAATCAAGTAACAGAAAAACGGTTAAGGTCAAACTCCTATTTTGATTTGTATACGACGGGATGGTGTGAAGATAGTGTGCGAAGACAATGATGTGGTTCAGAGATTGCTAGAGTGTGAGAAAAACCTAGAGGAATGTAATAATGAGTCGAAATCTTGGGTTGATTCATTAAGAGAGTTGTCAGTAATCAAGAATGCCTTTGTGACTCAGGAAGGTGACAGACTAGAAGGAAAAACCATTTTGGATATTGGAACAGATTGCGTTAAACCTCTTTACATTGCTCTCAAATTCGAACCAGACAAAATCATAGGAATAAATGAGGGGCTACTTTCTATCGGTTCAGATATCGAAACACAATCTAAGCTTCTCACAAAAACAAAACTCAGCTTCTATGATTGCAGTTTCTTTGATGAGGTTTCTTTTCGGAAAATTCTTGAAAAAGAGGGAATAGACGAGTTCGACTTTATTCTTCTGAGCAAGACTGTACATCATCTCAGAACGGGAAAATGCGTTAATGAAGAACACAAGAAGAACGGAAAATGTCCAGAAGACGAAAAGTGTTGCAAATACGCATTTGAGCCCGAAATGCTTTTCGAGAAATTGCTCAGATTTGGAAAAAGAATAATAATCTACGAGTTTTTCGACCCAAATGATACAGATGACGACAAAATTAGGGGAAGAGGCGGATACTTTACTACGAGAGAATTGAAAGAAGCATTAGTCTATCTTTCTGAAAAGTACAGAATTAGGTTCATTAGACCACAAGAATTTTCTCTTGACAAAACAAGATTAAACGATGTTGATTTAATGCTAAGAGAAGTGGATACTATCTGTTTCTATGTTGAAGAAAGAGGCTAAAAGATGAGTGAAGAGCTACCACTACCGCCACCACCAGAAACGAAAAACATCTATGAAATTGCAAAGAATGCTCTTGATGAAATCCGCTTTTATTCGGGTCTAATTCTAGGCTTATTGCTTGGGATTCTTGGAAATCTAGTTGTCTCATTCTTGATAGAAACAATTCATGCTTTTGATACAGCCCTCTTCTATGATTGGCTTATCGTTTTTGTAGCAACCTTAACCGCAACCTTCTTTGTCTTTCGCTGGTTAGCTATTCGTTTCGTAAAGCCATTCATAGAAGTGGCTAATGCGATTTTGCCGTATCTCAAGCAAAAACAAAAAGACATCCCTAAGAAATAGGACCAAAGAAAATATGACAAACCAGAACAAAGAGACCCGTTTCAAGAGCTGATTGATAGAACGTTGGCGAAAATGCCGTCTGAATTTGATACATGGGTAAGAAAGAAAATAGGGTTTGTCTATCCAAAAGAGAAATGTCTTGCTGAGACAGTCAACAGAAAAGAATCAAAACATTATGAAGGTATGATAATTCTCTTCGACGAATCGTTGAGCCAAGAAGAATGGTATCAAGAGCATTGTCTGCTTCATGAAATTGCTCACGAAAAACTAAAACGCACAAAACAAAGTGATGCGAAAAAAGAAGCAAAACAAGAAAACGAAGCTCAGGTCTTAGCTCTAAGATGGTCAGGAGAAGCAAGTCTCAAAGAAGCATTGATAAGAGCGAACGTGGATCGATACCAGAAACCTTAAATCAGCACACTCTTGTCCTGAAGCAAATGGTCTCATCAAAATTTCGCTGAGCTTCTGCACGATCAACCTGAGGTAGCCGATGCATTTAAAAAAGAATCTGAACCGAGATATGGAAAAGATGTTGCCATTCCCTACGGAAGATTTTTGGACATGTATTACTATGTGGAATGAATAGCTAGCACTTCCGACGCGTTCAAGTTTTGCGGTCAAGCTGTAGCTCGATAAGGCTAAGACTGAACCCGAAGCAAGTTCAGATAGCATAAATATTCGACAGATAATCTAGATAAGGAACCGTGCTCGGTGGTTTTGGATGTCAATTCCTACGTTTCAAGATATTAAGAGACTGTTAGACGAAAAGGTGGCTGAGCATCAAGGATTAGAGTACAAGTCTGATTTTCCAGCAGACAATTTCAAGCTTGAAAAGAGTATGGTGGCCTTTGCTAACTCTAACGAAGGCCACATAATCATAGGAATTACGTCAGACAAGAAAACAAACCGACCGATTTCCTTGACGGGAATTAAAGCAAAAGAGGGATTGATAGAGAAGGTAGCAGACATAGCTCATTCAAGACCCACACCTCCCGTCGATGTGCACACAAACGTGGTAGACATTACAGACTCAAACAGAGTAGCCGTGGTTATTCGTGTTCCACTGAGTTTTGCGGGTCCACATATGACTAGCGACAAAAGATATTACGTGCGTCAGGGTTCACAAACAGTACCTGCAGACCATTTAGCAGTCTCAAGGCTTTTCAAAATGAAAGAACTGATGCGAGGCAGGGTTTTTACAGGTTTCCACCCCCCAAAAGGATTGAAGCCTGAAGAAATCGCACGCTTCGTTAAGGATACGAAGAAAGTCTTTGAGGAAAAGTACTCACCTTTTGGTGCCAAGATAATTTTGACTGAGGAAAAAGAGGCGCACGACAAATTTCGGAATCATCCAATGGACAACACCCCAAGAGTGTTCGCGGGCTGGAAATATGATAACGAAACCAAACTTCTAACCGTGACTCCGTTCGGAGGAACAGGTGATTTCAAAGGAGAGTCGGGTATGCTCGGTTGGCCCCGCCTGCCTGAAGAATTAACCATTTTCAAGTATGGCGGTTCTTGGATTGCAGCTCATGGCAAAGAACTCTTCACGTATTACATTGAGGCGAATGTAAGCCTGAAGCCATTCAACAACGACCTCACTAACCTATATCCCGAATCGTTTACTGATGAATTGCTCTACTGGAGTTTCTTGCGGCCACTTCTGGATAGGATAGCTCGAAAGAACGGCATAAGCCTATCCGGCGTGCACTTCGCTGCAGAGCTTTCTCCTGGGACACCGTCCAGCGGCAAAGAAATCACTGACAAAAAGATTCAGAAAGCGATCCAAAACCTGCTAAGTTGCCAAGAGGAGTTAGATCAGTATCTAAGGTCTTTCATCGAGAAATTCTCTGACCCACTCAGGTTCTTGAAATTATCATAAGCGCGCGCAGCGCAAAGGCCCTAAATACATCGCTAATGATTCTGAGAAGACTGCGGATCGTCTTGAATTTCGTACTCCTCCTTCCTAGTGAGCATGAACCGACAACCGTTTTCCGTTCGGGTTGGCAATGGGAACCATAAGATGGCAAGCGAGCGTTAAGGCTAATGCGTTTTCCAGCTTTTTCGAAACCAAGACCTTAGTCTGAGCAGCCCCGTCCAGACATCAAAAAATACCGTTCGCACAGGATGCCACAAGATTGCAAGCATGAAATTGCCAAGGAATGCGATTCCATGAACAACAACGTTAACAGCAGTTCCAACGTTCAGAAATATCTTTGGGGCAAGGTCTATCTGCAGAAAAAATGCGACAAATACTACAAGGTTAAACAAGTAGAATCCTGCGAGTTGTATTCTTCTTCCAAGATCTTGTTCTCCACGGATATTTCTCAGGCCTAAGCTGTTTAGCAAAGCGAACCCCAAGACGCTTCCTTGCAAAGCAAAGACTATTCCAGACGCTCCTGTAGTTCCGATAGTAGGTATCAACCAGACCCAAAACGCGTTGGAAAGCATGGCCATCAAAAATGCCCCTGCAAGCATGTAAATGCTTCTTTCTCTTTTTTCTTGTTTCTGTAGCAGAAGGTTAGTGGCAGCAAATAGTGCTGAGAAAACCAGAATACCAATCATGTTGAGCGCCAAGTCGTCGAAACTAGTGTGCACAAACAGCGAAGTGAAAATCCCCCATGGGGTTTGCCCAGATGCCACCGCGACATTGTACAGCGAAGGGAAAATGAACGAGTTGATGTAGACAAGGACGCTTACGGTTATTACAGTTGCCACTGTCAGAACAATAGGTTTAAAGGCTGACGTTAACCTCCCTACGGGTTCAAACATATTGAAAGCTGTACGATTCTTTCGCCAAACTAAGCAGAAGCTTCTTAGCAATTCCAAGAACGCCCATATTCCTACAAGTTCTATTACTGAAACCTCGATGCGAGTCAGTGTTGGAGGCGTGAAGCCTCGTATGGCTAGCAAATAGACAAAAATGGCCAGCAAAGTCCCTGCAAAGATTTGCATTCGTTGCAGGTCATCGAAGTGTATCTGACTCACTGCAAAAACAGCCCATATTCCTAGGAAAGGAACGGTTACGTATATTGAAAGCCACAGAAGTGATTCCTTGTCTCTCAACATAGTTATCCTGAATTCTAAAGCCAAGCTGTTCCCTAGTCCAGAGTCGTTGCTAAGTGCGGAGTCTGTTTCATTCTTAGAGAGCTCTTTGTAGTCGCTTACCGTGGCTGAAAAACCCGCAGGAACTTCTGAATTCAGTGTCCATCCGTTCAAAATGAATTCATTTGTCGAGTTGGATCCAGTGGTGTCGAATGCGATGATTATGTTAGGGGTTTCGTAGACATCGAAAGGAAAACTGTAAGGATCATATGTAACAAGATGAAGGCTCATGTTGGGAGCCGAACTCCAAGTAAAGTAGGTCGCCTTGAAACCAGGTCCACCGAATTCGATTGTGCTTCTGTTTCCTTGCATGTTCATGGTAGTGATGTCGTATTTGTTGAATTCTTCGTTGTAGAATGCATAAGTGACATTGACCGTTTGGTTGCAGTAGGCTGTAGCTTCCGGAACAATAGTGTACCATGTGTCCGATGTATCTTTCTTTGTAAAATTCAACTCGAGACTCGCTATGCCCAGCGCTTGAGGAGAGAGAGGTGACTGCCCTATGTTCATCTGTAATAGATTTGAGCTTTTGTTATACAGAGGGGTTAGTGTGCTAATTACGACACCTAAGAATAGAGATGGAATGACGAAGAACAAAATCAAGGCGACGATTATAACGACTTTTCCGTTCATTGTCCCACAATTTCTTACAGTGACTCAAAGCAGAACTATTTAAACAAGAGAGATACGCATGGTTTCTTCCAGCACAAAAGAAATGTCATATTGAGAAAAAGGGCCTTCGAAAATTGAAGAGATGAGCAAAAACAGACCTATGGAGCAGCGTAGCTGCACTAATAGTATGTATCATCCCTTTCTAAGATTGCAATACCTGTGGGTCAACTGTGCGTTTTTGATAATCGTCTTTCCACCTGCGACGAATCGCTCTATGTGGTCAACATGGGCATCATCGATAGTTTCTATTTTGTTTTTGCACAGACCGCAAACGTTTCCATTTGGCCTGTTAAACAGCATCAACTTCTCTTCATAAGTATATAATCTTCTATCATGACTCGGATATCCGACAACTTCTCTCAAAACTGAAAACCATTTCTCCGTTCTTTTCTTGACTGTTTCTGTATCATAAGTTCCAATCTCTATTGTCTGTGCAAACGCAGGATCGCTCATTAGATCAATGAAAGCATCCTTCATGACCTGCGCCTTGTCAACTATATCATGTTTGTCATATTCCATGAACCCATACATTTGTATATCCATTATGCCTTCGTTTATCGTCGACTCCCCATAACCATTGGGTTCAGTTTCTGAAAATCCCGGTCGCCATCTCCTGAAAGCCAAATCCCCATAGACCAACTCACACAACTCGACGCTCTTCCTGAATAGCGCCGACTTCGTACAGACTTCTTGTACAGAAATGTCACGTTTCTGGCGCATATAGTCATTAAGAAATTTCTTCAGGGGACTTTTGTAGTTGTGTTCACTCCTATCGCAAAAGGCGAAAAATCTTAGAATCCTCTCTGCATCTACCATTCTTCTGTGCGGTTTGCTAAGATTCTGCAGGTTAAGGAAAAAGTTGTTTTGCGTCAGGTCTTTGAGCATATTGTTGAAACTTCCTCGAAAAATGCAATTCCTAAGCTCTTGTTCGTTCAACTTGACGGAACCTCTGTTCAATCTTTCAAAAATGTCAAATTTGATGTCTTGATCAGATTCTTTGAGGATCTTAATGACTCGAATAGGATAATTGTCAATAAGAGTCTGAAGATCACTTGGTTTTTGCGGCAAGTCTTGATATTTCTTTCCATTCAGGTCTTCGAGAATTTGGAGCCCGCTCAGCCTAAACACATTGTTAAGAAAAGTATGGAACGTTAACAGTCTTTGTTGACCGTCGACAACTTCTTCTTTGCCGTCCTCTGTTTCTGCTGTATAGATAATTGGTATTGGTACTTTCAAAAGCGCCGATTCAATCAGTTTGCTTTTCAGGGTTGGCCTGTTATCCCACACATATTGCCTTTGAAACTCTGCCCTGACTATTAGTCTGTTCTTTGTTATTCTGTCACACAAGTCTTTTATGGTAGGGTCACTTGACTCCGTGAAGATTTTCCTTTTCTCTACAGGTATTCCATACTTGCCACTATCTGGTTCAAGTTCGTCCCCAGTCGAATATGTGCTCACAAACGTTCGCCTCAACAGCATCCTTGGCTAACCATGTCAGATTTCATAAAAGTTTGCACTTAAGATTTTCCTTTGGCATTACTTATGCTTTCGTTTATGACTGTCAGCCACTAGCACCCGCCTTTTCCTCATTTTTCTCAACCATGCTTGCGAGATACTTGGTCTTTGTTGTAACTCAGGGCCTTCAAAAAAGTGGCCATAATTGAAAAAGCTAGCAACACCTGCTTAAGAGTGAATGACTCAAAGAGACAAGCCTTAAGGCTCATCAGGGTGCGTAGACGAGTAAAATGATTCCTTGTCCATGCCAAAAATGCTTTATGGTGCGCCACTAAGTCAGAATCCTTTTTCACTCCTGAAACGTCGAATCTGATCCTCCACTCTCTCTGAATTTTCGAAATCTCGTTTTTGCTTGAAAGAGTCGCCGTACGCTGACATTACTAAGCTAACAGCATCAGCTTCAAGCACGCGTCTAGCTACTAGGCATCACAGATAAGTTTACAGTATCTGGAGGAGACATTACAGAATACGGAATACGGAATTGTCATTGTGCAGAAACCCGTCGTGCTCGATAGACCTGTAGCATTAAAGCTTATCGCTATGTGTGGCTCTGTTTCTAATTGATTTTGGCTAGTATGTTTAGGTTGTAAGTCATGACTTTGGTCATGAGTTCTTTTCGTTGGTGGTCTTTTCGGATGCTGGAGCTAGGAGAAGCCCTATTTACTGCGGAAATATGCATAAAAAGTACTTCATATAGGCACGTCAGCTTGGTGGGCTAAAAACTAATATTCCTTGAGCTACAACATACGGAATGTGGGAAACATGGCCAAATGCCCAAAATGCGGAACTGAAGTTTTCAGGCCAAAGCAAAACTGGACAATGGCTGGACGCCCAGACAAATCTGGCAAACGCATGGCTTTGGAGATAGGTTTATTCGAATGTCCCCATTGCAAAACCCCTTTTAGAGAAATTCTCTCTAAAAAGAAAATATGAACAGTTCCTAATTGAAGGAGTTTGCTTTGAGCACAAAATCAGGTATTCTGGAATCGTTATTGAAAGTTTTGCGTGAAAGGTTCGAGGTTTGGGAGGACGCGGAAATGATCACACGTTCATCTTTGACCTATCGTCCAGACGCTTTTTTCTTTTCTCCAGATAAGACCCTGTTCATAGTTGAAGTAAAAAAAGAGGAAATCACAATAGACCATCTCAGAGTGCTTGTTGATTTCTGTTCAGATCTTCAACCTGTATATGGTTCGAAAATAGAGGTTATTCTTTCGTCTCCTTCGGAGTTAAAACCAGATGTAAGTCAATATATCGAAATAATCTCCTCATTGCAGCCCTTTCGTTTCCATTTCATTCGTCTAACACCAGAAATTGCTGCGTATATAAATTCTTTAGATAAAGGATCACCCAAGCTCGAAAAAGAAAGCCGAGAACTGTTAACGGGGATTGTTTAGAGGGATATTTCTGACTAGCGTTCTCAAGGAGTTTCGTGAGCTACTTAAGGCTATATCAGAGATCAAGACGGTTTATTCCCTAGCTGCGCTGATAATAGTAGCTCTTGTAACAGTCGTTGTCTATTTGACATCATTCCCTTCAGCGCCCCTTCCGACGGCAGCTGCAGTTTTGATATTTGAAGTTGGGTTATTTCTCGTTTTAGTTATCTTAGCTCGGAAAATTCCACCTCCTTCACTATCACCATTTTTGCCAGAAATCTCAGACTCCTCAGATTCGTCATTAGAGAGAAATAATCTTTCGGTCAGCCTCCCTATATGGGAAAATTTAGAATATTGCCTAAGACAACTAGGATTCGCTAGTTTGGAAAGAGAAAAAAGAATCCCAATCTTAAATAGTGACTACCACTTTTCATGGGCAGAACATGACTCTTCAAAACTTCTCTTCTTGCAACTAACACCCCGAGAGTTCACAGTTCCTAATCTCAGAAAGATCCATAGCATCATGAGAATAGATTTACCTATTCTTGCTAAGCTTAATGTCACGGGTTACGGTATTATTTGCGATACTGAAACCGTTAGCGACGCATGCATGGAATATCTGGATAAACTGGAAGAACCGTTAAAATGTATTTGTTTCACCAATTATTCTCTCACTCAAATTCGACACAAAGATGAAATCGGAGTTACTCATCTTAGAGCGAAATTAAGTCCTTGTGCAATCTGTTGATTTTTCTTAGGCGGTTTGCTGCCTATCAAGATAAACAAATAGGGACATAAAGGAAAACACTCTTGCCATAACGCATCCCGAAGGCCTGATTCGCTCAAATTTCGCTCTTTTCAAGGATAGGACGCTAGAAACGACTTCAAAATGTGAGCACCTTTTGATTTCCCTCAAGGAAGCCATTCAGCTTTATCCGTAGCCGGTAATAGGCTCAAGCAGAAAAACTTTGACCTTTTTGCCTACCCATTCCTTTGGTACATACACTCGTCCAGAGTTACCTGACGCTTTGACTGTTTTCTCTATAACTTGATAGGCTTGTATCTCGACCCTCATCTTATCCATAGTAGCTAGCTAATGTATCCTTATTTGATTTATAATTTCTCCCCAAAAAGGCTGTATAACTAAAGAGTAGCTAGCTGAATCACAAGCTTTATTACTTTATAGCTATATTATAGCTACTCGGTGACGACGAAAGGTATGGCCCCGTTATCGATAATCCTTCTCGCAATCCCTGTGGTTGTAGCTGTGGCTGTTCTTGTCAAGCGCTGGAAAACTGCTGCTCTAAAATCTACAATTGAAGCGAAGAATGATGGAATATTGGTTCAATTGGCGACGCTTGAGGAACGGACGAAACAGCTTCAAGGTTTGGAGGAGAAGATTGAGAGGGTTGAAGACAAGCAAGATTCGGATTCCAGAGAATTGCGCGGCAGGCTTTACAACGAGTATTCGACGCGGCTTCAGGATGCGGTGGACTTGTTGAAGGATACTTATGGAAAGATGAACGCGACAACTGCAAACGCTTTCAGAGACATCACTAGTCGAAACGTCGAGGTTTACAAGCAGACTACAACGCAGCTCATCAACATGACTGAAAAGTTGGAATCGGCCTTCAAGATGCTTGAAGAAAAGGAGCATGCGCAAATGCACGAGGAAATGGAAGCGCTCAAGCGCAAGATCATCGATCTTGAGCGTGACCCGCTCAGGGTTCAGTTGGAAGAACTTGGTGAAGCGAGAACAGCTCAGGCAGTGCATGAGCAGAGTGTAAAGAAAATCACGACCATCTTCTGGCCAAACAATGGCGAGGTAAAGTTCAAAGAAAAAATCGGGCAATACATGCCCGATATTTTCATTGCTAACCACAAATTGAAGATCGTTGCCGACGAGGTGACGACTGAAGACGTGAACTCAGTCAGGGAGAAAGTGCGGAAAGTAGCAGAATACATGCGCGGGCTGAATACAAATGTCGGATACGTAATCATACCGAACACTGGCCTTGACCCAGAAGAACTAAGAGAAATAAAGAGAACAGTATCGGAACGCGGTCTGTATGTCGTCAGAATCACCGAGTACGCTGTCCACCTTCAGGTGTGGTACGACGTTGCAACAACAGGCATTGTTGACATCGGTTCCCTGGTAGAAAAAGGTCACAACTTCTTGCAGGTGCTGGAGCCAATATTCGAGGAGTTCCTAGCCATCGTACAAAACTTGGAACAAAGGGACGAACGAGACTTCACCTACAGACAAAACAGGTACAAGCAGATCAAATTCTTTCCGGGAAAGCTGCTAGAGGCATTAGAAAAAGCACCTAGAACCTCCGACTAAGCGTTCCATTATGGGTGATATCCATGGCAAGCAAGCGTCAACACAAAGGCATCGAACTTGTTGTAAAAGGACACGTCAACCCTATCAACTCATCAACTTTCACTGTCAGATCTGAACAAGACTTAAAAATACAGTATACGGTCAAATGGAACAAGAAAAGATGGATTTGTTCCTGTGAAGACTTCAAGAAGCACGGAAAAAAATGCAAGCACATTTACTCTATCTGCTATTATCTTTCTCTACGAGACACCCAAATTGGAATAAAAGGAATCGATGAAGAAACGTCTCCATGTCCCGAATGTGGCAAGATTAATAAAGTAACAAAAGATGGTTTTAGCGAAACCCGAAATGGCCTTGCCCAGCGATTCTTCTGCAAGAGATGCAATCGCGGATTCTCATCCAGAACAGGGTTTAAAGGATCACACGGTCAAGGTCTGGCGATCGTTCTCTGCCTTGACTTGTATTATCGAGGTTTATCCCTGAGGCAGATTTCCGAACACTTTCAATCCGTTTACTCGATCACAGTCTCACATGGAACGATCTATGGTTGGATCAAAAGATACGTTGAACTGGTAAGCCAATACTTGAACAAAGCTAAAGTCAATGCGGGGGAAAGATGGCACGCCGACGAAACTGTCGTCAACGTCAAAGGTAAACATTTGGTCTTATGGTCAATGTTAGATGGTCAATACAGGCAACTAATTGCTCAACATATCAGCAGAAGCAAAGGCTCCGAAGAAGCACTCAACCTATTAGAAAAAGGACTTTCAAAGGCAAAGAATCAACCGTTGGAAATAATCACTGACAGTGCTCCATCTTACCCTGAGGCAATAAACAAGAAATTCAGCGAAGAATTGAAACAACCCCTGATTCACGTTCAGACGTCAATATCTACGCCGTTAAGCAACAACAAAATAGAGCGATTTAACAAAACAATTAAGCAACGGTTCAAACCAATTGGAAGCTTTCACAGCGAGGAAACCGCAAGAACATTCAGCAAGGGCTTCACGATCTTCTACAACGAAATAAAAGGACACAGATCACTGGATGGAAAGACGCCCGCCAAAGCATCAAACCCAAACAAAGAAAATGAAAATTGGGCACATCTCATCCAGAAAGCAGCAGATGAGCACGAGCGTCAGCACCGGTAATTATGAGCCTTAGTGACCTAGTTTAAACCTGCTCTTAGTATCTCTGGCAAGTTGTTGAACAGCCAGTCTATCCATACCATAAGTATTCTCCAATCCCACGGGTAGAAAGGATAAGGTATCCCGACTGCTTGAGCTGCTGACCGGTTTTCAAGCGCTTTTTCCATAGGCTTCAAGTAGTTCTGCCCATTCTTCGCTATCGCAGCGTAGTCTCTCTGCACTGCCAACGATCCGCATTTTTGGCGCTTTTTCAGCGTTTTCCTAATGTCTCGAATTCTTCTCTCATACACATTTCGTTCCCGCTTTTCCCAAGGTTTCAACTTTTTGAAATCATGCACAACTTTGCTCTCAGGAAAATACGCTTTTGCAGCCTCGACCATTGCAGCAAGCAAATCGCCCTTTACTATCCAAGGAAGTTCCCTTAACATCATCTTAACCCTAGCGAACGCAACGCGGAAAGCAGATTTATCACGGCTGCTCGCAACATACACGTCTATTATGAACTTCATGTACCTGTCCATCGTTACAATAGCATAGTAAAACCTCCTAAGTCTGGTTTGTCTTAGATTTCGTTTGCCCCGTTTCCTTGTTCTACGAGCAAATGTGTCATCGATCAGGAGTTCTGTACAATGTAACCCACCAATCAAAAGTATCATCAAGCGATTGAATTTTTCCAGTTTTTCTGCAATCTTACTTAATATATCATATATCGTCTTTTCGTCAGGAAGCCGATTCTGCTCATCATAATCCAAGTGACGACTTGTCCCTTCTGTTATAAGGGATTGAAGAATTTCTCTAGGCTTTTTTCCTTGAAATGCATTCGAAACTACCGAAGCGAGAACCCAGTCTGAAAAATGTGATCCAACGAAACTCGCAATTTCGTATGACCGTCGGCAAACAACACAGTAGTAGTATTTCTTGGGTAATGTATTATTTCTGTGAAACCTTGGTATCATGTCGCTCTTGCATTTCGGACAGCGTGCCTTGCCGAGAATCCCTGTTGGAAAAGACTCGGCCTTTTCCTTCAAAAAAGCTAGCACTTTAGCCCGCTCGAAGTACTCGTCGAAACTCTTAGGATCAAATCTGTTCAAGACATCTTCAACGGACGCATCCTTTACGTTAAATTCCTTAACATTGCCAAAGAACGTTGGAAGAACGTGCTCATCCTTGCAACGATGCACTTCTTTCCCAATCTTCATACCAACACCTCTTTTCTTCTGAATTTTGACAGCCCTTAACTGCCGTTTTCCTTAGATGCGACTTAGAGTCTAACACCCGAATTCTAGACAGAGTCTCTAAGAACATTAGAAACCGCAGAATTCCGACACTTATCCTTCCTGATAGGGGTCGGATTTCTGAGGACGCGCTTCTGTTAATATCCTGAGGATGTCTTAGATTCAAAGTTGTCACCTAAGAGTTTGAGCCTTTCTGTAAATTGTTCTGGTGATTTCGGGTTGCCTTGAGATTTTCACTGACCCATAAGAGGAATCTTTCCAGAACATCCCTGAATTCCTCATCTGGAGAAAGGCGCCATTGTTCAATAGACTGTCTCCATTTTTCCCTTATGTAGACCGTGACCCCGCTTTCACCTTTCGAGCGTTTTTTGCTGTTGTTTTTACCTAGGCCTTGATTCTCAATGCGGCTTGTCCTACTCGCAATCTCGGCGATTTGTGCTGCTAATTCTTGTAGCTGCTTCTTCAAATCCGCAATATTGTCTTCGACTGTGTTTACAGTTCGATCGCAAGAATCCTGCTTAGGGCTAGAGTCTGGGATCGCCAATTGGTTATCTTTCTCACTCATCGTGGCTACCTTCCTCATGGTCATTTTCGATAATTCTCACAGCGATCGGTCGAATTGCATCATCTGTTTTCAGGAGTCCGATCTTTTTGCCAACAATTTTGTTTCTGATTTTACGTAATGCTATCGCTTCCTTGGATTCGGAGTTGAAAGCAATTCTGAGTTCCTGCCCACGGGCTGTCAGAAATAGGATGATCTTTGTGCCCTCTATCGATACACTATTGCATTTGCCCACTATTTCTTCCCAAGCATCAAGTTGAAGTTCTTTTGCATGGCTGGACACTGTTATCCCTCATAAGTACGGCCTTGCGGAATGTTTGGCAGATACAGGTCTCAAAAGCGACAAATGGGACAAACAGGACATGTTAGCACGTTTAGTATGCGCTTACCTTCAATTCAGAAATCTTTTTTATGCGAGCAAATATAGCGTATCGTATGACTCAACACGAAGAAATGCTGCGCCCGTGGGAGGCTGCAGAAATACTCGATGTGTCAACAAAAACTCTCTGGAGATGGGCCGTAGTAGAACACAGAATAAGATACAAAAGATTCAGCACGGGGCGAATGAGATATTTCAAAATCGATATCGAAAAAATGATACAAGGAGTAGAGTCAACCGAAGATGATTCAGCCAAAGAGCCTTTAGATGTTGCCTCCGAGATTCAGCAAATAAAGGATACTCTACATGCCCAAAAAATCAAACGAGGAGATATTGACCAGTTAACCTTTCAATATTATGAAGCCGAAGAAAAAATAGTAATAAAACGAAAAACACTTTTGCATGACAGCATCTCCAAGATCAACCAAGTCATAACAAGACTTGGCGGAAAACTTAGCGAAAACAGATTTGAAATTCCATACAAACGCAAAAAGTGATTTGCCGCTACAAACATTGTCTCAGCAAGCTCCGCTATTTTCCGAACATGTACTGTTTTTTTCGTTTTCACCTACTCTGTTTCGTTCGTGCTTTGTCTGCTTGTTGGTATTGTAGGCTTGGTGGCTAGCAGGGCTTTGAAGGCAGAATTGCGAAGGAGATTCCGGTTAATTTCCTGGTGTTTTTGACAGGAGGGTTCTTTATGGATGTGTTCATAACATTTCTATTATGACGAAGGTACCCTAGAAAGACTTCGATTAATACAATGGTCCCTGTTGCCGTGTGTTCGACGATAAGCTATCTGATCGCTTTTCTATCCTGTTTTTGCTAGATTCCCAGTTTAGGGATGTATGCCAGATACGCACGTCTTAGTTCATCATGATCTATGTGGTCGTATATGTCCATGGCTTCTTTTCGCCTGTCTCCTCTTAACTCCTTCACAAACTCGCGTGGCATGCCGTTTCGGCGAAGCCACGTTGTGAACCAATGCCTGAAACAGTGTGGACTGAAATGATCTTCTAGTTTGGCTGAATCTGGATTGTGAAAACCCAAATTCGCCGCATATTTCACCACGACTGTGTAAAGCCCATTTCTATCAAATCTCTTCAGACTTTGATAGCTGACAAACAGAGCCTTCGTTCGTGGATTCAGCTTCTCTCTAACCTTCAGCCATCTCTTCAGAACGATGGCGCATTCGTCATCAAAAAAGACAACCCTATTACTTCTCTTTGGCGTCTGTTTCAAAGTAATAGAGTACTCAAACCAATTAACATCATCAATGTCTAAACTTAGTAATTCGTTCCTTCGGATCCCAGTCTTCGCAAACAAAACGGCGATTGCTCTGTCTCTAGGATCTAGAATCGAATTAACCAGAATACTCATTTCTTCAACAATCAAAAGTTTTCTCCCCGGATCATTCGCGTCATCCTTGTAGCTTCTTAAATATCTTCTTCTAAACGGTGACACAGGATTCATTTGCAGCAACTCCTCAAAGATAAGATAATCATAAAAAGCGGACACAGCAGAAAAATAGTTTTCAACAGTCTTCTCTTTTACGTGTCTATCAAACCTGACATACTGCAGAAACTCCCTCAGAACCCATTTGTCAACTTCTCTAATTGTCGCTCCTCGACCGGTCAGAAAATCCCCAAATATCAACAAGCAGGATTTGTACCGTCTTACACTTTCAGTAGTCATGTTTCTCAGCAGACAATCATCACAGAACCCCTCCACCAGCTTCCTCGAATCATGAACGAGCACCAAGCTCAACCTTTCCACCTCCATCCTCGCCCACTGTAGGCAACTAGACCATAGGCCTCCAAGATCTCGAGCTGATTGTTGACTGCCTTCACAAGTTCGGCATTTGAGCGATCGATGCCAAGCCGAACCAGAACCTCTTCCGCATTGTAAGACTTGCTGCTCTTGAGCAGCTCGATAAGCTCCTGATCATATCTCCTAGTTCCTTCAAAACTCTTCGCCAAGAACGGTTCTGACCTATACCGCTTCAGTTCAGTCTCTTGGTTCTCAACAAGCTTCTTTAACATTCTGTTTTCCTTGGTTAACTCCTTAAATTCATCCTCAACCTTTTTCAAGCGTTTCACTAACTCCAACCGACTCAAATATCCTTCTTCCCCCTCATCCTTCCTGATGGAATCCTCGACCCGATCTATCACAAATTTGGATAATGAGACCCCTGAAACCCGAGAACGTCTCTTCCAATCCTCAAGCATTTCAAACGAAGGCAAGTAAATGTACACAGTTCTTTCTTTAATGGTCTCGGTCTTAGGAAGATTACGCTTCGACATAATCATCAATAAATTAAGGTGCATGGTACTATTTAAGATTTACCGGTAAATTAGTGCGGGGGGTGGGATTTGAACCCACGAACCTCTACAGGATAGGCGCCTCAGGCCTACGCCTTTGACCAGGCTTGGCAACCCCCGCCCGCTAGGATTCGGTCTTTCTATCCCCTTTGAATCGTGTGTGAATTAAGTCTTGTCCATTCGTTGGAGATAGGGAAGATCATGAATCTGTATTTAGATTATGCGAAAGTCTTCCTTTATAGTGGTCAGCACGACATGGGTGTTTGTGCGTTCGACGTAGGGCAAGGAGAGAAGATGCTTCGTAAACATGCTCAGTTCCTCTCGGCTCTTAAATTTCGCGATTATGGCAGCGTCTGACAGTCCGGTTAGGTCGTACACGCAGCAGACGTTTGGAATTCGAGCGATCTCTTTTTCCATCTCAAGCAGCCTTCCCTTGGATACTGTTATTTCAGTCATAACCGTCAATTCATAGCCAAGCTTCTCTTGGTCAAGCAAGGCTGAGAAGCCCTTTATTATCCCCTCGTCCTCCATCTTTCCAGTTCTGGCGATGGCTGTTCCTACAGAAATGTTGCACCGCTTAGCGATCTGCCTTGAAGAGAGCCGAGCATCAGAAACCAACGCCTTCAGAATTTTATAATCCGTCTCGTCTAAGGGCATATTCAACCCTGCGTCAATTTAATTGACAAACTAGCCAAATAACGCAGTACTTTTTCCATGAACAGCTCACGAAATCGTTTTATTAACCGCGTTGGAATATAAGTCTGCGATTCAAACGCGGTGATAGTCAATGAAGGCACTGATTCTCGCAGGAGGTTTTGGCACTAGACTGAGGCCCATCAGTTGTACCAGGCCTAAGAGCCTCTTTCCAGTGATAAACAAGCCACTGCTGCAGTGGACCTTCGAAAGACTTGCTCACAGCAACGTCAGCGAAGCCGTGCTGGCAGTGAACTACCAAACGGAAGCCGCGATAAAACAGCACAAAGTCCCAAAGCATGGGGTACACGCCATGTACTCAAGGGATCCGTTAGGAAAGCCTCTGGGAACTGGGGGCGCAATAAAGAAAGCCGAGAAGCACATCGGCCGCGAAGCTCCCTTCATTGCGCTTAACGGAGACATATTCGCCGACGTCGACTACAATGAAATCCAGAAGATGAACAACAAAAAAAGGGCAGTGGCCACGATGGCCCTTCACAGGGTCAAAGACCCAACCAGATACGGAGTCGTACTGTTGGATGAGGATGACCACATAACAAGATTTGTGGAGAAACCAACTCGAGAATCCGCCCCTTCAAACCTGATAAACGCGGGCGCCTATGTCCTCAGCCCGGAAATTTTTGATTACATACCCGAAGGACGGACGGTATCCATGGAAAGGGAAGTCTTTCCGAAGCTTGCTGAAGAGAACAGCCTCTGCGGCTACGTCTACGACGGAGCCTGGATTGACATTGGAAAACCTGAAGATTACCTGCAAGCCAACAGGATCATGCTCGACAGGCTCAACGATGAGCCGAAATCGAAAGCCAACGACCACGAGAAGATAATGATTCCAGTGGCTATCGACAAGGGAGTCTCAATAGGACGGGGTTCAATCGTCGGTCCATACACGGTTCTGGGACGAAACGTCAAGTTAGGAGAGAACGTGCGCGTTCAGGAATCCGTGATCCTTGCCAACACGGTAATATCGGACCATTGCAGAGTGGAAGGCGCCGTAATCGGCGACGGCACGTTCATCGGAAAAAAAGTCGAAATAAGAAGAGGATGCTTGATAGGCGACCAGGCGAGACTGGGGGACAACGTAAAACTCGTAGAAGGAGCCACTGTGTGCCCCGCCAGCCAAATCTCTCAAACAGACGACTGAGACGACCGTCTGAGGAAGACCGCATCTTTATGACAGACCAAAAAAGACTCTTCGGAACAAACGGAATCCGCGGCCTGGTAAACAAGGAGCTGACACCAGCCACGGCGATAAGAATCGGGAGCGCCATCGGAACCTTCTTCAACAGAGGTGAACTCCTCGTCGGACTCGACGCGAGGACAAGCAGCCCGATGTTTGCAAGAGCCGTAGTATCAGGGCTGACCGCAACGGGCTGTAACGTTCTCTTCGCAGGCATGGCACCGACGCCTGCTCTGCAGTTTGCTGTCAATAAACATAGGAGGGCGGGCGGAGTGATAATAACCGCCAGCCACAACCCGCCAGAGTACAACGGCATCAAGGTCATCTGGAGAGATGGGGTAGAAATCTCCCACGAGCAAGAAGTGAAGATTGAGGAAATCTACTTCGTTGAAGAAGCACGCTACGCTGATTGGAACAAGCTCGGAGACGTGCAAGACCTGCCCGAAGTGATCGGCGAATATGTCGAGTCGATAAAGGCACACGTGAACGTGCCTAGGATAGCGTTAAGGCATTACAGCGTAGTGGTCGATGCTGCGAACAGCGTCGCCGGCCTTGCGGCACCCTCCCTTCTCCGAGACCTGGGCTGCAGGGTTACAACGATAAACGCCAACATCGACGGAACTTTTCCCGGTAGACCGCCGGAGCCAAGACCGGAGAACCTTGACAAAACTGCACTGATGGTAAAGGCCGTGGATGCTGATCTTGGCGTTGCATTCGACGGAGATGCCGACCGCTCAGTCTTCATCGACGAGCAAGGCGAAATACGCGCTGGTGATGAGACTTTTGCCCTGGTTACAAAACACTTTCTCGAAGAGAACAAGGGCGAAAAAATCATCACGCCAATAAGCTCTTCAACCATGGTCGAAGACATCGTTAAAGCCTACGGCGGAAAACTCGTGTGGACCAAGGTTGGAAGTGTCACCGTTTCCCAGACGATGAAGAAACTCAAAGCCAAGCTCGGCGGTGAAGAAAACGGCGGCATCTTTTACGGTCCGCTTCATCCAGTTAGGGATGGAACGATGGCCACGGCTCTCATGCTTGAAATCATGTCGAAGACGAAGCAAAGGCTGTCTGCACTGCTCTCAGAGCTGCCAAAATACTTTATTGAAAAGGGCAAAGTGGAATGCCCCGAAGAACTTAAACAGAAAGTCCTGCAAAGCCTGGTTCGACAACTCAAGAACGCTAAGAAGAGCACCATCGACGGCGTCAAAATTTGGTTCGACGACAAGAGCGCCATTCTCATACGGCCGAGCGGTACGGAACCAATATACAGGCTCTACGCCGAGGCCAAGACCCGAGAAAAAGCGTTAAAACTGATAAACGAGTACAGTTCAAAACTCAAAACAACGATACACACGTTGAACTGAGCACGCATGTCGAAAGTCATCTTGGAGGACGAGCATGTCATCAATCCTGCAGACAAAGCCGGAAGACGTAAGCACCGCTGAGAAGAGAGCAAGATATAAGGTTACAATCACAGGCTGCGATCAGACTGGCGTCTTCCTCTCGTACCTTCTCGCTGACGCAGGGTTCAGAGTAACATGCGCAGATGCTGACCAAACTAAGGTGGCTCTTCTAGCGAAGGGAAAAGCACCCTTCACCGATCATCAAGCGGAGACCAAACTGAAGAACTACATCAAGAATGGACTTATCATCCCAACTGACGACACGAAGATGGCGGTTTCTCAAAGCGACATCATACTACTCAACAGGCCCGTTCGGGTTGACCAAAAGAAGAAACCAGACTACTCAGATATCCAGAAAACGTGCCGAATCGTAGGAGCCAACCTCCGCAAGGGCGCGATCGTCATGGTGACCGTCACAGTTGGAGCTGGCACCATAGAGAACATGATTCGGGAGACTCTAGAAAACTCGTCAGGGTTCAAAGTTGGAACCGAGATCGGCCTAGCGTACACTCCGATCCAGACCGCTCATGACCAAAAATCGGAAACAGTACTGGCATGCGACGACATCGCCGCAGCGTGCGACGAGAAAAGCCTGAACGTGGCTTCAACCATATTGGGAATCGTTGCAAGAGACGAGGTTCTGAAGAAAACACTCAGTGTCAAGTCTGCAGAGATGGCCGTCCTCTTCAAGGCCGCGCGAACTGAAGTCAACGATGCCCTCAATTACGAGTTAGCCCTCCTCTGCGAAAAAGCCAAAGTTGACTACCCGGAAGTCATGAGACTTCTGAGCACTGAAGACCTCAACACCGCACTTTCAAGTCGACGCCGTAATGGAGGCACCAAAAACGCGTCTTATCTTCTGCTGCAGGACGCTGAAGATTTGAACACCAAACTCAGAGGCCTCACAGTTGCCAGCGAAACGGACGAACAAATGGCTAAACACGCAACATACTTGGTCAGTGACGCGCTTAGAAACTGCGGAAAGACGCTTAGAAGAGCCAAGGTTTCTATGCTTGGAATATCGGAGATCCCAAACTTGAAGAGCCCCCCTAAGGCGCTCGCTAGAAAGCTAGCCAAAACTATGGAGAGAAGGGGAGCCAAAATGAGGATCTATGATCCATACTTCACTCTCGGCCAGACCGAAAGCGAGCATTTCAAGAAGACACTAAACGAAGCGTTGGAGGGCGCTGACTGTATCATCCTCATCACGGCTCATGATCAGATTAGACGTTTGACCACCAACAAACTAAAGGTCGTGATGAAGATGCCGGCGGCCATCGTCGACTTTGAAGGAGTTTTCGAACCGGAAAAAGTTGAAAAGGAAGGCTTCGTATATCGGGGTCTAGGAAGAGGAGTCTGGACGAAGTGAAGAAACTAGGTGTAGCCGTGATCGGCACGGGTTTCTGGGGAAGAAACCACGCCAGAGTGTTCAAAGAACTTGCAGAAACAGAACTGCTGGCCATATGCGACATAAACCCGGAGAGGGCCAGAGCGGTTGCCGAACAGTTTGGTGTCAAGCCCTACACGAATACCGGGATCATGCTGAAGAACAGGAACATCGAAGCGGTCAGCGTTTGCACATGGTCCACCAGCTTGGCCAAAGAAGCGTTGAAAGTTCTGAACGCCGGCAGGCACGTTCTAGTCGAAAAGCCCATGGCGGCAAATGCAAGAGAGGCCGAGCAGCTACTGAAGAAGGCTGAAACCCAAGGCTTGCATCTCACGGTCGGGTTTCTAATGCGGTTCATCCCGGGACTTCAGCGCATAAAGACGGAAGTCGAGAACAGAACGCTGGGTGAGCCCGTGTGCGCAACTGCAAAGAGGGTCTCCCAGTGGCCGGAGAGAATAGGCGACGTAGGAGTGGTCAAAGACCTCGCCATTCACGATCTTGACGTGATGAGATACATTTTGAGCGAAGATCCCATTTCAGTCTACGGAAAAACCGGCACCATGAAACACATAAGGTTCGAAGACTACGCTCAGATAATGCTCACGTTCAAGGGTGGCCAGAGCGCCTTCATCGAATCGAACTGGCTCACACCCTACAAGACGAGAACACTCACCGTGACGGGAAGCGAAGCCATAATGAAGCTCGACTACATAACACAGGAACTGACGATTGAAAACGCGAAGGAAACTATGCAGCCGAGATACGCCTTGCAAGAGCCACTCAAACTTGAACTTCAACACTTTGCAAGGTGCGTAACCGACAAAGAAAAACCGCTCGTAACCGGAATCGACGGGTTGAAAGCGATTCGAATCGCAGAGGCTGCGTTGAAATCTTCAGCTACTGGCAGAGCGATGAAACTCAAGCAGTAGGCTTCTCGGTCTTCGGTGCCCGACCCTCGCCGGAGCGGAGCCTAAAGGGTCGGCCCTCAATCAGAACCCGCTCAGGAACCTTAGCCTTCCACTTCTTCAAGAAAGGCAGGTCTTCACTCTCTTTCCGCAGCTCATCAGGCAGCATTTCAGGAATTTCATCCCTGATCGGGTACCACCGCAAGCATTTCGGGCACACGATTAAGCCCTCAACTATCTCTTCCTTCTCGTCAAACACGTGCAGCTCCAGCGGATGATACTTGTCTATCGGGCACGCCAGTATCTCCATCAGCTTCTTCTTCACGAAATCATCCTCCACGAAAAGTATCTAGGAACCTTTATTAAACTTGTCGAGTCGGCCCCCGACTGCGATATCCAACACAACCTGATACCAGTTGGGACCTGTCGACCTGACCACGCGGCCAGAGATCACGCTGGAGACCACGTTTGAATCGGCGAGCTTCTCAGCAACCTTCAACTTAACCTTTTCAACAGCCTCTGGTCCGCTCTTCGAATGCTCAAAATCGTAGTAGTGAACGAAGCCCCCGGTTTCTTTCAGCGCCAACAGCGAATAGGGCAGATATTCAAGCGCCTTCTCAGGCAGGGGCATCAGGACCCTATCTGCAACGTGACGAAGCCTCGCCTCGATGATTTCTCTCGCGTCGCCGAGCAATGGAATGACCCTTGCGTAAGCTCCGTTGACTCTGACGTTTTCTTGCATGTAGCGAACAGCAGCGGGGTTAACATCGATCGAGTACACTCTAGAGGCTTTCGAATGCCTGGAGATAAGAATGGAAAAGCAGCCCACGCCTGCAAACATGTTCACGACCACCTCTCCTTCTCCAACCAGTCCCGCGATACGCATACGTTCATGCGAGAGCCTAGGCGAAAAATAACAGGCTGAGACGTCAACCCTGAAGGCACATGCTGCCTCCAAATGCGTCGTGACCGTCTTATCTTCGCCTGCCACGTGACGAAGCGCGCGGGTCCTAAAGCTCCCTTGAACCGGGCCCACTTGCGCGAGCACCGTCTTCACGTTCCGATGAATGCTCATCACCGCTGCAGCGATGTCTCTGCGATGAGGTAAGGAAGCCTGTTCCAGCCGCAAAACTGCAATATCACCTATTATGTCATAAGAGTTGTAGACGTTCGCCACTTCCTCACTCGAGAGACTTTCAGAGAGAAGCTGCCTCAGAGTCCTCTTCAATCGAAACTTCACAGCCAATACGCTAAGACTACGGGAAACGTTTAAAAGCAAAACCATTTTCCATTGTACGAGAGGATAGCGGCTTGGAGAAATCATCAGAAGGAATCGTCTACGAATGCGTGAGATGCGGAGCCAAAGTCCCAAGCGAGGAACTTGAAATGCGGGGCGGGGGAACAAAATGCATAATATGCGGGTACAAGATACTCAAAAAAATCAGGCCGCCCGTAGTAAAGCGCATCCAAGCCAAGTAAACCTTTGACTCATAAAGCCTGATATCCCATCAGCAATTGTATTCTGCACATCATCACAGTCAATTGGTTTCATTAAAAGACTTCTTTCTCTCCGAGTTTCCGGAAGGCCCTTCCCTTGAGCTTCACGGTCGGACTAGCGATCTCCTCTGGCTGTTTTTCAACGGTTTTTCGCTTTATAGTCTCGCCGCACATTCCTTTCGGCAGCAGTCGACGTTTAACGCACATGGCGTACGTGCAGTCTACGGCATCGCACATTTCATCCGTCCATCTGCACCACACGTCATCTCCGCGGTTGACAATAGCATTCTTTCCGCATTTGAACGATTGACAGGTTGGAGAACAAACTTTAGGCGTTGTAGACATATACACCACCCTTGATTATGCTATACCAATAAAATCCTCTTGAAAGCAAACGTTGCATTCGCTAGCAATTATTTTCGCAAGATCTAATATAAGCTTTTTTGCTTCAGACTACTTATTCCAACCTTAGCCCTGGGTCTTTTTCGGCTTGTGTCTTCTTAGCCTGTAAACCTCTAAACATAGGATAAGAACCACAGCCAGCACAAGTATCACGATGGTAATGAACTGGCTTATCCCAACCAGCATTCCAGCCAGCTCAACATAGTTGCCAAGCGTTATCCCGATCGTCATGGAATTGCCGACGTAGAGGCTCTCGACTGCAAGCTGGTTCGACTGTCCACTTGAGTAGACTGCCACGTTGAAGTCGCCCCCCACTACGTTGGGGAACGTCACAAGCCCATTGGATCCTGAGACGCCGGATTCAGCATAACCAGTCCGCTGCAGGATCACCGTTAACTTCGGGATCGGTCGGCCGAAATAGTCGCTGACCTTGATTGAAACGCTCAGACCGTACAACGGACACGTAACAAGGGTGCTCACTATGGTGCTGTTCAGGTTCACCGTTGTTTCGTTCAGCTCTATTCCATTAGAGTAGACCCGCAAGAGATACATGCCGAGAGTGCAACGCAACGACACGGTTCCATTCGCTGCCGTGGTGCCATTGTAGAAAAGCCCGCCATTATCGTTTATTGCATATACGGTCGCGTTCGGGATGGGTTGCAGGTTTGCGTCGGTTACGTTCACCTGAAGGGTCATCTTGGGAACCACGATAGACATGTTGAACCAGGCGGCTACTGGCAACTCCAGGTGCCTGGTCGTGTTAAAGACTACCCCGTCGAGAGAGGCGTTCAACGCGTAGTCTATCAAAGTGTTGTTCATTATGGGCAGTACGGAATACCCAATTGCTGTCCCGTTGACGTTTGTAGCGTTAAGGGGCAGCGCTGCCAAAGGCTGGTTCTCCTCATACAAATAGAGTCCAGCGCCGGGTATCAGGACTCCATCCTCGTCTTTCACTGTTATCATCAAGTTGGTGAGGTTGCACGAAATATCGAAGGCGGTGCTGGTTTCGGTAACGATCATCGGCGAAAGCGTTCCTATCTCTTGGCCTCCGTAAGAAACGTTGCAGAAGAAGCTGCCAGTTTCCAGCAGAGTAGTCACGAGGCCGCCTGAACCGGTGGTCATACTTAGAATGAGAGTCTCATTCTCGAAGACTTGGACGCCCACGTTTGCCACGGTGTCTCCGTTCTTATTCCTCGCTGTGATGTTCACTTCGAGGCCTGGAACGGTGAAGTTCTGAATGTCAGGCGGGGTTTTTGTAGTAAGGCCAGAGATCGAAGTCACGTTGACAGTGTAAGTTGAGCTCACGTTCGCCGGAGCGACTGAAAGAATAGTTAAATTCACATCGTGAACAATGCCCATGCTGTCCGCGGTTAGGTTTTCTGAGTAGTTCAAGTTCGGGCCGGTTACGGAGAGGGTAACATTCTCTTCGGGCGCATACAAGGCCTTGATGTCCACTGCCTGATTTCGATGGTAAGCCGTAGAGTTCGTCAGCCCCACGTAAAAGGTTCCTTCAAGCATGCTATTCAACAATATGCTGTAGTTCCCGACCAGGCCAGTGTTGGCCAACCCTGAAAAATCTGCCGGGTAGTTCACGGTTAGCGTGCCGTTCCCGTCATTCCCGACCGTGAAGTTGCTCAGATTCGTGAAGGACGCGCTGTGTGGACCTACGACGGTAAAATTAGCAACATTAACGGCAGAGGCGCTGTTGTTTCCTCCAGTGATGCCTAAAGAAAACGTGAAATTGTCACCCTCTTGACTCTGAGCGGGAGCAACAGTCTTCGGCGAGACGCTAACGGAATACGCGGTCACGACACTGAAAGTTTGAGTAGCATTCTCCTTCCCAGCAACGTCAAGCAGCATTACCGTGTGATTGCCCAACGTAGCGGAAGGAACCAAAAAGGAGACGTTTACGCTGTTACCAACCGCAGTCACGTTCGAAACCAGAATCCTTCCGTCCCACAGTATCGAAGAAACCCCGTTTGCCGTGGTTATGTTACCCAAGAGTTTGACGGTTGTGCCCACGGTTCCCGAACTCGGCGTCACTGAGACCACGACCTTCGTAGCTCTCACGATCGGCAACAAGGTGAAGGAAACCAAGAAAGACGCGAGAATCAGAGCTGAATAAACCAAGGACGCAGCTTTTCCGTGCAAAAGCTTCAAACGATTTTCCCTCTCAGTCCATATTGAACGTTGTGAACACTTCTAACGCTGAGACCATTTTAAACTTTACCTTTCATGGTACGGACTTGTCTTCGCTTTCGTTTCCTCATTATGCTTGTAGAACCGGCGCGACCGATAAATAGCCGACTAGGGTCAGAGCTACGCTCGCAGTGAAGGCCAGACCCCAGACTATTTTGCTCCAGGTGAATATTTTACGTCCATCAAGAATCCCGAATGGTACTAGGTTAAAAGCTGCCATGTAACCGTTGAAGAAGCCGCCGAACAAGAGGATTGGAGACAACAAGCCCGTCGCGGGGGCTATGCCGAGGAGCAGTACTGACAACGTAATGTTGACGATGGGTCCAGCTATGGATATCTCTCCTATTTCCTTTCTTCCAGCCGGTCCGGCGATCATCACGGCGCCGGGAGAAATGAACTTGATCGGGAGGAACGTGAAGATCAGAGTAATAAGCGAACCCCAGAGTGTCAGCCTGAATTCTGCCCAGAGATCTCTTCTCTGAGCCATTATTTTGTGTGCTATTTCATGAGTGAAAAAAGATATCATTAGAATGACAGTGAAAGCCAAAGCAGACGTGGCAGAGCTAACGTTCGGAAAAGTTAGGCCATAATAAACAGATGATATTCCGACAGCGATAATGAGCAAGCCGGCTATGGCTAAGTGCGTCACTTCTTTTCGGCTGAAATACACCTGTCTCCTAGGCTGCGACTGCGGTCCAAAAGTGACCCTGTACTCATACCTGCTCGGTCTCACAACAGCCTCAGCCTCATCCTGTTTCTGCGCTCGAGCAAGGTTCATCTCTGAACAATTGTGGTTCTCCGGCAATCGATGAGCGGCGCAGAATTGCCCGCCGCAGTATGGGCACTGAAACGGAAGGAAAGTTTCCTGACCACAGGCCTCACATTTCATGCCTGAAAAGCGCCCTTTTCTCTGCTTACAAGAAGAGTTACCCTTTATAACTTTCTCTCAATCACACGCTACGGAGCACAATGACATGTTGAACAAAAGCAACTTAAGCCCCGTTGGCGCTAGAGAGAGCCTGAAGGGCGAAGTATGATTAATGACATTTTGTGCATCGTTGAAGAACATCAAGAATGGCGCCAGAAGAAGTGTCTGAACTTAATACCCTCGGAGAACGTTATGAGTCCAGCCGCGCGGCGACTTCTCTCCTCTGACTTCGCGCACCGGTACACTGCCAGAGACAGATTCTACATGGGAACACGCTTCACGGATGAGATCGAACAGTACGGAGAAAAGCTGGCCGTAGAACTGTTCAAAGCAGAAACAGCGGACCTGCGACCGCTCTCAGGACACGTTGCTGACATGATAGTTTTGGCCAACTTTACCAACCCCGGGGACGTACTTATGTGCTTGTCCCCTGAAGACGGAGGATACCCAGGCATGTGGAGTGATGGTCTGGCAGGACTCCTGAGACTCAAGCCCATCCCCATTCCGTTCTCGAAGCAAGATTGGAAGGTGAAGACCGAAGAAGCCGAAGAGGTCATACGCAAAGTCAAGCCCAAAATCGTTGTCTTCGGTGCGAGCCTCATTCTTTTCCCTTATCCGCTTAGCATTCTAGCAAAAGCCGCTCGAGAGAATGGCGCGTTCGTGGGGTTCGACGGTTCACATGTCTTAGGACTCATCGCTGGAGAACAGTTCCAGGACCCCTTTAAAGAGGGTGTTCACGCTCTTTTCGGCTCAACCCACAAGTCGTTCTTTGGACCGCAGGGAGGCATCATACTGGCCGATGAAGAACATGGGAAACTGCTAAAACAGAAGATCTACCCGGCGTACGTGGACAACGCTCATTGGAATCGCATAGCAGCACTCACCCTGGCTCTGGCGGAGATGAAGAAATTCGGCAGAGACTACGCGAGCCAGCTTGTCCGCAACTCTCAAGCCCTAGCGGCAGCCCTCAACGACTACGGTTTTCCAGTCATCTGCAAACGCTCCAAGTTCACATTTTCACACCAACTGATTATGGATTACGGAGGCTATGAGAAGGGCAGAAAGATAGCTGAAAGACTGCAAGAAGCAAACATAATCGCAGACTGCGTAGTTCGAATAGGCACGTGCGAGGTGACTAGGCGAGGAATGAAAGAAAAGGAAATGCTAAGGATAGCTGAACTGCTGAAGAGGACGATCATTGATCGAGAAGAAACAGAAAGGATAAAGAAGGACGTCGCCAAGATCAGCAGCGAATTCCAGAAAGTCGAATACTGCTTCGCATGATGAACTGTTTATTAACCCTCATCTATCTCCATTCCAACACAACACACAAAACAGATAGGCCCACGAATGTCGTCCTCCCAACGTGTTCCTACAGAGCTCCTGCAAACGATGATCAAACAGAAATACCACCTCATCGGCCGCCACTCAGCCGTCAAAAAGTGCAGGTGGCTTCACGAAACACTGGTTCACAATAGACCCTGCTACAAACAGAAATTCTACGGAATTAAGACGCATCAGTGCGTACAGATGACGCCAGCATTGTTCTCCTGCACGCAACGATGCCTCTTCTGCTGGAGAGCCCAGAACGGCGATATTCGACTAGAGTGGGACGAACTCGAAACTCCGTCAACCGATTCACCGAGCGACATCGTGGAAGCCAGCATAAGAGCGCAGAAGGCCATCCTGAGCGGATACAAGGCCAACCCGAAGGCAGACATGCAGAAACTGAAAGAGGCTTCGAAGCCTAAACATGCTGCAATAAGCTTGACGGGTGAACCGACCCTTTACACGCAAATCGGAGAGCTGATTAGAGCTTTTCACCGAAAAGAGATGACGACGTTCCTCGTATCCAACGGGACCCTGCCGAGAATTCTAGCGGGACTAAGTGAAGAACCGACGCAGCTTTACGTGTCAGCTTGCGCCCCAGACAAGCAAACGTTCATTCATGTCTGCCGCCCACAGATCCCGAACGCCTGGGAAAATCTAAAGGAAACCCTCGAAATGTTGCCGAGCTTTAGATGTCCAACCGTCGTTCGAATAACCCTCGCTGAGGGCCTGAATATGAAGAATGTGAAGGGCTACGCCGAGATCATCCGAAAGGCAAGCCCAACCTACGTTGAGCCCAAGGCCTACATGCACGTAGGGTTTTCAAGGCTTCGAATAGGTTTTGACAACATGCCCAGCTACGAACAGATACATGCGTTCTCGACTCAACTCGCTACTGAAACTGGCTATAGAATCTTGGATAAATCCGAGGAGAGTCGGGTTGTACTCCTGAGCAAACTCGAGAAACCCCGTTTAGTCTGTAGCCAACGCTAGACATTTCAAACGATTCTTGAGAAGAGCCACTTTACGTGACTCGATGATCGCAAACGAATCGCTTGACAACAAAGCTTATATAGTTTTCAGACCATTGCCCTTCATCTTAAACCAAAAATTGAATCGAGGTGCGAACTATGGTTAACGAAGGAAGAGGACGCCTATTCAGAAGAAAAGACGGCAAATACCTGATCTACCTACCAAAAGACTTAGCCGAGGACAGCATGTTTCCATTCAACGATTCAGACTCGATATTCGTGAAAGTGAGCTTCAAGATCGGGGACACGCCCAAGCTCCTCGTAGAGAAATGGAAAGAACCGGAGCCAGAACAGTAGAAAGACAGAAGATACAAAGGGCCGTCAAACTCTCCCACCTTCATTTTTTGCGAAGCAAAGGTTATTATGCATGCCAAAACCAAGGATTGCTCTGGACGCTCATCGAATGTCATCCCTAAAGAAGGTTCTTAAACGCGTTAAGATCGAGCTCGAACATAAAGAAAAGATGAGAGAAGACGCGCAGAACAGCATGCGAAAAGCAACGAGTCTCTCGAAACAGTCGATACTCCACGTTCATCAGAAAAGATACAGCGAAGCAAGAAAGCTGACTGAAAAAGCCAAAGAAATCATCACTGAACTCGAAAAAACCGCCCAGACCTACCCAGAAATCATCCAAGGAGGATTATTCGATGCTGCCCGCCAAGAATACTCAGAAGCCAACATACTTCTGAGCCTAGTCGAAGAATCAAGGTTTGCCACCCCTACCGAGATACGAGTCCCTCCAATAGATTATGTGCTCGGACTAGCCGACGTAATAGGAGAATACCGACGTTTAGCACTCGACGCTCTAAGAGAAGGTAACGCGAAGAAAGGAGAAAACTGTCTACAGACCATGGATAACATATACGTTGAACTCATGGCCCTTGACGAGGCTTACATGCTGGTACCCGGCCTTAGAAGAAAATGCGACGTTGCTCGAAGGATCATTGAAGCTACACGCGGCGACATAACTCAAGAAGTTGGCAGGAGCTCGTTAGAGAAGCACCTTAAACAGCTGGAAAGAACAGTCGAGAGAGCGCGACGAGAGCAGAAAGCGAAACCGTTAGAATGACTTGACCATGCCCCCGAAAACGCCTGTTTTTTCCATCGAAAAAGCACACAGAGCACAAATGCTAATGTCGAGACAGATCATTTTCGAAGACACGCTGCCCAAGAAAATCCGCCTCATCGGTGGCGTAGACGTGGCATACGCAGAGGGCATGTCTATCGGAGCAGCAGTCGTACTGAACTATGATTCCCTCGAACTCCTAGAATCGCAAACCATAGTCTCCGAAACCCGCATGCCCTACATCCCCACGCTGCTGTCCTACAGGGAAATTCCCGCGACGGTCGGAAGCATCAAAAAACTACGGTTGCACCCTGATCTTTTTCTCGTAGACGGCCAAGGATTCGCTCACCCCTACCGATGCGGTTTCGCGAGCCACCTCGGTCTCGCTCTAAGACGGCCGACGATAGGGGTTGCAAAAAGCAGGCTCTTCGGCAACGTGGAAAACAGAGAGGGAAAGGATTTCACCCTCCTGAAGCACGGAGGTGAAATCATAGGGGCAGCAGTCACGACCAAGCAGGGAAGCAAGCCTGTTTACGTCAGTGTCGGCCACATGATCTCCCTGAAGACGGCGATCAAAATCGTTAGAACATGTGCACGTGGAAACCGTGTGCCAGACCCGATCTTAAGAGCCCACGAAATGGCCAACGCGCAGAAACGAAAAATCCATATCCGATGCAGCCAATACAACTAGGGGACAAAGCGAATGCGACCGAGTCGCAAACTTGAACGCTTGACGAAGAAGATCAACGACACGAACCTGCGACGAAAAGTTCTTGACCTGTTGAAAGACCCAACATTCAGCATAGACGAGGAGAAACATTCTGGCCTATCTCTCGATGTTTCGCCAGCGGGAAAGTCAAATCATCACAGTTATCCTGGAGGGTATGTTGAACACGTCACTTCAACAGCGAACATTGCACTCGCAATGTGCGACTCAGTGGAGAAAGTCTACCACGGACGAGTGAATCGCAATCTCGTCTTGGCGGGGGTGCTACTGCACGATGTTTTCAAGCCGATCACGTACGTCGCAAACAAGAAAGGCGGCTACGATTCAACTCGAATCGGGGACTATCTGGATCACCTGTCAATAGCGACTGCAGAGCTTGTTCGAAGGGGATTCCCACTGGAACTAGTCCATATAGTGGCATCGCATCATGGAAGCTACGGTCCGATAAGACCGCACTCTGTCGAAGCCCTGATCTGTCATCTCGCAGACTATGGGGACAGCAGGCTGAACGGTGAAGTCCTTCGAGCAGCATCATACTTCGCAAGAAAAACGATCGGTCAAGAACTTTGCGAGCTGAATTCGAAGGACGCGTTCGAGATCGTTCGTTCAAAAACGGTCGGCGATTGGAACGGTGTGGCAAGAACGATCGAAAAAATAGAGCAACGCAGAAGAACACGCAAGCCTTAATAGTTTTCTCAGGCGACATTGATAGGCCGGTGCAAGTAATGGATATCTCATTCGACGAATTCCAAAAACTCGACCTTCGCGTGGGGAAGATCGTGGAAGCAAGCCAAATTCCGGGCTCACGAAACCTCATAAGAATGATCGTGGATTTCGGAGCCGAGAAGAGACAAGCAGTGGCGGGACTCTTGCAGTACTACAAACCCGACAGCCTCGTAGGCAGAAAATGCGCGTTCATGCTTAACCTTCAAAGACGAAAGATGATGGGCGTCGAGTCACAATGCATGATCTTGGCTGCAGAAGACTCTAAGGGCAACGTTGTGATCCTGCAGCCGGAAAGAGACATAGCCGAAGGAAGCAAGGTTCACTAGCGAACCTAGCTGAGACGCTCACTCAGCAATCGAGAAGTGGCCTCTACCTTTTCCCCGGTTTCTTCTAGGTACTCGACCATTTCCGAGTCTAGGTCTAACCATTTCGATATGCCAGCGGCCATCTCCGAGTCGTTCTTGAAGATTATCCTCAGATATGGGAGGACCTCTCGAGAAGCCCTGATGGCCGAAATATGGCATCTGAGCCTGATCTTTTTTCCTATGCTCAGTTGTAAGCCGCGTTCAGCCCTAGATCTTGAAAGCATTTGCACTCGGCTTGGAAACTTGAAGGGCACCCAGCCCGAAACCTTGCTGTTGCGTCTGGCCATGGCCACGCCCGCACTCATGTAGTCGACGACGTAGCGCGTGAAGCTCCAATCCTGAGTAGCTCGAATCCTGCCACGGTATACGTCCGCCATCGAAAGAGCATCCATCGCGTCGGCCAAGTCATGTGGGTCCGTCAAATGGTCGGGAACGTTCTCGTAGATCCACTCGAAGAGCATGTCCAAATCGACGTCAGCCATGTTGACCGCCTGTTTCGCGCTGGAGCATGTTTTCCCATACAGTATCATCCTCAGCACGTTGAATATAGTGTCTTGTCGGTCCCTGTAGCTGAGCCAAGAAACGTCGTTGTATCCAAGCCGTTCCTTGCCTTGTGCCAATGCTTGCAGATCAGTGATTCCCGAGCGAACATCCCCGTCAGAGCGTTGAGCGATAAACTTTAGCGCTTTGTCATCAGCATCAACTTTCTCTTCTTCGCATATGATCTTCAGAAGTTTGGCAACCTCCCCTGCAGCGGGCTTCTTGA
>Ga0187771_10000093_pt1 | contig 43262 bp, 34 predicted proteins | sample 0116_SJ02_MP15_1_FD_133139 | JGI IMG/M metagenome (GOLD analysis project Ga0187771, IMG submission 133139) | Tropical peat soil microbial communities from peatlands in Department of Meta, Colombia - 0116_SJ02_MP15_10_MG | ecosystem: Environmental > Terrestrial > Soil > Wetlands > Peat | place...
CGGCAGACCTTGTCCGCGTTCATGACGTCGAGGAGCTCGTCCGTGATCTCTCCGGGATATCCATAGAGAAAACGGATCCATTCGATCCCGTCGACGCGGACGAGGCGTTCGAGAAGCTCGGCCAGCCCGTTCCGACCGCCGCGGTCCCGGCCGTAGAACGTCGTGTCGTGGGAGACGAGATCGACTTCCTTGATCCCGCGAGCGGCCAGGGCGCGGACCTCGCGGACGATCGACGCCCGGCTGCGGGAGACGTACGGCCCTTTGATCAGCGGGACGCAGCAGAACGCGCACCGGTGGGAGCAGCCCTCCGACACCTTGACATAGGCCCACGATGCGGGTGTCGAGAGCACACGCGGAGACGCGTCGGAGCAGAGAAACGTCCTCTCCGGGCGCGGCACGGGACGTCCCGCCAGCAAGTCGGCGATCCGGTCGAAGCTCCGGACCCCCGTCCAGATGTCGACCTCAGGGAACCGTCGCTTGAGGGCCGCCTCGTCGCGCTCCACGTAACAACCGGCGGCGACGACCGTTTTGCGCGGATCCCGCCGTTTGAGACGGAGGGCGCCGGCGAGGACTTTCTCGGCCTCGGCCCGGGCGGGCCGGATGAACCCGCAGGTGTTGACAATGACGATGTCCGCGTCCCGGGCCCGGCCGACGAACGCGTATCCCGCCTTCCTGAGGGCTCCCAGCATGACCTCGCTGTCAACGAGGTTCTTCGCGCAGCCAAGACTGATGAGAGCGACGTTCTTCATGAAGATGAGGCCGGCTGCTTCCGTCCGAAGGTGCGATCGGTCACGGGTAGATCCGGTAAAGAAGGCGGGGGAAGGGGATGGTCTCGCGGATGTGCTTGATCTTGCAGAGCCAGGAGACCGTCCGTTCGAGCCCCATGCCGAATCCGGAGTGGGGGACGGAGCCGTACTTCCGCAGATCCAGGTACCATGCATAGGCCTCCGGCGGCAGGTCCTGCTCCCGGATCCGCTGCTCGAGGAGGGCCGGATCGTGGATGCGCTGTCCGCCTCCGATGATTTCCCCGTAGCCTTCAGAGGCGAGAAAATCCACGCCCAGCACGACCTCGGGCCTTTCCGGGGCCGGCTGCATGTAAAAGGCCTTGATGGCCGCGGGAAAGTTCGTGACGCAGACCGGGGAATCGTAAATCTCGGAGATGATCGTCTCCTCGGGGGCACCGAAATCCCCGCCCCATTCGATCGTCGAGCCCTTCCCGCGGAGCAGGGGCAGGGCCTCGTCGTAGGTCAAGCGGGGGAAGGGTTTCTTGATGCTCTCGAGAGGTTTCGTATCCCGCTCGAGGGTCTCGAGTTCCGGCCTGCGCTTCGCGAGGACGCGCTCCAGGATGAAGAGGACGAGGTCCTCGCCGAGGGCGATGATGTCGTCGAGCGTCGCGAAAGCGACTTCCGGCTCGACCATCCAGAATTCGATCAGGTGGCGCCGCGTCTTGGACTTCTCGGCCCGGAAGGTCGGCCCGAAGCAATAGACCTTGCCGAAGGCCATGGCCGTGGCTTCGTTGTACAACTGGCCGCTCTGGCTGAGGTAGGCCTTCTGGTCGAAGTACGCGGTTTCGAAGAGGGTCGTCGTGCCCTCGCACGCGCTCGGCGTCAGGATCGGCGTGTCCATCAGCCGGAAGCCGCGACCGTCGAAGAAGTCGCGGATGGCCTTGACGACCTCGGCCCGCACGCGCAGGATCGCGTGTTGCCGTGAGGAGCGCAGCCAGAGGTGGCGGTGCTCCATGAGGAACGGCGTGCTGTGCTCCTTGGGCGTGATCGGATAATCCCGGGCGATCTGGACGATCTCGATGTCCGACAGCGCGATCTCATATCCCCCCGGGGCCCGCTTGTCCTCCCGGACGCGGCCGCGGACGATGACCGAGGACTCCTGCGTCAGAGCGTCGAATTTCTCGAAAAGGGGATGGGCCTTCTCGGCGCTGAAGGCCGTCGACTGAATGATCCCCGTGCCGTCCCGGACGAGGAGGAAGCGGACTTTGCCCGAAGACCGCTTGTTGTATACCCAGCCGCGCACCTCTACGTCCCGGCCGTCGTACCGGGCGATGTCTTCGATATAGACCCACTCCATAATGGCCCAATTATAGGTAAATCCCCTTGTTTATTCAATTCTCCTCGCGAAGCTCGGACCGACGGGATTCCCGGACGACCCCGCTTGTGATATAAGGAGCAAGAGTCGCTCTCATGGCGCAGCCCAGATCATTCACTCCGGCCAAGCTCGTCTGCGGCGTCATTTTCGGCCGGGACACGTTCTACGAGCGGGCAAAGGAACGGCTCGTCGGAGACTACGGGCCGGCGGACCTCGAAAGCCCGGCCTTCGCCTTCGATGCGACGGATTATTATGAGGACGAGATGGGGCCCGGACTGAGGCGGCGGTTCATGGCCTTCGCCCGCCTGGTCATGCCCGAGAGGCTGGCAGGGATCAAGCTCCAGACTAACGGCCTCGAGGATAGGATCCGCGAGGACGCGGCAATGCCCGGCCGGGCCGTCAACATCGACCCCGGCATCCTCACGGCTTCGGCACTGATCATGGCCACGGCCAAGGATTTTACCCACCGGATCCCCCTGGCCCACGGAATCTACGCCCATCTCGAACTGCTGTTCACGAGGACGGATCTCAGGTTCCTGGATTGGACCTATCCGGACTTCCGTCAGGATAGTTACCGGCGGTTCTTCCTTGACCTCCGAAAACTCTACCTGGAGCAGCTCCGGGGAAGCCCGGATTGAAACGGCGCGGGGACGCGGCCGGCCCGGATCAGGCGTCCGGGTTGAAGGCCGTGATCTTTCTCAGCTTGTCGATGATCCCGGGAAGCTCCCGCAGAATGACGGCGATATCCTCGTCCGTGTTGGCCCGGCCGAGGGACATCCGGACGGCGGAGCGGGCGATCTCCGGCTTCAGCCCGATGGCCAGGAGCACATGGGAGACTTCCTCGGATTCCTCGCTGCACGCCGACCCCGTCGAGACGTAGATCTCCTTGGTGGCCAGCGCGAGGAGGATGGCTTCCGCCTCGAGTCCCGGAAAAGCGAAATTGAGCGTGCTCTTGATCCGCTTCTCCGGGTGGCCGTTGAAGCGGACTTTCGGGATCTTGGCTTCGATGCCCGCTTTCAGGGTTTCCGCTAGTCCCTCGATGCGGACCCGCTCTTTCTTGCCCTTCTCCTCGAGGACGCGGACGGCCTCTCCGAAACCGACGATCCCGGCCGTGTTTTCCGTCCCGGCCCTCAATCGCCGTTCCTGGTGTCCGCCGTGGATGTACGGATGGATGTTCGTCCCCTTCCGGATGTAGAGCGCGCCGACGCCCTTCGGCCCGTAGATCTTGTGGGCCGAGACCGTCAGGAGATCGACGCCGAGCTTGTCGACATCGACGTCGATCTTGCCGAAGGACTGGACCGCGTCGGTATGGACGGGGATGCCCCGCTCGCGGGCGATGCGGGCGACCTTGTCGATGGGCTGGATCGTCCCGATCTCGTTATTGGCGTGCATGACCGAAATGAGCGCCGTGCGCGGTGTCAAAGCGTCCCGGAGGGCGTCGAGGTCGACCGTTCCGAAGGAATCCACAGGGACATAGGTCACCTTGACGCCCCGGCGCTCCAGATATCTGGCGGACTCCATGATCGCCGGGTGCTCAATGGAGGAGACGACGAGCTCGTCGCGCTCCGGGAGGGCGTTCAGGACGCCGAAGAGGGCGAAGTTGTCGGCTTCGGTTCCTGAGCCCGTGAAGAAGATCTCGCCGCGCGAGGCGCCGATCGCACAGGCCACACGCTCCCGAGCCCCGCTCAGGAGCTCCTTGACCTGCCGGCCGATGGGATAAAGGGAAGACGGGTTCCCGAAATGGTCCTTTAGGAACCGGGCCATGGCCTCGGCGACAGCCGGGTCGACCGGCGTCGTCGCGTTATGATCGAGATAAATCATGGATTTATTTTACCAAATCACGGCGGAGAGGCCAACGCCGGCCCCGGGGGTTTTGTGTCCGGCCTTTCTCCCCGGTTTTTTCGGCTGGCGGACCCGCTCCGCAGCGTCTCGTTCCGAACGTTCCTACCCCAGCTTCTCTTTGAGGATCCGGACGACCTCGAGCCCGGCCCGTTTCTGGCCCTCTATGGCCGACGCGCCGAGATGAGGGGTCGGGGTCACGTTCGGATGATCGACAAGCGCGAAATCAACGGGCGGCTCTTTGTCGTAAACGTCCAGGGCCGCTCCGCGCACCTTCCCGGAGTTGAGGCCCTTGAGCAGGGCCTTCTCGTCGACAACCCCGCCCCGGGCCGCGTTGATGACGACGACTCCGTTTTTCATCTTCCGGAACTCCTCCTCGCTCAAGACAGGCTTGGCCAGCTTGGGGACGTGGACGGTTACCACGTCCGAGACGGCCAGGAGCTCGTCCAGCGCGACCTGCTTGACCGGGAGGTCGGTCTTGATCGGGACGACGTCGTAGACCAAAATCTTCATCCCGAAGGCGACGGCCCGGCGGGCGACTTCGAGGCCGATGCGGCCGCAGCCCACGATGCCCAGCGTCTTGCCGAAGAGCTCGGTCCCCTCAAGCGTTTTCTTCTCCCACTTGTGCTGTTTCATCGACAGGACGGCCTTGCCGTGGTTGCGGACGACGCCCAGCATCAGCCCGAACGTGTGCTCGGCGACCGAGATGGAGGTCGCGGCCGGCGTGTTCGCCACGGCCACGCCCTTTTCCTTGGCCGCCGCCGTATCGATGTTGTCCAGCCCGATGCCGGCCCTGACGATGAGCCTGAGGTTGCGGGCTGCGTCGATCACCGGGCGGGTGACCTTTGTCGCGCTCCGCACGACCATCGCCTGGTAGCCGGGGATCACTTTGACGAGATCGGCCTCGCTCAGGCCGGTCTTCACCGTAACGTCAAAGCCGGGGACGGCCCTCATCTCGTCGAGGGCCTCCTTGTCCATGGAATCGGCGATGAGGATCTTCATCATTGCCACGCCTCCTTGAGAACCGCCTGGGCCGCCCTGACGCCGCTTCCAGGCTCGAACTTGAAGCCGAGATCCATGAGCGTCATCTCCAGGGCGGACAGGGCCGTGACGATATCGAACCCTCCCATGTAGCCGAGGTGGGCGATGCGGAAGAACTGGCCTTTGTGGGGGTCCTGGGCCCCAGCGATGTAGGCCATGTACTTGCTCTGCATCGTCTTGACGATCTTCCCGCCCTCGATGCCAGCCGGCGTCTTGACGGCGGTCAGGATGTTTCCCGGCCTTTGCGCCAGAAGCTCGAGGCCCATGGCCCGCACACCCGCCCGAGTGGCGTCTCCGAGGACCCGGTGATGCCCGTAGAGCTTCTCGAGGCCCATGACCTTGATGATGTCGAGGGCTTTCTTCTGCTGGATGACCAGCGAAACAGCCGGAGTCCAGGGGGTCGTCTTGTCGGCCAGGTTCTTGCGGGCTTTCTTCAGATCAAAATAGAAGCGCGGGCACCGGGCTGTCTCGGCCAGCTTCCAGGCTTTCGGGCCGAATGAGATATAGGCCAGGCCGGGCGGGATCATGAAGGACTTCTGGGACCCGGACACCATAGCATCGATGTGCCACTCGTCCATCGGACAGGGAGTGGCCCCGGTGCCCGAGATGCCGTCGACGACGATGACGGCACCAGTGGGGGAAACCACCTCGGCGAACCCCTTGACGTCGAAGACGGCCCCGGTCGAGGTCTCGGAGAGCTGGCAGAAAACGGCCTTGCAGTCCGGCATGGCTTTGAGCTCGGCCGCCAGCTGCTCCTTGGTGTAATCGCGGCCCCACTCGACGACGATCTCTCTATGGGCAACGCCGTAGGCCTTGCAGATATTCCCCCAGCGCTCGCCGAACTTTCCGGCATTGATCGTCAGGACCTTGTCGCCGGGGCTGAGCAGGTTCGCCACGGCCGCCTCCATGGCCCCGGTGCCCGACGACGTCAGGATATAGACATCCTCCTTCGTGCCGAAGACGATTTTGAGCCCCTCCGTCGTTTCCATGAAGATATTGGAGAATTCGGGCGTCCGGTGATGGATGATCGGCTCGGCCGCGGCGGAAAGGACGTTCTCCGGCACGGGTGTCGGCCCCGGGGAGAGAAGATAATACTTCTTGATCATTATTCCTCCTCTTCAGATCATTATGATTGGCAATTCATCGATAACGCGGCAGTTTGTCCTGGCCTTTTTCATAGCCGTCTCCGCACATCGGCATATTCGACGGCGGGCTCACAGGCCCGCCAGCAACCGGGTCAGAAGGGCCGTCCGTTCGACGAAGGAGGAGATGAGCAGATGCTCGTTCTCTGCATGCAACCCATCTCCGTCAGGGCCAAGGCCGTCTAGGGCCGGGATGCCCAGCCCGGCGGCGATCGAGGCGTCGGAGCCGCCGCCCGACTTGCCCCCTTTTAGGGAAAGGCCTAGGGACGCGGCGATCTCCCTGGCCTCCTCGAAGAGGCGCAGCGAGGCCTTCGTCTTTTCCATCGGCGGCGTCATGCTCTCGACCGAGCACTTCAGCCGCGACGAGCGGAGGACGGGCTTCAGGTTCTTGAGCGCGCTCAGGATCTTCTCCCGGTCCCTGACTTTCCAGAACCGGATATCCAAGACCGCCCAGGCGTGGTCGGCAACGATATTGACCTTCTCTCCGCCGCCGACAAGGCCGATGTTGATCGTCGTTTCCCCAGTCCTCAGCCTTTTCACGTGCTGGAGCTGCGCCGCCAGCTCCTCGATCGCGTTGACACCTTTTTCCGGGGTCCCTCCGTGGGCGGCTCGGCCCCGGGCGTCCAACCGGACGACGAGACGCCCCTTGCGCTCGAGCTTGAGGGCTCCGCCCGGGAGCGCCGGCTCCAAGCAAAGGACATGAGAGGCTTTCTTGGCCATCCGGCGGATCGCCTCGTTCGCCGTCGGATAGCCAGTCTCCTCGGCGCTATTGATGAACACGTTGATCCTTTTCCGAGGCTTGAGGTTCAGGTTGCGCAGGGTGGCCAGGGCGAACACGAGCATGACGAGGCCGGCCTTCATGTCGAGGACCCCGGGGCCATAGAGCTTGTCGCCCGAAACATAAAACGGCATCTTCGCGATCTTCCCCACGGGCCACACGGTATCGACGTGGGTCAGGACGAGCACCTCGTCATCGGCGTCCTTGGCCCGGCCGGGGGCGTATTCGACGACGGTCAGGTCACCGATGTCTTTCTGCGGCAGGGTCGTGACCTTGCCCCCGATTCTCTTGAACTCCTTGGCGAGAAAGGCCGTGCAGGCGTCGACGGCTTTCTTGTCGTCGGTGGGCGATTCCAGAGCCGTGACCTGTTTGAGTAGGTGGATCATCTCTCCCTGCCGGGAGCGGAAATAGAGTCTGTAATCCATGGTCTTCTCCAGGCGCGCCGTGGAACTCTAATTTATCACAGCCGGGGAATAAATTCATCCCGATTCTTTCCGCCCGGGACCGTGGCTGCGGCGCTTGATTTCGCCTCCGCTTTCCCATACATTAAACGGGGAGCCTGAAAGGACCGAACCTCCGGCGATGAAAAAAAGAAGCGCTCTGGCTCTCCTCTTCCTCCTGATGCTCGCTCCGTGTCAGCGGGCGGAGATTTTTTATCCCTGGAAGGGCGTTTATATCGGGGCCCTTCACGGACCTTCCTGGCCGGGGATCGTCATCGTTCTCAACAGGGACGCGGCCTTTGCCTTCGTCCTCAAAGTCGAAAAAGGGGGACAGACGGCCGAGGGGAGCGATTTCTTCTACCTCGTGTCGGAAGTCGGGCCCCAGTCTCCCGACGGGCAGTACGCCCGCGTCCGGTTCGACCTCGGCCTTCCGTTCAAGAAGGGGGGAGACACTCCGATCCTGCTCAAGCCGCCCCCCAAAAAGCAGGTCCTGACGCTCGAATGGTCCCGCCGCGATGAGACGACCGTCGTCGGCCGGATCCTCTGCCCGAACAACATCCAACTAACGATCGAGCATTACTTCCCGTGGGATTTCTCCGGCGAATACCGGCAGCTGCCCGACGGCCAGGTGCAGGGGACCGGCGGCAGGTCCCGGACAGAACATTACCTCTTCTGGACGAGCCGGCCGGGACGACCCGCTCCCGCCGCCGCGGGGCGCCTGGCGACGACGTTTTCGTCCTCCGAAGGTCGGGACATCTTCTTTGTGGCCGGAGCCGGCGAAGACAGCCGGACGGTCGCCACCCGGATCTACCGCTACAAGAACGAAAGCGCCATCGACGACATCATCGACGAAGAGGGCCGCGTGTATGAGCAGAAGAGGGTCAGGGTCCGCGGCCTTCACGAGGGCGCAGCCGAAGCTCTCACCAACAACATTCACTGGATGGTCCTCTATCAGGCCGGAAAAGACCGGCTGTACACTCCGGCGGGACGGGGGTGGGTGTTCCCCAAGCCCGGCGGGGGCCAGGACGACTGGACAATTTTCGAATGGGACTCCTTTCTCAACAGCTTGGAGCTTTCCGTCGAGGGTTCAAAACTGGCCATCGACGCGGTCCAGGCGGTCCTTGAAACTCAGTACCCAAACGGGAACATCCCCAACTGGCGCGGCCGCTTCGGGGGAACGCCGGACCGCTCCGAACCTCCTGTCGGAGCGTACGTCGTCCTCAAGCTCTTCCAAAAGCTCGGGGGTATGGATCTCCTCCGCTTCGCCTATCCGCATCTCCGGGCCTGGCACAGCTTCTGGACGGCGCGCAAGCCGGACGGTTTCATCCGCCGCGACGGGAACGGCGACGGCCTGCTCGAGTGGGGATCGGACAGCGACCTCGTTGCCAAGGAGGCCCCATCCTGGGAAAAGAATGCGCCGGGGAAGATCCGGGCCGCCTGGGAATCCGGCCAGGACGATCTGCCCAATTGGGACGACGCTCCCTTCAGCGAAGAGGCCGGAACATTGATGATGGGCTGTGTCGACCTCAACTCCCTTTACGCGCTGGACTCGTGGTGCCTGTCCCAGATCGCCTCCATACTGGGTTTGAACCATGATTCGGATGAGTACCTGGCCGAATACGAAAGGATGAAGGCCCTCGTCAATAGCCAGCTCTGGAACGAGAAGGAAGGCTTCTACTTCGACCGTTATTGGGACGGCCGATTTTCCATCCACAAGGCTGCCTCCGGCTTCTTCCCCCTGATCGCCCGCATCCCCGACATCGCAAAGGCGCAGCGCATGCTCGAGCATCTCCTCGACCCCAAGCAATTCTGGGGGGACTATGTCGTCCCCTCGATCTCGCGGGACGACCCGGCATTCCGGCCGGAGAACCAGCAATACTGGCGGGGGACCATCTGGCCTCCGACGAACTATTTGATCTATCAGGGCCTCAAAGCCTATGGATTCGACGCCGTCGCCTCGGAGTTCGCGAAGAAAAGCTCGGAGATGTTCCTCCGGACATGGACGAATTTCGGCCTCTGTCCAGAGAACTTCGATTCGCTGACCGGGGAGGCGGGGGGGCAGCGCTATCAGAGCTGGGGGCCGCTCTTCGCCCTGACCGCCATCGAGGAATACCTGGACTTCACTCCCTGGGAAGGCTTCCGTTTTGGCGTGCTCAAGCCCGAAACCGGAGGAACGCTGTCCCGTGCGTCCATCCAGGGCCGCCAGTACGAGGTCAAGGTCTCCAACTCGGCGACGGCCCTCCGGGAAGAGGAGGAGGAGCTGGTGTGGGCGGACGGAGGGGCCGTATTCCGCCATTTCCTGTACAACGAATCCCAGGTCTCCTTTGAGATCAAGACCCTGAGGAAGCGCACGATCCGGCTGCACCTTCTGACCAAGGGGAAGTACCAGGTCCTCGTCGACGGCCGAGAGGTCGACATCTTCAAGGGCGATTCCCCGCGGTTCGGGGTCCCCGAAGGAGACCATACCGTCCTCGTTCAACTTCTCGAAAACCTCGAAAAGTGAGAGGCCCTTCGGCCCGGGCGGGGGAGCCTCACGCGGCCGCAGGGAGAGCGCTGCTCAGAGGGATTCCGCCGCCCCGGGTTCGGGAAACCGGGCAAACACATAAAATAGGAAACAGGCGCCCGCCAGCGCCGCGGAAAGTACGAAGGGGGCGCGGATCCCGAAGCGGTCCGAGAGGAACCCGGCCGCCAGGGCCACCGCGGCCCCGGCCACCATCTGGACGTTCGCCACCCAGCTGAACGCCTGGGTCTTGTCTCCGTGCGGGACGCTGCTTCCCACCAGCGTGTGGAGCGAGGGATAGGTAATCAAAAGAAAGATGCCGAAAGCCAGCAGTCCCGCCACGGCCATGGTCCGGCCCGGAGCGAGGCCCATGGCCGTCAGGCTCAAAGCCCCCATGCCGATGCTCATCAGGAACACGGCCCGCCGCCCCAGACAGCGGCTCAGGAAGCCGTAGGCGTACCCTGAGACCGTCCCCAGCGCGATCCACAGAGACAGATAGAGACCCGTCCGGCCCATGGGGACGTCGAACTGATGGTTGAGCAAGGAGGGGGCGTAAAAAACGACCACGGTCCAGCCGAAGCCGCCGAAGACGAAACCGGGGATGAGAGTCCGGACCTGGGACAGGATGCGTAGCCAAGAGGAGACGTGTAGCGATGGTCTGGCGTCCGTCTTTGAAGAGACGCTCCGGATGGCCATTACGCCGAGGGAACCCAGGACGAGCCCGAAGACCGACCAGGCTGCAAGCGGCGTCTTCCAGTTCCATTTTTGGGCCAGGTAGCCCACCGAGAGAAAGGCCAGGAGCACGCCCATATTCCCGGAGCCCGACTGGACACCCATGGCCTGGTCCAAAGAGCGGACGGGCTGCGATCGGGCGATCCAGGCGATCATCACCGGGTGATAGAAGCCCGTGACGGCCCGCATGAACACGAAAAAGAGGAGCAGGGACAGAAACGACGAGGCAAGCGGAACGCAGGCGAGTGACAGGCAGATCCCCAGCATGCTCAGGAGCATGAGGGATTTGTATTCGACATGGACAGAGATCTTGACGATCAGGAACTGGGCAACCAGCGTCGCGAAGAGGCCCGCGTTGGACAACCATCCGATCTGGGAATAGCTCGTGATGAGCCGGCTCTGTCCGTAAAGTAGAGGGAAGACCATGGGGACGACGACGGTCGTCGCGTCGTTGAGCGCGTGAAAGACGGAGGCGGAAACGAGGATCCGGTTTGTCATCTCATCATGATCATAAAGATTCTTATCATAGGAGGCGCGTCCGGGGATGTCAATCGACAGGCCCTCGTTGCGTCCCTTCGTAACATCCGCTATTTTTAGCCGGCAGAACCATCCGGCAGGAAAGGAGCACGAGACGAATGGCCGAATTATCCGCGACGGGATGTCATTAAGAAGGGAGTCGGATTCGGCGCCTCGTCGATCCTCGCCGCGGGCGGACTGGAAGCCGCGGCGCGGCCGCTGGCTTCTTCGCCGGCCGGCGGCCGCTCCGGGCCTGGTAGGCGGCTCGGCGGGAATCACCGAAGGGGGAAAGTACGCCGTTCACGACGGCTTGCAAAGCAGCCTCAGGGACGCTGCCTTATTCCTCCAGGACGATGACCGGCAGGCCTTCGCCGGCCAAGCGGCGGGCCGCGAGGAGGGCCGCCTCCCGGCTTCGGGCTATGATACGGACCCGGTAATAGGCCCGGCTCGGCGTCCGGTAGGTCTCGACGACGACATTCTCATAACGGGGCTCGAGCCGCCTCTTCAGGGCATAGGCATTCTCCTGGATGGAGAATGACCCGACCTGGGCCAAGAAGCGCGGCGGCGACGAAGCCGACTCATGATAGCCCGCCAGGACTTCCAGGCGGACGCGGGCGGTGCCGGGCCCGATCATGCCCAGGACGCTCGCGGCCGCTCGGGAGAGGTCGATAATCCGCCCCTTGACGAAGGGGCCGCGGTCGTTGATGCGGAGGACGGCGGTCCGGTCGTTTTCGAGGTTCGTCACCATGACCCAGGTCCCGAACGGCAGCGTCGGGTGGGCGGCCGTCATGTCGTGCATGTTGTAGATCTCGCTACTGGAGGTCGGACGCCCGTGGAAGCCGGGCCCGTACCACGAAGCGAGGCCGACCTCGGCCCCCCCGGGCGGAAACACGGAAGGGACGGTCTTCGGCGGCGGGGCGCACGAGGAAACGCCCAGCACGAGGAGGAAAGGAAACGAGCGAAGGGCCTTCGTCATCTCGTCCTGAGCGACCCGGCAAGCTTCTTCTTCAGGTAGCCGAAAGCTTCCCGGGGGGACGACGAGAATTTGAAGAGACGGAGGTCTCCGGGAGCCACGCTCCCCAGCTTGACGAGCCGGTCGAAATCGACCACCTTCCGCCAATAATCCTCTCCGTAGAGAACAAGGCAGAGTTCGGTTTTTGCGATCTTTCTCGTCTGGAGGAGGGTCAGGATCTCGAAGAACTCGTCCAGGGTCCCGAAGCCGCCCGGAAAGATGATGACCGCCCGGGCCTTGAAGACCAGCCAGAACTTCCTCATGAAGAAATAATGGAAGGTGAAGGCGAGCTCGGGCGTGACATGCGGGTTGGCCTCCTGGACCTGAGGGAGGGAGATGTTCATGCCGATCGTCTTGGCGCCCGCCCGGGAGGCGCCGCGGTTGGCCGCCTCCATGATGCCCGGCCCCGCCCCCGTGCAGATGACGAAATCCTTGCCCTTGGGCTTTTTCAGGGAAACGGCCCACCGGGCCAGGAGGTAGGCGAGTTCCTCCGCTTCCCAGTAATATCGGTAGAGGATGGACTCCGGGTCCATCGGATTGGCCTTGGACGAGCCGAGGAAAAGGATCGTGCTGTTGACCTTTGCCCTGTCGAGCGTCGCGAAGGGTCCGAGATACTCGCTCAGGATGCGCAGGGTGCGGCCCTCCGCCGACTCCAGGAACCCAGGATCCAGGTAATATTCCTCGGGGCGTTCGATTCTGCTCACGCCGTCCTCGGGCCGCGAAAGCCAACGGACCGCCGACGATTTTAGCAAATCGGCGGCCGCGTCACAAGCCGGGCCGGCGTTTTGACTTGCCCGCGTCCCATGTGCTACTAATAGGGCTTCGAGGACACCGCTCATGACGCGGCCGACGGGAGCTCTCGCGACATTCGAATACCCGGGGCGCCTGCTTGCCCTGGGGCGGGAGTCAAGCGCAGAGCGCGCCGTTATCATTTACGCCATCACAGGACGGTCACCGTCGAGCCTGGCACGGAAGCTCGTCTTCCGGGACGCGGGCATCTGGGTGGAGCCGACCGACGAGGACGTCCTGAATACGGGAAACGCGGAGCTGCTCGTCTATCCCGCTGTGCTCTTCGAGGCCCGTGGAATCGCCGCGTCGAACGGCCGACAGACGGCTGACATATTGGCCCGCTTGCGGGAGGGCGGAGGGCCTGTCCAGGTCCTGGCCGGAGCGCTCGAAAGCTGGGATTACGAGCCCGACGCCCCCAACTTTACGCCGCGCATCAGCGGCTGCCTCATCGACGGCCGGGCCGGGCTGGGTCTCGTCCGGAGGGGCCCGGGAGGAGTGACGATGCGCGACTTTTTCGAATTTCCGCTCCGGCCCGGCGAGGCCCGGATGATCGCGACCTACGAGGGCCCGAACCGGGACCCCCTGCCGGGCTTTTCGGGGGACCCGCGGGAGCTTCTCGTCGAAGGCCGGACCCCCGGAGAAACGGCCGAATCCGTCTACGAGGCCCTCGAGCCGCGCGCGCCGGGGAGGGACTTCCGTGTGGCCGTTGCTTGCGTCTTCGCCTCCCTCGCCCGGCCCGCCGATTTCCTCTATGCCATCGTCAACCGGCATGAAAGGGCCTGAGACCATGGACAAGCCTGAACGGACCGCCCGGACTCAATATCTCACCAAGGTCGAGGAGGACCTCCCGGAGCGGTTGTCGTTCTGGGGCTCCGATTTCGTCAAAAAGTTCCCGATGCGCTACGGGGAGAATCCCGGATATCCCGCGGCTTTTTACCGGGAGTCCGCGGCGTCCGGTCCGAATATGGCCAGCCTCGAGCTCCTCCAAGAAGGGACCAAGGGCCTGAGCTACATCAACGTCGGCGACATGGACCTCGGCCAGAGGCTGGCCCGGAAGCTCACCGCGGTCTTCAAGGGCCGCAAGGCCTGTGTCCTCATCAAGCATGAGATGCCGAGCGGGGTCGCCCTCGGGGACGACGCGGTTGAGACCTTCGAGCGGGCCTGGAAATGCGATTCGCTCTCGAACTTCGGCAGCGTCGATGTTTTCAACTATGCCGTCACGGCTCCGCTGGCCCGTCTTCTCGTCGAAAGCCCGAGAAATATCGAGGTCGTCTACGCCCCGGATTTCTCGCCCGAGGCCCTCGAGATCCTGGCCGGCCGGAAAGTCCTCCGGGTCGTGAAGATGGGAGCCTCCCTCGAATCCGAGTCCCTCGACAACGGGTTCGAGATCAAGCGCGTGGCCGGCGGGCTTCTCGTTCAAAAGAGGTTCGACTCGAAGGTCGTTTCCCCGGAATCCGTGGAGGTCGTTTCGTCGCGGAGACCAGCCCTTGAAGAAGTCTGGGCCGCGATCTTCAACTGGACGGTGGCCTGCTTCACGCGCTCCAACGCCGTCGTCATCGGGAGGTCCGACAAGACCCACGGCATCGGCTCCGGACAGAGGAGCCGGATCGATTCGGCCGCGGACGCCATCCGCCTGGCACGCCGGGGGTACGGGCCAGAGGGCTGCGTGATGGCCTCCGACGCTTTCATGCCCTTTCCCGACGTCGTGGAGCTCGCCGCTCGGAACGGGATCACGGCGGTCATCTACCCCCTGGGCTCGATCAAGGACCAGGAGGTCATCGCCAAGGCTGACGAGCTGGGCCTGGCCATGATCGTGACCCGCAGGGCCGGAGAAATCGATTGCGAAAGATGTTTTCTCCACCGCTGACCGGACTCGGCACGCACCCCGCCGGGACCCGGCCGCGAAATCCGGAGGCCGCGTGAGCCTTAAGGAGTACCGCGCGAAGCGCCGCTTCACCCGGACGCGAGAGCCGAGCGTCTCGATGGAGAAGAAGCCGGAGGACGGCCTCGTGTATGTCATCCAGAAGCACCGGGCTTCGCACCTGCACTTTGATCTGAGGCTCGAAGAGGCCGGCGTCCTGAAGAGCTGGGCTATCCCGAAGGTTCCGCCGAACACGCCGGGGATCCGGCGGCTGGCGGTCCGGACCGAGGACCATCCTCTCGGATACGAAAGGTTCGAGGGCACGATCCCGAAAGGGGAGTACGGCGCCGGGACCGTCGAGATATGGGACCGGGGAGAGTATCGCTTGCTCGAGTCGGGGCCGGACAGGATGACGGTCGAGATTTCTGGGCGGAGGCTCAACGGAAGGTTCGCACTGATCCGCATCAAGGCCAGGGAGGGCGGAGACAAGACCTGGCTCTTTTTCAAACTCCGGGAGCCGGCTGTTGCGGACCGGAATGACAACTGAATGGCCGAGCTGCGCTTTCTTTTCGCCGTTCACAACCACCAACCGGTCGGTAATTTCGATTCCGTCGTCGCCTCGGCCTTCGCCGACTGCTACCGTCCGTTCCTCGAGCGGGTGGCGAGGCATCCGGGGTTCAAGTTCTCCCTCCATTTCTCGGGCCCCCTCTGGGAGTATATGGAAAAACGGGAACGGGCCTGCTGGGAGTTGGTGCGGACCCTGGCCGGCGGCGGCCAGGCCGAGCTCCTCGGGGGCGGATTTTACGAGCCGATCCTCTCGATCATCCCGGAGCAGGACCGGGAGGGCCAGATCGGGATGATGAGCGATTACCTCGAGACGAATTTCGGACGCCGGCCTCGAGGTCTCTGGCTGGCTGAAAGGGTCTGGGAGCCGCGGCTGGCCAAGACCCTGGCCCTCGCCGGGATCGAATATACGATGCTCGATGAAGAGCATTTCCGCTACGCCGGCGTCCGCAATCTCTACGCCTCGTATATCACCGAAGAGGAGGGCGTGCCGCTGCGGGTCCTGCCCATCGACAAGAAGCTCCGCTACATGATCCCCTTCCAGGCGCTGGACCAACTCGATGGATATTTTCAGGAGATCCGCTCCTCGGGCGGAACGGCCATCCTCGGCGACGACGGAGAGAAGTTCGGGGTCTGGCCGGGAACGAAGAAATGGGTCTACGAGGACGGCTGGCTGGACAGATTCCTTACGTTCATAGAGGATAAGGGCGTCCGGATGATGACCTGTTCCGAATACCTCGACGAGTGCCCTCCCGCGGGACGGGTCTACCTTCCTCCCGCGTCCTACGAAGAGATGATGGAATGGGTGCTCGAGCCCGCGGACTTTCTCGCCTTCAAGAAGCTTAGGGAGACAGCCGGGGCCGCCGGCCGGAGATTCCTCAGGGGCGGCCTGTTCCAGGAGTTCTTCCTGAAATACCCGGAAGCGAACAATCTCCATAAAAGGATGATCCTCGTCTCCCGGGAAGTCCGCGACGGAGGCGCGGACCGCGAAGCGGTCCGGGATCTCTACCGGGGCCAGTGCAACGACCCGTACTGGCACGGCGTCTTCGGCGGCCTTTACCTCCCTCACCTCCGGGAGTCCGCCTACGGCCACCTGCTCGAAGCCGAAAAACGGACCCCGTCGGACGGCCGCTGGACCCAGCTGGACTTCGACCTCGATGGGCGGGAGGAGCTGTTTCTCCGCGGGGAGACGTTCAACCTTCTGGTCAAGCCCTCGTTCGGCGGGAGCCTGGTCGAACTCGACGACGTCCCCGGAGCCAGAAATCTCAGCGACGTCCTCTCGCGCCGGCCCGAGGCCTACCACTTTGCGCTCGAAGAGGGGACCAGGGAAGGGCGGAGCATCCACGAGCTCACCAAGAAGCTTCCGTCCCGCTCGAAGGAGCTTATGCGCTACGACTGGCATCCCCGCTATTCGCTCCTCGACCATTTCATCCATCCCGACTCCAACGAGGACGACTTCCGGAGGATCGATTATGGAGAGCAGGGAGATTTCGTCAATCAGCCCTACGAGGCCTCCCTCGAGGGAGGCCGGCTCGTCCTCGAGCGACGAGGCGGGGTCTGGGTCGAGGGGGAGCGTGTTCACGTGCTCGTCCGCAAGAGCCTGGAGCCGGAGGCGTCCGGCCTGAAGGTCGTTTACGATATCCAGAACCGAGGGACTGCCGCCCTCTCTCTCAGGTTCGGCTCGGAATGGAACTTCCTGGCGTTCCGGAACGATGCCGAATTCCACCGCCGGGGCTGGGCCAAGCTCTACGGGGGACGCATTGTCTTCGCGCCCCAGGACCCGGTCGAGCTCTGGACCATGCCTCTCGAGACGGTCTCCCAATCCGAAGAGGGTTTTGATATAATTCATCAAGGCTACAGTTTCATGCCGCTGTGGGCGCTGAAACTTGAAGGGAAGCAGACGGAAAGGCTCGAGATCCATCTGAAAGCGACTCATGGGCCCGCATAGGTATTTTTCCCTCGTCCTCCATAGCCATATCCCTTACGTCCTCGACCATGGGAGCTGGCCCCACGGCATGGACTGGCTCTACGAAGCCGCCGCTGAGTCCTACCTTCCGCTCCTCGGCGTCTTCGATCGCCTCGCGGCCGAGGGGATCGCGCCGCAGGTGAACATCAGTTTCACACCCGTTCTGATGGCTCAGCTCCGGGAGCCGACCTTTGTCCGGGGCTTCGATCGATATCTCCGGATGAAGGCGGAGATCGCCGACGCGGACGGTGCTTTTTTCCGGAAGACAGGAGACCCCCGGACGCCGCTCGCGGCGTTCTGGGGGGATTGGTACCGCGGCCTCCTCCACGAATTCACGGAGAGATTCCAGGGCGACATCATCGGCGGGTTCCGGACGCTCCAGGACAGCGACCAACTCGAGGTTTTGACGTCGGCGGCCACCCACGGCTATTTCCCGCTTTTGAAGAACGACGCGAGCATCCGCCATCAGGCCCTCCAAGGGCACCATGTTTACCGGCGCTTTTTCGACCGGGACCCCAGAGGCTTTTGGATCCCCGAATGCGCTTATCGGCCGGCCTATTCCTGGAGGCCGCCTCTCGGCGAAGACAAGCCCTATCCGCGCCTCGGGGTGGACGAGATCCTGAGCGGGGAAGGGTACCGCTATTTCTTCGTCGATTCTCATCTCCTCAAAGGAGGTGAAGCCCGCGGCGTCTACATCGACCGGTTCCCGGGTTTGAAACTCCTGTGGGAGAAATTCCGGAAGGAATACAGGCCGGCCCACACCCATCCCGGCGACCCCTATGCCGGCTATCTCGCCTTTCCCTCCAATTTGCCGTTTTTCGTCCGCGACGAGGTTTCGGGATCCCAGGTGTGGAGCCGGCAGATGGGCTATCCGGGAGAAGGGGCGTACCTGGAGTTCCATAAAAAGCACTTCCCCGGGGGGATGCGCTACTGGAGGATCACCTCGGGCGGCTCCGACCTGGCCACCAAGGAGGTCTACGATCCGGTCCGCGCCGCCGAGCATCTGGAAGGCCACGCTTCGCATTTCGTCTCGGTCGTCGAGGAGTCCCTCAAAGGCCGGGAGTCGGGCGTGGTCGTCGCTCTCTACGATACGGAACTGTTCGGCCACTGGTGGTTCGAGGGCCCGGAGTGGCTTTACCGGACGATCAAAAGACTCGCCCGAAGCTCCGTCCGTCCGCTCACGGCCAGCGGATGCCTGGAAAATCTGCCACCGATCGACATCGTCTCGCTGCCGGAAGGCTCCTGGGGCCAGGGCGGTTTCCACTGGATCTGGCTCAACGAAGAGACTTCCTGGATCTGGAAGAATATCTACCGGATCGAGGAAGCCGAAGCGGGAATCCGCCCCCGGGCCGCGGCGCTCGACAGGAGGGTCCTCAAGCAGTTCTACCGCGAGAAGTTTCTTCTCGAGAGCTCCGACTGGCCCTTCCTCATCTCGACGTGGACGGCGAGGGATTATGCGGAGAACCGGGCGGCCGAGCACTATTCGCGGGCTCTCGAGCTCGCCGGCTGGCTCGGCGGCGGGCGCGGCCTCGGGGCCCCCGAGCAGGCCCGGCTTCAGGTCTACGAGAACGAAGACGGCCTCTTTGAGGAAATCGCCATGCTGGATGGGTCCGTTGTCGCGTAACCTGCTGGTCATGGTCCTCTGCGGCGGCAAGGGGGAAAGGCTCTATCCCCTGACCCGTGACCGCGCCAAACCCTCGGTGCCCTTCCTCGGCACCTACCGGATCATCGATTTCAGCCTCTCGAACGCCCTCAATTCGGGGCTCCGGCGGATCGCCCTGCTCACCCAGTACAAGTCTCTGTCGCTCGAGCGCCATATCCTGAACGGCTGGAACATCTTCCACGCCGAGAGCGGCGATTACATCATCTCCCTGCCCGCCCAGGGGCGCGTCGGGGATCACTGGTACGAGGGCACGGCCGACGCCGTGTTTCAAAACATCTATACCATCCAGCAGGAAAATCCGGACGCCGTGCTCGTCCTTTCGGGCGACCACATCTACAAATCGGATTACCGGCAGGTTCTGGACTTCTTCACCCGGGTCGACGCCGAGGCCCTGATCATGACGCGGGTGGTGCCGACGCGGGACGCCTCCCGCTTCGGGGTCATCGGAGTCGACGAAGACCGCCGCATCATCGAGTTTGCCGAGAAGCCCAAGAAGCCCTGCGCCGTCCCCTGGGACCCCTCGAAGAGCCTGATCTCGATGGGCGTGTATCTCTTCAAGACCCCGGTCCTCATCCGGGCTCTGATCAAGGACGCCCGGAACCCCTCGAGCGCCCATGACTTCGGGGGGAACATCATCCCCGACCTCATCCGCGACCACCGGATCTTCGCCTTTCCCTTCGACGATTACTGGGAGGACATCGGAACCATCGACGCCTACTGGAAGGCCAATATGTCTTTCCTCTCGCCCGCGCCCCCGACGATCTTCCAGGACCCCGCCTGGCCTTTCCGGACATACAAGCCTCAATACCCGCCGACCTTCATCAGGGGCGGTGCCTTCCAGAACTCGATCGTCGGCCCCGGCTGCCGCCTGCTCGGCTGCCGCGTCGACAACTCCATCGTCTCCCCCGGTGTCCGCATCCATGAAAAAGCCGAAGTGTCCGATTCCATCCTCCTCGAGGCGGTCGAGGTCGGTAAGGGCGCCCGGCTCAAGAAGGTCATCATCGATAAGTTCAGCATCATCCCCGCCGGCTTCGACATCGGCTTCAACGCCGAGAAGGACGGCCGGAATTTCAAGATCAGCCGGGGCGGCATCCGCGTCGTCCCGAAGGGCTGGAAGGCCGAATGATCGAGAAATACAATTTCCTGACCTCGGAATTCCAGAAGGACTCTCCGCGGGAGATGATGCTCCTGTCGATCATCTCGCAGAGTTTTTTTCAGCCGTTCTCCCTCGCGGACAACATGCTCGTCATCCTGACCGCCCTGACCTCCGGGTCGGGGGTCGGGTTCAACCGGGCCATGCTCTTTCTCAAGGAGGGCGACCGCCTCCGCGGCGAGATGTGGCTCGGACCGCGCACGCCCGAGGAAGCCGGCTACATCTGGGAGGTCCTCTCGACCCCGGGCATCGGCTACGTGGAGATCATCGAACACAACCGGGCCCTCGTCAGCAAGAACGAGGACACTCTCAGCAACCGGATCAAGAACCTGGCCTTCGTCATGAACGAGCCGACCTGCGAGATGGTGCCCGCCCTCGCGGCCTGCCACAAAGAAATCTACCTGGTGCGCGACGCCTTCCGCGAGCCCCTGATCGACAAGAAGTTCCTCGAAATCATCGAGGTGGACGAATTCCTGTGCATCCCTCTCGTCGCCCGGGACGAGGTCTTCGGCCTGATCGTCCTCGACAATTCGTTCACCCACGTGCCCATCAGCCCCGGCGACATCAAGCTCGCCAGCCTCTGCGGACTGATCGCCAGCAATTACATATACTCGGCGACCCTGCACGAGAGGCTCCTCGAAGCCGAGAAGATGGCCGCGATGGGCGAAATGGCCATGTTCGTAACGCATCAGCTCCGAAATCCCCTCGTGACCATCGGCGGCTTCACGGACCAGCTCCTCCAGCCCAAGGTCAGCAGGGACAAGAGGGACCGCAATCTCAAGATCATCCGGGATGAGATCCGTCGGCTAGAGACCATCGTCTATCAGATGGCGCATTTTCTCAAGGTCAGTCTCAAGGAGCCCGGCTATTTCGATGTCACGCCCATGATCGCAGCCGTCCTGCAGAGCCCCGAGATCCAGGCCCGGGCCCGAAGTTACTCCCTGGACGTGAAGATCGACAGCGGCCTGCCCCAGGTCCTGTGTGATCCCACTTCATTCGGCGAGGTGCTCCGGAATCTCCTGGACAACGCGTTCGACGCAACCCCCTCAGGGGGGAGGATCACGGTCCGGGCCCGCAGAAAAAGCAAAACGTCCTTTGTCCTCTCGGTGAGGGACACGGGCAAGGGCATCTCCAATCCGGACAAGGCCCAGATGTACAGGCCGTTCTTCACGACCAAGGAGAAGGGGATGGGCCTCGGCCTGCCGTTCATCAAGAGGGTGATGGACACCTGCGGCGGCACGATCGAGGTCCGGAGCCGGGTCGGCAAGGGAGCCCTGTTCAATCTCGCTTTTCAAACCCGGGAAGGAGGGAACTCGACATGAAGAAGATCCTCGTCGTCGAAGATGAGAAGACCCTCTGCCTTCTCTACGCCGAGGAGCTGGGCAAGGAGGGGTACGCCGTCACGGCGGCGTATGACGCGGACGCGGCTCTGGCGGAGCTCAAGAAAAAGTCCTTCGACCTGATCATCACGGACATCCGGATGCCGGGGAAAAATGGCGTCGAGCTCATCGCCCAGATCATGGGACTCCGGAAGGATATCCCCATCATCATCAACTCGGCCTACCAGAGCTACAAAGAGGATTTCATGACCTGGGCCGCCGACGCGTACGTGGTCAAGTCGTCCTCGCTGGACGAGCTCAAGACTAAGATCAAGGAACTGATCGGCCGATAATGTCGGAACTGAGAAAGGACCCGATCAGCGGCCGCTGGGTGATCATCGCCACGGAGCGGAGCAAACGGCCCGACGATTTCCGGCCGGCGCGGGGCGTCGGCGAGGCCCCGGCGTCGGCAGGATTTTGTCCGTTCTGCCGGGGGAACGAAGGCAAGACTCCGCCCGAGGTCTTCGCCCTCAGGGACGACGGCACGCCTGCGGATTCGCCGGGCTGGAGGGTGCGCGTCGTGCCCAACAAGTTTCCCGCCCTCAACCGGGGGACTCAGGCCTCCCTGCACACACGGGGCGGCATCTTCGAATGGATGGAGGGGGTCGGGGTCCATGAGGTCATCATCGAGAACCCCGAGCACGGCCAGGAGCTCGCCGACCTCCCCGTGGGCCACGTCCGGGACATTCTCGGGGTCTTCGCGCAGAGGATCAAAACCATCGAGGAGGAGCTCCACTATCAATACGTCCAGGTCTTCAAGAACAAGGGGAAAGAGGCCGGCGCCTCCCTCAGTCATCCGCACACCCAGATCGTGGCCACGCCGATCGTGCCTAAGCGCATCGAGGAGGAGATCTACGGCGCCCGACGCCTGTTCCGAAGTTTCAAGAAGTGCGTCTTCTGCCGGATCATCCGGGAAGAGCGGGAGTCGGGGGAGAGGGTCGTCCACCTGAACCGGCACTTCGTCGTCATCGCGCCTTATGCCTCGCGCTTCCCCTTCGAGGTGACGATCTTTCCGCTTCGCCATTCTCCGTTTTTCGCCGACCTCAACGAAGAGGAACTCGGATCCCTGGCCCTGACGCTCAAAACAACCCTGATTAAGCTCAAGGAAACGCTCTCGGATCCAGCCTATAACCTCGTTCTCCACAAGTCGCCGAATCCGGTCCTGGCAAGGAAGAGATGGCCCGACATCGACCGGCACTATCACTGGCACTTCGAGATCTTCCCGATCCTGACGAAGGTCGCCGGGTTCGAGTGGGGGACGGGATATTATATCAACCCGGTCCCGCCGGAAACGGCGGCGGGGTTCCTAAGGAAAAAATAGGGGCCGCGCGCTCAGGGTCTAAGCCTGCCGCTCCGCCCGGAGTTTCCGGTAGAGGGTCAGATACTCGCCCGCCGACCGGTTCCAGCTGAAGTTTGCGGCCATCCCGTTGAGACGGAGCGTGCTCCGCAGGTCCGGGCGGGAGTGGGCGTCCCGGGCGCGCCGCAGAGCCGACAGCAGCTCGGCGGGAGAAGCCTTCCCGAACTTGAAGCCGTTTCCCGTACCGAGCACGGGGTCGAACTCCAGGATCGTGTCGTCGAGCCCGCCGGTCGCCCGGACGACCGGGACGGTGCCGTACTTCAGGGCGTACATCTGGGTGAGGCCGCACGGCTCGTAGCGCGAGGGGATGAGAAAGAGGTCGCTCCCGGCGTAGATCGTGTGCGCCAGCCGTTCGTCGAAGGCGATCCGAAGGCCGAGCCGGCAGGGGTGGGCCTTCTTGGCCGCTTTCAGGAAGTCTTGGATCTTTTCGTCTCCGGTCCCGAGGATGACGACCGCGAAGCCGAGCCCGAAGATCCCCTCCAGGGCGTCGCAGACGATGTCGACACCCTTCTGCCCGGCCAACCGGGTGACCATCCCCGCGACCGGCATGTCCGGTGCCTCCTCCAGCCCGAAAGCGGAGAGCAGTCCGGCGCGGCACCGGGCCTTCCCGTTGAGACGCGCCGCAGAGAAGTTGGCCGGGATGAGGGGGTCGGTCGCCGGGTCCCAGTCGGCGTAATCGACGCCGTTGAGGATCCCGGAAAGGGCCTCCGACCTCGTCCGGAGCAGCCCGTCCAGCCCGCAGCCGAATTCGGCCGTCTGGATCTCGCGGCTGTAGCGCGGGCTCACGGTGCTTACGGCCGTGGCGTAAAGGATTCCGGCCTTCAGGTAATTGACCTTGCCGTAGAACTCGAGGTCGTTCATGTTGAACAGACGCTCGGGCAAGCCGACGGCGGCCAGGACCTCCGGCCCGAAAAGGCCCTGGTAGGCGAGGTTGTGGATGGTGAAGAGAGACCTCGTGTCGCGGAAAAAGGGGTCCGACCCGTAGAGGAATCTCAGGAAAGCGAAGGCCGAAGCGGCCTGCCAATCGTGGCCGTGGATAATGTCGGGAGAAAAGCCAAGGGCTTTCATGGCCTCCAGGGACGCCCGGGCGAAGAAGGCGAACCTCTCTCCGTTGTCCGGATAGTCGCCCGCAGGCGAGCCGTAGAGATGCTCGCGGTCATAAAAACCATCCTGGACGATGAAATACACGGAGAGGCCGTCGGTCCGGTGCTCGAGCACGGAGAAGGCGACGCGGGCCTCGGCCATTTCGAGGGACGCCCCGCCGACGGCGGTCCTAAGGGGCAGGTCCTTCGTCCGGACCTCCCTGTAGAACGGCAGGAAAACACGGACATCGACACCGAGGTGGGACAGGAATTTCGGCAGCGCGCCAGCGACGTCCGCCAGCCCGCCGGTCTTGGCGAACGGAGTGGCTTCGGAAACGAGGAATGCGATTTTCATGATTCGTCTATTCTAGCACATCCGGACCGCGGCATCGGAGAAGGCCCACGCAACAGGAGCGCCGGCGCCGAGGCCGGCGCGCTTGTCAACTGGGGGCGGTTGGCATAAGATGGCAGGGAGAAACATGACCGTGAAAGGGTTTCGGCCCGCGACGCCGCTCCGCAAGGTCGTGGCGGCGGTCATCGAGAGGGACGGAAAAGTCCTTGCCGCCCGGCGGCGTAAAGGGATCCGCTTCGGCGGACTCTGGGAATTCCCGGGCGGAAAGCTCGAGGACGGGGAAACCCCGGAGGAGGGGCTCGAGCGCGAGCTCGGCGAGGAATTCGGAGTGCGGACCCGGGCCGTCGAATTCCTTCTCTCTGTCCCGCACCGGGGCCCATCGCTCGCCATCGAGCTCCTCGTCTACAGGGTCCACCTGGTCTCCGGCGAGTTCCGGCCAGTCGACCACGATGAACTCCGCTGGGTGGACCCCGCCGGCGCGGACGAATCCTTCTTTAGCCCGCCCGACCGCCCCGTCGTCCGGTTTCTGCGGACCCTCGCCCGAAATCCCGGCCCGGGCGCGGCCGTCCGGTGACGCTCGAAGGATGAGCATGGACAGCGTCGTCCTCAAGCCGGGCAGGGACAGGGCCGTCCGGAACCGGCACCACTGGATTTTCTCCGGCGCCGTCGAGACCATGCCCGATTTCGAAAACGGAGAACTTCTCCCCGTCATGAGCGCCGGCGGGGACATCCTGGGCTACGCTTATTTCAACCGGCGTTCGGCGATCATCGGCCGGATGGTGAGCTTCGGTAAAACGGCGCCCGAAGACGCGCTCCGGGAGAGCGTCGATCAGGCGCTTCGCCTCAGGAGTCGGCTCTTCGACACCGCCGTGACGAACGCCTTTCGCCTGATCAACGCCGAGGGAGACCGGCTCCCGGGACTCGTCGCCGACCTCTACGGAGATATCCTCGTGCTTCAGATCGCGACGTTGGGGATGGAGAAGCTGAAGCCGCTCCTCCTCGACCTTCTGGTCTCCCGGGTCAAGCCGAGGGCGGTCTTCGAAAAATCCGACCTGCCGGCCCGACGCGAGGAGGGTCTGGAGTCATTCGAAGGGGCGCTCCTCGGAGAAACGCCCGGCACGCTTAAGATTCTGGAGGAAAGCCTGACGTTCTCGGTGGACATCGTCCATTCACAAAAAACCGGGTTCTATCTGGACCAGCGGGAGATGAGGAAGCTCGTCCGGGACCTCGGCCGCGGCCGGCGCGTCCTCAACGCCTTCGCTTACACCGGCGCGTTCTCGGTGTACGCCCTCAAGGGAGGGGCCGAGCGGGCGGATTCCGTGGATTCCTCCGCGAGTGCCATCGAGCTGGCCCAGGACAACTTCGAGGCGAACGGCCTGTCGGCAGACTCGGGCGTCTTCTTCACCGCGGACGTTTTTCATTTCCTCCGGGAAACCGACGCCGATTACGATTTCATTATCCTCGACCCGCCGGCCTTCGCCAAGAGAAGGTCGGATGTCGTCCAGGCCTGCCGCGGCTATAAGGACATCAACCGTCTGGCCCTCCAGAAGGTCGGCCCGCAGGGGTTCGTTCTGACCTTCTCCTGCTCGCATTTCGTTGACGAGAAGCTCTTTCAGCAGGTGGTTTTCCAGGCGGCGGGGGAGGCGGGCCGGCGCGTGCGCATCCTCCAGAGGCACCGCCAGGCTCCGGACCACCCGGTCAACATTTTCCACCCCGAGACGGAATACCTCAAAGGGCTCCTGCTCTACGTCGACTAGAGACTCCCGGGAAAAAGGCTTCTGTTCAGTATTTTTTGATCCAGGCCGCGATATCGTCGATGACGTACGGGGCCACGCTGCCGTGGACCAGCATGTACTCATCCGGAGTGATGGGACCCTGCCCTTCGAAGAAAAAATGGTTGAGCTGGGGATAGAGGTGGAATTCGACGTTTGTCCGCGTCCCGAGGGACTTTTTCCAGTTTTCTAAATCTGCCGTCGTCACCTGATAATCGCGTCCACCCTGGAGGATCAACATGGGCTTGCCGACCGACCGGGCGAGCTCCGTCGGATCGTAGCCCCTGAGGTCAAGCCAGTAGGCGGGCATTGCGCCGAGGAGCCTGACGGTGGAGGAGCGGTCGGCGTCCTTGAGGGCCTTGATCTTCTCGACGGTCTCCCCGATCCTCTCGAGCTTCTTCGTGTCCTCTTCCGTCACTGCGCCGGGGTTCAGGCCGTAGATATAGTTCATCTGGCGCAGCATCGTGTCCGCGAGCGGCCGGGTCAGGCCGGCCATCATGATGAAACCCGCAATGCCGAGGGGCTTCGCTGCTACGGCGATGCGGGGCATGAGATAGCCGCCGAGACTGTGCCCCAGGATGAAGACCCGCGAGGCGTCGATCTCAGGAGTCTTCTGGAGGAGGGCCGCGGCCGCCAGGGCGTCGTCGATAGTCTCATCCTTGACCGTCATGGAGGCCTCGACTTTGGGATCGGCGATGATCTTCTCCCGATAAACCTTGCTCCGCTTGTCGTAGCGGATAACGGCGATCCCCCGGCTGGCGAGGCCCCAGGCCAGGTCCTTGAACGGCTTGTTGGGGCCCAGTGTCTCGTCCCTGTCGTTGGGCCCCGAGCCGTGGACGAGAACCAGGCCCGGGAAGGAGCCCGGCCACTTGGGTTTTGTCAGTGTGCCCGGAAGCTTCCATTCGCCGGCCCCCACCCTGACTTCGGTCTCCTCGAATGCCGACGGGTCGGCGTAGGCCGGAGGCGCATACTTGACGGGGCCGGCGGGCACGAGCTGGAAGCCGGCGATCCGCCCGCCCATGTCGAAGACGACCCTCAGGTCCAGCGCCTTTTTTTCGAATTCGCAGGTGAGGTAGATAAATTCGTAATTTCCGGACTTCTCCTGCCTCGAACCCGTCTCCTTCTTGAAGGCCCCGAGCTCGTTCGGAAGCTGCTTTTTCCAGAACGTCGCCAGCTTCTCGGGGCCCGAAACCTTGAGCATGGTCTCGTCGAAGTCCCGGACCGCACGCTCGAAATCGCCCGCTTCGAGGCACGCCAGGAAACGGCGGGCCTTGGCCAGGTCCGTCTGACGATCAGGGCTTTTGGCGCAGCTCGTGAAGACGAACGGAGCCAGGATCAGGACCGTCATGAATGCCGGAAAAAATCTTTTTGTCATGGGCCAACCTCGCCGGCACGGGCCGTCGGATGTCGCCGATAGTATAGGCTTTCGAGGGCGCGGGGACAATTGCCCCGGCGCTCAGTTTCAAATATAATCGTCCGGACGGGCGAGGCTCCCGCGACCCGGTCCGCCATTTTCGTCAAGGAGGCCGAGATGGATGTCCAGGATGAAATCAGAGGGGCCTTCAGGACGGTCTCGCTGGTCGGCATTTCGACGATCATCAGCCTCTTCATTTGCCTGGCCGTCGCCGAGTTCATCCGGGCCCGCCTGAGGCCGTTTCACGGCTTCGCCGCGGTGACCGACGTCCAGCGGCTGCGCTACATCTTCTTCGGGGCGGCGGTGGCGGCCGTCATCCTGATCCGGGTCCTCAGGCACATCCTCCTCAAAGAGCCGCCGGGCGCGGTTCTCAAGACCGCGCTCCACAGGCTCCAGAGGGTTTCCCTCGTGACGACCGTGCTGGGAGAGGTGCCGGCGATCCTGGGGCTCGGCCTCTTCCTCCTCGCGGGCTTGTATATCGATCTTTATATCCTCCTCTTCGTCTCCATCGTCCTCGTCTTCATGTATTTTCCCCGGCGCGCGGCCTGGGAGAACTGGCTGAAGGGCTAATGGTCCCGGGCATACGCGGGTTTTATCCGGACTGTGACGGCGGAGGCATCCCCGCCGCGGCCGTTGGGTTTTCGAGCCGACGCTTGAGCGAGGTGCAGGCATGAACATCACGTTCTGCGGGGCCGCGAGACAGGTGACCGGATCGTGCTATTTCTTCGAGGCCGGCGGGATGAAGGTCCTCGTCGACTGCGGACTGTTCCAGGAGCGCCCCTTCCTTGAGCGGAACTGGGGCCCGTTTCCCGTCCCGACGGGCGATATCGACGTCATTCTCCTGACGCACGCCCACCTGGACCACTCGGGGCTCATTCCCAAGATCGTCCATGAGAGCTTCTCGGGGACGGTCCTCACGACCGCCGGAACGGCCGACCTCGTTTCGATCGCCCTCATGGACGCGGCCCGGATCCAGGAAGAAGACACTGCCTACAAGGCCAAGCGCCACAGGAAGGAAGGCCGCCAGGGGGCTCATCCGGAGATCCCGCTGTACACGGTGCAGGACGTTCAGAGGACGATGCCCCTCGTCGAGGAGGCCGCCTACGGGCACACGATTCCCCTGGGCGACGCCCTGACGGCCCGCTTCTGGGACGCCGGCCACATCCTCGGCTCGGCCATGGTCGAAATCACCGCCCGGGAGAACGGGAGCCCGCGGACCATCGTTTTTTCCGGCGACATCGGCCAATGGGACAAGCCCTTCCTCCGCGACCCCTCGCTCTTCGATCGGGCCGACTACGTCGTGATGGAATCGACATACGGGGACCGGGACCACGAGGACCCCAAGGAGATCGGCGAGATCCTCGCGGAGACCGTGCGGGCCGCTGTCCGTTCCGGGGGAAACGTCCTCATCCCCACCTTCGCCATCGAACGGGCCCAGGAGCTCATGTTCCATTTTAGCCGTCTCGTCCGGAACGGGGTCATCCCGGAGCTGCCCATCTACCTGGACAGCCCCATGGCCCGTGAGGTCACGGCGGCCTTCGAACGCCATCCCGAGGACCTCGACGACGAGGCCCTGGCCCTGTTCCGGGAGGGAAAGAACCCCTTCGACTTCCCGGGGCTGGTCATCGTGCAGAACATCGAGGAATCCAAGGCGATCAACGCCGCCAAGGGCTCCTCGGTCATCATGGCCGGCTCCGGGATGTGCACCGGAGGCCGCATCAAGCACCATCTGCTCTACAACATCGCGCGGCCCGAATCCACTGTCCTTTTCGTGGGATACCAGGCGCGGGAAACCCTGGGCCGCCAGATCCTGGAAGGGGAGAGCCCGGTCAGAATCCACGGCCAATGGCTCCCCGTCAAGGCCAAAGTGGCCAAGATCAACCGGTTCTCGGCCCACGCCGACCGGAAGGCCCTGGCCAGGTGGCTGGACGGGTTCCGGACGCCCCCCCGCCGGCTGTTCGTCACCCACGGCGACGAAGAGGTGGCCCTGGGGTTCGCCGACAGGGTCCGGCGTGAACGGGGATGGGACGTGGACGTCCCGAGATACCTCGACTCCACAGCCCTGGACTAGAACTGTGAGTCCGGAAGGGGCCAGGCTCCCTGGGACACGGCGTAAGTCCTCATGATCTTTTCCAGTTCCCGGCGCAGGCCGTCGGAGAGCGGCGGCGGGCTGTATTTTGCAAGCCTCTCACGAACGTCCTGGTGGGCTTTGTCCAGGGCGGAGCGGCGCCCGGCGAGGACCCAGTCCTGATACCGGTCGCGGTCCATGAGCCGCGGCCGCGTGTGCTCGGTCCTGTACCACCGGCGGGTGTGGGGAGAGGTCAGGAAGGACCCGCCCGGAGTGAAGCTCTTGAACTCTTCCAGCGCGATGGGCTCATCCCGCTGGGCGATGCCCTCCGCGAGCCGGTAGGCCATGCCGCAGATCTCGTTGTCGAGGCAGAGCTTCTCGAGGCTCTGGCAGCTCTCGAAATCCAGCATTCCCGGCCCGGAGATGACGTTGACGCCGGCGAGGGCCGCCAGGGCGGCCCCCAGGGCCGTTTCGATGCCGCTCTGCGCGTCGTTGATCTTGGAATCGCTCAACGCCATGTACGCGTGGGTCGGAAGTTTCAGGCGCTTGCCGATCTGGGCGTAGGCCGCATCGATCATCATGGTCTCGACGGCCCCCATCGGCGTCGTCCCCTTCTTCATGTCGAAGCTCGAGGGGGAACCGCCGAAGATGACCGGCGCGCCCCGGCGGGCCAGCTGGCAGATGACCAGGCCGCAGAGGTTCTCGGCCACGTGCTGGACGAGGGTGCCGGCGATCGTGACGAGCGAGGTCGCACCGGTCATCCCCATCGAGATGAGCTCGGAGGGGATACCCGCGCGGGCGGAGTCGATCAGGCTCTGCGCCGTCAGGTTGCTCCACTTGAGGGGAGGGGAGGGGCAGGCGTCAAAAATGGCCAGGGGCTTGCGGGCCAGCTCCTCATCGCTCCCGCGGACGGCAACCAGGAAGTCTTTCATGGGCTGGAAGCCTTCGACGCGGAAAGTCCCCGTGACGAACGGTTTGACGGAGGCGAGCAGCCCCAGATAGAGCCGGTAGCAGTCCGCAACGGCCGGCGGAACGTCCGAGCTGATGAGCCCGGTGCTCTGGAAATGGACATGTTCCAGCGTCTCGACGACCCGATAGAATTCGAGGAGGTCGTGGGTGCCCGCCTTTCTCTGCTCCTGCGTGTCGTGGTCGAGGAGGGTGACGGCCGCCGAGCCGGGATCGAAGTGGACCTCGTCGCCGCCAACGCGGTAAGCCGCGCCACCGCTCCGGTCGTACATGGTCACGGAAGAAGGCGTGGTGGCCAGGCAGTCGCGGACGAGCCCCGGGCCGATCCAGACGTGCTGAGAGGCGGCATCTGCGCGGGCCCCGGCGCCGGTCAGGAGCTCCAATGCCTCCCTGTTTTCGACGAAAATCCCTTGCGTTTCGAGCAAGGCCAGCCCCTCGTCGACGATCTTGTCGACGAGACGGGGGCTCAGAAACTCGACTTTCGGTCTCTTTGTCTTGATCATGGCAGCACTCCTAAGGCCGCCGTGTCGCCAAGCTCTTCGCCAGCTTTACGGCCGCGACGGCGTTCTCGGCGTATCCGTCGGCGCCGGCCTCTTCGGCCCATTTCTGGCTGGCCGGGGCGCCGCCGACGAGGACCTTGTATTTGTCCCGGAGGTTCCTCTCGCGGAGGAGCGCGATCAGCCGCTTCTGGTTGACCATCGTCGTCGTCAGCAGGGCTGAAAGGCAGATGAACTGCGCCCCGACGGCCTCGGCCTTCTCGATAAAGCGCTCGAGCCTGACGTCGGCGCCGAGATCAAAGACCTCGAAGCCGCCGGCCTGAAGCATCGAGGCGACGAGGCTCTTCCCGATGTCGTGGATGTCGCCTTCGACCGTGCCGATGACGACCCGGCCGCCCGTCGCAGCCTGGAGATGGCCGCGCTGGAGCTCGGGCTCGAGAACGGCCATGGCCGCCTTCATGGCCTCGGCGCTGCTGATGAGCTCGGGCAGGAAGTACTCGCCTTCCTCCCAGAGATCGCCGACCTTCTCGATCCCCGGAACATATCCCTTTTCAATAACTTCAAGGAGGTCGAGCCCCTCCCGGACGGCCTCTCCGGCCAGCTTCCCGGCCCTGGCGCCGTTGCCGTCGATGATCGCCTGCCGCATCTCGTCGAAAAGCTCTGAGCTCTTCATCGTTCACTCCTTGCCAGAATTTCGGCCATGGCCCGGATGAAGGCGGGGGTCGTGCCGCAACAGCCCCCGACGATGTTCGCGCCGCCCCGGACGATCTCCGGCACGAACCGGACGTAGTCCTCGAGGCTCTGGGAGTAGACGACGCGGCCGTCCGCGTCGAGCGCGGGCTTTCCCGCGTTGGCTTGGGCGATGAGAGGCAGCCCCGTCTCGGGCCGCATGGCCCGGACGAGTCCCGCCATCTGTTCGCTGTTCAGCGTGCAATTGGCCCCGACGGCGCATGCGCCCGCCGTTTCGAGCTCCGACAGGCACCGCGAAACGGTGTCCCCCATGAGAGTGAAATAGCCCCTCGGCACGGCATTGAAGGTCATCGTGGCCATGACAGGAAGGACGGAACCCCGCCGGGCGCCGCGGACGGCGCAGAGGGCCTCGCGGAGGTCGTATTGGGTCTCGATGAGCAGGACATCCGCCCCTCCTTCGGCGAGGCCCCGGGCCTGTTCGGCAAAGGCAGACTCGAATTCCTCCTCTGTGAACTCGCCCTGGGGCTTGAGGAATTTTCCCGTCGGGCCCATGCTCCCGGCCACAGCCCGGCCGGGTGGCGCGATCTCGCGCGCCAGGCGCGCGGCGGAGCGGTTCAGCTCGAAGGCCCGCGTATCGAGCCCGTGTCCCGCCAGCTTGATCCGGCTGCCGCCGAAGCTGTTCGTCGAGACGGCATCGGCCCCGGCGGCAAAATAAGCCCGGTACACTTCCTGGACGAGCCCGGGTTTCTCCGCGTTCCAGACCTCGGGGCAGGCCCCCTGGGGAAGCCCGCGGGCCATGAGCTCCGTCCCCATGGCGCCGTCCAATAATACAATCCTGCGCTTCGCGAGATCGAGAAACGAGAGGCTCATCATTCACCTCCGGAGAACGGCCCGAACTCGAGGCTGCGCACGAACTCGTCTTGAAAGTCGGGCCGAGTCGCGAGCGAGACATGGTCGACACTCCTCGCGAGAGATTCCGCGGCCGCCCGCTCGGGGGCCGAGACCAGGAGCCGGCGAGCCCCGGCCAGTGAGGAATTTCCGGCGAACCGGATCTTGTCGCCGGCGATCGACGGCAGAAGGCCCAGAGACAGGCTGTGGCCGATGTCGAGCGAATTGCCGAAGGCGCCGGCGACATAGACGGCCTCCAGGTCGTCGGGGCGGACCTGAAACTCCTTGAGCATCAGCCGGACCCCCGTCTTAATGGCTCCGGCGGCGAGCTGGATCTCCCGCACGTCGTGTTGGCTGAGGCTGATCTCGTCGGTCAGACGAAGTTTTTTGCCCGGAGCCGAGATCTTGCCGCCGCGGCCGATCAGCCCGTGGGCCAAGCCGAGCGCCACGATGTCGATGAGGCCCGTCCCGCACACGCCCTGGGGAGGGAGGCCGCCGATCGTCTGGAGCTGGAATCCGTCGCGCCACTCGACCCTCTGCACGGCCCCCTCGACGGCGAGCATGCCGCAACCGATGCTCATCCCTTCGAATGCCGGACCCGCCGCCGTCGAAGTGGCCATGAAGCGCGGCCCCTTCTTGAGGACGATCTCCCCGTTGGTCCCGATGTCGATAAACAGGGCGTTACCGGGCTCGTTCGCGAGTTCGCAAGCCGCCAGCCCGGCCGTGATGTCCCCGCCGACGAAACTGCGGATATTGGGGACGATGAACACGCGGGCCGACGGGTGGAGCTCGAGACCGAGGTCCGCCGCAGGAAGCGGCGGGAGGCTCGAAAAGACCGCATGGAACGGCGAGAGGGCCAGCGAATCGACGCTCACGCCGCAGAGCAGGTGGTTCATGGCCGCGTTTCCCGCGACGACGGCCTCATAGATGCGCTCCCGGGCGACGCCCGTCCGCTCCGAGAGGTCGGCGACGATGCCGTTCAGCAGATGGACGATAGACTTCCGCAGGCGCTGCAGGTTGTCCGGATTCTGGAAGGCATACGTGATCCGCGAGACCACGTCGGCACCGTAGGAGGCCTGGCTGTTCATGGAGGCCGCGCGCCCAACCGTCGTCCCCGAGTTGAGGTCGACGAGCTCGACGACCACGGTGCTCGTCCCGATATCGACGGCCAGTCCGTAGGTCTGTCCCGAGGTGTCGCCCTCTTCGATTTCCAGGATGTCTTGCTCGCCGTAGAGAACCGCCGTCACCAGACGGGGAGGCTCGCCGCCGGCCGCGATTCTCCCCAGGCTTCTCAAGGCCGCCCCCGGAAATCGGAGGCCCTCGGTTCCGAGAGCCTCGGCCATACTCTCCGTCAGAGCCTCGGGTGAGGTGAGTGGCGGTTTCTCTAAGGCAAGGGAAAGCTTGCGGACCTGGGGATCGAAAACGACCGGCCGGGATACTCCGGCCTCGAGGACGGCCACCCGTCCCAACCGTGACCCGGGAAGCGTTTCGATGGCCGTGTCGCCCCCGAGGCGGAACATGCACGCCAGCCTGTAGTCCGGGCTGAGACCCCTCTTCTCGAGAACGGCCTTCTCGTGGGCGTCGAGAAAGGGAAGAAGTCCCGATCGGATCCGCACGGCGCATTTCCCGCACAGCCCTTTTTTGTGGCAATAGAGGCTCAGCGACACGCCGGCCCGTTCGAGAACATCGGCGAGCAGCTCACCGGACTTCGCCCGGACCGTGAGGCCATCGGGAAGGATCTTGAGAGTGCAGGTGATTTCCGTCATCTCGCGCCGCCCGCAGCGGGATGAATCATTTTAAAACAAAAACTCCGCAGCGCCTATACTTTTTTAGCTTCCCGGCAGAAGTCCGGGCGCCGCCTGGTCCAGAGACGATAGGCCGGCAGCCCGGCCCCCAGGAGGAGGACTCCGGCGGCGGACTTGAGCGGCTGGGAGTAGAGGATGTTCAGGAAGATGGCCAAGCTGACCAAAATGAAGACCGCGGGAACGATGGGATAGCCCCATGTCCTGTACGGCCGGCCAAGGTGCGGCCGGGTCCGGCGCAGGACGATGACCGACAGGCCGGTTGCCGCGAAGAAGACAAGCAGAGCGAACACCATGTACTCATAAAGCGCCTCGTAGGTCCCTGAAAGACAGAGAACTGCGGACCAGGCGGCTTGCCCCCAGAGCGCCCTCGAAGGGACCCGGAACCGCGGGCTGAGGCGGGCCATGGAACGGAAGAAGCTCCCATCTTTGGCCATGGCGTAATAGACCCTGGGACCGAAAAGAAGGTTGGCGTTCAAGCAGCCGAAGACGGAGACCATGATGACCGCGCAAATGGCCGTGCTCACGTCCCCTCCGAAGAGGGCCGTCGAAGCCATCTCGCCGACCCTGACGACGCCCTTTATCTTATCGTACGGGAGCGCAAGGAGATAGACCAGGTTGGCCGAAACGTAGAGGACGGTGACCATGGCCACGCCCAGCATCAGGCCCCGGGGGATGTTCCTTTCCGGATCCCGGATTTCCTCCGCCGTGCAGTTCACCGAGTACCAGCCGTCGTAAGTCCAGAACACGGCGACAAGGCCCAGCCCCAGAGGCTTGAGGATCTCCGACCATCTCAGGCCACCCCCGAAAAGATGGCTGAAGTTCGCGCCGCCCGATTTCTTCCCGATGAGGATGCCCAGCCCGACGATGGCCACGACGGCGCCGATCCGGAAGACGGTCAGCAGGTTCTGGACCGCAATGCCGGAGCGTATTCCGAAGGAGTTCACCAGCGTCAGGAGCAGGATGGACGCCGCAGCCACGACCTGTCCGGCCGATAGGGAATACGGGAGGCCTAAAACCGTCATCCTGAGAAGGGGCGCAGTGGTCGACAGGGCGGGAATGAAAGACCCCAGGAATTCGGCGAAAGCCACGGCCAGCGCCGCCAGCCCTCCGCACATGATGAAACCAAAGAAGCCCCAGCCGAAGAGGAAGGCGGCGCCTGCCCCGTAGGCCTCGCGCAGGTAAATGTATTGACCGCCGGCCTGTGGATACATGGCCCCCAGCTCGGCAAACGTGAGGGCCCCGCAAAGAGTTACTAGCCCCCCACCGACCCAAACCCCGAGCAACAGCCCCGGCGAAGGGAGCCTTGCCGCGATCAGGCCGGGCGTCAAGAATATCCCCGACCCGACGACCGCGCCTACGACAAGAAACGCCGTGTCCGCAAGGTTCATCCTGCGGTCGAATTGAGTTTCCTGCGCTTTGGCACACATCTCCAACCTGCCCCATTTTACAGAAATTTTTCCGCCTGGGGAACTTTTTTTTAACCATCCTTATCGGCTTGTCGTTGTTTGTATTTCCTTTATTATCTATAACTTATAATCTATCGAGCCGTTTTTATTAGCGACTATCTCGTTGATATTAAATCAGATACCCTGGTTTCTGTTTAGCTCTTGTGCTCCTTGATATTCTTTGCCCTAGGATCGACCGCTCCCACATAAAAGCAGGGGAGTCGCCGATTCTCCGTTTTTTCTATCATTCGCTATTTTTTATATATTATTTCACCATCCCTGTTTGCCGATTGCTTCGGAACTATGCACTTCCCCGCACACTCGCTCGTTTCCCCAGATCTCCCATTTTAATTCTTTTTCTTATCCTATATCTTATGCCCCCATGAATCTCCTTTCCGCCCATTAACGCCTGACGAGGCCATGCAGATTGTTGGCGTCGCCGCAGACCCGAACTCCCGTCGGATTCCTTATTCCTAGATCTTATCTCGGTCAGACCGATTTCTGCTCTATCATGCGTTATATGTATCATCCCTCGCGACCGCATTTATTATTATTTTTCAACCATTTATCGAAAATGTCGGCACGCCGACATTTACCGTTCTTGCGTTTTATAGAATTCCCTTGCAATTGATATTTCCTTTGGCTATAAATGTTGTCTCCGAATAAAAATGGCGCGGAGGGAGGCAGTCTGTTGATCATCGCGATCACAAATCAAAAAGGCGGAGTGGGCAAGACCACAACATCAATCAACATTTCAGCGGCGCTGGCGCTGATCGGCAAAAAGGTCCTCCTTATCGACATGGACCCTCAAGCCCACAGCACGATCTCCACCGTGGCTAATCCTTCCTCGTACGAAAAATCCCTCTTCGACGTTCTTATGAACAAGCATGAGAAGATCGACAGCGTCATCGTCCATTCAACAATCCCCGGCCTTGACCTGGCCATAGCCAAGATCTCCATGGCCAAGCTTGAGCCTTCTCTTCTGGGCGAAATCGACGGCCATTTCCGCCTAAAGGACGCTGTGGAATCCATCAAGAACAAGTACCAATATATTTTTATCGACACGCCGCCGACTCTAGGGCTCATAACTCTGAACGCCCTGGTCGCCGCCTCCTGGATCCTGATCCCGATCCAGTCGTCTTATTTGTGCCTCGAAGGCACAGACGACCTCCTGGAGACAATCGAAAAAGTCCGACGGATCGCCAATCCGCAGCTCAAGATCCTGGGCGTGCTGATCACCCTTCATGACAAGCGTACCAATCTGGCTCGCGACGTCGTCGAGCGAATCCGCCGTGTCTTCGGCAACAAGCTTTTCAAGACCTACATCTCCAAGAGCGTCAAGCTCGAGGAGAGCCCGGCCTACAAGGAATCGATCTTCACCTATGCTCCGGCCTCAATTGGCGCGGAGCAGTACCGGAAAGTCGCCGAGGAGATATTGGAACGTGCAAAAAATTAAGAAATCCGGCCTTCCAGAAACCGTGGGCATGAAACACAACGGCCATTTCGTTGACCTGATATCCTCACGCTCCATGGGCCCGAGGATTCGCATGATCCCCATAGAGCACATCGACCCGAATCCGCACCAGGCGCGAAGCGAACTCGGCAATATCCAGGAGCTCATGGATTCCATCCGGATTAAGGGCATCCTCGAGCCCATCCTCGTCCGCTCCAAGGCTAACCGCTTCGAGATCATCGCCGGAGAGCGGAGGTATATCGCCTCCAAGAATATCGGCCTCAGGGAAATCCCGTGCATCGAGATGGACGTCCAGGAAAACGAGGCCATGGAGATCGCGCTCATCGAAAACCTCCAGCGTAAGGACCTCGATATCTTCGAGGAAGCCGACGGCCTCCAATCCCTGATTTCGCTCTACGGATACAACCACCAGCAGATTTCTGAGAAGATCGGCAAGGCCCGGTCGACCATAACCGAAATCCTATCCATTACCAAGATCCCGGCCGCCGTTCGCGACATCATCAAAGGCTCAGGGATGTTCAGCCGGACCACCATCATTGAAATCGCTAAGCAGAAGACGGCCGATGACATGCAAAAGCTGGCCAAGGAGATCGCCGAGCGCCACCTGACACGCGAAGACACGAGAGACCTCGCCAAATATCTCAAGGGAAAGACTAAGAAAATCAAATTCTACGTGTATAACTTCGTCCCCGAAGATAGCGACAAGTACCGTATGAGACTTGAATTCAAGAAGCAGACCGTCAGCAAGCAGGAAATCATTCAGATCCTGGAAGAAATCATACAGAAGCTGAAGTCGCGGGACTGATCCTTATAAAATCAAAGGCGCGTGGGGATTGTGGAGGGTGTGAGGAGAACTAAGGGGCAATTTTTCGCGGTGGCATAATTATGGGTTAGGCTCTGCCATGCATTAGTTTACATAATATATCTTATGCGACTCAATCCCGGCATTTCTCTAATCCGGTTCCGGATCAATAAGATACGTTTTTCCTCATCCTGTGGAATTCCGGCCTGACCAAACCTTGTGCAACTGTGGAAAGGTCGCTTGAGAGAACGGCCTCCACGCGACGGCATGCCCGCTTCCCGCCGCCACGCCATATGTCCCTCTTCCCGGCCTGTCTTATGGCTCGGTAAGGCCCAGCCACAGCAGATTCCTCTTCCCCGGATCCTAAATTTCATCTGCTTCGACTTCGGTCAGCCGCTCTTCGGAGGGTTTTTTCCCCGGCATCCGATTATGGAGCTCCCAAAAACCGGACCCCTCCCCCAACGATTCACAATCTTTGGGCGAGCCGCCTTGCGGCGGAAACCCCCGGGGGGCCTGAGGCTGGCCTCAGAGGGCCTTGCTCATGGCCGCCAGGAAGTCCTGGTTGGTCTTGGTCTTGCTCAGCTTGTCGATCAGGAGCTCGACGGCCTCGACCTCGTTCATCTGGCTCAGGACCTTGCGCAGGACCCAGATACGATTGAGGTCCGCCTCCTCGATCAGAAGCTCCTCTTTCCGGGTGCCCGACCGGCTGATGTCGATGGCCGGGAAGACCCGCTTGTCGACGAGCCGCCGGTCGAGGTTGATCTCCATGTTGCCCGTGCCCTTGAATTCCTCGAAGATGACTTCGTCCATCCGGCTTCCGGTATCCACCAGGGCCGTGGCCAGGATCGTGAGGCTGCCGCCTTCCTCGACTTTTCGTGCGGAGCCGAAGAATTTTTTCGGCTTATGGAGCGCGTTGGCATCGATGCCGCCCGACAGAACCTTCCCCGAGGGTGGGACGATGGCGTTGTGGGCCCGGGCCAGCCGCGTGATCGAATCGAGCAGGATGACGACGTCCCGCTTGATCTCCACCAGGCGCTTGGCCTTCTCGAGGACAACGTTCGCGACCTGGGCGTTCCGGGTCGGCGGTTCGTCGAACGTCGAGGCCACGACCTCGCCGTTGACGCTCCTGCGGAAATCGGTGACCTCCTCGGGCCGCTCGGCAATTAGCAGGACGATCAGGAAGATCTCGGGATGGTTCTTCTCGATGGATTTGGCGATCGTCTTGAGGATGGTCGTCTTGCCCGCCCGCGGCGGCGAGACAATCAGACCGCGCTGCCCCTTGCCGATGGGCGTCAGCAGCTCCATGACCCGGGCGTTCATGTTCTTGGCGTTTCCGTCCTGCAGCTTGATCATCTCGAAGGGATACAGCGGCGTCAGGCTCTCGAACTGGACATTCCGACGCTCCTCGATGATGATGTCGGGGTGCATGAAATTGACGGCCTCGATCTTGATCAGGGCGAAGTATTTCTCGCCGTTCTTCGGGGCCCGGACATGTCCTGATATGGTGTCTCCCGTCCGGAGCTGGAACTTCCGAATCTGGGACGGGGACACGTAAATGTCGTCCTGGCTCGGCAGATAACTGAATTCGGGCGCCCTCAGGAAACCGAATCCGTCCTCCAGGCATTCGAGCACGCCCTCGGAGAACAGGAGGCCCTGCTTCTTGGCCTGGGCCTCAAGGATCCTGAATATCAGGTGGTGCTTGGTCGTGTCCTCGGTTTCCTGCTCTTCGATGCCCACGGAATCGGCGATCTTCCGCAGAGCCGGGACTTCCTTTTCTTCGAGCTCGACCAGATTGTACTCTTTCATCTCTAACCTCTTCGTATTTTATTTATTTTCAAATAATTAATGGTCTTCCCCGGTCCGGACCGGGCAAACATTCGTGTGGATGGGTCAGATCAGTTGGTCAAAGGCGGCTCTTTGGAGGCCTCCTCCTCTGCCAGGGGCTTCCGCTCCGCCTCCGGGGGCTTCTTCGGGAGCTCTCGGGTCAGGGCGATTTTCAGGACCTCGTCCATGGTCTCGACGAGGTGGATGGCCATGTTCTGCTTCAGGAGTTTGGGCAGGTCCTTGAGGTCGGGCTTATTGTCCAAGGGCAGGATAGCCTGGCGGATCCCCTCCCTGTAGGCGGCCAGGAGCTTCTCCTTGATACCGCCGACGGGCAGGACCTTGCCCTTGAGCGTGATCTCGCCGCTCATGGCCACCTTCTTGGTGACGGGAATGTCGGTCAGCAGCGAGATGATGGCCGTGGCGATAGTGATCCCGGCCGAGGGGCCTTCCTTTGGGGTCGAGCCCTCGGGGACATGGATATGGATATCGAAGTTCCTGTGCAGGTCCCGGGCGATGTCGAGCTCGTAGATCTTCCCCCGGACGAAGCTGAAGGCCGCCTGGGCGGACTCCTGCATGATCTCGCCGAGCTGTCCGGTGAGAGTGAAGTTCCCCTTGCCGTGGATCTTGTTGGCTTCGAACCTCAGCAGCTCACCCCCGAACTCCGTCCAGGCCATGCCGGTGGCCACGCCGACCTCGTCTCTCATATCGAATTCGGACCGCCGGAATTTCGGGATTCCGAGGAACGCTTCGAGGTTCCGCGGCGTCACCCTTTCCGAATAATCCTTGCCTTTCTGGACGACCTTTTTCACGACCTTCCGGCAGATCGCCGTGATCTCCCGCTCCAGGTTCCTGACCCCCGCTTCGCGCGTGTAGCTCCGGATGAGCTTGAGGAGGGCCTGGTCGGAAATCCTGAGGTTGTCCGGGCCGAGGCCGTGGGCGTCCATCTGTTTGGACAGGAGGAACCGCTTGCCGATCTGCAGCTTCTCGTCCTCCGTGTATCCGGGAAGCCGGATGATCTCCATGCGGTCGACGAGGGGCTTCGGGATGGGATCGAGCATGTTTGCCGTGACGATGAACATCACCTGCGAAAGGTCGAAATCCGTGTCGATATAATGGTCCAGAAATGTGCTATTTTGTTCAGGATCAAGAACTTCCATGAGAGCCGAGGCCGGGTCGCCGCGGAAGTCCATGCTCATTTTGTCGACCTCGTCCAGGAGGAAGACAGGGTTTCTCGTCCCGGCCCGCTTGATCATCTGAATGATCCGACCGGGGTAGGCGCCGATATATGTCCGCCGGTGGCCCCGGATCTCCGCCTCGTCCCGGACGCCGCCGAGAGACAGGCGAACGAACTTGCGGCCCGTAGCCCGGGCGATGGACTTGCCGAGCGAGCTCTTGCCGACGCCCGGGGGCCCGATGAAACCGAGGATGACGCCCCTGGGGTTTTTGACGAGCTGGCGGATGGAGAGATATTCCAGAATGCGCTCTTTGACCTTCTCCAGGCCGTGATGGTCTTCGTTGAGAATCCTCTCGGCGTCCTTGAGCTCCCTTTTCTCCCGCGATTTCTTGTTCCAGGGCAGGGAGATGAGCCAATCCAGGTAATTCCGGCTGACCGTCGCTTCGGCCGACATGGGGGGCATGGCCTCGAGCCTTTCGATCTCCTTGTAGGCCTTCTCCTCGGCGTCGGCGGGCATCTTCGCCTTGGCGACCTTCTGGCGGAACTCCTCGATCTCGTTGGGCTGGTCTTCCTTGCGTAAACCTGGCGGGCCGCCGGGCGGGAACGTCTTCTGGCCCTGGTCTTTGAAGGCGATGCGCCGCCGGGTCACCCTTTGGGCGTCCTTTTGGTAGGAGGCATTGAGCTTGAGGATCTCGTTCTCGAGGACGTAATTCAGGCGCCGGAGCCTCTCCAGGCTACTCGCCGTCTCGAGCAGGTTCTGTTTCTCCTCCATGGGCATATAGACGTGGGAGGCGACAATGTCCGTGATCCGGTCAGGGCTGTTCTCCCTGAGGGCCGGGATAATGGAGTCGAGGTTCGCGTTCTGGATGAGCTTGAGGTAGTCCTCGAAAAGGGCCAGGACCCTCTTGAGAAGCTCCTTGGATTCTGGCGAATGATCGTCCATCTCTTTGATCACCTTCGCCAGAATCTGGTAGTACGGATAGGTGCTCAGGTACTCGACGATCCGGGCCCGGTTCTTGCCCTCGACGATCACCTTCATGTTCCTCTCATCGGATTTAATCGTCCGGATGATCTTAGCCGTCACTCCGACGGAATAGATGTCCTTGGCTGCGGGGTTGTCTACAGACGCGTCCATCTGGGCGGCCAGGAAGATCATCTTGTCCTTTTCGGCGGCTTTTTCGAGGGCTTGAATGGAAGAGGAGCGTCCGACGATGAACGGAACCAACGTTCCCGGGAAAACCACGAGGTCCCTCAGGGGAATGAGCGGGATATTCCTCAGGACGTCGGAATGCTCGCTGGAATCCTGCATGACTTATGCTCCGGACCCGCAAGGGCCCATGAATCCGCTCTTTCCGGCCCGGGAGAGGATGGGGGCCGCTTCTATAGCCTATTTTTCGGGCTCAAGAGGAATCTGAGCATCTGAATGCTTAGGTCAATTTATTATAACGTTTTTGATCAAAAAGTCAACTGTCTTGCGAATGAGGAGCGTTTCCCGGATCTCGTCCATGCGGCCCTCCCTTTCAACTGCTTGGGCCACGGCCGACTCGGAAACCTTGTTGGCTTGGGCCAGGCTCCTGATTTCCCCCTGGATGTCCTCCTCCCGGACCTCCAGACCCTCTTGCCGGGCGATCTTTTCCAGGATGAGGCGGTTGGTCAGGCGTTCTGCCGCCTGCCGCCTCGCCCGTGTCTTGAGCTCGTCGAGGGCCTGGGCGGAGATGCGGGGCGCCCGGGCCGCCTCCAGGCTCCGCTTTAGGATGGCCAGGGCTTCTTTTTCTACCACGGAGTCCGGCAGTTCCAAACTGACCTGCTTGGCGATCGCCCCCAGGACCTCGGAGGCGGCGGCGCTGCGGTTCGCTCTCTCCCGGGATTCGGCCAGTTCCGCGCGGACCCTGCCCTTGAGATCGTCGAGGCCAGCATAATCGCCGACGGACTTGGCGAATTCGTCGCTGAGCTCCGGAACCCGCTTTTCTTTGATCTCGCTCACCTTGAGACGGTATTCGATGTCGCGGCCGGCGACCCGCTTGTTGGCGTGGTCCTTTCCATAGGAGACGCGGAAAACCCTCTCCTCTCCCGGCTTTTGGCCCCGCAGGGCCTCGTTCAGAGCCGATTCGTTGTCGGCGTGACCGGCCAAGATGACGGACTTTTCTACGGGCAGGAGGCGCCGGGTCTTGGCGTCC
>Ga0187771_10000094_pt1 | contig 43120 bp, 38 predicted proteins | sample 0116_SJ02_MP15_1_FD_133139 | JGI IMG/M metagenome (GOLD analysis project Ga0187771, IMG submission 133139) | Tropical peat soil microbial communities from peatlands in Department of Meta, Colombia - 0116_SJ02_MP15_10_MG | ecosystem: Environmental > Terrestrial > Soil > Wetlands > Peat | place...
CTCGCCGCGACGGCCCTGGGGGGAATCGCCTTCGGCAACCTGGCCGACCGGCTCGGGAGAAAGGCGGTCCTCACCTGGACGATCCTGATCTATTCCGTGGGCACGTTCGCCTGCGGCTTCGCCCGGAACGCCTGGTGGCTCCTCGCTTTCCGGATCGTCACAGGACTGGGCATCGGAGGGGAGTGGGCCACGGGACAGACTCTCGTGGGCGAGACCTTCCCGGCCCGGGTTCGCGCCCGCTACGCGGCCGTGATGCAGACGGGCGCGCCGCTCGGGATCGCGCTGGCCTCGGTCGTCGGCGCCTTCGTCGAGCCGGCTATCGTGCGGTCCTTCGGGGAATCGTGGGGCTGGCGGGGCTGCTTCTTTCTTTCGGTCGCGCCGGCCCTGCTCGTCGCGGTCATCCGCCGGGCCATGCCCGAATCCGACGTCTGGGAGGAATCCCGCCGGCGGCGCGGGGAGGCTGGCCGGGCCGCCGCCGGCGGCGGGCTTTCACATCTCCTCCGGACGCCGCAGCTCCGCCGCCTTTTTGTCCTCGGGCTCGTGCTGGCGCTGACGGATATGTCGGCCTACTGGTTCACCTATACCTGGCTCCCGAAGTATCTCTATGACAGCCTCGGTTTTTCGCTAGCGAGGTCGGGGGTGTGGATGCTCGCGACACAGGCCGGCGGGTTTCTTGGCTATCTCGCCTTCGGGTTCGTGGCCGACCGGAAGGGCCGGAGGATCGCCTACACCGGGTTTTCCGCAATCTGGGCGGCCGGCCTGCTCGCGGTCACGTGGTTCTGGGGAGCCATCGCCGTGTGGCCCTGGCTCACGCTGCTTTTCATGTTCCTTGTCGGATTCGGGACCGGCAACTTCTCGGGCTACGGCCCGATCTTTTCCGAAATCTTTCCCACCCGCGTGAGGAACACGGCCATGGGCACGGCCTTCAACCTCGCCCGGGGCGTCCAGCTGTTCACGCCGCTCGTCATCACCGTGATCGCGTCCAGCTACGGGCTCGGGGGAGGCATCTCTCTTGCGGCGTTTTTCGCCGTCTTCACCGGGATCTGGGTCTGGACGCTGCCCGAAACACGCGGCGCGCGGATCGGCGCCGAAGCCTGATGTCCCGCCCCGGGAGCGCGTCCCCTTGGGGGCTTTGATTCTAGAGGGCGATCCGCGACTTCCGCCAAAGATAGATGGCGGAAAACACGGCGAATGCGAGGCTCGGGCCGACGAAGCGGATTTCCGCGAATCTCGTGAGCCTGAGGACAAGCAGGGCGTCGAAGATCCACATCCCCATCGCCACCCAGGAGATGACGAATCCGGACATTTTCCGCAGGATGAGACCGCAGGCCCCGGCGTAGAGGAGGACCGATAGGACGACGTCCGGCACAACAAAGGCATCGGTGACGAAGGGATCGACCGTCAGGGTCCGGGGGAACGGCCTTCCCAGGAGCTTTGCCAGCCAGTAGACATCCGTCGCCGCGGCGGCGAAGATCATGACGACGGCGATGGCCACGAGCCCGAAAGGGACCGGCTTGAGCACTCTCATCGGTCTTCCTCGACGGCCCCGGCGCCGCACGGGGCTCGAAAGGCCGCCGGTTTCAGTCGACCCTGATCTTTTTCTTCGGCGCCGGCCTGGCCGCCGCCTTTTTGTCCAGGCTTTCGATCCGGGCGTCGATCAGGGAACGGAGGGCGAGGAGAAACTCTTTCCGGGCGCCCAACAAGTGTTCCCGGGCCTTCCCGGGGACGAGGCAGGCGAGCAGCTCCTCGGGGATGACGATCCGGATTTCCCGATTCTTTTCTCCGGCCATGGCTTCACCTTCCTTTTCGCGCTTCTTCCATCTATTGAAAAGTGATTTTGAGCCGGTCGTTCTCATATTTCGCCCCGAGAACGGAACGGAAGAGCAGGACCCTGGGGAGGAGGATGTTCCTCTTGATGGGCCCCGCCCGGACATGGAGTTCTTCCCCCTTCTGGAAGACGTCCAGGTCGCATTTCTCCATGAAGGGCAGATGAACGGACAGGACGTACTTTCCGTCCGCTTTCTCGATCCGGATCGGCTTCTCGCTCGAGAAGAGGCGGACCGGGTCGGCGCCCCGGTAGACGTCCAACCCGAGCTTTACGAGAAGCTCGACGCCCACGATTTCCTGGCTGTAGAGCTCGGAGGAGAGGATCGGGACCGGCGCAAACCTCTCTTCGATCCGCCGCAGGTAGCCCTGCTGGATGGCCTTCCACTTCCGGAAGTAGGGGTCCTCCACCTTCTCCGGGAGGACGCGGTTGACGATGACGAGGTCGACGCTGTAGGCGAACAGGCTGAAGAACGTGTAAGCGCGCTGGGCCTCCTTGATGACCATCTTTTCGGGATTGATGACCAGGCGGATCGAGGTCTTCCGGCTGTCCTCGAGGATCTCTTTCATCTCGGCGAGTTCGGTCGTCAGCTTGCGGACGGCTTCGAAGACGTTGTCCTCGGGGAAGGGGAAGGGCAGGATCCGGCTGGCCATCGGCCGGACGGCCCGCGCGGCCGTCCTCTGGACGGGGAAGATGTGCTTCAGGTACCAGCTCGTGATCTCGGGCGCGCTCAGGAGGCGGAGCGTGTCGGCCGTCGGCGCGCAGTCGACGATCACAACCTCGTAGGTCGCGTCTTTGCTGTGGGCGCGGATTTCCATCAGGCTGAAGAGCTCTTCCATGCCGGGGAAGACGCTCAGCTCTTCTGCTTCGATGGAGTCCACGCCCTGCGAGGCGAAAAGGGCCGCCAGGTAGGTCTTGATCTCTCCCCACCTTTTCTCTATCTCCTCGAGGGCGCTGACCTCCTGGCCGGAGAGATTGGGGGCGATCGGCCTAGGAGTGTTTCCGAGAGCGACTTCGAACGAGTCGGACAGGCTGTGGGCGGCATCCGTGGAGATGACGAGGGTCTTGTGCCCGCGGCGCGCCGCGAGAAGCGCCGTCGCCGCGGCCAGCGTCGTTTTTCCCACGCCGCCTTTCCCAGTGAAGAGGATCGTCCGCATCGTCCTCCTTAGATTATAGCATCCGGGCCGGCCGGGGAAGAAACGGCCGGCTCCCGCCGCGCTCGGACCGCCGGGACGAGGGGAGTTCGTTGAAGCGGGCACCGCGATCTTATATAATGATTCTTTCGCGGGGCCCGCCGCGTCGGGCCTCTTCTCGGGAAAGGATGTTGGAATGTCCAAAAAGCCGAAACCGTACGCCCTGGCGGCCGCGGGCCTCGCCCTCCTGGCCGCCCCTCTCGTCTTCGGCGGCCAGAACGCGGCCCAAAAACCCGTCCCCAAGGTGATCCGGCTCGACCCCGGGGATAAGGATTATCTCCGAGTCCTTTCGGGCCCCCCCGAAACATCGACGATGCACGCCGGCCTGGTCACGCTGGCCCCCGGCAAATCGGTCGGAAAGCACAGCACGGAAAACTTCGAGGAGATGCTGGTCATTCTCGAAGGGCGCGGCGAGATGAGGATCAGCGGCGGGGAGGTCCTGCCGATCGCCCGAGGCTTCGCCGCCTATTGCCCGCCGCATACGGAGCACAACGTCCTGAATACCGGGACCGGTCCGTTGCGCTATATCTATATCGTGGCGGAAGCGAAAAAATAGGGCGCCGGCCGGCGGACCCGGGGCGCTCACGGGCTTTCTCATGCATATCCCGGACGGTTTCCTCGACACGAAGACGATCGCGGCCGCGTGGGCGCTTTCCCTCCTCGGAGTGGGGCGTGCGCTCTTCGCCCTCAGGACGCGCATGTCCCTCCGGAAGGTGCCCCTGATGGGGCTCGCGGCGGCCTTCATCTTCGTCGCCCAGATGATCAATTTCCCCGTCGCCGGCGGCACCTCGGGGCATCTCCTGGGCGCGGTGCTGGCCGGCGTGCTGCTCGGTCCCAACGAGGCCGTCCTGGTGATGTCGGTCGTCCTCGTCGTCCAGTGTTTCCTGTTCGCCGACGGCGGCGTGCTCTCCCTGGGGGCGAACATCTTCAACATGGGCCTCGTGGCGGCCCTGGCGGGCTACGCCATGTACCGGCTGATGGCCGTGCCGCTCCGGGGAGAGCGAGGCAGGTTCGTGGCGGCAGCCTTCGCGGCCTGGTTCTCGACCGTGCTGGCGGCCGTCTGCTGCACTGGGGAGTTGGCCTGGTCGGGGACCGTGCCGTGGTCCGTCGCCTTCCCGGCGATGACGGGGATCCACATTCTGATCGGGATTGGCGAAGCGCTGATCACGACGCTCGTCCTGGCCGCAGTTTACGCGACGCGCCCCGACCTTCTTCCCTTCGGCCGGGAGCCGGAGGCCGGAGGGCGGAAAGGGCGGCCGATCGCCGGAGCGCTGATCTACGGATCGCTCGTCGTCGTCGGTCTGGTCCTCTTCGTGCTGCCCTTCGCCTCGCGCTGGCCGGATGGCCTGGAAAGAGTCGCCGCCGTCTTCGGATTCCGCTCCCGGAGCCTCGCGTCGCCCGTGATCCGCTCGCCCCTGGCGGACTACCGGGTGCCGGGCATCGGCTCGCTCTCCTGGGCCACGGCCCTGGCCGCGTTCATCGGCGCGGCCATTGTCTTCGGGCTGTCCTTCCTGCTGGCCAGAACCGTCGTGCCCAAGTCCAAGGACCACGCTCGGTAGCCGACATGTGAGGGGTGCCCTATGCATCACGATTTTATCGACAGGTTCAGCCGGCTCGACAGCCCGATCCATGGCCTTCCCCCGGCCGTGAAGATGGCCGCCGCGCTGCTGTTCATTTTGGTCTCGGTCGCGGCGCCCCTCCGCACGCCGTTCCTTTTCCCGGGCTTGGCGCTCGGCGCCGCTCTTGTCACCGTGTTAAGCCGGATCCCCGCCCTCTTCATCCTGAGGCGGCTCTTCGTTTTCGAGCCTTTCGTTCTCGTCATCGCCGCCGTCTCGCTCCTTCAGCCCGGAGGGCCGATGAAGTTCGAGTCGATCGTCGTTCGGAGCACCCTCAGCCTGACGGCCGTGCTGCTCGTCTCGAACACGACGCCCTTCACGGAGGTGCTGGGCGTACTCCGCCGGGCCCACGCCCCATCGGTCTTCGTCACCCTGACCGCCTTGATGTACCGGTATGTGTTCGTTCTCATCGACGAGACCCAGCGCATGCGTCGGGCCCGGCTCGGCCGGACGTTCGCGAAAGGTGGGGTGCGGACGTGGCGGTCGGCCGCCGGGATCATCGGGCTGCTCTTCGTGCGGTCGACGGAGCGCGCCGAGCGGATCTTCGCCGCCATGTCGGCCCGCGGATGGAGGTGACGATGGTCGCCGTCGAGCTCAGGAACGTCTCGTTCGCTTACCCGGACGGCCGCGCGGCCCTGCGGGGCGTATCCCTGAAGATCGAGGAGGCCGAGAGCGTCGGGCTCATCGGTCCCAACGGGGCCGGCAAATCGACCCTGCTCCTGCACCTGAACGGCATCCTCCCCGAGGCCCTGACAGGGGAGCCGGGGGTGTTCATTCACGGCCTCCCGGTCGCCAAGTCGAGCCTGCTCGAGATCCGGCGGCAGGTGGGCCTGCTGTTCCAGGACCCCGACGACCAGATCTTCTGCCCGACCGTGTACGAGGACGTGTCTTTCGGCCCCCGCCAATTCGGCCTGCCGGAAAAAGAGGTCGGCGGCCTTGTGCGGGAGGCGCTGGCCAAAGTCGGCCTCCAGGGGTTCGAGGCGAGGTCCCCCCATCATCTGAGCAGCGGAGAGAAGCAGCGCGTTTGCCTGGCCGGGATCCTCGTCTCCCAGCCGAAAGTCCTCGCCCTCGACGAGCCTACGAGGGGGCTCGATCCGAGGGGGAAGCGCCAGCTTATTACCCTGCTCCGGTCCATCCCCGCGACGAAGATCATCGCCACGCACGACTTGGAGCTCGTCGTTGAGCTGTGCGGGAGGGCCGTGGTGCTGGACGAGGGCCGGCTGGTGGGGGAGGGGCCGACGGCGGCGCTTCTTTCGGACGAAGAGTTCATGCTGGCCCACGGCCTGGAAAAGCCTCACATCCTGAAACACGCCCATCCCCATTGAGCGTCATGACGGACGCTCCCGCCGGGACACCGGACCCCCCTCATCCGATGCCGCGGGAGAGGGCGCGGAAACCGGCTGTCTCAGTCCCCGACGAAGGGGCGCGGCTGGCTTTTCTCCGAGCGGATCGCCGCGGCGGCCGTCTTCAGCCCGTCGGAGGCGGCGCTGATCTCGATCGTTCCGGCCACTCGTCCCGCCTGCAGGATCACCTGGCAGAGGCCGTTGAAGGCCCGTCTCTGCCATGAGCCCGCCGGGCACTTGTCGGGCTCATGACTGCTGGGATTGCCGTTCCCGACGCCGATGATGCGCGCGTCTCCGGAGACCTCGAAGCGGACGAGGTTGTCCGCCACAGGGACCGTTCGTCCCTTCGCATCGACGATCGAAACGTTCACCACGGAGAGATCCTCGCCGTCGGCCCGGATGACGGCCCGGTCGGGCTCGAAGCGGACGGCCGCCGGCTCCCCGGTCGTTTCGACCCGCGTCACGATCGTCCGGCCTTTTCGCTGCCCCCGCGCTTCGAGCACGCCCGGCGCGTAGGGGACCTTCCACTCGAGGTGCGAGTTGGGCGTCATGGTCTTGCGGCCCAGGCTCCGCCCGTTCAGGAAAAGCTCCACGGTGTCGCAGTTGCTCTGGCACCAGACGTCAATCGGCTGTCCCTCCTTGCCCTTCCAGTTCCAGTGGGGGGCGAGGTGCAGGACGTCTTTGCCGGTCCACCACGATTGGTAATAGTAATAGTTGTTCTTCGGGAACCCGCACGTGTCCATGATGCCGAAATGCGAGTTGATGCACGGCCAGCGGTAAGGGGTCGGCTCGCCCCGGTAGTCGAAGCCCGTCCAGACGAACGCCCCGGCGAGCCATGGGCGGACGGCGTAAAACGGCCACCATTTCTCGGCCGTCGCGCCCCAGCGCGGGGCGTTGAGGTCGTAATCGCTCATGTATCCTTTGTCCTTGTCGTTGGCGTAGATGCCGCGCGTCGAGAGCGTGCTGGCCTCCTCGCTGCCCCACACGGGCTGGTCGGGATGGTCCCGGTGGTACGCGTCGGGGTCGCCGAGGATGATGTAGTTGATGCCGCGGACGTCCACGACGCTGTTGATGCCCCGATACTCGTTTCCGTTGTTGCCGGCATAGGTGCACAGACGGGTCGGGTCGAGCTCGCGCTGGATGCGTTTCAGTGACCCGGCGATCCGCTCCCCCACGGGCGTCCCCTGGATCGTGTCTTCCTCGTTGCCGAGCGACCAGATGATCACGGACGGATGGTTCCGGTCGCGGAGGACGAGACGGGCGAACTGGCCGGCAAGCTCCGGCGCGCCGCCCATCAGGCGGTTCTCATCCATGACCAGCATGCCCAGCCTGTCGCACGCGTCGAGCAGCTCCGGCGTCGGCGGGTTATGGCTCGTACGATAGGCGGTGACGCCCATCTCCTTGAGGCGCTCGATGCGGTACTCCTGGAGCCTGTCCGGCAGGGCCGAGCCGACTCCGGCGTGGTCCTGGTGGCAGCAGACGCCCTGGATCTCGACCCGTTTTCCGTTGAGGAAAAAGCCGCTGTCCTTGTCGAAGCGGACGCTCCGGATGCCGAAGGTCGTCTCCAGCCTGTCCGCGGCCGAGCCTCCGGACTCGACGAGAGAGACGAGCTTGTAGAGATGGGGCGTCTCGAGAGACCAGAGAAGCGGTTCCTGGACCTTCGCCTGTTGCCTCACGGTCGTCTCCCCGCGGCCGCCGAGGCTCAGGGGCTCCGAGGCGACGTCGGCCACGGTCCGGCCGCGCTCGTCGAGGACGATCGAGCGGACCGTGCAGTGGACGTCCGCGTCCTGCTCGTTCCGCACCCTGGTTTCGATGTCTATTCTAGCCGACGCCCCCTCGAGCTGAGGCGCCACGAAGACCCCATACGGAGGGATGTGGAGCGGCGCGTGCTTGATGAGCCAGACGTGACGGTAGATGCCCGCGCCTTCATAAAACCATCCCTCGTACTGGCTGGCGTCGACCCGCACGGCCAGGACATTTTTCCGGCCGAACGCGACGTAATCGGTGATGTCGTACCCGAAGCCGCTGTAGCCGCTCAGGTTCCGCCCGATATAATGACCGTTGAACCAGACCATGGCGTCGCGGAAGACGCCCTCGAACTCGAGGGCCAGGCGCAGGCCCTCGTCGGCTTTCGGGACGGTGAAGGCGCGGCGGTACCAGCCGATCGAACTCTTGGGGAATGCCCGGCCCACGGGCTTGTAGCCGTGGTCCTTGACCGACTCGTTCGGGACATCAACGAACTCGAGCTCGACGGCCCAGTCGTGAGGAAGGTCGAGCCTCCGCCAGGAGCTGTCATCGAAGTCCGGTCTCGCGGCGCCGGTGGCGTCGCCGGCCTTGGCGAAAGCCTCGCCCGCGCCGTATCCCTGGTCGCCTTCGATGGAGCAGACGTCGCCGAGGTGAAAGCTCCAGCCGAAGTCGAGAAGCAGCTTCTCCCGGGCCGAGGACGCCCAGGTGCCGACCTCCGCCTCCGTCCGGCCCGTCCGCGCGGGCGCGCCCGCGGCGTTTCCAGACATCCAAACGAGCGAGAACGCCATCCAAACCGCCGGCCATCGCCTCATCGTTGTCTTCCCCTTTCTCCAAGAGTGTTCGACCCGGCCGCCTCTCCGCGCGGCCGCCGAGGGCAGATGATATTCCCGAGGGCGGAGCGCCGTCAAGACGAAGGAGCTCGCGGGTCCGGGCCCGGCGCCTCCGGCCGGTTGACGCCGCCTTCAAACGGTGATAATGGAGAAGGAAGGATCAGGGCCGGACGGGGACGGGAAGGCCCTTCCTCGGGACCCGGCCGGGAGGAGTCGCCCATGTCCAAGCGTTCGCGAACCCTATTCTGCGCCTTCGCCGCATGCCTCATTCTGGGGACGGCGGCCGGTGTCCGGGGAGCGGCCGGCCCGCAGGAGCTCCGGACGAACTTCGAAACCCCGCCGGACTCGGCCCGCCCCTGGGTGTACTGGTTCTGGCTCAACGGGAACATCACCCGGGAGGGCATCACGGCCGACCTCGAGGCTATGAAGCGCGTGGGCATCGGCGGCGTGCTGATCATGGAGGTCGACCAAGGCGCTCCGCTCGGGCCGGTGTCCTTCGCCGGGCCGAAATGGCGGGAACTCTTTGAACACGTGTGCGCCGAATCGCGCCGCCTGGGCCTCGAGGTCAACATGAACAACGACGCCGGCTGGTGCGGGAGCGGCGGGCCTTGGATCACGCCCGAGCTCTCGATGCAGCGGGTCGTGTGGACGGAGACGCGCGTCCGGGGACCCCAGCATTACTCGGGGCTGCTCGCCCGGCCTGAAGCCTTCCGGGATTACTACCGGGATATCGCTGTGCTGGCCTTTCCGACGCCGGCTGGAAACGCCCGGATCGGGAGCTTCCGGGCGAAGGCGTCGGACGTTCCCATGGACGTCAGCCCGGCCATGCCGGCGTCCTGGCCGCGGGTGCCTGCGGGTCAGGCGATCGCGCGGGAGCGCATCGTGGACCTTTCGGCCCGGATGGCCAAGGACGGGCGTCTCGCCTGGGACGTCCCGGAAGGCTCGTGGACGATCCTCCGTTTCGGCCACACCTCGACCGGCACCGACAATCACCCAGCGCCGGAGTCCGGGCGCGGCCTCGAGTGCGACAAGCTGAGCCGGGCCGCAGCCCAAGCCCATTTCGAGGGCCTGATGGGGAAGCTCATCTCTGATGTTGGCCCGCTCGCGGGCCGGGCCCTCGTTTCCACGCACATCGACAGCTGGGAGGTCGGGTCGCAGAACTGGACCCCGGCGATGCGGGAGGAGTTCCGGCGCCTGCGGGGCTACGACCCCCTGCCGTTCCTGCCCGTCATGACAAGCCTCATCGTCGACAGCCGCGAGGTCTCCGAGCGGTTCCTTTGGGACCTCCGGGAGACCGTGAATGAGTTGCTGCTTGCGAACTACGCCGGCTTCATCCGGGAGCTCGCGAACCGGCGCGGGCTGAGGCTCAGCATCGAGGCCTACACGACCTGTCCGGCCGACGAGATGGAGTACGCGGGCCGGGCGGACGAGCCGATGGGAGAGTTCTGGTCCTGGGACAAGTACGGCTCGGCCTGGTCGTGTACCGAAATGGCTTCGGCGGCGCATGTGTACGGCAAGACCATCGTGGGCGCAGAGGCCTTCACGGCCAACGACGCGGAGCGCTGGCAAGGGCATCCCGCCCTCGTCAAGGATCTCGGCGATTGGGCCCTCTGCGAGGGGATCAACCGCTTCGTCTTCCACCGCTACGCCCTTCAGCCATGGCTTGGCGTCCGGCCCGGGATGTCCATGGGGCCGTGGGGCCTGCATTATGAGAAAACAGAGACGTGGTGGGACGATTCCCCGGCTTGGCACCGCTATCTGGCGCGGTGCCAGTACCTTCTCCGCCAAGGGCTCTTCGTGGCCGACGTCTGCTATCTCGGGCCGGAGGGCTCACCGCAGACCCTGAACGGCCAGAAGGCGTTTCTCTCGAAGACCCCCGGCCAGGAAGGAATGCCGCGGGACCGCAGCGGGCACGGTTTCGACACCTGCCCTCCCGAGGTCGTCCTGACGCGGATGGCCGTGAAGGACGGGCGGCTCGTGCTCCCCGACGGCATGAGCTACAAACTCCTGGTCCTGCCCTCGGTCGAGACGATGACGCCGCGGCTCCTCGGGAGGATCAAAGAGCTGATCGAGGCCGGGGCGACCGTCGTGGGTTCGCGTCCCCTCAAGTCGCCGAGCCTCGCCGGCTACCCGGGCTGTGACGATGAGGTCCTGAGCCTGGCCCGGAAGCTCTGGGGACCGGGCGGGCCGCCGGCCAGGCTCACCGGGCGGCGGATCGGAAAGGGAACCCTGTTCTGGTCCTCGGATTTCCAGAAAACGTCCGGGCCGGAAGTCCGGCCGGCGGCCGACGATCTCGGCTCGGCTTCTTGGATCTGGTCTCCGTCGGGCCGGCCGGCGGAGGCCGCGCCGCCCGGGAAGCTCTATTTCCGGCGGCTTTTCGCCGTGGACGCCGGCCGAGCCGTCGAATCCGTTCGACTGGTCATGACCGCCGACAATGCCTTTTCGTGCTGGATCAACGGGCACCCGGCAGGCTCGGGCGGCGACTGGAAGAGGGTCTTCCGCTTCGATGTGACCCCCGATGTGAAACCCGGCCGGAATCTTCTGGCCGTCGAAGCCGTCAACTGGGGGAGCGCGCCGAACCCGGCGGGGCTGATCGGGGTTCTCACCGTCACGTACCGGGACGGCGGCGTTGCGGCCGTTGTCACCGACAAGACCTGGGAAACTGCCGCCGCAGTTTCGAAGACATGGAATGCCGTCGCCGGGCCGTTGCCGGGCTGGACGGCCGCCGGAGAGATCGGTGCGCTCGGCGTCGAGCCGTGGGGAGACATCAGCCCGGACTACACGGACCCCGAGATCTTTCCCCGGCCGGAGCTCGTCGCCGCGACGCTTGAAGAGATGGGCGTGCGGCCCGATTTCAGCTTCCGGACGTCGAGCGGGGAGCAGAGTCTGCGCTTCACGCATCGGGTGTCGGGCGGGACGGACATCTACTTCGTCGCCAACAAGCTGCCCCGTCCGGAGCGGGCCGTGTGCGCCTTCCGCGTCTCCGGGCGGCGGCCGGAGCTCTGGCACCCGGACACGGGCCGGATCGAGCGCCCGGCGGTCTACGACGCCTCGGGCGGCGAAGTCCGAGTTCCCATCTCGTTCGATCCCTACGGTTCGGTGTTCGTGGTCTTTGCGCCGGACGCGGTGCCCGACGGAGGGAGGATCATCTCGGTGGCCCGCGACGGCCGGGTGGTCTTGAGCGCGGACGCGGCCGCCGGCCGCCAGAGCGGCGCCCCCGAGCCTCTGGCTGTCGATGACCCAGGCCTCGACCTCGTCACGGGAACGGATCACGTCCTGGCCGCTGAGATCCGGCGGCCGGGGGTTTACGAGCTCAAATCGGCCGACGGGAAGACCCGCGAGGTCGCGGCGCCGGCCGTGCCTCCGGCCCTGGAGCTCCAGGGCCCGTGGGAGGTCCGCTTCGCGCCGGGCGGCGGAGCCCCGGAGCGCCTGACCCTGGAAAAGCTCATGTCCTGGAGCGAGTCTCCCGATAAGGGGGTCCGGTATTTTTCCGGCGCCGCCACTTACAGAAAGACCTTCGCCGCGACCACGGACCTGGCCACGGCGGGCCGGGGGCTGTGGCTCGACCTCGGCAGGGTTCAGGTCATGGCCGAGGTGACGATCAACGGCCGCGACTTCGGCGTCCTCTGGAAGCCCCCGTACCGCCTCGACGTCACCGGCGCGGTCCGGCCGGGAAACAATACGCTCGAGGTGAGGGTCGTCAATCTCCTGATCAACCGCCAGATCGGAGACGAGTTCCTGCCCGAGGACAGCGGCCGCAACACGGACGGCACCCTCAAGGCCTGGCCGGCATGGCTTCTCGCGGGAAAGCCCAGCCCGACGGGGCGGTTCACCTTCACGAGCTGGCGCCTCTGGCATAAGAACGACGCGCTCCAGGAGTCGGGCCTCATGGGTCCCGTGCGCCTCGTCCCCACCATGCGACTGACGATCGCTCCGTGAGAGGGGCCGGACGTCGCCGGCGCGGAAGGCCGTGCATTTCGATTGACACTGCCGCCCTCGCGTGCTACATTTCCGGCCAAAGGGGAGCGTCATGAGCGAGGTTCGGAAAGCCGGCGGCTCGTTCCTCACGCCCGCTTCGAGGAAGCTCGTGGACCTCATCGAGCGCAGCGCCGAGGAGCTGACCAGCCAATATGTCGAGGCCATCCGGCAGGACCAGAGGATGCCGAGATACCGGGGATTCGACCGGCAGGAAGTCCACAACCGCGCCTACCGCGTCTACAGTCAGCTCGGCCGGTGGATCTCGCGCGAGACGACCAGGGAGGAGATGCAAGATTACTGGACCGCCCTGGGCCGTCAGCGCCGGAAGGAAGGGTTCCTGTATTCGGAGATCGTCCTGTCGCTTTGCCACATCCGGCGGCTTCTCTGGGAGAAAGTCGAGTCGGAGGGCGTTCTGGACACGGCCCTCGATCTCTACCAGGCCATGGATCTGTACAACCGGGTCGTCCTGTTTTTCGACCGGGCGATGTACTACGCGGCCGCGGGCTACGAAGAAAAAATCTGAGCCGCGCCGTTTTCTCGTTCCTCGAGAGCCGGTTCTGGCTGAAGGTCAGGGAATTCACGCTTGAGGCCAACCCGGACCTTGAGGATCTCTCCGCCCTCCCCAGGTGGCGGGATTCGCGTCCGTGATGGCCTTCCGGAAAGGGCGAGCGACTGGACGGACGCGGACGGGTTGTGTTATATTCCCCGCATAATTCAAAATGGAACGACGCCCGGCTGCTTCCTCCCTTGTCCGGGGGAAAGTCCCGCTTGCCGGCGTCGGATATCAGGAGACTGTGCAAGAGGAGGTCCGGTGAGAACAAAACGGATGGTGACGCTGGTGATTGGATTGCTGGCTCTGGCCACTTTCTCCTTCGCTCCGCAGGAGGCGCGCGTGATGCGTTTCCCCACGGTTTCGGAGGATCAGATCGCGTTCAGCTACGGCGGGGACCTGTATATGGTGCCCCTCGCGGGCGGCGTAGCCCGCAAGCTGACGGCCTTCTATGAGGGCTACGAGGCCTTCCCCCGATTCTCCCCCGATGGCAAGTCCATTGCCTTCACGGGGGAATACGACGGCAACCGCGAGGTCTATCTGATGCCCGCCGAGGGCGGATCGCCGCGGCGGCTCACCTACACGCCGTCGCTGCACCGGGACGACATCTCCGACCGCATGGGCCCCAACAATCTGGTCATAGGCTGGACTCCGGACGGCAAGGACATCATCTTCCGGTCCCGGATGCGCGAGTGGAACGATTTCAACGGGCAGCTCTACCTGGTCCCGGCCGAAGGCGGCATGCCCGAGCAGCTGCCGCTGCCCCGGGGCGGGTTCTGCTCGTTTTCCCCGGACGGTAAGAGACTGGCCTTCAACCGGATCTTCCGTGAATTCCGGACCTGGAAGCGCTACCGGGGCGGCATGGCCGATGACGTCTGGATCTACGACTTCGCGACGAAAAAGACCGAAGATATCACCAATAACCCCGCCCAGGACATCATCCCCATGTGGAACGGAGATCGGATCTATTTTCTCTCCGACCGGGACGAGAACAAGAGGATGAACCTGTATGTCTACGACCTCAAGTCCAAGGAGACGCGAAAGCTCACGAGCTTCGTCGACTTCGACATCAAGTTCCCCTCCCTGGGCCCCCATCACATCGTCTTCGAGAACGGGGGGTTCCTCTACACCTTCGACCTGGCCACCGAGAAGGCGGTCAAGGTCCCGGTCATCATTGCCGACGACCAGGTCATGACCCGGCCCCGGGTCATAAAGACCGAAAAGCAGATCACGAGCTTCGGCATCTCCCCCGACGGCAAGCGGGCCTTGTTCGGGGCCCATGGAGAGCTCTACACTGTCCCGGCAGAACACGGCAACGTCCGGAACCTGACGAACACGCCCGGCATCAACGAACGCGATCCCGAATGGTCGCCCGACGGCAAGACGATCGCCTTCATCTCGGACCGGAGCGGCACGGAGGAGATCTACCTCATGAACCAGGACGGGAGCGGGGCGCCCGAGCAGCTCACGACGAACGGCGATACGTACAAGTACGAGCTGCAGTGGTCTCCCGACGGGAAGAAGATCCTCTGGAACGACAAGATGCTGCGCCTGAGCTACGTGGACGTCGCGACGAAGGAGATCACCGTTCCCGCCACGGCCACCGCCGGCGAGATCACGGAGTTCGCCTGGTCCCCCGACAGCCGCTGGATCGCCTACGCCCTGCCCGAGCCCCGGAACGTGGACCGGGTCTTCCTCTATTCCCTGCAGTCGAAGCAGACCTTCCCGGTCACCGACACCTGGTACAACTCCAGCGGCCCGGCGTTCAGCACCGACGGCAAGTATCTCTTCTTTGTCTCGGACAGGGATTTCCAGCCCGTCTTCAGCCATACGGAATGGGACGCCGGCTATCTGTCGATGTCGGGCGTCTACTTCGTCACGCTGTCCAAGGACCTGAAATCGCCCTTCGAGCCGAAGAGCGACGAGGTGTCCGTCAAGACGGAGGAAACGCCGGCTCCGCCGGAGAAGCCCGGCCGGCCGGCGCCGAAGGTCTCCGAAACGAAAGAAGCGGCCCCCATCAAGGTCGACACGGAGGGCCTCATGGACCGGATCGTCGCCCTTCCCGTCGAGAGGGCCAACTACGGGCTCATCAACGCGATCGGCGATTCCGTCTACTACGTCCGCGTCAAGGACATGGAGAGGTCCCTGTCCCTGATGCTCTATGACCTGGCCTCCCTCAAGGAGAAAGACCTGGGCAAGATCAACAGCTACGTGATCTCGGCCGACCACAAGAAGATGCTGGTGGCCAAGGACCGCACCTTCTCCATCATCGACCTCCCCAAGGGACCGGTCAACCCCGAGGCCAAGCTCGACCTCAGCGGCATGGAGACGCTCCAGGATCCGCGCCAGGAATGGCTGCAGATCTTCGAGGAGTGCTGGCGGCAGATGAAGGAGTTCTTCTACGCCCCGAACATGAACGGCGTGGATTGGGACGCCCTCCGGCTTCGGTACAAGCCGTTGGCCGAGGCCGTCGGCCACCGGGTCGATCTGACCTATGTCATCGGCGAGCTTATCGGCGAGCTCTCGAGCGGCCACACCTACGTCGGCGGCGGCGATTTCCCGACCCCCAAGAAGATCGAGGTCGGGATGCTCGGCGCGAAGTTCGAGCGGGACCCCAAGACGGGCTATTACCGGGTCGTCAAGATCCTGAAGGGCGAGAACTGGGACCCGTCCCTGCGGTCGCCCCTGACCGAGGTCGGCGTCAACGTCAAGGAAGGCGAATATCTCATCGCCATCGACGGCAAGCCCTGCGACCGGATGACGAACATGTACGAAGCCCTGTACGACACCGTCGGCAAGCAGGTGACCCTCAGGGTTAACGGCACGCCGGCCGAAAAGGGGAGCCGTGACGTCGTCGTCGTCCCCATCGAAACGGAGAATTCGCTCTACTACTACAATTGGGTGGAGGGCAACATCGCGAAGGTCGACAAGGCCACCGGCGGGAAGGTCGGCTACATCCACATCCCGGATATGGGCGTCGGGGGCTTGAACGCGTTCGTCAAGCATTTCTATCCGCAGCTGCATAAGCAGGCCCTGATCGTCGACGTCCGGGGCAACGGCGGCGGCAATGTTTCACCGATAATCATCGACCGCCTGACGCGGCAGATGGTCATGATCGAGATGGCCCGCAACGAGGTCGGCGAACCCAACCCCGCAGCGGCCTTCGTCGGCCCCAAGGTCTGCCTGTGCGACGAGTTCTCGGCCTCCGACGGCGACATTTTCCCGTACCGCTTCAAATTCCTGAAGCTCGGCAAGCTCATCGGCAAGCGGACCTGGGGCGGCGTCGTCGGCATCCGGGGCACCCTGCCGTTGCTCGACGGCGGCTTCCTCAACAAGCCGGAGTTCGCGCCCTACAGCACGGACGGCAAGAAATGGATCATCGAAGGCGAGGGCGTCACCCCCGACATCACGGTCGACAACGACCCGGCGATGGAGTATGCGGGCATCGACCAGCAGCTCAACAAGGCCATTGAGGTCATTCTTGAGGAGCTGAAGACTCTGAGCTATGCCGTGCCTCCGCACCCGCCCTTCCCGATAAAAAAGTGAATCGGAAAGGGGGGCAGTCCCCCGGGGACTGTCCCTCTGGATGTAATTGATCAGCGCCATGGCGAACGACAAGGTCAAGGTGAGTTGCGGAAACTGCGGCACGACGAATTTCTTCCCCCTGGGCGCTGAGGGGAAGAGGGTCGTCTGCGGGCACTGCAAGACCAGGCTGGCGCCACCCGGGACGGTCCTCGAGCCGTCCGCCGCCCAGATGGAGAACCTCTTCAGGAACTCCGGCCTCCCGATTCTCGTGGATTTCTACTCGCCCACGTGTGCGCCGTGCATGATGATGCACCCCATCGTCGAGAGGCTGGCGAAACGGCGGGCCGGAGAGCTCGTTGCCGTCCGCATCAACGTCGAGAGCGCGCCGGAGCTGGCCCAGAGCTTCGACATCCGGGCCGTGCCCACCTTCGTGGTCGTCTCGAAGGGCGTCGAGCGCGCCCGGACGGCGGGGGCCTCCTCGGAAATGGACTTTTCGCTCTGGGTGGCGAGCCAGACCTGAATTGCTCGAAGGGAATTGGGAATGCCGAAGAGGGGACTCGAACCCCTACTCCCGGATTAATGGGAACTAGCCCCTCAAGCTAGCGTGTCTGCCAATTCCACCACTTCGGCATGTCATCGCCTATCCGGGGCGGTCACTTCTTCTCTCCCGTGCCCAAGGACGCCGCTGGCTTCTGCGGCGCGCTCTTCTGCGCGGGCTGCTGGGCCGGCTCCTGCTTCTTCTGCTCCGGCTTGGCGGGGGCCGTCGAGGCGGGAGCCGCCGTCTCCACGGGGGCTTTTTCGTTGCCCACGACAGAGTGCGCGCCCTTCGCCGACACGATCCACAGCCCGAGAGACGTCAGCATGAAAATGATGGCCGAGGCCGTCGTGATCTTGGACAGCAGAGACGTGGGCCCGCGGGAGCCGAACTTCGTCTGGCTCCCCGCCCCGCCGAATGCGCCGGCCAGGTCGGCCGCCTCGCCGGACTGCAGGAGGACGACGAGGCATAGGATCAGGCAAACGATGATGTGGACGATCGTGATGATAGCGTTCACTGCTCTTCCCTGTCAGCTCGGAGGGCCTCCCGGGCGATGCCGATGAACGAATCGGCCTCCAGAGAAGCTCCCCCGATGAGAAATCCGTCGATATCCTTCTCTTTGAATAAAGAGTAGGAATTGGCCCGCTTCACCGAGCCGCCGTAGAGGATTATAGCACAGGAGGCGGGCCCAATTCCATATTTTTCTTCGAGGAGTCCCCGGATACGGGCTTGGACCTCCTCCGCCTGGGCGGGGGAGGCCGTCCTGCCGGTCCCGATCGCCCAGATGGGCTCATAGGCGATGATGACGGAGGAAAACTCCTCGGGCGTCAGCCCGGACAACCCGTCTTCGATCTGGCGGGCGACCTTTACGGCGGTCCGTCCGGCCTCGCGCTCCTCGAGAGTCTCCCCGACGCAGACGATCGGGTGCAGCCCCGACCCCAAGGCCGCCCGGACCTTCCTGTTGACCGCGGCGTCGGTCTCCCCGAAGTACTGGCGCCTCTCGGAGTGGCCTACGATGACATGGCTGCATCCCGAGTCGCGGAGCATGAGGGCCGAGATCTCGCCCGTGAAAGCGCCCTTCTCCTCCCAGAAAAGGTCCTGGCCCCCGAGCCCGACGCCGGTCCCCCGGAGAAGCCGGGCGACTTCGTCCAGAGCCGTGAACGGGGGGAAAACGAGCAGGGACGCGCCGGAGACCTCTTCGGCGGCTTTGAGAATGTCGGCGACGAGCCCGCGGGCCTCCGCGAGGGTCATGTGCATCTTCCAATTGCCCGCGATGAGCGGCTTTTGCCGCGCTTCCTTCATTCAATCCTCCAGGGCGTCGATCCCGGGAAGGGATTCGTAGGCGATGTATTCGAGGGAGGCCCCGCCCCCCGTCGAGATGTGGCTGATCTTGTCCATGACTCCCGCCTTTTTGACGGCCGCGATCGAGTCGCCGCCCCCCACGATGGAGACCGCGCTGGAGGCGGCGACAGCCCGGGCCACCTGGACTGTGCCCGCGGCGAAGGGCTCGATCTCGAAGATTCCCATGGGTCCGTTCCAGAAGATGGTCTTGGCCGTGCCGATGATGAGGCCGTAAGCCGCGACCGTCTTCGGCCCGATGTCCACGCCCATCATGTCCGAAGGGAAGGGAAGGGTCTCGACGGTCCGCGTCACCGCCCCGGCCTCGGCCGCCGCGGCCAGAACGTGGTCGACGGGAAGCCGGAAATCGACCCTTTTCTCCCGGGCCTTGGCCAGAATGCCGAGCGCGACCGCCTTTTGGTCGTCCTCGGCCAGCGATTTGCCGACGCCTGAGCCCTGGGCCTTGAGGAAGGTGTAGGTCATGGCGCCGCCGATGAGGACGTGGTCCGCCTTGTTGAGGAGGCTTTGGATGATCTCGATCTTGCCGGAGACCTTGGCCCCGCCCAGGATGGCGACGTAGGGCTTCTCGGGCGAGTGTACGGCCTTTTTCAGGTACTCGACCTCCTTCATCATCAGGAAGCCGGCCGCCTTGGTCTTGACGCAGGCCGCGATCCCCACGACCGAAGCGTGCGCCCTGTGGCTCGACCCGAAGGCGTCATTGACGTACGCGTCGATCCCCTCGGCGAGCTCTCGGGAGAAGCCGGGGTCGTCGGCCTCCTCGCCCTTGTCAAACCGGAGATTCTCCAGAACAAGCGCTTCGCCGGGCTTGAGCGCCTGCTTGAGGCGGACGACCGCGTCGCCGACGACGTCGGGAGCCATGACGATATTGTTGGGAATGAGCTCGGCGAGCCTCCGGGCCGCCGGCCGGAGGCTCAGCTTCGGGTCGGGCTTCCCCTTGGGACGCCCCAGGTGCGAGGCGATGACGAGCCGGGCCCCGTGATCGAGAAGGTACCGGATCGTCGGCAGGGAGGCCCGGATGCGGGTGTCGTCGCGGATGCCGCCCTTGTCGTCGAGCGGCACATTGAAGTCCACCCTGAGAAAGACGAGCTTGCCCTTGACGTCCAGGTCGATGACGGATTTCACGGCCGCCTCACCGGGCGATGTATTTGACGAGGTCGACAAGACGGGAGGAGTACCCCCACTCGTTGTCGTACCAGGCCAGGACTTTGACCAAGTTGTCGCCGATGACCTTGGTCTGGGCCGCGTCGACGATCCCCGAATGGGAATTGCCCAGGAAATCGACGGATACGAGCTCCTCCTCTGTGTAACCGAGAATGCCCTTGAGCGCTCCCTCCGACGCCTTCTTGAAGAGGGCGTTGATCTCCTCGGCCTTAGCCGCTTTCTTGAGGACGGCGACGAAATCGACGATCGAGACGTCGGGGGTCGGGACACGGATGGAAATGCCGTCGATCTTGCCCTTGAGCTCTGGCAGGACGAGGCCGACAGCTTTGGCGGCGCCGGTCGTCGTCGGGATCTGGGAGAGAGCCGCGGCCCTGGCGCGCCTCAGGTCCTTGTGGGGCAGGTCCAGGATCCTCTGGTCGTTAGTGTAAGAGTGGATCGTCGTCATGAAGCCCCTCTCGACGCCGTAGGCGTCGTGAAGAACCTTGACGACGGGCGCCAGGCAGTTCGTCGTGCAGGAGGCATTCGAGATAATATGGTGCTTGGCGGGGTCATAGCTTTTCTCGTTGACGCCCATGACCACGGTGATATCGGGATCGGTGGCCGGGGCGGAGATGACGACCTTCGCGGCGCCGCCCTTCTCAATGTGCTGGACGGCTTCGGGCCTCTTGGTGAACCGACCCGTCGACTCGACGACGACCGTGACGCCGAGGCCCTTCCAAGGGAGCCGGCCGACTTCTTTTTCGGCCAGGACCCGGATCATGCGGCCGTTGACGACGATCGAATCCCCGTCCGCCTTGACCTCCGCCTTGAAGGTGCCGAGGACGGAGTCGTATTTCAGAAGGTGGGCCAGGGTCTTGGCGTCGGTGATGTCGTTGACGGCGACGTACTCCAGGGCCGGGTCGTTCCAGGAAGCCCTGAGCATGTTCCGGCCGATGCGGCCGAAACCGTTTATACCTATCCGTATGGCCATAAGAAACCTCCTCGATGGATAAAAAACTTATTGAAAAAATATCACAAACAGGGCGGCAATTCAAGGCGGGGTTCGGGCCCGCCGTCCGGGCCGGATCCTTGCGGCCCGGGCCTCACCGGGTTTTCTTATTGCGCTTGTTCTTGTACATGATGGCGTCGGCCCGGTTGACGAGATCGTCAATCGTCGAGGGCAGCTCCGGGTCGAACGTCGCGATCCCGGTGCTGATGGACAGCTTGTAGCGGCCATGGACGTCCGGACGCGCGTTGTAAATGTCGAGCTTTTCCTCGAGCCTCTTGATGAAGATCTCCGCGTTGGCCTTGGTTGTCTCCATGGCCAGGACGACGAACTCGTCGCCCCCGGTCCGGGCGATGATGTCGGAATCCCGGAAGCTGTTCTTAAGGATGGCCGCCAGGTCGGCCAGGACCCGATCGCCTTCCTTGTGCCCGAACCTGTCGTTGATCTGCTTGAGGTCGTCGACGTCCGCGTAGAGGAGGTAAACTCTCTTCTTCAGGCGGCTGGCGAGCTTGAGCTGCTGTTCGCCCAGGTGCTGGAAGCCGCGGCGGTTGTAGAGGTTCGTGAGGGCGTCCGTGAGCGACAGGGAGCGGATCTCCTCCTCCATCTTCTTCCTTTCCGTGATGTCCGTGAGGACGGCCATGGTCCCCTCATACTGGACGTCCTTGAAGCGCGGCCCGCCGCTCACGAGAAACGTCCTCAGGCTCCCGTCCTTGTGGATGAAATCGAGCTCATAGCGGTCGGCGAGGCCCTTGGCCCGCCGCTCGTCGGCGCGGCGGACCGTCGAGTGCTCCTCCTTCGGATGGAAGGACAGCGAATCCTTTTCGATCATCTCCCCGGGCGTGTAGCCGAGCATCGCGGCCGCCGCCGGGTTGACGAACGTGAAGCGCCCCTCGGAATCGGTCATGACGAGCCCTTCGCTCATCGTCTGCACGATCCCGTCGCTGAACTTCTTGATCTGCTGAAGCTCTTCTTCGGTGCGCTTGCGCTGCGTGATGTCGATCATCGTCGCGATCAGGCCGCCGACCGACCCGTCGAGAAGAGGATACGTCGACTTGATGAAGATGAGGTTGTGATCGGCCCCGTCGTAAGCTTTGAGGGACGACTCATAGACCTGGACGCCGGGCTTCTCGAAGAGAAGCCGGTCGGTCTCGCTATCCTTCTCCGCCAGGTCCTTCGGGGCCAGTTCGGCGAAGACCCGGCCGAGGATTTTTTCTTTGGAGAGGCCTACGAGCTTCCCGAACGCGGCGTTGCAGCCCGTGAATTTCCCCTGCGTGTCCTTGAGAAACGCAGGGTTCGGCATGACGTCGATCATGACCTTGAGGAAATCGTCCTGGCTCTTGACGGCCGCCTCCCATTTCCGTCGCTCGTCGGCGTCGAGCACGGCCTTGTGTTTCTGCCAGAAGAAGGCGAGAATCGTTCCGGCCGCCACGATGAGAAGGACGATGCCGAAATAGACCAGGCGGATCCATCCGCTCCATCCAGCGTAGATCTCCGCGAGGTCCGTCTTGGCCATGAGCAGCCAGGGCGAATCCGGAACGACTTTGATATACGCGAGGACTTCTCGGCCGCGGTAATCCTCCCCCTCCGATATCCCCTCCCACCCGAGGGAGGCCTGGGCCTCCGGCCGGCGGAAAGTGTTGTAGGGGAGACTGAGGGACAGGGCGCCGTTATTTCGGCCGCGGACGTTGCTGAGAAAAATAAACTGGTCGCCCGCGCGCCGAATAAGGAGGATCTCGGAGGTCGGACTGGCGGACGGCCACGGTTCAAAGAAAGGGAAAAGCGTCTGAAGCGGGTTGATATCCAACGTCATGGCGGCGATCGGCTTATTATCCGCTTCGCCGTCGAGGATGGCGAAGGCGACCGGCAGGAAGATCCTTCCGGACGCGTCATCCCGATACAAATACCCGACCTCGGCGTCCCGGCTGGCCAGGACCGCATCGACGAGCCTGGCGGTCTCCGGGCTGGGCTTGTACGAGGCCGCCTGAGGATTTTGGAAGAGGACCTTTCCGTCCGGAAGGAAGATAGCCGCCCTGACGAATTCGTTGGGAAAATTCCTCTCGATGTGCCCCAGCCCCTCCCTGATTTCGCCCTCGATTTGGGCGGAACCGGGCTTTTTGATCAGGGTCTTGGTCCAGGTCGCGAACTGCGGAGTCTTGGCCATATTCTTGACAAGGGCCAGGCGCTCCTGCCTCCATGTGGAGACCTGAACGGCCTTGAGGTTGGCAACTGTCGTCAGCTCGGTTTCCTTCGCCTTTCTGGCGAAATCTTCGAGATGAGAGGTGTACAGATACGTCAGGAAGAGAAGGCCGAAGGCGAGAAAGCTGAAAGCGATGATAGGCAGCCTGGGGACTTTTCTTGGGCTCGTCAGAATCGGCATAAAGAGCCTTTCACTCCGACGGCCTCCGGAACGTCCCCTTCGGCCCTTCGGAGAATACCGCGCTTTCGTTTTTTATTAGCACAGGGTCGTTGAGGATGTCAACAATCCGGGGGCGGACGCCCTCTGGCGCTGCCGGCCGGGTTTTATGATAAAATGGGCACGCTCGCGGGCGGCCGCGGCGGACCGCCGGAGGTGGTGCCATGAAGATCCTGACCTCCTCGGAGATGAGAGAGATCGACCGGACGACGATCGAGGACATCGGCATCCCGGGTACGGTGCTGATGGAAAACGCCGGCCTCCAGGTCGTGAAAGCCCTGCGGAAGAAATTCGCCCGCCTCCCCGAAGAGAGGGCGGTGATCGTGGCGGGCAAGGGCAACAACGGCGGTGACGGCCTCGTCGTCGCCCGCCATCTCTCGAACTTGGGCGCGAAGCCCGAGGTCCTCCTCCTGGCGTCCAAGGACGAGGTCATGGGGGACGCCGCGGTCAACCTGGGGATCGCCCTCAAGCTCGGCCTCGCGGTGAAGGAGGTCCGGACTCGTGAGGAGTGGGCGAAATGCCGCCCGACACTCGGCCGGGCCACGGTCGTCATCGACGCGCTGTTCGGGACCGGCCTCGTCAAGCCCCTCGACGGACTCTACGCCCGGGCCGTCGAGGACATCAACAGGTCCGGGGGCTTCAAGCTCTCGGTCGACATCCCGTCGGGGCTTTCGTCCGATACTTTCGAGATCATCGGGCCCTGCGTCCGCGCCGACATGACCGTCACGCTCGCGGCCCCCAAGATCGCCCATATCTTCCCTCCTGCGGAGGAGTGGGTCGGCAAGCTCGTCGTCGGCTGGATCGGCATCCCGCCGTTTCTCTTCGAGAAGCCCGGGCTTAAGTTTGAGCTCGTGGAGGAAGGCACCGTCAGGCCTTATTTTAAAAAGAGGGGCAGAGACACGCACAAAGGGACGTACGGCCACCTCCTCGTCGTCGCCGGGTCGCTCGGGAAGACGGGCGCCGCCGCCCTGGCCGGAAAGGCGGCCCTCAAGATGGGAGCGGGCCTGGTCACGGTCGCCACCGCCGGAAGCGCCCTTCCGTCCGTCGCCCGGTCGATGATGGAGCTGATGACCGAGCCGCTGCCGGAAACGCCCCGAAGGACCGTTTCGGGGGAGGCCCTGCCCAGGGTTCTCGGACTCCTCAAAGGGAAAAACGGGCTTCTCCTGGGGCCGGGAATCTCCACCGATCCCTCCACGGCGGAGTTCGTGCTCGGGCTCCTGCCGAAAGTCAGGGTCCCGGCGGTGATCGACGCCGACGGGCTCAATATTATCTCCTCCGACCCCGGGGTCCTGCGCCGGCTCGCTGCCCCCGCCGTGCTCACACCGCACCCCGGCGAGTTCGCCCGCCTGACAGGGCGGTCGGCCGCAGACGTCCTGAAGCACCGGCTGGAGCTCGTTCCGGACTTCGCCCGGAAGCACCGCGTGCACCTCGTCCTGAAAGGCTACCGGACTCTCATCGCCGCGCCCGACGGCCGGGTCTACGTCAACCCGACGGGGAACCCCGGCATGGCGACTGGCGGCTCCGGGGACGTCTTGAGCGGGATGATCGCCTCAGAAATCGTGCAGGAGAAGGATTTTCTCGGGGCCGTCATTTCGGCCGTCTATGTTCACGGGCTGAGCGGCGACATCGCGGCCGGCGCCCTCAGCCAGAAATTTCTGACCGCAGGCGACATCATCCGCTTCCTGCCGCGGGCCCTGCGGCCGCTCGAAGAGGAGTAGGTCCCGTGCCCCGTAACGGTCTGGAGCCCCGCCTGGACGGCTCTCCGGTCGTCACGGGCTCCGAGCAGGAGACCTTCCGCCTGGCTGAGCGGCTCGCCTCGCGGTTCTCCGGACGGGAGATCGTGCTCCTCACGGGAGAGCTCGGATCCGGAAAAACCGTCTTTGCCAAGGGAGTCGCCTCGGGGGCCGGCGTCCGGAACGTCCATCAGGTCTGCAGCCCCTCCTTCACTCTCGTGAACATCTACGAGGGGAAGCACCGCATCTTCCACATCGATCTCTACCGGCTCGAGCGTCCAGACGAGATCCTGGACCTGGGTTGGGAAGACTACCTCGGCGAGGGGATCGTCCTCGTCGAGTGGGCCGAGAAGCTGCCTTTTCCGCTCGCCGGGATCGCCGTCCGGATCGAGGTCGGCGCCGACGACGCGCGAACGATCACCATCCGCCGCGCGTGAGAGACGCCCGGACGCCCAGTCAATACGAGGACCGCGAAAACTCCTCGAGCGCCTTCCTGAGCGTTCCGGCCGCGTCCGGCACTTCGCCGACCTTCCCGGCGAAGATGTCCTGCGGGACGATCTTGTCCATTCCGTAGAACTTCCGGTTGGCCTTGGCGTCCACGTGAAGCGAGGCCCCCTGGACCGAGAGGCCGGCGTAAAGCCCGCGGCTGCGGGAGTAGGAGTAGATCTCGGCCTTCAGCTCGACGTCCGTGCTCGCCTCAGCCGCCCGTCCGAGCGGGCCGGCGGCGACCCCCGCGTCGGCCCCCAGCGTGAACTTGCCGTGGGTGATGTTGTCGATGCCCCGGGCCGTCCGGAAGACGAGGATGATATCGGCCGATTCCACGCCGAGCTGCCAGCCGAAGCTGCCGCCGGTGATGCTGATGAACACGGGGTTGCTCCAACGGCCGTCCTTGCCCCGGACGAGAAGGACTCCGTTGCCGTGGCGGCCGCCGATGATGTATGCGGCCTTGATGACGTCGGGTAGGATGGCGATGCCCGCGCTGTGCTCGAGGAGCTTCACGGGGATGCTCTTATCGCTCTCGCTCATCATCTCCTTGAGGACGCGCGCGGCGTCCTCGACCCTCTTGATCTCATCGGTCGGGGGCTCGCCTTTGTCCGCGGCCCGGGCCGCGGCACCCGGCAGAAAGAGTGTCAGAGCCAGCACCAGGGCGAGGAGCGGCCCCCATGACTTCCGATCAGGCATATCGTCCTCCTTTGACGACCCGGCGGCAGAAGGCCTCCTTCAAGCCCCGGGCGGCTTTTTCCACGTCCCGCTTGCCGAGGATGGCCGAGATGACGGCGATGCCGTCGGCCCCGGCCTCCCGGACCGCGCGGGCGTTATGGGCGTTGATCCCTCCGATGGCCACGACCGGGATCCGGACCCGTGCTTTGACCCGCCGGATGCCGTCCGGCCCGACCAGCGGAAGGTTGGTGGCTTTCGAGGCGGTGGGGTAAACAGGCCCCAGCCCGATATAATCCGCCCCCTGACGCTCGGCCTCTAGCGCCTCCTCGAGCGTGTTGGCGGAGATTCCGATGACCATGAACTTGGAGAGGACTTTTCTCGCGACGCGGAGCGGCATATCGTCCTGGCCGAGGTGGATGCCCGCCGCCCGGCAGCCCAGGGCCACGTCCGCCCGGTCGTTGACGATGAGCGGAACCCCGCGCACCTTGAGCGCGGCCGCGAGCCGCCGGCCGAGGCCGAGGAAATCCCCGAATGAAAGGTGCTTGCCCCGAAGCTGGACGACCGTCACTCCGCCCCGCACGGCCCTCTCGACGAAAGGCACGATGTCCTCCCCCGTGACAAAGGACGCGTCGGCGATGAGATAGAGGGAATAGTCGATCAGCATGATAATCCCCTCCAATATAGCCGAATCCTCCCGCCCCCGCGACCCAACGGAAATATTCTACCATAGATCCGCCCTTCCGGGCGGAAGCGGAATGACCCTGGCCGGCCTGAGGACTGAGGGGCCGCCGCCGCGGAGCGGAGGGTCCGCTATGTTGTTGACATCGCCCGCGGCTTTGTTCTTAAATGGGAGCGGCCCGACGAGCCGTTTACAGGAAAGGACGCGCCATGTCCCTCGACCTCAAAGCCTACGTCGTCGACGTCCCGGACTTTCCCAAGCCGGGGATCGTCTTCAAGGACATCACGCCGGTCATCCAGAGCGCCGAGGCCTTCAATTTTGTCATCGACGAGCTTGCGGCCTGGGCCGGGCCGAAGAAACCCGGCCTCATCGCCGGCATCGAATCACGGGGGTTCCTCTTCGCCGCCGGCCTGGCCCGGGCGCTGCGGCTGGGCCTCACCGTCATCCGCAAGAAAGGGAAGCTGCCCCGGGCGTCGATCAGCGTTCTCGCCCCCAACGAGTACGCCGTCGAAAGTTTCGAGATGCATGTGGACTCCTTCCCGGCCGGGGAGAGGGTCCTGATCATCGACGACCTTATCGCCACCGGCTCCTCCTCGATCAGCGCCATCGGCCTCGTCGAGCGTCTCAAGGGGGAGGTCGCCGGGTTCGGCGCGGTCGTTGAACTGTCGTCTCTCGGAGGCGTCGCCTCCATCCGGAAGAGTCATCCGGAGGTGGACGTCCGGACTCTGGTGCGCTTCTGAACGGCCCCCTCCGAGCCTCGGGCCGCGTAGAGCGCGGCAGTCCGTTTCCGGAGCTCAATCCTGAATGCCGCAGCGGGCCGGTCCACCTCCGGGTGGAACCGGCCCGCACGGCGTCGTTAAGCCTGATTCCTGAGAGAGGATCCCGGTTATTCGTAGACCAGGATTTCGACGCGCCTGTTCTGGGCCCGGCCTTCGCGGGTTGCGTTGTCGGCGATGGGCATCGTGGCCCCGAGGCTGACCGTCTGCATCCGGTACAGGGGGATGTGGTACTTGGTGTAGAGATACATCATGGACGCCTCGGCCCTCTTCTGGCCGAGCATCATGTTGTAATCCGCCTCGCCCGTGTTGTCCGTATGGCCCTGGATTTCCAGATAGAGGCCGCGGTTCATGGAGATCAGCTGCTGGACGAACGCATCGAGCTGGGCTTTCGCCTCGTTCGAAAGCTGGTAGCTGTCGAAGGCGAACTTGGTGTCGGTGTTCTGGATGGTCGCTTTCATGATGAGCTCGCCGCGGACCATCTTCCGGACGTCCTCGACCTTGCCGTCGACGGCCGTGATGTCGTTGCCCTGCTTGGTGATGAGCTCGCCGATCGAGGCCAGCTTTTCGTCGTGCTCCTTGAGGCGCTTCTGAGTGGCTTCGACCTCGGTTGAAACGGCCTCGACCTTCTTGTCAACCGACGCCATTTCGGTGTTGACGTAGCCTTTCGTGGCGCAGCCCGGTCCGATAAATAGGGCAATGAGGGCCACCAGACCGGCAAAAAGACCTACCCGTTGTTTAATCATAAAATCCTCCCTTCATGCCGGGGATCACCGGGGTCTTTCCCCACGGGCCCGTCTTCAGGCGCCCGTTTTCCGGCACTTTTAGGCTATTATAATACTTTTCCCCCTCTTTGGGAAGAATTTCTCGCGTCGCTACCTGGCCATGCCGGGGGCGTCAATAACCCTCTCGGGTCCGGATCCTGTAATTCTTGCCGGCGGCGGTGACGCGGATACGGCGGTAATCGCCGCTGGGATCCTTGTAGGACGTGTATCCGATGATGTACTGGTGGCTCTGTTCGCTCTTGAGCTCCCTTAGGGCGGCGTACATCTCCGAAGGCTGGTTGGCGAAGGCCGCCTTCCCTCCGGTCGCCCGGGAAAACCGTCCTAGGGTCTCGACGATCCCGGCCGAGGTCAGGGATTCCGAGTGCTTGAGGATCTTGAGGAGCTGCTCGCTCATGGGGATTTTGTAGCCGATCGTGTAGATGGGGACGTCCACTCGGCGCGCAATGTCCAGCGCCTGGTCGGGGGAGAGCTGGCTGTCGTTTTCGACGCCGTCGGTGATGAGAAGGATGGCCCGCTTCTCGTTGTGTCCGCGGTTGGCGAACTCAGGAGACACTGCCACGGCGTCGTTGAGAGCCGTCTGCCCGTAGGCCTCGACCTTGGCCAGGGCTTTGAGAAACTCCGTCTTGTCCTTTGAAAACGGGGCCGCGACCTCCACCTGCCCGTCGGCGAAGATCAGCAGGGAGACCTCGTCCCGGGGAGAGAGGACGTCGTCCACGAAATCCCGGAGCTCGAGCTTGGCCTCCGCGAGCTTGTTCTGGACGGCCATGCTCCCGCTGACGTCGAGCAGGACGGCCAGGCTCAGCGGCGCGTCGAAGTCGTGCTTGAAATACGTGATCGTCCGTTTCACGTTGTTCTCGGTGACGACGAAGTCCTTTTCCGTAAGGTCATTGATATATCGGCCGCCCCTGTCCTGGACCGTGACGGCGATGGTGATCGCGCTGACGGTGATGTCGACCCGGATGTCGTCCGTCTTTTTCTTCTCCTGCCGGGGCAGGGCGCACGGGGCCGCGATCCCCACGAGGGCCAGGGCGACGACGGCGCGGAGGAGGGCTTCCTTCATGACGCTCTCGTTCCCGTGCCCTCCGGGATGCACCCGGGCCCCGGGATGGACGCCGCCGTTCGTTATCATCGGACTTCGCTCTCAGACTGAGTTTTGTCGCGCGGGGGAGCCTAAAGTCGAGGCGCTACTTCTTGACTCTTTTCGCCGTCCAGTCGGCGCTGCCCATCTGGCCGAATTCGACCGTGCCGGTCATCGTGTCGCCGTCCACCTTGCCTTTGTAGGTCAGGGTGAAGTCGCCGCGCGGCGTGCTGACCGAGATCGTCCATTCGATGTCGTTGTCCTTGACCGTCCCTGTCCCGCTGATCTCGTCGCCCTGAAACCCCTGGGTTTTGACGGTGATGCTCTCCCCGTCCTGGGTGATGGCGAGGGGAGAGGTCCTTTCTCCGCGGGGCGACTGGACCGTCAGCTCCCAGTCTCCTGCAACTTTGGCTGTTTCCGCCCAGAGCATGAGAGAAGCGCCGAGAAGAACCGCGACGACGGTCAGAATTCCGGTTGATTTCTTAAACATGGTGGCCTCCTCGAATCCCTTGCGGGCCGGATCTTTCTCACCCTGGCTATTTAACCACAAGCCGGCCCAAAAAGCCACTGCGCCGGACGTGTCCGTGAGGCTGCGCAAAGCCGCTTATCTTCCGCCGTCTTTATTCTTTTTGATCCTGATTTCGCCCCGGTCGATGATCTGGATCGAGCGGGCGATGGGAAGGACCCTGACTGCGATCTCTTCTTTCGCTCCCGGTCTCAGGTCGAGTTCGAAGGTGTCCCGTTCGAGGACGTGGAATTCGGGCAGGTCGTCGGCGGAGACTTGGAGGGTGTACGTCCCGGATCTGAGTCCATCGAACAGGAAACGGCCGTCGGCGTCCGAGACTTGCTCGAAGACCTCCCCGCCTCCGCGGAGTTCGATGGTTGCGGCGCAGAGAGGCATTCGCTCGACAAGCTGCGGGGCCGCGCCTTCCCCGGGCGCTTTGGATGGAGAGGCGGGATCCGCCGGGTCCCGGGATTCTCCCTCCCTCCGGATGGACTGGCTCGAGTTGCTGTTCTCGAACTCATAAACGAGGATCCGGCCGGCGATTCTCGCCCCGGTCGTCAGCCCTATCGGGCAGTCGGTCGCCTGGCCGCCCTCGACCATGACTGTGAGGGGCATCCTGACGACGGGGACCTTGCCGGCCCCCGCCAGGCGGTCGTCGAGGCTCAGGGTGTAGAGCCCCGGCGCCAGGCCGTTGAAAACAAACTCGCCCTTGGCGTCGGTCACGGCGGCCAGGTCGTTCGCCTTGACGATCACGCCGGGGATGCCCCGGCCGGCTTCCTCAGTGTCATAGACCCTTCCCCGGAGCTTTCCGACCGATGTCTTTCTGCTGACAGGGATCCCGACCGGGACCGAATATTCGACGAGCCCGATGAGGGCCTTGGGGGGTTGACCGTCAAAGAGCGGGTTGACCACTCTCTGAAGCCTGAAGCCCAGCGAGTGGCCGTTCCTGAAGCGGTACGTCAGGCTCACACCGAAGGTGTCGGAGTTGTTGAGCAGGAAGGCCGGATCCTCGAAATTCTCCCGGGACAGGGGATTCTGGTAGAGGTCCTGAAGGACGGCCGTCCGGTAGAACCCATTGCAGGTGAAGCGGCCTAGAGTGAGGCCGATGTTGAAATTCATGTCCAGGCAGCGGATCTTGTCGCCGGTGAACGATTCTCCCTGGTCCCGGTAATGGAGATAGGCGGCCAGCGAGACGCGCCCGACGGCCAGATAATTCGCCGAGAGGGTGTACTCGGTCAGCGCCTCTGCCGAGCGTGTCAGCCGGTTGAAGGTCCGGCCGATGTCGACGAACGCCTGAAGGTTGAAAGTCCCGGCGAAGAAGAACGCGCCCGGCCGCAGGGTCGAATCCTGATAATCGAATTCGGGCTGAGAGGAAAGATCCTGGCTGTCATGAATGCGTACGTCGAGGGAGAAGCTCAGCCGCGGAAAGGCCTGATAGTAGGCTCCGCCCTGAACCGTCCGATCGTCGAACGGCTGGAAATAGGGCTCGACGGCCGTGTCGGTTTTCTGGTCGCGGAAGGAGCCCCGCACGCCCCATTTCGTCGAGCAGGCGTATGACGCCTCGACCGAATCGTAATCCATGTCCTGATAATAGCCGTGATATTGCGCCCCGGCGCGGATGAAGGTGATTTCGGAACTCCAATTCTTGTAGGACTGCCCGCCTTCGAACCACAGGGCGCTGTTGGCCGGCCGGATGCCGGGGAGCGTAGACCAGTCCCAAGAATATTCCAGGCTTAAATGGAACAGTTTCCGCACGAGCTCGGACCGGAGGCTGAGGATCTGGCTGGCCGTCGGGCGCTCGTTGTCCTGGCGGGTCAGATAGCTCAGGCTGAAGCTCGTCCGGTCGGCGGGTCTCCAGCCGAGCTGAAGGGCCTTCTCGCCTCCCGTGTCGCTTTGAAAGAGGAGGTTTTCGAAATAGCCCCGGACCGACCAGCGGCCGAAGGATGCGTCGACGTCGAGGCCGCGCCCGTAGCTGCCGGTTTCCGTCAGCCGGGTCAGGGCATACGTTCCGTCTCCCGCATGGATCCTGAGGCTGTCGGACGTGTAGCTCATCCGGTACTCGTCGGGCTGGAGGCCGAAGGCGTAGGCCAGGTTTCCGCCGTCGCTGCGCCCTGGGCCGCGGAAATAGAAGTCCAGGAGCCTTGTGCCGTCGGCGTCGAGGGCGCCGGACCCCGACAGCATGTATTGCCCGTATCCCGGTCCGGCGCTCGTCCCTATGGCCATGAAGCCGGCCTCGACCGGGAACCTGTTGAAGTAGTCGCCGTGACCCGAGACCCGGGGGATGACCTCGAGCTCCGTCGTCGCGCTGCCGCCGATCAGCCCCTTTTCCGGGACGAGAGCGGTGGCGGTCAGCTGGACCTGCTGTTCGAGCCTGTGGGTGAGCTTCGGGTCCGTCGCGACGGTGATCCCCACCGACCGCGACTCGCCGGCGTCGAGACGCGCCGACCGGAGCTCCTGGGCGACACCCGGTCCGTTGCTTCGGACCTCGAGAGTCACGCTCAGAGAGGCGTTGCTCCGGTTGCTGACGAGAAACGCCGAACGGCACGTCTCGCCGGCTACGGCCAGATGGTAGGTTTCCGTCGCCTCGACGGCGAGTTTGGCCTCCAGGAGCACCCTGACCTCTGTTTCGGCCCGGCCGGAAAGCGACGGGTCGTCGCGGGCGGCGAGCGCATAGCTCACCCGGTAGCTTCCCATGGCCGCGCGGACAGGGACGTAGACGGGGACGAGGCAGAGCCTCTCTTCTCCGGGCCCGAGCTCGAAGCCGGTTTCCTCGATGATCAGGCTCCAGCCTTCAGGGAGCGCGACGCGCGGCGCGAATTCGTGCGTCCGGGCCGTGGCGTTGACAACACGAAAAACAAGGGTGACTGTATTGAGCGGTCTGGCTTCCACGAATCCTGACGGGACGGCACAGACGCTGAGCCCGCTCTCAGGAGCGAGCGCCCGGGCCGGCAGGAGGGCGGCGATGAGCAGGGCGGCCCCGCCGATCATCGCTCCGGCCGACCGACGCGCCGACATAGCCCCCTCTCCGGTGCCTCATGGCTCAGAAATCTCTCGGGCCCTTCCCCGGAAAAGTGAAATCCAGTGTGTACTGGGCGCCGAAGACGTGGGAATCCTTGTTGTCGAGCATGACCAGCGCCTTGTAGCGGCCTTCGGCGACCCGGCTGACGTCGAAGCTGAAGCGGACGGAGGTCTCCGGAAAGATCCGCAGGCGCTCCCCCTCGAACTTCCCGGCCAGCTCGCCGTTTTGATGGTAGAGCTCGAGCGACGCCACGGGCCTCAGCCAGCGTTCGCCGGTGTTCTCGACGTCAACATGCAGGGTTTTCCGGCCGTTGTCCTGGAGGAGCTCGGTCTTGAGGAACTTGAGCTGGAGCGAACCGCTGTCGCCGATCTGAGTCACGATCTGGACGGCATAACGCACGACCTGATTGATGCCGACGGAGGGCTCCTTTTGCGGTGTGCCCGGCGGCGCGGCCTGGGCCTTCGCGACCCCCTCGACCATGATGACGCTCCAGTAGGTCCCGACGAGGCCCGGGTCGTCCGGGACTTTCACCGAGAAACGGACGTCGGCGTGCGACGCGCCGGCGATGGTCATCTGTTTGTGACCGATGGCGATCCAACCGGCGTTGGAGCGCGGCGCTTTGCCGGGGGGATCGTAGTAGCTCTTGCCGTCGAAGGTGAAGGCGTAATCCGTCTGGTAGATCCGGACGTCCTGGGGCTCGCGGCCGTAGTTGCGGATGGTGATGAAGCTTTGGAAAGCCTCCCCGGGCTTGCAGACCTTTTCCTGCGTCAGGCCGTTGAGGATCCCGACCTGCGCTCGGCCCGTGAAGGGACAGCTCAGCAGGGCCAGGATGAGGATCGCGTACGCCTTTTTCGAGCGGGTCGTTGTTTTTCTGGTCATGTTCCTCTTCTCCTTTTCATTGGCCGGTGATCGTATACTGGATCGTCGTCGAGTAGGTCGCCGCGCCGAGGGAGACCGAAACGCCGGTCAGGCTCTCCTGGAAGGGGACGCCCGACACATTGCCCGATCCAGTGAGGAACGTCTGGTTCGTCGTTGTCACCGTCAGGTAGCTCGTCCCGCCCGACACGGTTCCGGTGCCCGAGCCGGTGCCGGTCCTTCTGATGGATAGGACGAGATTGGCGTTCCAGCTCGAATCGATCCTGAGGACGCTGACGCTCCAGTTGCCGTACGATCCCGTCACGGTCATCGTGGCCTGGTTGGTGGCGCTCGTGTAGGTTGCCGTGAGGTTGCTGCCCGCGGCGCCCTGAAGGTTGCCCGAGCCGAGCGACAGGGACCAGCTTCCCAAAACCGTGATGCTTATGGCCGCCTCGGCGGTGGCCAGGAGCGCGAGTACGGCGGTCAGGGAAACGGCGGCTTTCGCCGCTCCCCGGCGCACCGTGAATCGCGCGTTGGGAGCCATCTGCGTCCGCCCCCTGCCATCGACGACCGGGCCGCTTCCGGACCTCAGCTGTCGGTCAAGGTCAGGGTGATCGTAACTGTATGGTTGTCGCCGGCGACAAGGGAAGTCATGGTGTTGATCGACAGAGTATAGGCCAGCTGAGCGCCGTTCGTGGCGCCCGTGCCGGTGGCGCAGCTCCCGATGCCGGTGACGATGTTCGTGGCCGTGGAGGACATCGTGATCTGGCCCGCGCTCGTGCCCTGGTTTGTCCCCGTGCCGGGTGTCGCGGTCAGGAGCAGGGAACAGCCGGCCGGAGCCCCGTCCGTGGTGCCCCAATTCGCCTGCAGCCTGCGGGTCACGCCCGTGGCCACGGTCGACGTGTATTGGGCGTAGGTTGTGTTGGTCGTTGGGTTGGCCGGAGTCGCGCCGCCCTGGGCCGGGGCGGATACGGCCAGGGTCGCGGGGTTGCCCGTCGTGCCCAGAACGCTGATCGACGAAATCTGCATGGTGACCGTCTGGGTCGTCGTGGCTGATGCGAACGCCAAGCCGGAGACCGCCGCGGTGATGATGGTTCCCATCAAGAACGTTTTCCAGGTCTTCATGTTTCACCTCACCTGATAATCTATTCAGGTCTATCCCCCTGAACCCGGCTAATATGAAGCTTGGCGGCTTGGGTGTAAATCGCCAGGTTAGACGAAAAGGGGGGTGACTTTTGCCCTTCCGAGATAACCCCCGGCGCCTAGCCGCGACGAGCAGACGCCTTCACCCTTCGGGGTGAGACCGCCTCCGGCGCGCCCCGTCCGTGAAAATCCCGATTGACGCCGGTCCTCTCCCGGGGATATCATCCTGTCCCGAAGCCGACGGAGGCCCATAATGCGCATCACAAAAAGGCTTGTTTCGTTTTTGCTCGTCGCGGCCGTCGCCTCGGCCCTCGCGTTCGCCGCCGATCTGACCATCGAGGAGCAATCCTGGCTGTCCAAGGCCATGCGGCAGGACACGAACGGCTGGATCTTCCTTCACATCGAGGGCCGGCCCTTCGCGCGCGGCTTCGAGCACGGCTATCTCCTGGCCAAGGAGATCGCCGAAAGCCTGCGCGTCTACAAATACATCACCTGGTGGGACACGGGCAGGGAGTGGAGCTACTTCGTCGCTCAAACCCTCAAGATGTTCACGCCCAAGATCGGGCCCGAATACCGGGAGGAGATGGAGGGCGTCACGGCCGGGGCCCGCAAGGCGGGGGTCGACCTGAGCTACGGCGACGTCGTCCTGCTGAACGCCTCTTCGGAGATCCTCGGATACTGGTATCCCTGGTCCAGGAAAGACGAAGGTCCGGCGGCCAAGAGCGGAGGCTGCAGCGCCTTCATCGCCACCGGAAAGGCCACGGCCGACGGTCGGATCGTCATGGCCCACAACATCTGGACCCGGTACGTGACATGCGAATCGAACGTCGTCATCGATCTCGTGCCGGACAAGGGATACCGGATCCTGATGCAGGGCTTCCCGGCCGGGATCCACAGCGGCACGGACTTTTTCGTCTGCTCGTCCGGGCTCGTGGGGACCGAGACGACGATCGATTCGTTCAAGGGCTTCGACCCCGACGGGATCCCGGAGTTCATCCGCATCCGCGAAGCCATGCAGTACGCTTCGAACCTGGGCGAGGCCCTGAAGATCCTGATCGCCGGGAACAACGGCGGCTACGCCAACACCTGGCTTCTCGGCGACGCGCACACGAACGAGATCGCCCGCCTCGAGCTGGGGCTCAAACACCACTCCGTCGAGCGGACGAAGGACGGCTTCTACTGCGGTTCCAACGTCACCGAGAACATCCCGCTTCTGCGGCAGGAGACCGACGCGGAATTCGACAACATCAAGGACAGCGACATCGCCCGGCGGGTGAGGTGGCTCGAGCTCTTCGACCAGTGGATGGGGAAGGTTGACGTCGAGAGCGCGAAGATCATGCTGGGCGACCATTATGACGTCTATGCCGACAGGGAGCAGCCCGGCGACCGCACGATCTGCGGCCACTGGGACCTCGCTCCCGACCCCGGCACCGGGACCGGCGATTCCTGGTCCAAGCCCTATTTCCCGGGCGGCGCGCTGGACGGCAAGGTGGTCGACGCGCGCATGGCGCTGGGCATGTCCTTTTGGGCCAAATGGGGGAGCGCCTGCGACATCCCCTTCGACGCCGGGAAATTCCTGAAGGCCCACCGCCAGTACGCTTATCTCGCCGGCTACCTCAAGAGCCGCCCCACGGAACCCTGGACGGTCTTCAAGTCGCGGTAGCCCCGGCCGGGAGGCGAAGCCGCGCCGGCGGGAAACCTTTTGAAAAAATCCCCCGCAGCAGGGGGAACGGCCTCACTCGAACGGATCTTTGGAACTCAGGGACCGGTCTTTCTAAGGATCGCCCGTGATTTCTCGAGCTGGATCGCGACCATATCCGGATGGGTCGAGCCGGCTGTCTTCTTCCTCCGGACCGAGGCCGCCGGTTCAAAGAAATGCTCCGGGATGCATTCGAGAAGCGGATGAACGGCCGTCCATTCGGTCTTCGTGAAGGAGGCGATAGAACGGCCTTTTTCCTCCGCGGCGCGGATGGCCGAGGCCACGGTGCCGTGCGCCTCCCGGAACGAAACGCCTTTTTCCACGAGGAGGTCGACGAGGTCCGTGGCGAACATATCGGGCGTCACCGCGGCCCCCATCCTGTCGGCCCTCGGCGCGACTCGTCGCAGAGCCGCGGCGGCTGCGGCCAGAGCCGACCGGGCGTCCTCGACGCCCCGCTGCAGAGGGTCCTTGTCCTCCTGGAGGTCCTTGTTGTAGGAGGAAGGCAGTCCTTTCAGGACGAGGAAAAGCCGGCACAGATGGCCGAACATTCTCCCCGGCGCGGCCCTCAGAAGCTCGAAAATATCGGGGTTTTTTTTCTGCGGCATCAGGCTGCTCGAAGTGGCCACGGCCGGGTCGAGATCGAGGAAGCCGAACTCGGCAGTCGAAAAAACGACGAAATCCTCGGCCAGCCTTGAGAGGTCGAGAAGAAGGAGCGTCAGGGCGAAAAGCGTCTCGAGGATGAAACTCCGGTCTCCGACGGCGTCGATGGAGTTTTCGCTCACGCCTGAGAATCCCAGGAGCGCCGCGAGCCCGTCTCGGTCGAGGGCCACGCTCGAGCCGGCCAGGGCGCCCGAGCCGAGAGGAAGGACGTCGATCCGCCTCAGGGCGTCTCGGAGCCGCTCCTTGCCGCGTTCGACGGCCCAGAAAAACGACAGAATGTAATGGGCGAACAGGATCGGCTGCCCGCGCTGCAGGTGCGTGTATCCCGGCATGACCACGTCCGGGGCTCTCTCGGCCAGCGTCACCAGGGCCCGCTGAACGGCCGCGGCCGAGTCGATGAGGGCCGGAATTTCCTCCTTCAGGAATAGGCGCTCGTCCGTGACGACCTGCTCGTTCCGGCTCCGACCCGTGTGGAGCTTTTTGCCGGCCTCGCCGATCTCCTCGACGAGGAGAAGCTCCACGGCCGTATGGACGTCTTCAAACCGGCCGAGTGAGGCCGCGTCCCGGTCTCGTGCCTCTACGGCCGCCAGGCCGGCCAGGATGGAGGTGAACTCCTCCTCACCGAGCGCTCCGGCCGCCCGCAGCCCCTGGGCATAGGCCGACGAAGCCCGGACCTCGTGCTCGAACAGGAAGGCATCGGCCGAAATGGAGGCGTTGAACCGCTCGAGGACCGGGACCGCCTCTCGCCCCTGGAAGCGCTTTTCCCAGACCGTCCGGCTCATTGGCCGTTCCTCATGAAGTCCGTGACCTTTTTCCCCTGCTTGGACATGATCGCGTTGTGCGCCTTGAGGCGGATGGCGCTCACGGCGATGAAACCGCGCGAGTCCTGCTGATTGAATCCGCCCTCGATATCCATGCTCGAGAGGTCCCGATCGTAAAGGGAGCTGTGGGACTCGCGGCCGGTGATGAGGACGTTGCCCTTGTAGAGCGTCAGGCGGACGACGCCGTCGATCACCTCCTGGCTCTTGTTGACCGCTGCCATGAGGAAGTCCATTTCGGGTGAGAACCAGAAGCCGTTGTAGACGAGCTCGGAGAACTTGGGCGTCAGCATGTCGCGGAGGCGCATGACCTCCCGGTCCATGGCGATGCCCTCGATGTCCAGGTGAGCGGCCCGAAGGATGGTCAGGCCCGGCGTCTCGTAAACGCCGCGGCTCTTGATGCCGACGAACCGGTTCTCGACCATGTCCACGCGGCCGATGCCGTTCTCGGCGCCGAGCGCGTTGAGGTAGGTGAAGATCTCATACGGCGCGCTCTCGGTGACGCCGTGGGTCAGGTCGACGACCTTGGTCGGCACGCCGTCCCGGAAGTGGATTTCCAGATGTGTCTCCGTATCCGGGGCGTCCCGCGGACTCTTGATCCACGAATAGACGTCCTCGCCGGCCGGCATCGCGGGGTCCTCGAGGAGACCCGATTCGTGGCTGATGTGGATGAGATTGGCGTCTTCGCTGTAGGGCCGATCCGCCGAGGCTTTGATCTCGATTCCGTGTTTTACGGCGTAGGCGATCAAATCCTGCCGGCCCTGAAATTCGGCCAGGAACTCCGGGCTCTTCCAAGGCGAGATCACTCGGATTTGGGGATCGAGGGCGAAGTAAGTCAGCTCGAACCTGACCTGATCGTTCCCCTTGCCCGTGGCGCCGTGGGCGACGAACCGGGCGTTCTCCCGGTGGGCGATTTCGATCTGGCGCTTGGCGATGAGCGGCCGGGCTAGGGATGTCCCGAGCAGGTAGCGCCCTTCGTAGACGGCGTTGGCCTTGACCGCGGCGAAGACGTAATCCGTGACCAGCTCGCGCTTCAGGTCCTCGACGCAGGCTTTCGTCGCGCCGGTCTTCAGGGCCTTCTCTCTCGCCGCCTCGACATCGTCGTTTTGGCCGACATCGGCGATGTAGGCAATGACGTCATACCGCTTTTCCACGAGCCATTTGAGAATGACGGAGGTGTCCAATCCTCCGGAGTACGCCAGGACGACTTTTTCCATGATGTCTCTCCTTGTCAAGGACGGGGTTCCGGTCTTCAGGACGAGGACGAAGGGCCCTAGGTCAGGAGCCCGCGGAAGCTCGATTCCACGCTCCTCCTGTGCCCTTTCTGATCCACGACGATCAGGATGGTGTCGTCTCCGGCCACCGTTCCGAGGATCTCCCGGCGCTTCAGGCCGTCGATCAGGCTGGCGATCCCGTTGGCGTTGCCCGGCGACGTCTTGACCAAAACCAGGTTTTCCGTGCCGATGACATCGGTGACGAAGTTCTTGAACATGATCTGCAGCCGGCTCCACAAGGAGTTCTCGGACGGCTTTTCGAACAGTTCGTACCGGTAGGTCCCGTTGCCCAGGCGGGTCTTGACAAAGCCCATCTCCCGGAGGTCGCGTGAGACCGTGGCCTGCGTGATGTCGATGCCGCGGCGGGCCAGCTCTTCCTGCACGTGATGCTGGTCGCCCATTCCCTGCCGGCCGATGATTTCCCGAAGCAGTCGCCGCCGATGCTCTTTTGTATATTTATGCATAATGGCTGTATATTATGCACTCGCGGCGCGGATTGTCAAGCATTTTTGCTGATTTTTTTAAAGAAGGAAAGAAGCCGGACGATCCACGCGCCTTCGGCTGGGAGTCAGCCCTCGGAGCGCCTCGGGAAAATGGGGGGTCGTTACCACACGAAGGGGATCAGCGCCTTGGTGCGCTTTTTATAGGCGGGATATTCCTCGGGAAAATGTTCAGTCAGGAGAGCTTCTTCCCGTTTTATGCTGAACAGGAGGGACATGAACACCAGCAGAAACAGCAGGAGCGCACTGACCGTCCCGGCGAAGAGCGCGTTGCCCAGGAACATGAATATAAAACCCGAGTAGATCGGGTGCCGGACATGGCCATAAACGCCCCTCGTGATGAGCGCGTGCCCTTTTTTAATGACGGCCTGGTCGCTCGCGCTCCAATTCGCTCCCAGCGTTCGTCGCCCAAGGACCGCGACGACGAGGCCGGCCACGGTCAGGGCCGTGCCGATCGCTCTGAACGCCCTCGAGCCGGCGGCCAGGGAGAGGCTCAGCGGATAAACGGCGACGGGGAGTTTAAAACTCTCGAAGAACAGGACCGCGACGAGGACGGTCACGACGACTCGCCAAAGGCCGCCCATGGCTTTCTTTTCCTGCGCGGCGTTGACCGACCCGGCGGTCAAAACCCAGTAGAGGAGGAATATCATCCAACAGGCGGCGAAAACGATATCAAGACCGATCATCATTTTGCCGCCCGCGGCGTTCATGGCGGCGATCCGGCCGTCGCCGATGTCAACGAGCTCGCCGAAGACCTTGGCCATCAGGCTTCCGGCCTTCCGGGCGTCCGCCGCGAGATTCCACCCGGGCCCCTGCAGGAAAGCGGGACTCGCGAAATGCTCTTCAAGGGCGATCGTGCCCATGGCCTCGGCTTCCATTATAGCATGGCCCGGCCCTGCCTTTTTCGGCGACGCCGACGTATAATGTCGGGAGAGGCCATGAAAGACCTTTTGTCCCTCATGCAGAAACGCCAATCCTCCCGGGGGGTCTTCGACCCGCGGCGGAAAATCCCCGAGAAAGACCTTCGCCGGATCCTCGAAGCGGCGCGCTGGGCGCCGACCGCGCACAATATGCAGAACTTCGAGATCGTCGTCGTCGACGACAAGAAATTGCTCGAGAGAATCAGCGGGCTCCGCAAGCCGGTTTCGCTCGCGTTCGTGCGCGAAAATTACCGCCAGTTGTCGTTTTCGGAGGCGGAGCTTCGCCGCAGCAAGGTCGGCATCCTGGGCCTGATGTTCCCGGAGGCGTGGCGGGACCCGAAGGCCTCGGCCAAGGAGATCCGGAACGCGGGACGCGGCGCGTTTCAGGAACGGCAGATCGCCTCGAGCTAGGCCCTCTGCATCGTGCTCTACGATCCGAGGCGGCGCGCTCCGGCCTCGGGCCATGACTTCCTCGGGGCGATCAGCCTGGGTTGCCTGCTCGAGAACATGTGGCTCATGGCCGAGTCGCTCGGCATCGCGGTCCACGTCGTGAGCGGGCTCGCCGGAGGCGGCACGGAGCGGGAGATCAAGCGGATACTTCATATCCCGAGCCGGCGGCGCATCGCCTTTTCGGTCCGGCTCGGCTATCCCAAGTCACCGGGCAGGTATCTCAGGGTCCGACGGGAAGCCGGGGATTTCGTCCACCGCAACGTCTACTGACGGGAGCCTCTTCCGAGGCCGTGCCCGGAGGTCAACCCCAGATGTCGCCGACGGTGAAGCCTTCCGGGAACGGATCTTCGGGGTCGAGGACGTAGGTGCTCATCCCGGTGATCCAGGCCTGCCCGCTGATCGTGGGGACGACCGCCCGGTAGGGGCCGACCCGGGTTTCCTCGACCAGCCGCCCGGTAAAGACCGTCCCCAGGATCCCTTCGTGGCGGAAGTCGGCGTTCAACCCAAGCTGGCCTTTGGCATGGAGCGCCGCCATCTTCGCGCATGTGCCCGTGCCGCAGGGAGAGCGGTCGATCGCTCCCGTCCAGGTCGCCGGGCGGTCCCAGTCGAGCGTCCCGGTCGAGACCGTGACGGCATTTTTCATGTCCGCGTCCGGCCGCGCGGGAGGCCCGGAGAGCTCCGCGATCGTGATGCCGGCGAAGCCGGGCTGTTCGGGATGGACGACCGGGAGCTGCTCGCGGGCCGCGGCCTTGATCATCTCGCTGATTCGGACGATGTTGCGTCCTTCGTCGGGCGTCAGCCGGAGCCCGAACGGGGCCGCCTCGGCGATGACGTAGAACATGCCTCCGTAGGCTACGTCCACGGTCACTGTGCCGAGGTGCGGGACTTCGATGGGTCTGTCGAGATAGGCGGCGAACGCCGGGACGTTTCGGAACGTAACGCGGCGGACCTTGCCGGCGGCGCATTCGGCCCGGACGCTGATCAGGCCCGCGGGGGCCTCCAAAGTCAGCTCCGTGACCGGCTCGCGCATGGGCAGCATCCCGGTCTCGAGCAGGACCGTCGTGACGCAGATCGTGTTCGTGCCCGACATGCCCGGATATTCGACCTGCTCCATGACGACGAATCCCGCGTCGGCCCCGGGCCGCGTGGGCGGCAGGATCAGGTTGCAGTTCGCGGCAGGGTAGCCGCGGGGCTCGCGCAGCATGCGCTTGCGCAGTCCGTCCAGGTGCGTCTGCAGGTAGCGCATCTTGTCGAACATCGTAGACCCCGGGACGTCGAGGACGCCGCCGACGATCACCCTCCCGTGTTCGCCGCCGGCGTGGGCGTCCACGGCCTCGAGCATTTGGGTCAGGCGCATTGATCCCTCCTCGGCATAAGCCTGGATTGGACGGCAGAAGGCCGGAGGCGGGCGTGTCGTTGCTCACCGCCGCCGGAAATCCGACATCAGGCTTCTGGTCTAAAAGAATCCCGCCCGCTTGAGCGCATCCTGTGAGATCCGGTTGGACGCGCTGTCGCCCCGGGCCACGCAGACGGAGACTTTGTTGCCCGTGGCGCGGACAATCTCGGCGATGTCCTGATGGCTGAACCCGGGGCAAAGGAGAATGGACTCGATCTTCTTCTCTTTGTACAGCCGCGTCGAGACTTCCAGGGCTTCGGCCTGGCTCTTCACGATGACGACGTCCAGCTGGTATTTCCCCGTGTCGATGAACGAGCGGTGTTTGTCCTTGTCCGCGTCCGGGGCGTGGGCGAGAAAGAGCGTTCTGAAGGCCATGTGTCATTCCTCCTGACTCGATATTGTCTCAAAGACGACATTTTTGCAATGGGAAAAGGCACGCCTTTCGAATCGGGACGGCGCTTCTCTAGCGGCACTTCTTGATGAGGGCGTCGAGAGACGCCTGTTCTCTCGGCGGCAGGGTCCGGTAATAAAGGTCTTTATATTTTGTGAGATATTTCCGGGCGCCGGCCTTGTCCCCCTTGTCGAGGTAGGCCGTCCCGAGGTTGTAGAG
>Ga0187771_10000095_pt1 | contig 42916 bp, 38 predicted proteins | sample 0116_SJ02_MP15_1_FD_133139 | JGI IMG/M metagenome (GOLD analysis project Ga0187771, IMG submission 133139) | Tropical peat soil microbial communities from peatlands in Department of Meta, Colombia - 0116_SJ02_MP15_10_MG | ecosystem: Environmental > Terrestrial > Soil > Wetlands > Peat | place...
CCGAAGCGCCCAGGCGGGGATCGATCAACAGCAACGGACGGGTTTCATTTGCCGTCGGTTGGAGAGGCGGCATTCTGAGCCCTCTCCCTGTAGCTGGGAGAGGGTATGGGTGAGGGACCGCTTCGTGGCGCGGATGTCTGGTGCGCCGCGAATCTGTGACCGGACAACTGCGCAGGCAATACTTTAATCGCGCGCTCGAAATGATGAGCGCGCTGCGCAAGGTCCCTCTCCTTTATCCTCTCCCGCCGGGGAGAGGAAAAAACCGATTAACAGAGGCCCCTTAAGCCGCGGCGCGCAGCTACCTATAATCGTGGGATGGCCGTGGCGGTGGGGCGAGGGAGAGGGGGCGAACTATTGCGGCGCGCCGGCTTGGCGCTGGCTATCAGCATATCCGCCGCCGCGTGCTCGCTGGTTCGCAGCGCTCCGCCTCCGCCCGCGCAGCCGCCCGCTGCCACACAGGGAGCGCCGTCCGCGCCCGTAGTCGGAGTCGCATCGTGGTACGGTCCCGGCTTCGACGGACACAGGACATCGAGCGGCGCGGTTTATCACGAGGATGAACTCACGGCCGCATCGATGCTCTATGCGCTCGGGAGCCGCGTGATGGTGACGAATCTCGACAACGGCCGATCGGTCGAGGTGACGATCGACGATCACGGCCCGTTCGTGAAGGGGCGCAAAATCGATCTATCGGAGAAGGCGGCGCGGTTGATCGGAATGGTCGGCCCCGGCACCGCACGGGTTCGGATCGATCTCCTGAGTGCGCCGCCGAATTCGCGGCCGATCGGGCCGCCGCGATACTACGTCCAGGTCGGATCGTTCGCGAGTTCATCGAACGCATCGCGCCTGCGCGACCAGATCGCGACCCGGTACCCCGACGTGCATATCGACTCGGTGGTTGCGGAGAGCCGTCGCTATTACCGCGTGCGCATGGGCGCGTTCTCGGATCGGTCCGAAGCTGAATCGCGCGCCGCACGCACCGCGCGCCTCGGCCTTCCCGTCGTGATTATCACCGAATGAAGCTGCGATTCCGCTGCGCCCTGCTCCATCGGCGGCTAGCGCTCGTGCTGATCGCGGGCGCGCTTGCGGTCGCCGGATGCGCATACACGGTGGTGCGCGGAGGGCGCATCGATGAGCCCAAGGCGGCGGGCGTCGTCGATGCGATCCAAAAGGTCCGCGAACTGCGCTTCAAGCAGCAGGTGCCGATGACCGTCAAAACGGCCGATGAGGCCGAGCGCATGATGGAGGACGATCTCGCGCACGACTACACCGACGAACAGATTGCAGTCGATGGCGCGGCGGGCGCGGCGGTGGGGCTTTATCCCGCCGGGATGGACCTCAAGGCGGAGACGCTGAAGCTTCTCAAGAACCAGGTCGCCGGATTCTATGACCCTTACGGCAAGCAGATGGTGCTCATCGAGGGCGCAGCCGACCTCGGATTTTGGACCAGTGCTACCCAGTTCGTGGCCCAGCGCGATTACGTCGGCGAGATGCTGCTCGGGCACGAATTGACTCACGCGCTTCAGGACCAGCACTTCGAGCTGGAGAAGAAGCTCGATGCGGTCAAGGATGACGACGATCGCGGGCTTGCACTCAAGTCAGTGGCGGAGGGCGATGCGACAATCGCGGGCTTCGGCTGCATCGCGGGCAGGATGGACCGGTCGACTCTCGACGCCCTGGTGTCGCGCATGGACCAGATGCCGCAACTGTTCGCCGCGCAGGCCGCGGGAACCCCGCTGGGCGTCAGCGCGCCGATGGTGTTCCAGTACACCGACGGCGTCCGCTTCGTAGCGGAGGCTTATCGGCGCGGCGGCTGGAGCAAAGTCGATGAGCTTTACCGGACGCCGCCGCTCTCCAGCCATCAGATACTCCATCCCGAATACTACTTCGATCATCTCACCCCGCCGCCTCAAATCTCACTCGATGGATACCAGGGAGTGATGGCGGGCTGGACCAAGGCCGATGATGACACGTACGGCGAGTTGTTCATCCGCGTGATTCTCGAGCGCAACCTGGGAAAGGACTCGGCCGATGTACGGCTCGCATCGCGATGGAGCGCCGACCGGATGGTCATGCTGCGCAAGGGACACGATTTGACCGTCTTGTGGATGATCGCGTTCGGCGATGCGGAGTCCGCCGCGCGCTTCGGCGCAGTTTATGCGGACGTGCTCGGGCGGTTACCCGGCTCGGCGCCGCACGCCATCGAATGCCGTGGCGATGCGGTCCTGATCGCGATCGGCGACGGCGCCGCGCAATCGCGACCGCTGATGGCGGCGCTCTGGCAGTCAAGCCGCATCGCCGGCGCGCCCATCACCGATCACTCAGACCCGGCGAACTGATACGGAAACGCGAGCGGCGAAATTTGCGTCACGGCGCCCGCAGGATCGTAGGTGTCGGCGTTGACCAGGCTGCTGCTGGGATCCACCGGGGCTCAGCGCAGTGTTGACTCCAAGTGGCCCTCAACCCCTTCGCACTATTACTTCATCAATAACATCGGCTCCAGAGCTCGTCCGTATAAAGCTCAACGGCGTACCAGTGCCTTTCGAGGCGACGTACAACAGAGACCTCACAGGGTATGCCGCTGAACCGGCCAGACTGGCCCTTATCTGCGGCGGCTGACAGAGAATCACTCGGATCAAAAACAACGTAGACCGTGGTGTCCTGTCCGGCCCAGCCCCAACCGTCCCATTCAGTATGCTTCAGCTCCCCTTCTGTAGGTACAGCTTCTGCCAGAACCCTGGCCTTGTAATACTTCGAAAATACGACCCATCTGACAACGTTTCGGATTCCGCTTTGATTTGTCACCAGAACCGCGGAAATTGTCCAACCCAAGAGGAGCATCGACAAAGTTGGGACCCAGCGGCGGGTTCTTCTTGCAATTGCATTCTTCACCAGTAAACCAATCCAGATGAGGCTGATGATTAGTACAGCGGCCAAGTACGCCAACAGCCACAGGTCTGGTTCCAAGAATGCCGCAGGCGCAAAAAGGATGAGATTGCCCGCAACCACGTACAACAGCAGCCGCCGCCACCTAAAACGCTTTTGTCCCGCAGCTTCTTCCATCACGCATCCCCTTGGAAGCATAGTTCAATGATCGCCACGGTAGGCAATGCCCGAATCGCTGTTGGAATTGAGTAAGGGCTCGATAGTCATTGAGGCGGTCTACTTTGGACTGTCAGCTCTACGATCGAGTATGGTGTCGTGAGCGCCCGCCGGGGCGATGGACGGCGGCGCGACCGTCCGGCGCTATTCGCCGACGCCTCGCGCGCGCAGAATCTGACGCCCGGTCTCGATGAGCGTGCGCTCGTTCTTGTAAGTGGCGCGCCGGATCGCCTCGTCGATGTCGAGCCACGCAACTTCCTCGATCTCGTGGTCGTGACGGCCCGAGTCGCCGCCGGCAAATTGCATCAGGAAAAAGCGCACCCGCTTGAAGATTCGCGTGAGCGGCCCGCCCGGCTCGTCGCGCCAGGAAAAGACGTACGACACGTCGCCCAATTTCTCGACCACGCCGACCTTAAGCCCGGTCTCCTCGCCGACCTCGCGCACCGCGGCTTCCTGCATGCTTTCGCCCTGTTCGACATGGCCCTTGGGCAGCGCCCACGCGGACGACCCCTCGGGCCGAATCATCGCGACCTCGATTCCGCCACGGGCGCCGCGCCGCCACACCAGTCCTCCGGCGGAGAATTCGCGGCGCGTCGGGATAGCGCCGCCGCGCGGCTTTTCATTCCGAGGTTTCGACTGTCGGGCCATTTCCCTGAAGACTGCCAGCCGAACCTTCAGCCGACGTCGGCCAGACTGAAGCCGAGCGAGAGCATGCGCCTGAGCGCCGCGCGCGCGCCTTCCGATGATGGACTCTCGAGGCGCGGGTCGCGGCGCAGCCACTCATCCGCCATCGTGCGCGCTTTTTCGATCAGACGCCAATCGCGAATCAGGTGCACGAAACGCAGCGGAAGCGCGCCGGCCTGACGCGCACCGAGCAAATCGCCCGGCCCGCGCATCTTGAGATCGGCCTCGGCGACCTCGGCGCCGGTCGCGCACGAGGCCATCACCCGGATGCGATCGCGCGCCTTCTCATCGGCGTCGCGCGATGCGACCAGGATGCATCGCGACGGCACAGCGCCGCGCCCTACCCTGCCCCGCAACTGATGCAGTTGGGCCAGCCCGTAACGCTCCGCCCCGACGATAACAATGACGGTCGCCTCGGGCACGTCGATTCCCACTTCGACCACGGTGGTGGAGACGAGCGCGTCGATGGCGCCATCGCGGAACTCGCGCATCACGCGATCCTTTTCTGCCGCGCGCATCCGCCCGTGCATCGTGCCCACCCTGAAATTCGCAAGCCGCCCGCGCGCCAGCCGCTTCGCCATCGCGGCGACGGAGCGAATTTCCTCCTCCGGGGAATCGATCATGGGGAGTACGTAATAGGCGCGATTGCCGCGCTCGATCTCCCCGCGGACGAGCGTGTCCACCCGCTCGAGGTCGTCCTCGGTGAAAATCTCGGTCGTGACCGGAGTTCGCCCGGGCGGAAGCTCATCGAGGAAGGAAACGTCCAGATTGGCGAAGAGGCTCATCGCGAGGCTTCGCGGAATCGGCGTCGCCGTCATCATCAGAACGTTTGCCGCCGGCCCAAGGGCTTTGAGCCGCGCCCGATCGAACACGCCGAAGCGATGCTGCTCGTCGATTACGCCGAGGCCGAGCTTTGCGATGCGCACGCGCTCCTGGATGAGCGCGTGAGTGCCGAAGACCATCGCGATAGCTCCTGAAGCCAGCCCGCGCAGAATCGAGGAGCGTGCCGAATCGCCGATGCCGCCCGTCAGCAAAGCGCTCGTGACCCCCAGCGAGCCGCACTGGCGTTGGAAGCTCGCAAAGTGCTGCTCGGCAAGCAATTCGGTGGGCGCCATCATCGCGGCCTGGTACCCGCACTCGACCGCGCGCAGCGCAGCCCAGAATGCGACCAACGTCTTCCCGCTGCCGACGTCGCCCATCAGCATCCGGTTCATCTGGCCCGGCTGCGCAAGGTCGGCGGCGATCTCATCGATCGCGCACGCCTGCGATGCGGTCGGCGCAAACGGCAGCTCCCGGAGCCATCGCGTACTGAGGCTCAGCGCCTCGTCGAGGGCGATTCCTTTGCGCCGCGCGGATCGCGCCCGTTCGATCGAGAGCGCCAGCTCGAATGCGAACAGCTCGTCGAATCCGAGTGCGAGATGACCCGGCGATTCGCCATCCTGCAACAGATCCAGGTTCGCATCGGCCGGCGGGCTGTGGAGCATTCGCAAAGCCTCGCCAATTGGCAGGTACTCAGTGCGCAGATCGTCAGGCACCGCGCCCGAAATCTCATGGCCGATCGCGTCGAGCGCCTGCGCGACAAGGTTCGAGAACAGGCGTTGCGGCACGCCAGCGGGCAGACCGTACACCGCTCGAATCGGCGGCGGCTCGCCGGATGACAGTGCGAACAATTCGGGCTGGACGATTTCGAGCGAGCCCTCGGAGTTCGCTGCGACGCGGCCGTGCGCAAGCACGCGATCGCCCGACGGCATCCGTCCCCGCATGTACGCGGGCAGATTGAACCACACGAGGCGGATTTGCGCGCCGCCGTCTTCGGTCAGCAATCCGCTGGCGAGCCGCCGCCACGGCGCGCCCCGCATCGGCCGTTCCTTGATGTCGCCGAGCTGTCCTTCGACGACAGCGATTGTTCCGGCCGCGAGATCGCGAAGCGCAACCCGCGCGCGCCAGTCCTGATAGCGCGCAGGCAGATGAAACACGAGGTCCTGGAGCGTCGCGATACCGCGATCGGCAAGGGCGGCGGCGCGCTTGGGGCCGATTCCCGCGAGCGCGGCGACCGGGGTATCGAGGGTCCACGGCGCAGGGCTGGCGCCCGCGCGGGCCTCGTCAGCCTTCCTTGCGGGCCGCTGTGAACTTGCGCGCATCGGCTCTGGGAGCGGCCAAGGCGGATCAGCGGGGATGATAATCCTGAAGGGCGCGGACTTCCATGCGCTCGCGCTTGAGAGCCTTGATTCCCTCGACCGCCGCCTGCGCGCCCGCCATCGTCGTGAAGTACGGCAGCCTGAGCTCCAGAGCGGTTCGCCGGATCGAAAACGAGTCCGCGGTGCCGCTCGCGTCGGGCGTGTTTATCACCATCGCGATTTTGCCCTCGCGCATCCGATCGACCACGTGCGGACTGCCCTGCAAGACCTTATTGACCGGCTCGCACGGATGGCCGAGGCCCTCGATGTAACGCGCGGTGCCACGCGTCGCGATCAAATCAAAGCCCATCGCCGTGAGCCCGTCCACGATCGGGGCAAGCTCGGCCTTGTCTTCATCGCGCACGCTGATGAAGACCCGGCCCGCAGCGGGCAGGTCCGAGGATGCGGCCAGCTCCGCCTTGGCGAAGGCCATCGCGAACGACATGTCGATGCCCATGACCTCGCCGGTCGATTTCATCTCGGGACCGAGAATGGTATCGACCCCCGGGAAGCGCGCGAACGGGAAGACGGATTCCTTGACCGCGAGGTGGACCGGCACGCGCTCGGTGGCGAAGCCGAGTTCGCGCAGCGTCTTTCCGGTCATGATTAGCGAGGCGAGTTTCGCGAGCGGGACGCCGATTGCTTTGCTCACGAACGGAATCGTGCGCGATGCTCTCGGGTTCACCTCGAGGATGTAAATCTCGCCGCGATAAATCGCGTACTGGACGTTGATCAGCCCGACGACGCCGAGTTCGCGCGCGAGCATCCGGGTCTGATCCGCAAGCCCGCGCTGGATCTCGGGCGTGAGCGTTCGTGGCGGCAGGACGCACGCGCTGTCTCCCGAGTGGATCCCGGCATGTTCCACGTGCTCCATGATTCCGCCGATCACGACCGTCTCTCCGTCCGAGATCGCGTCCACATCGACCTCGATCGCGCCGTCGAGATATCGGTCGATCAGCAGCGGATGGCGCTCGGAGGCTTCGAAAGCCTGCGCGACGTAACGGCGCAGCGCCGACTCGTCGACAATCACTTCCATCGCGCGCCCGCCGAGCACGTAGGAGGGCCGGATGAGAACCGGGTAGCCGATTCGCGCCGCTCCCCTGACGGCCTCATCGAGGCTGCGCGCGAGCACCCCTTTGGGCTGCCTGAGACCGAGCTTTTCCACCAGTACGTTGAAGCGCTCGCGATCCTCGGCGCGATCGATCGCATCGGGACTCGTGCCGAGAATCGCAACGCCGGCCTTCGCGAGCGGCACCGCCAGCTTGAGCGGCGTCTGCCCTCCGAATTGCACGATCACGCCGAGCGGCTTCTCGCGCTCGGCGATCGCGATGACATCCTCGAACGTGAGCGGCTCGAAGTAGAGGCGGTCCGAGACGTCGTAGTCGGTCGAGACGGTTTCGGGATTGCAGTTGACCATGATCGTCTCGAAGCCCGCCTCCTTGAGTGCGAGGCTCGCGTGGACGCAGCAATAGTCGAACTCGATCCCCTGCCCTATCCGGTTCGGCCCGCCGCCGAGAATCATCACCTTGCGCCGGTCATCGGGCGGTGCTTCGTCCTCGCCTTCGTATGTCGAGTAGAGATACGGCGTGTACGCCTGGAACTCGGCGCCGCAGGTATCGACTGCCTTGAAGACCGGCATCACGCCCGACTCGCGCCGGCGTGCGGCGATCTCCGGCTCGTCCGTTCGCCTGAGATCGGCGATTCGCCGATCGGAAAATCCCATCGCCTTGAATTCGCGGAAGTACTCGGCCGAAAGCGGCTCGCTCGCGGCGCGGCGCTCCGCCTGAACGATTCGCGCGATGCCGTCGATGAACCACGGATCGATCTTCGTGAGTTCGTACGCCTCGGCCTCCGACATCCCCAGGCGCAGCGCGTCGGCCAGATGGTGCAGTCGGTGGCTGCTCGGCATCGCGATGCGGGCGCGGAGCGCCTCCAGCGCGCGCTCACGGCCCTGCTCTGCAAGCGTGCTCTCCAGTCCGTAGGAGCCGATCTCAAGCGACCGCAGCGCCTTTTGAAGGGATTCCGTGAACGTGCGGCCGATCGCCATCACCTCGCCCACCGACTTCATCTGCGGGCCCAGCTCGTCAACGGCGCCACGGAATTTTTCGAACGTGAAGCGCGGAATTTTGGTGACGACGTAATCGATGGTCGGCTCGAAGCAGGCGGGCGTCATCCTGGTGATGTCGTTGGGGATTTCATCGAGCCGGTAGCCGACGGCGAGACGCGCCGCAATCTTCGCGATCGGGAAGCCGGTCGCCTTCGATGCGAGCGCCGAGCTGCGCGACACGCGCGGGTTCATCTCGATCACCACCATGCGCCCGGTGCGCGGCTCGATCGCGAACTGGATGTTCGAGCCGCCCGTGTCCACGCCGATTTCGCGGATGATCCTCTGCGCGGCATCGCGCATGAGCTGATATTCCTTGTCGGTCAGCGTCTGGGCGGGCGCGATCGTGATCGAGTCGCCGGTGTGCACGCCCATCGGATCGAGGTTCTCGATCGAGCAGACGATCACGACGTTGTCGGCGCAATCGCGCATCACTTCGAGCTCGAATTCCTTCCACCCCTCGATTGATTCCTCGAGCAGCACTTCGTGGCTTGGCGAGATATCGAGTCCCCATGCGACCCTGGAACGGAATTCGCCCTCGGTGCGCGCGATCGATCCGCCGGTGCCGCCGAGCGTGCGCGAGGGGCGGATAATCAGCGGCAGGCCGAGCGTTGCGCGAACGCCCTCGGCATCGTCCAATGAGTGCGCGATCGCGGAGCGCGGAACCTCGAGCCCGATATTGAGCATCGCGCGCTTGAACAGCTCGCGGTCCTCGGCCTTCTTGATCGCGTCGAGCCGCGCGCCGATAAGCTCGCAGCCGTAGCGCTCGAGCACACCCGACTCGGACAGCTCGATCGCGAGATTGAGCGCAGTCTGCCCGCCAACCGTCGGCAGCAGAGCGCCGGGCCGCTCGCGCTCGATGATTCGGGCGATCGAGCCTGCGGTCATCGGCTCGATATAAGTGCGATCGGCCAGCTCGGGGTCGGTCATAATCGTGGCGGGATTGGAGTTGATCAGGATCAGGCGCAGGCCTTCCTGGCGAAGCGCCCGAAGCGCCTGCGTGCCTGAGTAATCGAACTCGCACGCCTGGCCGATCACGATCGGTCCCGACCCAATCAGCAGAACTGATTTGAGATCTTTGCGAAGCGGCACTTCAGATTTCCCGGCACTCCCGGTTCGCGGCCTTACGCCGCGCGCCGGCGAGTCAGTTTTTCCTCACCGCCTCCTCGGCGGCTATGCGTTCGATGGATTCGGCGCCGTAGCGCGGGAATAGCTCCACCATCCGTTTGAATCGCGCGAACAGGTAATTCGAGTCGTGCGGACCGGGCGATGCCTCCGGATGGTACTGCACTGAGAAAAAAGGGACGCCGCGCCCGCGCAATCCCTCGACGGTTCGATCGTTCAGATTGAGATGAGATAGGTCGGCCCGCTCCTTGACCGACTCGGCCTCCACCGCGAAGCCGTGATTCTGCGCGGTGATTTCGACCCGCCCGGTGCGAAGATCCATCACCGGATGATTCGCGCCGTGATGGCCGAAGTCGAGCTTGTAGGTGCGTCCGCCCAGCGCGAGACCGAGAATCTGGTGGCCGAGGCAAATCCCGAAAATTGGCTTGCGCCCCAGCACTCCCGCAACCGCGTTGTACGCATACGGAAGCGCCGCCGGGTCCGCCGGGCCGTTGGAGAGGAAAATGCCGTCGGGCTGGTGCGAGAGGATCTGCTCCGCAGTCGACGATGCGGGCAGCACGCGCACTCTGAAGCCGGTCGATACGAGCCGGCGCAATATGTTGAGCTTGATCCCGTAATCCAGCGCGACGACCAACGGCGCATCGCGAAGTTCGCCGCGCCCGCGACGGGCATAGCCCCGGCCCAACTCCCATCCGCCGATTTCCCAATCGTACGGCTCGGCGCAGGTGACTTCCTTGACGAGATCGCGTCCAACGAGCCCTGGCGATGCTTTCGCTTTGCGCACCAGCGCGTCGCTGTCGAGGTCGGTGCTGGAGATGACCGCCTCCTGCGCGCCGTGAGTGCGGATATGGCGGACCAGCGCGCGTGTGTCGATTCCTTCGATCCCGACGATGCCCGCCTGAGCGAGATATTCCCCCAGCGGCATCTCGGAGCGCCAGTTCGACGCACGCTGCCAGCATTCCTTGACGATGAAGCCATCGACGTAGACGCGCCGCGATTCGACGTCCTCGCGGTTCACGCCGACATTTCCGATTTCGGGATACGTCATGCAGACGAGCTGGCCCTTGTAGGACGGGTCGGTGAGAATTTCCTGGTATCCGGTCATCGCGGTGTTGAACACGACCTCGCCGACCGTCTCGCCGATCGCGCCAAAGGCGCGCCCTCGGAAGACGCGCCCATCGGCAAGGGCGAGAATCGCGTCGCGTCGTGCGCCCGTACTCATCGCAGTTCACCTCGCCGTCCGTCGAACACGATCTCACCGCCGACGATGGTCATCACCGCCCTCCCCTTAAGCCGCATCCCCGCGAACGGCGTATTGCGGCTGCGCGACAGGAATCGCTCCGGCTCCACCGTCCATTCGAGATTCGGGTCAACCACCGTAATGTCCGCGGGCGCTTCCACGGCCAGCGTGCCAGCCTCGAGCCTGAGCAGCGCTGCGGGATTTACCGACATGAGTTCGACCAATCGCCCCGCGCCAATCAAACCACAATGCACGAGGCCGAGCGCAAGGCCAAGGGCGGTCTCCAACCCCACGACGCCGTTGGCCGATTGCGCGAATATCGCCGCGACATCGGGCGCGAGCCGCTCGGCGTCGCGCGCGGGATTGAAGTACCCGGCCAGGGCATCGAGGCGCTTCGATGCGGGGTCGTGCGGCGCGTGATCGGTCGCAATCATATCGATGCCGCCGTGGCCGATTGCATCGCGGAGCGCATCCACGTCATCGCGGCTTCGAAGCGGCGGGTTCATCTTCGCGTTCGGGCCCCATCGCAGCGCCGCGCTCTCATCGAGCGCAAAGTGATGCGGCGTTACTTCGCACGTGACGCGCGCGCCGCGCTTGCGCGCAGCCGCAACCAACTCGACCGACTCGCGCGTCGAGACATGCGCGATGTGGACCGCGGCTTCGGTTCCGATCGCAAGCGAGAGATCGCGCCTCACCCGCTCCGACTCGGCAGGCCCACTGTAACCGTGAACGCCGAGGCGCTCGGCGACGGCGCCCGCGTTGACCGCGCCTTCGTCCGAGAGCGAGCGCTCTTCCTCATGGAGTGAGATCGCGAAGCCCAGTTGGTTGATTTCATCCATCGCGCGCGACAGAACCGCGGCGTCATCTACCGGGATGCCGTCGTCCGAGAACAGGCGCGCCCCCGCCGCGGCCATCGCGGCATAATCGACCGTCTCGGCTCCGCTAAGCCCTCGCGTTACCGCCGAGACCGGAACCAGCCGCGTGGAGCGCGCCTCAGCGGCGCGTTCGAGCATGTACCGGGTAATCTCGCGCGTGTCGTTCACGGGCGACGTGTTCGCCATCGCGGCAACGGTGGTAAAGCCGCCCGCCGCTGCGGCGCGCAGGCCGCTCGCGATGGTCTCCTTCTGGGGGAAGCCCGGATCGCGCAGATGGACGTGCGGATCGATTAGTCCCGGCAGCACCCACCATCCGGTCGCATCGATGACCGCCGCCCCATCGCCGCCGCGCAGCGACCCGGGGCGATCGACGGCTTCGATCTTTCCGTCGACCACCAGGACATCCGATGCGGCGTCGATTCCTGATGCGGGATCGACCACGCGGCCGGCCTTCAACAAAAGCGGTCTCATCCCGCATGCTCCGGCGCCTTGAGCGGCTCGACCATCGAGTAAATCGTCGCGCGGTCGTGCGCCTTGCGCCTGGCATCCGGCGCGGGCGGCTCCAGGCGCACCTGGACGCGCTCGAAGCGGGAGGTCGGGATGTTCTTGCCGACGTAGTTGGCGCGAATCGGAACGGCGCGATGGCCGCGGTCGATCAGCACCGCGAGCTTGACCGCGGCCGGCCGTCCATGGCGCCAGATGGTCGCCATCGCCCGCTGCACCGTCCATCCGCTGTTGATCACGTCGTCCACGAGCACGATCGTACGACCCTCGGCATCGAACTTCTCGGCGCCGTCGAGCGGATGAACCGTCTCGGCCGGTCCGTAGATGTCGACCGCAGCGCTCGGCAGCCGCACGCCGGAGCCCGCCTCGATCAGGTCGCGGATCCGCATCGCCAGTTGCGCGCCGCGACTCACGACGCCCACGATCGACACGCCCGCCAAATCCGGCAGGTCCGCGGTAATTTGCGCGGCGAGCGACTCGACCGCGTGCGCAATTTCATCGGCGTCCATGACCTCGCGCTGCGGGCCGCGCTTGTAAGGCTCGAAGCCGTTCTCCTCGGCCTGTTTGACGTTCTCGAACACGGCAAGCGAGCCTTCATCGATCCACTGGCGGACGTAACCGTAGAGGCTCTCGTCGTACGCGTAATAGCGATGGGACCGGACGTGCCCGACGAACTCGGCGCGAAGCTCCCGCTCGCAGAAGTCGCATCGGAGCCGAAACTCGGCGCGCGTGACGGTCGGAGCCAGAGTGAAGCGGGGATGCAGGTAGGCGCCCTCGAAACGCGTGATGCAATTCGAGTTTGCGCATCGAGGGGACGGCTCGGCCTTGAATCGAATCGCCTCGCCTGTTGGAGCGCGGGGCGAGCGCCGCTCGCCTGCCTGTTCGATCATTCGGGCAATCAGCGCCATCCTGACCGGTACGCCGGCCGCGGCCTGCTCGAAGTACACGGCGCGCGGGTCGGTGTCGAGTTCGTATGCGAGTTCGCTGGTGCGCGGCAGCGGATGCATGACGACGGCTTCCTGCGTGCGATGCGTCCTCAGCGCGCGCGCATCGAAGTGGACGTACTCGGCGGGCTTCATTTCCTGGCCCGACAGCCGCTCCTTCTGAAGCCGCGTCACGTAGAACGCATCGAGGGCCGCCGGCGGCTCTTTGGTGGGAAGTTTGTCGATTTGGACCTCACCGGTGAACAGCGCCATCTGGTGCGGCGCGCTCGGCGTCAGGTACAGCGCGTCGAGACCGCCGGCCAGCGACTTGAGTTCATCGATCGTCACGGTCGAAAAGCTGTAGTTGCGCTCCGCGGCCAGGCGCTCGAGCACGTAATCGGGCACATCCATCCCGCTGGTCGGGACGGCGACGATGTTCGCGCCGAAGCGCGCGAGCGCATAGATCAGCGAATGCACGGTGCGGCCGAACTTGAGATCGCCGCACAGCGCCACCGTCAGTCCCTTGAGCCTGCCCTTCTTGCGGCGCAGCACGTAGAGGTCGCAAAGCGTTTGCGTGGGATGTTCGCGGCTGCCGTCGCCGGCGTTGATGATCGGGCACGGCGCGTACTCGGCGGCTACGCGCGCGGCGCCGTCGTGCGGATGGCGAAGCACGATCAGGTCGGCGTACCCGGAGACCACGCGGACCGTGTCGGCGAGACTTTCTCCCTTGGCGGCGGAGCTGGCCTGCATGTCGGCGGAGCTGATCACCGCGCCGCCCAGCCGATGCATCGCGGACTCGAAGCTCAGGCGCGTGCGCGTCGATGGTTCGTAGAAGAGCGTCGCCATGATGAGGCCGCTTGCCAGTGAAACACTCTCGCCGCGCCCGAGCGCCTCGGAGAACTGGTCGGCGAGCGCGAAGATGCGCTCGATTTCGGGGATCGCAAGATCCTCGATCGAGACGATGTCCGATTTTGGAACCCGCGCCATCTCAGTTTTCCGCGCTTATACGACGCGCATCCTGGTTACTTGCCGTTTCCGATCACGACCCCGTCGGCGCCGTCGAGCTCCGTAAGACGGACGTAAACGCGCCGGCCCTGCGGAGCGGCGACGTTCTTGCCCACGAAATCCGCGCGAATAGGGAGTTGATGCTCGCCGCGATCGACGAGCACCGCCAGCTCGATCGACGCTGCACGCCCGAGGTCCGAGAGCGCATCGAGCGCCGCCCGCACCGTGCGCCCCGTGTAAAGCACGTCGTCCACCAGCACGACGCGCTTGCCGTCGAGAGAAAACGGGATATTGCGCGCGAGCAGGCGGGGATCGCCAGGCGCGCCTTTGCCGTCGTCGCGGTAGGAGGAGATGTCGAGGGTGCCGACCAACACCGAGCGTTTCTGGTTGGCGCCAAGCTCGGCGGCAATTCGCTCCGCCAGGTACGCGCCGCGGCGGATTATCCCGACCAGGACGAGGTTTTCGATGCCGCCGTTGCGCTCCGCGATCTCGTGCGCGATACGCTTCACGGTGCGCCCCACCTGCGCTGCGTCGAGCGCCACCTCCGGTTTCGCGTTCATGATTTGGGCGAAAAAAAACCCCGACCGCCGAAGCAGCCGGAGTCCGTTATGCAAAAGTCCATTGTTCCAACCTTTCCGTCATCCCGTGACGGATTAAAGGTTAATTATTTTTTACCGGCCGGGCCGGACCCGGTCAAGCGGGGCCGCGGGCGGCGGCCGTCAGCCGCGGGCTTTGCGTTCGAGCTTGCGCAGGCGCTGGCCGTGATCGCGCGTCTCGACCGTGATGCGATCATCGAAGCGGTCGAACTTGCGCGCGAGGTTCTGGACCGCCTTGTTGGTCTTGCCGATCTCGGCGCCGAGCTTCTTTGCGGCAAGCTCGGCGGCGGAAGCGATTTCGCGCTTGAGGGACTGGGCGGTTTCGGCGGCTGCCTCGCGATCGGCCATTGAGGTTCGCAGCGCGGCTTCCTGAGCGGCTGCCGGCGCCGGCTCGCGCGCATGCTCGCGCACCGAGGCATCGATTGCGCCCATCTGTTCGCGAAACTCGACGCGCGTCTTGCCAAGCGCCTCGCCCAGCCGCACCATCTCCGCGCTCAAATCGGCGCGCAGAGCGGCGATGCCCATGCGATTCTCGGCGATCTGGTCCGAGAGAAACCGTATCTGGCTTCCGACCTCGGCGAATTGACCGAACAGCTCCTCGCGCAGCGAGTCGAGCCTCCCGCCGAAACCGGAAACCGCCTCGACCACCAGCTCGAAGCGCGCGCCGAGTTCCTCGAGCAGCGTGCCGAGCCTTGCCACACCGTCTTCAGCCACCGCCATGCTCCTCGCCTAGTGGACTACCATGCCAAACCGGCTCCAGCGCACCGGAATCAGGCTCGCGCCGTCGCTATCCCACGACCAGTAGATGACCAGCGCGCGGCCTTCGATGTCGTTCTGATCGACGAAGCCCCAAAAGCGGCTGTCGTAGCTGCGATCGCGATTATCGCCCATTACTAAAACCTTCCCCGGCGGCACCGTGACCGGGCCAAAGTTGTCGCGCGGCGAGGTTCCCGACCGCTCGTAGGGCGGCACCTCGAAATGCGCGTGCGGATCGTCGATCGGCTTGCCATTGACCCATACGACGGCGTTGCGGACCTGAACCAAATCACCAGGGGTTCCAATGACGCGCTTGATAAAGTCCTTGGTGCGGTCGAGCGGAAAGACCAGCACCACGACGTCGCCGCGTTCGACCGGCTTTAGCCGGAACAGGTAGGTCGGGTGCCGCATGCCCGGGACCTGGAGGTTCAGGATCGAGTCCGGGATCCGCAGCCCGTAGATCAGCTTGTTGACCAGGATATGGTCGCCCACCAGGAGCGTCGGCTCCATCGAGCCCGACGGGATCTTGTAGGCCTGGATGAGGAAGGTGCGGATGATGATCGCGAGCACGAGCGCGATCGTGAGCGCCTCGGCATACTCGCGGACTACTGATTTCTGCGCGGCCGGGGCGCCTTCCGAGCCTTCAGGAGGCGTCTCGGCCGGCGTCTCGAGCATCTCGGGGGGCTTTTCGAGCATGGGAGCGGATTCCGCCATCAGCGCTACTCCCCGACCCTGAGCAGAGCCAGAAAGGCTTCCTGCGGAATTTCGACTCGACCCACCTGCTTCATCCGCTTCTTGCCTTCCTTCTGCTTCTCGAGGAGCTTGCGCTTGCGCGTGATATCGCCCCCGTAACACTTCGCCGTAACATTCTTGCGCAGCGGCTTGACCGACTCGCGCGCGATAATCTTGGCGCCAATCGCCGCCTGAATCGCCACCTCGAACATCTGGCGCGGAATCAGTTGGCGTAACTTCTCGCACAGCGCGCGGCCCCGTTCGTAGGACTTCTCGCGATGCACGATTATCGAGAGCGCGTCAACGACCTCGCCGTTGATCCGGATATCCAATTTAACCAGAGGCCCGGCCCTGAAGTCCAGAAACTCATAATCGAGCGATGCATAACCGCGGCTGACCGACTTGAGACGATCATAAAAGTCGAACACGATCTCGGCCAGCGGCAATTCGTAGTGCAGAATGACGCGCTTTTCGCCCAGGTAGCGCAGGTCGCGCTGGAGGCCCCGTCGCTCCTCGCACAGCTTCATGATCGCGCCCAGGTACTCATCGGGGGTGTGAATCGATGCGAGAATGAACGGCTCCTCGATCGCCTCGATCTGGCCCTCGGGCGGCAGCGCCGCGGGATTATCGACCATGGCGGTCTCGCCCGAAATCATCCGCACCCGGTATGCGACCGTCGGCGCGGTAACGATGAGGTTGATTCCGAATTCGCGTTCGAGCCTTTCTTGGGCGATATCCATGTGCAGCAGGCCGAGGAATCCCGCGCGAAATCCGAAGCCCAGCGCTTGCGATGACTCCGGCTCGCAAATCAGGCTCGCGTCGTTGAGCCTGAGCTTCTCGATCGCATCGCGCAGCGCGCCATACTGGTTCGCCTCGGTCGGATAGAGCCCGGCGAAAACCATCGGCTTCAATTCCTTGAATCCGGGAAGCGGCTCCGGGGCGGGATGGTCCGCATCGGTGACGGTATCGCCGACGCGCATATCGGCGACCGCCTTGATCCCGGAGACGACGAAGCCGACCTCGCCCGGTCCGAGCGATTCGGCCACCCGCTCGTGCGGCGTGAAATGCCCCAGGCGCATCACCTCGCCGGTCTTGCCGGTCGCCATGAGGAGCACCTTCATGCCGGTCCGAAGCTCGCCGCTGAAGACGCGCACCAGCGCGATCGCGCCGGCGTAGCTGTCGTACCAACTGTCGAAGATGAGCGCGCGGAGCGGCTGGCCGGGCGCCGCCCCGGGCGCGGGCACCCGGGCGACGATCGCCTCGAGCACGTCATCGATCCCGATCCCCTCCTTGGCGCTGGTCAGGATCGCGCCGGCGGCGCTAAGTCCGATTATCTCTTCGATTTGGCGGCGAGTCCGCTCGACGTCCGCGCTTGGAAGATCGATCTTGTTGATGACCGGGATAATTTCGAGTCCGTGGTCTAGCGCGAGATAGACGTTGGCGAGCGTCTGCGCCTCCACTCCCTGGCTCGCATCGACCACCAGCAGCGCGCCCTCGCACGCGACCAGGCTGCGCGAGACCTCGTAGGCGAAATCGACGTGGCCCGGCGTGTCGATCAGGTTGAGGACGTACGTGTTGCCGTCCGCGGCCACGTAGTTCAGGCGGACCGAGCGAGCCTTGATCGTGATCCCGCGCTCGCGTTCGAGGTCCATCGAGTCGAGGAACTGCTCCTTCTGCTCGCGCTTCGAGATCGCACCGGTGCGCTCGAGCAATCGATCGGCAAGCGTGGACTTGCCGTGGTCGATATGCGCGATGATGCAGAAGTTGCGAATCGAGGCCGGGTCCGTCATCCGCCCTGATGCCCCTTGAGTTCCCGAAAATAGTGGAAGGTCTCCGCGAGCCCCTCGCGCATCGGGACGCGCGGACGCCACCCCAGCACTTTCTCCGCGCGGGCGGGTGAAATCACCGAGCGGCGCTGCTCTCCGGGCCGGGCAGGCGCATACTCGGCCGGCCGCGCCTCCCCCGCTATCGCGGCCAGTTGGGCGTGGAGCGTGTTCACGTCGGTCTCCACGCCGGTTCCGATGTTGAGCGCCATCCCCGATGCGTTCGAGGTCAATGCAGCGACGTTCGCGCGCACGACGTCGTCCACGTACACGTAATCGCGGGTCTGTTTGCCGTCGCCGAAGATCGTCACCGGGCGGCCTTCGAGGATCCGCGCGCTGAAGATCGCCACGACGCCGGCCTCGCCGTGCGGGTCCTGGCGCGGCCCATAGACGTTGGCGTAGCGCAGGGCCAGATAGTCGATCCCGTACTGCACGTGGTAGAAGAAAAGGTATGACTCGGTGGCGAGCTTCGCGACGCCGTAGGGGCTGACGGGGCGGCGCGGATGATCCTCGTCGCAGGGAAATGCCTCCTGCTCTCCGTAAATCGCGCCGCCCGTCGATGAGAAAATCACGCGCCTTAAGCCGTTGCGCCTTGCCGCCTCTATCAGGTGGAGAAATCCGACCAGGTTGATTTGGGCGTCCAGTGCGGGGTCTGACACCGAACGGCGCACGTCCATTTGCGCCGCGAAATGGTAGATCACCTCGGGCCGCTCGCGATCGATTACCTGGGTGACCTCGCCCACATCGCGCAAGTCCGCGCGGTAGAAGCGCGCCGACGGATTAACCTGCCGGCGCTTGCCTGCCGAGAGGTCATCGAGCACGGCGACCTCGCCGAGCCCGGCACGGATCAATTCATCGACCGTATGCGATCCGATAAACCCTGCGCCGCCGGTTACGAGTATCCGCATCGCCGGCCTCCTCTCAGACTGCCGGGCGTCCGATCGAGTAGTACCTGAAGTCGAGCGCCTTCATCAGATCTAAATCATACAGGTTGCGCCCGTCGAATATCACCGGCTGCTTGAGCTCCGCCTTGATGCGCTGGAAGTTCGGATGGCGGAACTCGTTCCATTCGGTGCAGATGATGAGCGCGTCGGCGCCGCTGAGCGCCTCGTAATTGATCTTGTGGAAGGTCACCCGGTTGCCCAGCAGGCGGCGCGCGTTGTCGAGCGCCTCGGGGTCGTGGACCTGCACCGCTGCGCCCGCGGCGAGCAATTCCTCGATAATCACCAGCGAGGGCGCCTCGCGCATGTCGTCGGTGCGCGGTTTGAAGGCGAGTCCCCAGATCGCGAACACGCGGCCGCGCAAATCCGCGCCGAAGTGCTGCTTGACGCGCGCCGGCAGGAGCCGCTTCTGGCGCGCGTTGACCGACTCGGCGGCCTTGAGCAGCCCGAAATCGAGCCGATGCTCGGCCGCAGTGTGAATCAGCGCCTGCACGTCCTTGGGGAAGCAGGAGCCGCCGTAGCCGACGCCGGGGAACAGGTATGACGAGCCGATGCGGCGGTCGGAGCCGAGTCCACGGCGGACCGCGTTGATGTCCGTGCCCGCGGCCTCGCACAGATTCGCCATCTCGTTGATGAACGAGATCTTGAGCGCGAGCATCGCGTTGCATGCGTACTTGGTGATTTCGGCGGAGCGCGGGTCCATCACGATGATCGGGTTGTCGGTGCGGACGAATGGCGAATGGATCTCGCGCAGGATCGCGCTGGCGCGCTCGCTCAGGCTCCCGATAATCACCCGATCGGGACGCATGAAGTCCTCGATCGCGGAGCCTTCCTTGAGAAATTCCGGCACCGAGCAAACATCGACGGAGTGCCGCGCGTGACGCCCCACGATCTCGCGCACGCGGTCGTTGGTGCCGACCGGGACGGTGCTCTTGACCGCCAGGATGTGGTACCCGGTTACCGCCTTGGCGATTTGTTCGGCCGCCCCGAACACGGCGCTTAAGTCCGCGGCCCCGTCAGCGCTCATCGGGGTTCCGACCGCGATGAAGGAGACCATCGATTGCGCAATCGCCGCGCCCGTGTCGGTCGTGAAGCGCAGCCGCCCCTCCTTCATGTTGCGGCGCACCAGCTCTTCGAGTCCGGGTTCATAGAACGGGACCTTCCCGTCCTGGAGAGCGGCGATTCGGCCGGCATCGATATCGACGCAAACGACCTCGTTGCCGCTCTCGGCATAGCAGGTGCCGCTCACCAGCCCGACGTACCCGGTTCCGATCACTGCGATATTCATCCAAGCATCCTCTAGAGTTCCTCTTTGATCACGTAAATCTGCTTGCTCTGGGACTCGTGGTAGGTGCGCGCGAGCATCTCGCCCAGAAGTCCGAGGCTCACGAACTGCACGCCGACCACCACGAGGAGCACGGCCAGCAACAGCGCGGGACGGTCGCCCAGCGGGCGGCCGAGCACGATTTTTTCGAACACCAGCCACGCCGTCCACAGCGAGCCGAGCGCGCCGAGCACCACGCCGATCGCGCCGAACACCTGGATCGGGCGCGTGGAGTAGCCCGACAGAAATTTGACCGTTATCAGGTCGAGAAGCGTGCGCAGGATTCGGCCCGGGCCATACTTCGACCGGCCGGAGCGGCGCGGCCGGAAGTTCACCTCGACCTCGGCGATGCGCGCGCCCTGTTCGGCCGCGATCGCCGGGACGAACCGATGCATCTCGCCGTAAAGCATGAGCCGGCGCGCAAGGTCGCCCCGGTAGGCCTTCAGCGTGCATCCGTAATCGTGGAGCGGCACGCCGGTAATCCGCGAGATGAGGGCGTTGGCCGCGACCGACGGCAGCCGGCGCGTCAGCGTGGCGCCGCGCCAGCGCTCGGTGCGCCATCCGCTGACCAGATCGTAGCCCTCATCGAGCTTTGCGAGCAGGCGCGGAATGTCGGCCGGGTCGTTTTCTCCATCGCCGTCGATCGCGACGACGATCCCGCCGGCGGCGCTGCGCAATCCGCACGCCAGCCCCGCAGTCTGCCCGTAATTGCGCGCAAGCCGGATCACGCGGACGTGCGAATCGGATGACTTGATCCTGCCGAGTACGTCGGCGCTGCCGTCGGTTGAGCCGTCATCGATGAATACGATCTCGTAGGAGCGGCCGAGGCCCTCCATCACGCGCGTCAATTCCTCGTGCAGCGGGGCCAGATTGTCCCGCTCGTTGTACAGCGGGACGACTACTGAGAGGTCCATCGCGAATGGTGGGAATCGGTCAAATCGATGAACGCGCGGTAGCGCCGGTCGATCTCTTCCCAGGTGAGATCGGCAAGGCGGTCGAGCGAGAATTTTTCCACCGCGAACGACGCCATCACGCTCCCGTACACGACCCCGGTGCGCAGCGCGGATTCATCGAATCGCGCGGCGCGCGCGAGGTACCCCATCAGGCCGCCGGCGAAAGTGTCGCCTGCGCCGGTTGGATCGACCACCTCTTCCAGCGGATAGGCGGGCACCGCGAACATCCCCTCGCGGCTGAACTGGAGAACCCCGTATTCGCCGCGCTTGATCAGCACCGAGCGCGGACCCAGCCGCAGGATCGCGCGGCCCGCCTTGACCAGGTTGTGCTCGCCGCTTAGCAGGCGCGCCTCTTCGTCGTTGAGGGTGATGATGTCGAGGCGCGGCATGAGCCGTTTGAGCGCCGGTCCCTCCTCCGCAATCCAGTGATTCATCGTGTCGCCGGCTACCAGCTTGGCGCTGGTAACCTGTTCGAGCACGCCCTCCTGGAGCTCGGGAGCGATATTTCCCAGAAAAAGGTAATCGCAACGCCGTTGGTCGGGGAGCAGCTTGGGCATGAACCCCTCGAAGACGTTCATCTCGAGATTGATCGTGTCGCGCAGGTTCATGTCCTCGTGGTAGCGCCCGTGCCAGCGGAAAGTCTTGCCCGGGCGGCGCTCCAATCCGCGGAGATCGATATTCCGGTTAGCCAGGAACTGCTGGTGCTCGGGCTTGAAGTCGACGCCCACGACCGCGACTACGCTGACCGGCGCAAAAAACCGCGCGGCGACCGAGAAGAAGCTCGCCGAGCCTCCCAACGCCTCGGTCACGCCGCCATGGCCGGTTTCGACCGTGTCGTACGCGACCGATCCAACTACTACGATACTCATCCGGCTGTGCTCTCTCGCGCTACTTTCATTGGAGGTATTTTCCGACCAGCGGCGCGAGATCCTGGACGATCTCCGCCGGAATGGCGGCGCGGTCGGTAATGATGGTGTCCTTGAGCGCGTGCTCGCAGGGGCAAGCCCGCTCGCGCTCGCCAAGCGAGTTGGCCAGATTCATAACTGCCTTCTGCGCGGTCGCGACGTTCGCGTTCATCACGCGCAAGATCTCGCCAATATCGACCGCACCTACGCTCTCGTGCCAGCAGTCGTAATCGGTCACGAGAGTCAGCACCGCGTAACAGAGTTCCGCCTCGCGGGCCAGGCGCGCCTCCTGCATTGCGGTCATGCTAATCACATCGACGCCCCAGCTCCGGTAAAGCTGCGATTCTGCGCGCGTCGAGAATTGCGGGCCCTCCATGCACAGGTACGTGCCGCCCTCATGAATCGTTGCGCCGGTCGCGCCCGCGGCGTCCTTGAGATAGCGGGTGAGATTGGGGCATACCGGGTCGGCAAGCGAGACGTGAACCACGATCCCGCCGCCGAAGAAAGTCTCGGGCCGCTTGAAGGTGCGATCCACGAACTGATTCGGCAGCACGAGATCGCCCGGCTTGATCGACTCCTTCATGCTCCCTGCGGTGCAGACCGAGACGAGATACTCGGCGCCGAGTTTCTTCATTCCGAAGATATTCGCGCGGTAGTTAATCTCGGTCGGGAGCAGGCGATGGCCCCGGCCGTGGCGCGAGAGAAAAATGACTTCGGTGTCGGCGATCGTCCCGCGCACATAGGGGTCCGACGGCCTGCCAAACGGCGTGTCGAGCTCGATCGCCTCGACGCGTTCGAGCCCCGGCATCTGGTAGAAGCCGCTGCCGCCGATCACTCCCAGTATTCGTTTAGCCATCTTCGCTTCCCGCCGCCGCGCCGGCGCCCAAAAAAAGGGTGCGCAGACGCCGCAATTCTCGCGATGCCTATGCGCCCGGATGATCCTCAGCGTAGAGCTGTCCGCACGCCGCGGCGATATCCTGCCCCCGGCTCTCGCGGATGGTAGCGGTCAAATTACCTTTCCGCAGGATCGCTTGAAAGGCCTCCACAGACTGGCGCGGGCTGGTGCGAAGCGCGGTTCCCTCGAATGGATTGAAGAAGATCAGGTTGACCTTCGCGCGAAGCGGCCCGAGCAGTTTGGCAAGCCGGCGGGCATCGGCGGGCGAATCGTTTACCCCGGCGAGCATTACGTACTCGAACGTGATCCGGCTGCGGCGCTTGAGCGGCAGCCGCCTGCACGCATCGAGCAGCCGCTCCAGCGGATAGCGCCGGTTGATGGGCGCCAGCCGGTCGCGCAGCGGATTCGTTGTCGCATGAAGCGAAACCGCAAGGTTGACCGGGATCTCGGCGAGCAGCCGTTCCATCATCGGGACCAGCCCGACGGTCGAGACCGTAATCCGCCGCGGCGAGATTCCCATTCCCCACGCGGAGGTCATGATCGTGAGCGTGCGAATGAGCGCCGGATAATTCGCAAGCGGCTCGCCCATCCCCATGAAGACGAAATTGGTTAGCGCCTCTCCCGGGCCGAGTTCGCGGCGTGCGGCAGGAATCTGACCGAGCATCTCGGCCGCGGTGAGATTCCGATGGAGTCCCATCCGCGCCGTTGCGCAGAACTCGCACCCCATCGCGCATCCCGCCTGCGACGACATGCAGAGCGTCGTGCGGCCGCCGGCCGGGATGATGACCGTTTCGATCTCATCGCCGCCGGCCAGGCGCAGCAGGAGCTTCCGCGTGCCATCGTCCGACCGGCTGACCCGCACGGCGGCGGGCAGGGCGAGCGTGAGGTGCTCTCGCAAGTATGCGCGCAGAGGCGCGGGCAAATCACGCATCGCGTCGATTGACTCGGCGTCCTTCTGATGGAGCCAGTGCGCGACCTGGCGGGCGCGATAGGAGCGCTCGCCTGCCGCGGCGACGGCCTGCTCGAGTTCGTCAATCGTCAGGTCGCGCAAGTCGCGCCGCGGGGAGCCGGCGGCTTGAGCAATTGCGGGAGATGAGGCGGCCATCACAATTGATTTTATCGGAAAATGAAGGTCCCGCGCATGGCCGGTCGGGACGGGCAGGCTGCCGGCGAAACGGGGGGCTCCGTCGCGGAAGAAAGACTTCTCAGCCGCGGCGGCCGGCTGCTACGGCAAGATTTCGACTGCGCTGAAGAAGTAGGCGATCTCGCGCGCCGCAGTCTCGGGAGCATCCGACCCGTGCACCGCGTTCTTTTCGACGTCGATCCCGAACTCCTTGCGAATCGTTCCGGCCGCTGCTTTAACGGGATCGGTCGCGCCCATCAGCTCGCGCCATCGCGCGATCGCGCCCTCGCCCTGGAGCACCGCGATTACGACCGGGCCCGACGTCATGTAATCGCACAAGGAGCCGTAAAACGGCCGCGCCTTGTGCACGTCATAGAAGGCCTCGGCCTGCGGGCGCGTGATTTGGATCTTGCGCAGAGCGCGAATCGAGAGCCTGGAGGCCTCGATACGTTTCAGGATGTCGCCCGTCAGGCCGCGCGCGACGGCGTCGGGCTTGATGATCGCAAGGGTTCGTTCCATTTCGATAGAGCTGTCCGGACGCGCGCTCAATTCGCGGGCGCCCTGCCCTCCAACACGGCCTTCATCGTGGTGCCCAACTCGGCAGGACTGTTCGCGACCGTGATTCCGGCAGTCTTGAGCGCCGCGATTTTGTCCGCCGCGGTACCGCGCCCGCCCGAGATGATCGCTCCGGCATGGCCCATCCGGCGTCCCTTGGGCGCGGTCTGACCGGCAATGAAGGCGACCACGGGCTTCTTAAAGCTTTGCTTTATATATGCAGCCGCCTCTTCCTCGGCGGTCCCGCCGATCTCGCCGATCATGATGACCGCCCGGGTCGCCCGATCATCGTTGAACAATTTGAGCGCATCGATGTGCGACGTGCCCACGATCGGATCGCCGCCGATCCCGAGGCAGGTGGACTGCCCGATGCCGAGCAGGGTCAATTGATGGACGGCCTCGTAGGTCAGCGTTCCCGAGCGCGACACCACGCCGATATCACCCGGCATGTGGATGTAGCCGGGCATGATGCCGATCTTGCACTCGCCCGGCGTGATGATGCCAGGGCAGTTCGGCCCGATCAGGCGCGATCTCCCGGCCTTCAAGTAATGCTTCACCTTCACCATGTCGAGCACCGGGATGCCCTCGGTGATGCAGATGATGAGTTCGATTCCGGCCGCGGCCGCTTCGAGGATCGCGTCGGCGGAGAACTGCGGCGGGACGTAATTGATGACCGCGTTGGCGCCGGTGGACTTGCGCGCCTGCTCGACGGTGTTGAAAACCGGAATTCCCTCGAAGTCCGTGCCGCCCTTGCCGGGCACGACCCCGCCGACCATGTTGGTGCCGTACTCGCGGCAGGCTCGTGTGTGGAACTGGGCCGTCGCGCCGGTGATGCCCTGTGTCAGGACCCGGGTGTTTTTATTTACGAGGATACTCATCGGGAACCCTTATGCTCCGATCGCGCTGACGACGCGCCGCGCGGCATCGGCCATATCCGCTGCTGCAATTACCTTGATTCCAGACTCGGCCAGGATCTTCTTGCCTTCCTCGACGTTGGTGCCTTCCATTCTGACCACCAGCGGGACGCTCAACTTGACCTGGCGGGCGGCTTCGACCACGCCCTTGGCGAGCACGTCGCACTGCATGATGCCGCCAAAAATGTTGATCAGCACGGCGCGCACGCGCTTGTCGCTCAACAGGATTTGGAACGCCGCGGCGACCTTCTCCGTGTCCGCGCCGCCGCCCACGTCGAGGAAGTTCGCAGGCTCGGCGCCGTAGTACTTGACGATGTCCATGGTCGCCATCGCCAGCCCCGCGCCGTTCACCATGCATCCGATGTTGCCGTCGAGATGCACGTAACTTAGATCGAACTTCGCCGCCTCGGTCTCAGCGGGATCCTCCTCGTTGGGGTCGCGCAGCTCGCGGACATCCGGATGACGGAAGAGTCCGTTGTCGTCGAATGACATCTTCGCATCGAGACATACGACGCGCCCGTCGGCGGTGACGACCAGCGGGTTGATTTCCACCAGCGATGCGTCGGTTTCGAGGAAGGCGCGGTAGAGCGACGCGAGCAGCCCGGCGAACTGATTGACCTGCTTGTCCTTGAGCCCCAGCCCGAATGCGATCTTGCGCCCCAGGAACGGCGAGAGTCCCAGCAGCGGCTCGATCGGCTCGGTGATGATTTTCTCGGGAGTCTTGGCGGCGACCTGCTCGATATCCATGCCGCCCTCGGTGCTTGCGATTACGGAGACGGATGCCGCGTTGCGATCGACGAGCAGTCCGAGATAAAGCTCGCGCGCGACCTGGCTCGCCTCCTCGACGTACACGCGGCGCACGATGCGGCCCTCGGGGCCGGTCTGATGCGTCACCAGCGGATTGCCCAGCAGCTTGGCGGCAAAGGCGCGCGCTTCATCGGCGCTCGAGATGAGCTTGACGCCGCCCGCCTTGCCGCGGCCGCCCGCATGAATCTGCGCCTTGATTACCGCCTTGGGCTGGCCCAGTGCGCGGAATGCCGCCGCGGCCTCATCGGGAGTCGAGGCGGGCTGCCCCTTGGGCACGGGCGCGCCGAATTTGCCGAGAATCTGCTTGGCCTGAAATTCATGGATGTTCATAGACTAATCCTAGACGGATCGTGCGACCGCCGCCCAGTCCGAGCGGACTGCGTCCTGCCGCCGCCGCTTGACCGGCCTTATTCTGTCCTTCTGGTGAAAATCCGCAACAGCCGCCTCAGCGGGTCATAAAATTCGTCGGCGACGCGCTCCTTGAGCGGGATGATCGCATTGTCGGTGATGCAAATGTCCTCAGGGCAGACCGCGGTGCAGCACTTCGTGATGTTGCAATAGCCGACCCCGTGGTCGTCTTTGAGCGCCTTAAGCCGGTTATCGGAGTCGAGCGGATGCATCTCGAGCGCGGCCGTAAACACGAGGAGGCGCGGCCCGACGAATTTGTCGTGCAGATTATGGTCGCGCAGCACGTGGCATACGTCCTGGCAGAGGAAACACTCGATGCACTTGCGGAATTCCTGAACGCGCTCGATGTCGTTCTGGGCCATCCGCCAGGTGCCGTCGGGGGCGTTTGGCTTGACGATCTTAAACGGCTTGATCGTGAGTTTCTTCTCGAAGTTCCACCGTACGTCGGTGACCAGGTCCTTGATGGCCGGAAAGCTGTGGATCGGCTGAAGCGTGATCGGCTGATCCAGCGGCAGGTCGCTCATCCGCGTCATGCACATCAGGCGCGGATGGCCATTGATCTCGGCCGAGCATGAGCCGCATTTGCCGGCCTTGCAGTTCCAGCGCACGGCGAGATCGTTGGCCTGTTCGGCCTGGATTCGGTGGACCACGTCGAGCACCACCATTCCTTCCTCGACGGTGGTGTCGTAATCGCGGAACTCGCCGCCCTTGTCGTCACCGCGCCAGATTCTGAATCGTGCCCGAGACGCGCTCACTTGTTTTCCTCGATTATTCTGGCGAGTTCCGGCGGCATCGGCTTGATCGGTTCCCGCCTTAGCTCCATCCCGCCGGGAGTCTTGCGAATGACGTGGTTGAACCTGGCAAACTCGTCGCTCTTATTCGGAAAGTCCTCGCGGAAATGGGCGCCGCGGCTCTCCTGGCGCGCGATCGCGGAACGGGTGATCGCTTCGGATACAGCCAGCAGGTTCCTCAGATCGAGCGCGGCATGCCATCCGTTGTTGTACATCCGGTTGCCCTCGACGCGGACCTGCTCGGCGCGCCGCTTCAGATCGTCGATCGCCGCGAGCGCCTTTTCCATGTCCGCCTGGCGGCGCGAGATGCCGACCAGGTCCTGCATCATGTCGCGCAGCTCATACTGGATCTGGTAGGGCGACGGGGCCTTGCCGCCGGCAGCGCTCTCGAAGGGTCTCAGAGCCAGCGCGGCCGCATCGCTGACTTCCTTCTCGTTCACGCGGCCAAGCTCGTTCTGGCCCGCGAATTTTGCCGCGTACTGGCCCGCGCGCTGTCCGAACACGAGCAGGTCCGAGAGCGAATTTCCGCCCAGCCGGTTGGCGCCATGCAATCCCGCCGCCGCCTCGCCCGCGGCGAACAGCCCCGGCACCGTCGAGCTCTGCGTGTCTCCATCGACGCGCACGCCGCCCATCATGTAGTGCGTGGTCGGACCGATCTCCATCGGGACCTTGGTTATGTCCACGTTGGCGAGCTTCATGAACTGATGGTACATGCTCGGGAGCTTGCGCTTGATGTGCTCGGCGGCGTTGGGCAGCTTCTTGCTGATCCAGGCGATATCGAGAAAGACGCCGCCGTGCGGGCTCCCGCGTCCCTCGCGGATTTCCTTGACGATCTTGCGGGCGACGTGGTCGCGGGTGAGGAGTTCCGGCGGGCGGCGCGCGTTCTTGTCGCCCTGTGTGTAGCGCCAGCCTTCCTCTTCGTTGTCGGCGGTCTGGTTCTTGTAGGCGTCGGGAATGTCGTCGAACATGAAGCGGCGGCCTTCCTTGTTGGTCAGGATTCCGCCCTCGCCGCGCACGCCTTCCGTCACCAGGATTCCCGCCACGCTGAGCGGCCAGATCATCCCGGTCGGATGGAACTGCACGAACTCCATGTCCATCAGTTCGGCGCCCGCATCGTAAGCGAGCGACAGCCCGTCGCCCGTGTATTCCCAACTGTTCGAGGTGATCTTGAAAGCGCGGCCGATTCCGCCGGTCGCTATCACGATCGCCTTGGCGCGCCACAGGTAGAACATTCCGCGCTCGCGGTCGTAACCGAATGCGCCGACGATGCGGCCGCCGTCGGTGAGCAGTTTGGTGACCGCGCATTCCATGTACACGTCGAAGCCCTGGCGGATTCCGTGGTCCTGCAACGTGCGGATCATTTCGAGCCCGGTGCGATCGCCGACGTGCGCCAGGCGGGGATAGCGATGGCCTCCGAAGTTGCGCTGGAGGATCTTGCCGTCGGGCGTGCGATCGAATCCGGCGCCCCACGCCTCGAGCTCGCGCACGCGATCGGGCGCCTCCTTGGCGTGCAACTCCGCCATCCGCCAATTGTTCAAGTACTGTCCGCCGCGCATCGTATCGGCGAAGTGCACCTGCCAATTATCGCGGTCGTCGACGTTCGCCATCGCCGCTGCGACTCCGCCCTCGGCCATCACCGTGTGGGCCTTGCCGAGAAGGGACTTGCAGACGACGCCAACCTTCGCGCCGTAGGCGGCGGCCTCGCTCGCGGCGCGCAGTCCGGCGCCGCCGGCGCCAATTACCAGCACGTCATGCTCGCGCAACTCGTACTCGGGCATCAGAGGAGCACCCTAAAGTCGTGGATTACGCCCATCGCCAGCATCCGGACGTAGAAATCGCAAAATGAGATCCATACCAGGCTGGTAAGAGCAAAATTCCGGTGCTGGCCGTTGAATACGGACGTGCAGGCCCAGCACTTGGCGCGCAGCGGGGCCTTTGAGAACCAGTTTAGATTGCCGCCCACTGCGCTTCTGAGCGAGTGACAACCCATCACGTAGCCCCAGAGCAACGTCACGTCCACCGCAAGCGCGATCGTCCCCAGCCCGATTCCGAACACCTCACGGCCCGTTGCCGGATCGGTAAACCACATCGCCTCCCACACGTCGTAAGCGTGAGGGATCAGAAGCACGACGGCAAGGTACATGAAGTAGCGATGCGCGTTGTGAACCAGCAGCGGCCAGAAATTCTCGCCCCAGTAGCTGTGGCGCGGCTCGCCCACCGTGCAGCCCGGGGGATCGAAGAAGAACGCCTTGTAGTACGCGCCGCGAAAGTAATAGCAGGTGAGACGAAAGCCCGCCGGCGCCCATATGATGAGGAGCGCGGGAGAGAATGGCAGCAGCGCCGGCCAAAACGACGGGCGGCCGACTCCCAGCCAGGCCTTGGCCGAGCCGAACAGTTCCGGGGAGTAAAAGGGCGAAGTGTAATTGCCGAAACGGTAATTGTTACCCTGCAGCACCGCCCAGAGCGGATATACCGCCAGAAAGAAACCGAGGCCCGCGAAATAGGCGAGCCATTGCGCCCACCACAGGTCTCGCCGTGCGGTGCGGAAAAACGGCGTCTGGCTAATCTGAACTCCGGCTGCCGCCATCGCTCACTCCTGAACTATCGACACTGGGCGCTGATGCGAAACGGACGGTGCCACTCACGCGCCCGCCGCGATCACTTTGTCCATCGCATCGACGAGTTCTTTCACGTGGGCAACCGAACTCGCGAACGCTTTCTTTTCTTCCGCGGTGAGCTGAATCTCCACCACGCGCTCGACGCCGCCCGCGCCGATCACCACCGGCACCCCGGCGAACAGGCCGCGCACGTCATACTCGCCCTCGAGATAGGCGGCTGAGGGAAGCACTTCCTTGCGGTCGAGCATGTACGCCTCGGCCATCTTGTATGCGGCGGCGCCGGCGGCGTAATACGACGAGGTTTTCATCAGGTTCACTATCTCGCCGCCGCCATTGCGCGTGCGCTTCTCGATTTCATCGAGACGCTTCGGATCGATCAGCCGCTCGATCGGAACGCCTCCGACCGTGGTGTAGCTGCGCACGGGGACCATGTCATCACCGTGGCCGCCGAGCACCATCGCGTTCACGCTCTCGACCGAGACCCCGAGTTCGCTCGCGATAAAGGTGCGATAACGCGCCGAATCGAGCACGCCCGCCTGGCCGACGATGCGATGCTTGGGGAAGCCGGTCACGCGCTTGAGCTGCGTCACCATCGCGTCGAGCGGGTTGGTCACCGCGATCACGAACGAGTCGGGTGCATACTTTTTGATTGCCCCGCCGACATCGTTCATCACTTTGGCGTTGATCTTGAGCAGGTCGTCGCGGCTCATACCCGGACGGCGCGGCGAGCCCGAGGTGACCACGCAGCAATCGGCGCCGGTGATCTGGGCGATGTCGAGCGTGCCGGTCACGTTCACGTCCATGCCGAGGACGGGCGCGGATTCGAGCATGTCCAACGCCTTGCCCTGCGGGAGGCCGTCGATGATGTCGTAGAGGACGATGTCGCCGAGGGCGCGCAGGAAGCAAAGATGGGCGCAGGTTGCACCTACATTACCGGCCCCTATAAAGGCGATTTTTCTCCGTGCCACGCTTTGATTCGTCCCTTCCCCCAGATTTGATGTTGAAGATTATCTTATAAACCAATCTCCGCTAATCAGCAACACTTAACTGCCGAATAGCGTGCATTCAGCGCTCCTTGAACGCCTGCGTGGCCCCGCCTTTGGGCTTCTCGCCGGGCCGGGCTTCGATCGCCGCCACGATCTCTTCCGTCCAGTCATCGATGATCTCGTTCGCGAAACTCCACTTCTCCGCCCCAGTCGTACTTAGCGGGAGCACTCTCGCGCTGCGCCGGTCGGAGAACATCCCGATAATCTCGCCCGTGGCGCCGTCGCGCAGCCGCGCCTCCATGCCTATCGATCCGCGTTGCGGCGCCTTGGACTCGGGCTCGGCGCTTGGCACGCGCGGCGTCGCGCTTGCCGCCGCGGGGACGCCAGCGCGGCTCGGCCAAAGTTCGACGATCGCGACTTCCGCGATGATCGTATTCGGGGTGAGCTGCTCGACGATTCGCAAGCGGCCCGACTGATCGTTGAGGATCGCCTTGGTGAAAGATCGATTGATGTAGAGCGCGAGCTCGACCGCAGCTTCGTGCTGTTCCTCGGCAGCGGGCGGCGGCGGCGATCCGGCCTCGATCGGCGTCAAATATGCGATCGTCACCGGAGCTATCCGCAGCCCTCGGTACCGGGCAAAGTCCGCATCCGGCTTCACCCAAGCCTTGTCGAACGGATACACATCCTTTAGCGCGCTCATCCTCTCGGGCTCGGGAAGAAAACCTTCCGAGGCCGGCCTCGGCGCCGCCGCTGGCGGTTCGATCGCCTCGTTCGGCGCGGTTGCGCGCTCAGGAGTCACGGGGGTGACGGAGGCCGAGAGGCACCCCGATGCAATCGCGGCGAGCGGCACGAGCACGACCAACGCCATTGGGAATGTCAGTGCGAACGCTCGTACCCGAAGCCGCATCGAGGTCTTCCTCCCGACAAAGCGGGGGCCGGACTCGCGCATCGCAATCGCGTGACCGGCCCCGCTCGGCGCAACCGTGCGAACTTATCGCGGTTACATGTTGTCGACGATCGCCTTTCCGAACTCAGAGCACTTGAGCAGCTTTGCTCCCGTCATCAGCCGCTCGAAGTCGTAGGTCACCGTCTTGTTGGCGATGGTCCGCTCCAGTCCGCGGATGATTCCATCGGCAACCTCCTGCCATCCCATGTGCTCGAACATCAGCACACCGGAGAGGATGACGGAGCCGGGATTGACCTTGTCCTGGTCGGCGTACTTCGGAGCGGTGCCGTGCGTCGCCTCGAAAATCGCGTGACCGGTGACGTAGTTGATGTTGGCGCCGGGGGCGATTCCGATTCCGCCGACCTGCGCAGCGAGCGCGTCGGAGAGATAGTCGCCGTTGAGGTTCATCGTCGCGACGACGTCGAACTCATCGGGGCGCGTGAGCACCTGCTGGAGCGTGATATCCGCAATATTGTCCTTGACCAGGAGCTGGCCGGCGGGCGGCTTTCCGCCGCAATCATCCCAGCCAATCGCGCGCCCCTTGAACTCACGGCGCACGAGTTCATAACCCCAGTCGCGGAACGCACCCTCGGTGTATTTCATGATGTTGCCCTTGTGGACGAGGGTGAGGCTCTTGCGCTTGTGCGAGATCGCGTAGTTGAGGGCGGCGCGAATCAGCCGCTCGGAGCCTTCGCGAGAGACGGGCTTGATGCCGAAGCCGGAGGTGTTCGGGAAGCGGATATTCTTCACGCCGAGCTCTTCCTGAAGGAACTTGCACAGCTTCTTCGCCTCGGGCGACTCGGCCTGCCACTCGATTCCCGCGTAAATGTCTTCGGTGTTTTCGCGGAAGATGATGACGTCGAGTTTCTCGGGATGCTTCACGGGGCTCGGAACGCCCTGGAAATAGCGCACCGGACGCAGGCACACATAGAGATCGAGCATCTGCCTGAGCGCCACGTTGAGCGATCGGATTCCACCGCCGATCGGAGTAGTGAGTGGACCCTTAATCCCGACCAGGAATTCGCGGAACGCCTCGACCGTCTCATCGAGCAGCCAGGTCTTGAACTTGTCGTACGACTTCTCGCCCGCGTACACCTCCATCCACGCGATCTTGCGCTTGCCGCCATAGATCTTCTTGACCGCATTGTCGAAGACATATTGCGATGCGCGCCAAATGTCGCGGCCGGTGCCGTCGCCTTCGATGAACGGAAGAATCGGGTTATCGGGAACGTTCAGTTTTTGGTTTGCGCCGAGCGTAATCTTGGCGCCGTCAGTGGGAACCTTTACGTCCTTGTACGCCATTTGCCTGCTGCTCTCCTCGATGGTTCGCGCGGGAGCCCCCGTTGAAGGCGGGCTAATCCATCCGCGCGAAAATGATTTATCCCGCTAATGTGACAGGAACGCGCCGCGGATTCCAGCGCTCCGGACCCCCAACCAGGCGCCTCGCCTGAGGCCCAAACAGCAGCGCCGGTGCTTCGCGCCGGGCGCATCGCGGCGCTATACTGCGGACCGATTCTCAAACCATCAATCTCGCGGGGCCGCCTATGGATTTCAGCTACACGCCGGAACAAGAGAAGTTTCGCGCCGAGCTGCGCGCATGGCTCGAGAAAAATTCCGCCGAGGTCTTCGGCCGCGGACGCCCGGTTATCGGGTCATCCGCCGAGGGCGGCGACGGTTGGTCCCAGATGGTCGAGTATCACCGCCGCCTGAATGCAGCCGGCTACGTTGCGCTGCACTGGCCCAAGGAATGGGGTGGCAGCGGCGCAGGGATAATCGAACAATCGATCTATCAGGATGAAGTCCTGCGCCTGGGCCTCCCGCTCTACGGATGCAATCAGCTAGCGCTCGATCGCATCGGCCCGACGATCGCGCTGATGGGCACCGAACAGCAGCGCAAGCGATTCCTGCCGAAAATGCTCACCGCCGAGGAAATCTGGTGCCAGGGTTACTCGGAACCCAATGCCGGCTCGGATCTGGCGGGGCTTCAGACGCGCGCCGTGCTCGAGGGCGACTCCTTCATCGTCAACGGACAGAAGGTCTGGACCAGCCTCGCGCACCGCGCGGATTGGCAGGTTCTGCTGGTCCGAACCGATCCGCAGGCGCCCAAGCACAAGGGCATCTCGTATCTGCTCGTCGACATGAAAAGCCCCGGCATTACCGTTCGTCCGCTTGTCCAGATTACCGGAGACGCGGGATTCAACGAGGTCTTCTACGAGAACGTCCGAGTGCCCAAGGAAAACCTGGTCGGCGAACTCAACCAGGGTTGGCAGGTGTCGATCGCGACGCTGATGTACGAGCGCGTCTCGGGTGGCACGCGCCATCCGGTCGAGCGAACCATCGGCGAGCTGACCGAACTCGTGAAGAAGGTCGATTTCGAGGGAGTCCCCGCATCGACGCATCCCTACGTCCGCCAGAAGGTCGCGCAGTTCGCCGCCGAGGCGCGCTGTCTGCGGCTCAGCCGGTATCGGTCGCTCACGTCGCAGCTCAAGGGCCAGGTACCGGGACCGGAAAGCTCGTATGGCAAACTCTTTGCCACGGATCTCAACCTGCGCGTCGCGATGTTCGCCGACGAATTGCTCGGACCTTACGGCGGTCTCGAACACGGCTCGCTCGGGGCGATTGATGGAGGCCGCTGGGTAACCCGCACGCTAGGTGCGCGCGGCCTCACGATAGCCGCGGGATCCAACGAGATCCAGCACAACATCATCGGCGAGCGAGTCCTCAAGCTGCCCAAAGGCTGAGCGCCGGTGCGAGGGTTTTCCGCGCTGGCGGGACGCGCGCGCTCGATCGCGGCCATCCGGCCCCGTCATCTCGTCGAGTTCTGCGCAAAGCCGGCGGTGATCCTGACCGCGATCACCGTGTTCGCGGCCGTGCGCCGCCTGCATCTCCTGGGCAGCCAGAGCTTTTGGAGCGATGAGGCTGAGACCGTCACGCTGGCGACGATGCCGTGGCCGGCGATGAAGCACGTCGTGCTGACGCGCGAGACCAACATGGGTCTCTACTTCCTTTTCATGCGTGCATGGACGGCGCTCGGAACCACTGAGTCGATTTTCCGGATGCCCTCTGCCATCGCCTCAATCGCGACCATCCCCCTGCTCTATCTGGCCGGGCGGCGCCTGTTCGGATCTTCCATCGCACTGGCCGCCGCACTTCTCTTCGCTGCAAATCCGATGGGCATCGCCTACGCGCAGGAAAGCCGCAGCTACAGCATCGAGGTGATGCTGGTCGCCGCCTCATGGCTGTTTTTTCTGCGAACGATCGACCGCAGCTCGGCCGGCAATCTCGCCGGATGGGTTCTGGCGACCACGCTGGCAGTCTATGCGCATTCGCTCGCCTTCCTTGCGATTCCGGCGCAGTTGGTCCCGTTACTCATTGTGAGACGGCGCAACGCACCGTGGTTCCAACTGCTCGCGGGCGCGGCGCTCGTCGGATTACTCGTGCTGCCGCTCGCCATCCTGGCTGCCCGAAATGACGCGGGACAGCTCGACTGGATCTCTCCGCTGAATTGGTCCTATGCAACCCACGAACTAGTCAAAATGACGGGCGTGATGGTGTTCGACAGCTCAGGCAATGCGTTCGGGACCTTATGCGGATTTGCGGTGCTGCTCGCGATAGCGGAACTCGTCACGGGGTTCAAACGATCGCGCGAGGATGCTGCACCTTACTTGTTTGCGGCCTGCGCGGTCCTGGTACCATTCGCGCTGTCGGCGGCGGTATCGTTCTTCAAACCGCTGCTGCTCGCCAGGTACCTGATTTTCTCCCTGCCGATGGTGTGCCTGCTCGCCGCGGCTGGCTGCTGGATGGTACGCAGTGCGGTTGGGCGCGCCGGCCTGCTCGCCGCGATCGTGGCCGCCGGCCTGTGGCATGACACGGTGCTTACGACCACTTACCGAAGAGAGGACTGGCGCGCAGTGGCGCTGGCTATGCGGCTTGGAGGGGTGCGCGGCGATGCGGTCGTGGTTTATTACGCTCCCAACCGATGGTCACTGGACTACTACCTTCGGCGGATGCACATTGCGCCGGGATTTTTCGACTTCATCTACCCCGACTGGGACGCCAACCTGGAAATCGACGGCCATTTCACGACCGATCGCGATGCGAAGGCGATACTGGCGGCCGAGCTGCTGAAAGGAATCAGCTCGGCGGCCGACAACGGTCGGCGCGTGTGGTTCATATACGACAGGAAGACCTGGGATGTTTTCCCGCCCAACGCATCTGTGAAAACGGTATACTCGCTTCTGCGCAGACGCTATCGAGTCCTTGCCCTAAGGAGCGTGCACGGAGTCGGCGTCCTTCTGTTCAGTTGGCCGCAGCCCCCAAGGCCGTATCGCCCGCCGCCAAGCCGATAGCACGCGCTGCCAGGCTAACTACCGCGACCTAAGCGTCAATAGTTTTTTCAGGAAGGTCCTCGGCCCGCATCCGGCCGCCCGTCACGCAGCGCAACCGCGCGCGGGAACGATAGCCTGTGCTCTGCCGCGTCTCGGCTCGCCGACTTGGCGGCGACTGCTCTATTCCCTATTCGTCCAGTGACCGATCGCGAGATGGCAGGAAGGCGCGATTGCCATAGCGATCAAGCGAGACGACCTCCTCAACGGGCCGCCGGGTGGTCGGCCCGTAACGTCCCATGGGCCAGCCGAGCGGTACTACCGCACAAGGCTTGATGCCTTGGGGCAGTCCGAGGGCGCGTCGGGCGAGGAAGCGGCTCCACAAGGGCAGAGTAATTATGCCGGCCCCGAGGCCGGCAGCGCGCGCGCCCAGCAACAAGTTCTGAACAGAAGGAAGAATAGACGCGTACACGCTGGCGGTGACGACCGACGGCCAAGCCGGAATCAGCCCCCTAAGACATGCGACTATCAGAACCGGGATTTGCACAAAGTGACTCACCTGCCATTCGGTTGCATCGAGGATCCGCAGCATCGCGTGGTCGCCGGCGCGAATGGCAATTCGGCGGTTAACCGCGCGATACACGTTCCATGCAGGGCGATAGAGGCGACCAAGGCGCGACTTGACAGTCGCGTCTTTGACCACAACAAATTCCCAGTTTTGAGCGTTGGAGCCGGTTGGCGCCCTGAGCGCGAGCTCGATCAGATGGAGCACAAGCGCGTCGTCGACCGGATCGGGCTTGAGACGGCGGATCTGGCGCTGCGTCCGCATCGCTTGCTCGAGCGGCATGTTGAGAGGCTCTCGGCCAGTTATCGGCAAATCTTGAGCTTCCGTTCCCATACTGACTCCATCATGAACGCTAGGTTGCGCGCGGGACGTGCCCGTGCGCGCTCATGTCAGGAACGCTTGTGGCGTCTGGTTCGGCGCTCATCAGCCACAAAGCAAAAAACGCCGCGAAGGCGAGATCGCCGGACCCGGCGAGCACCCCGCGACCGGGGATATCGCCAAGAAGCCAACAGGCTGCGACCACCACAAAAGCAGCCGTTTTTCCAATCGCACTGAAGGCCACCAGCGGCCGATCGATTCGCGGCCGGCGGGCAAGCCACGCATAGGCGGCGGCGAAGAGAAGGATGAACATCGCCAGCAGCGCGCGATAAATCGTGGGTACTACCCCGGACAGGCCCGCAAGCTGCCCGATCGACGATGATGGAAACGCAAATAGAAACGCGCCTCCCAGATTGAAAATCGCTGCAGCCCACAGCGCGCGGCGCATCCATCGGTCGTTGAGCATCGCCATCTCCCCCCGGATCCTTTGCAAAACGGAAATCCGAATTAATGTCGCGTGCGCGGCCGGCCGGCTGCGATCACGTCCCCTGGATGGGAGCGGCCCAGCGAGAGAAAACCGTCTCGGACAGCCGGCTAAGCTCGGAGTCGTACTTCCCCGACGCGGCGATTATCTCATCGCGCGAGATCTTTTCGCGCTCGAGTTCGCCCGCGAACGCCTGCGCCATCCCCGCGACGCCATCGCGCGTCACTTCGATGTGAAACTGAAGCGCGTACGCATTGTCTCCGTAGCGAAAAGCCTGGCACGGCGTCTTGTCCGACGATGCGAGCGGCACGGCGCCGCTCGGCAATCCAAAGACGTCGCCATGCCAGTGAAACGCCATGATCGTGGCGGGCAGGCCGCGCATGAGCCGGTCGTCCGCGGCCGCCGGCGCGAGATTGACGGGATACCAGCCGATCTCCTTGCCCGCGGGATTGCGTGCGACGGGCGCTCCCAGAGCCGCGGCGATAAGCTGCGCCCCAAGGCATACGCCGAGCACCGGCCTGCGCGATTCGATCGCGCTGCGAATCAGCGCGAGCTCGTCGCCGAGGAACGGATACTTCGCGGTCTGATAGACGCCCATCGGACCGCCCATCACGATGAGCCCGCCGGCGCCCTTCATGTCGCGCGGCACCGGATGTCCGTCGAAAATCCGGACGTACTGCCACGCAAGCGCGGCGTTCTCGAGCGCGTCGGCGATCCTGCCGAGCGCTTCCGCCGGATGGTGCTGGAGCACGTAGACTTTCGCCATAATCCGGATCGCCGTTACAGCAGCGTTCCGCGCCGCGAGCGTCCGAGGTGAGCGTAGGCGCGCTGGGTTGCGATGCGCCCGCGAGCGGTGCGCGCGATGAACCCCTCCTGGAGCAGGTACGGCTCGTACACCTCCTCGATCGTGTCGGGTTCCTCGCCGACCGCAGCCGACAGGCTCTCGACGCCGACCGGGCCGCCATCGAACTTGTCCATGATCGCGATCAGAATCGCGCGATCCATTTTGTCGAAGCCCGCCGCATCGATTTCCAGAAGATCGAGCGCCGCCAGAGCCACCTCGCGCGTGACCACGGGCGCCTCGTTGACCTGCGCAAAGTCGCGCACCCGGCGCAGCAGCCGGTTGGCGATTCGCGGCGTGCCGCGCGAGCGCGATGCAAGCTCGATCGCGCCGCTGTCATCGGTCGCAACGCCGAGCAACCGCGCCGATCGCCGCACGATCTCAGTCAACTCCGCCCGGTCGTAGAAGTCGAGATGAAAATGCTGACCGAAGCGGTCGCGCAGCGGCGAGCTCAGCAGGCCCGAGCGGGTCGTCGCCCCGACCATCGTGAATGGCTTCACCGCGAGCTTCATCGTGCGCGCGCCCATTCCCTCGCCGACCACGATGTGGAACTCGAAATCCTCCATCGCCGAGTACAGGCGCTCCTCGACCGGGCGCTGGAGCCGATGGATCTCATCGATGAAGAGCACGTCGCCCTTTTCGAGGTTGGCCACGATCGCGGCGAGGTCCGCGGCGCGTTCGATCGCAGGTCCCGACGTGACATGCACGCTCACGCCAAGCTCGCGCGCAATTATGTGGGCGAGCGAAGTCTTGCCCAATCCGGGCGGCCCGGCGAACAGCACGTGATCGAGGACTTCATCGCGCCCGCGCGCCGCGCGGATCGACATCCCGAGGATTTTCTTGGTGCGCGCTTGTCCGATGAACTCGTCGAGCGAGCGCGGCCTGAGCGAGAGGTCGACCTTGCGGTCCTCCTCGGACTCGATGGGCGAAGTGCTGCGCGGCGCCGCCTCGCCGGCCGCGGCGTTCTTGAGCGCCGATGAATTTCTACTTTTCGCCAAGCAGCACCGCCAGCGACTTGCGAATCACGACTTCCAAATCCTCGGCTGCGGCGGAATCGTGCGCCGCTACCGAATCGACTGCCTGCTTTGCTTCCGCGGGCTTGATGCCGAGATTTATCAGTGCGGAAATTGCGTCATCAAGAACCCGCGAGCCTCCGGCCCCATCGCGTCCCGCTCTCGGGGCGCCGTTTGACGCGAGCACGCCGGGACCTGCCAGGCGCAATTCCGAGACCCGGTCGCGAAGCTCGCGCACCAGACGCTCGGCCACCTTCGGACCCACACCGGGCACGGCATCGATACGCTCGACATCGTCGTGCGCGATTGCGGAGACGAGTTCGTCCACGGTAAGCACGGACAATATCGAAAGCGCGTGGCGCGGACCGACGTGCTGGATGCTGGTGAGCAGATCGAATGCGCGCTTCTCACCGGGCTCCGAAAATCCGTAGAGCATGATCCCGTCGTCGCGGAAGATCTGGCGGATCTCGAGCCGTACCTGCTCGCCCACTCCGGGCAAGCGGTAATACGTGCTGAGCGGGATGAAGACTTCATAGCCGACGCCGCCGGTCTCGATGACGACGCGGCTCGCCTCGCGCACGGCGACGGTTCCGCTGAGCGTTGCGATCATCGGCGCCTCAACCTTGCCGGCAGTGCCGGCCGCTCGACGGCATCGACCAGCCGCGGCGCGCGAGCTCGCCCGAGATGGCAGATCGCAATCGCGAGCGCATCGGCGGCATCATCGGGAAGCTCGTAATCGGCCGCAAGTCCAAGCGTCCGGCGGACCATGTATTTGACCTGCGATTTGTCCGCGTGGCCGAACGCCGCCACCGCGAGTTTGACCTGGTTGGGCGGATACTCCTCGAGCGGCAGGCCGCGCTCCGCCGCGGCAAGCATCGCCATCGCGCGCGCCTCGCCCAGCCTGAATGCGCTTTGGACGTTGGCCGCCACGAAACTGCGCTCGAGGCTCACCGCGTCGGGGCGATAGGCGTCGATCGCAGCCAGAAGCTGCTCGTGGATGCGCTTCAGGCGGTTGGGGGCGCGCTCGATCGAGCTGGTGCGGATGACGCCGGCTGCGATGAAGCGGAAATCGCCCGGCCGGCCTTCGACAACGCCGAATCCGGTTACCGCGCTCCCGGGGTCCACCCCGAGTACCCGCATCCTCCACCTCCGCCGGTCCGCCGCGCGCGCGACGTATCGTCACGCCGCGGAGATATGCGCCAGTTCCTCGTCGCTGATATCGAAATTCGCGGCGACGTTCTGCACGTCGTCGTGATCTTCCAGCTCTTCGACCAGTTTCAGGACCCGCTCCGCCGAACGGCCGGAAACCGGCACGGTATTTTCGGGGATCATGGTGACCTCGGCGTGCGCGATCGCTATCTTCGCCTTCTCGATCGCGTCGCGGACCGCGCTGAACCGCTCGGGCGCGGTCATCACCTCGTAGGTATCAGTGCTCTCGGTGGCGACGTCGTCCGCTCCCGCATCGAGCGCCACCTCGATAAGCCGGTCTTCATCGACGGCGCTCCTGTCTATCGTGATGACGCCGCGCTTGTGGAACATCCACGCGACGCATCCCGACTCGCCGAGGTTGCCGCCGTAACGCGAAAAGAGAAAGCGCAGTTCGGCGACCAGCCGGTTGCGATTGTCCGTCAGCGCCTCGAGCAAAATCGCGACGCCGCTCGGGCCGTAACCCTCGTAAGTGATTTGTTCGAGCTGAACGCCGCCGAGTTCGCCCGTCCCTTTCTTGATGGCGCGGTCGATGTTGTCGTTGGGCATCGACTGCGCCTTGGCCGCCCCGATCGCGGTGCGCAGCCGCGGGTTCGCATCGGGGTCGCCGCCGCCCAGGCGCGCAGCGATGGTGATTTCCTTGATCAGCTTTGTGAAGACCTTGCCCCGCTTGGCATCGCGGGCAGCCTTCTTATGCTTGATCGAGCTCCACTTGGAATGACCCGACATCGTTTCGACCGGGCGCGCTTACGGCGCGCTCGTGAGGACATTATCACAAACCGGTACCCGCGGGGGAACATCTGGGCGGCCGCGACATTTGCGATTGCGGGCGGCGCAATACTGGTCGAATCCTCGATAGCGTCTGATATTATGACGGGTTGGACTCCAATGATTTTCAAGGTCGTAAACTGCTCGGCCATCGCCGCGATGGCGTTTGTGGCGGCGGGATGCTTCGACCCGCCAATCAGCCAGCCGCCCCCGGAGGCGAAAACCGTGACCGTCATCGGGCTGCCCTATGACCTCGCGTGGGAAGCGGTTGGCAATGTGATCAGCCAGGACGGCCTGCATGTCCAGGTGCAGGATCCGGTCAACGGGATCATCGAGGCGCAGGGCAAGGGGTTTTCGCTCCAGGACGCCGACTGCGGAAGAATCCACAGCGTGCTGGGCGCCTTTGCCGCCCAGCCGGACGCCGAGGCATCGGCGGTGTACAACTTTCGGCTTAAGACCGTGGGCAACGAGGCGAGCTCGGTCGCGGTGCGAGCCACCTTCAATTCTCCGCTGAGAGTGCCGCTCCGTCCCGTGCGCGACGTCGAATGCGTCTCGCGCGGGACGCAGGAGTCGCGGCTCCTGCGCGAGGTCCTCGCCCAGGCAAGCCAGACGCATCCGCCGCAGCGCGTCAAGCCGGAGCAGGCAGCGCTGCCGCCGAAACCCGCATCTCCTCCGCTCGAATCCGAATCGCCGCCGCTCACATCGGGGCGCCCTACCCTTCTCAAACCCGACTTTCTGCTGCGGCCGGGTCCCGAATAGCCGTATCGCGACTGGCTTGGGCCGGCGTCATTCGGCGGAGCGCCGGGACGTTCGGGCGCGCCAGTCAGACGGTTAGGGTCGATCCGGAATCAGCGCGGCGGCGGGAACGATTTCCTGATCCCTGCCGGGCAGCCGCCAGTATAGGTGGATCGAAGAATCACCGCCGAGATTGCGCTCGCCGACTTCGATACGATGAATGCCCGCGCGGACGAAGACGGTCGCCTCGCCGTGCTCGCGCGTAACTGGCCCGGGGTCGGCTATCAGCGTCTGACCGTCGAGCTTGAGCCATCCGCAATCGTCCGCATCGACGACGAAATTGTACTGCCCGCTTACGGGCGCGATGATCCGGCCTGACCACACCGCGACCGACGGCCACGGCATCGCACCCATCTCAACGATATTGTCCAGGTTCACCTCGCGGTCGATTCGCACGATCTGCGGCGGTATCTCGCCCGGAACATCGCCGGCGAAATAACGGCCCAGCAATCCCTGGTGCCGGCGAAGCTGAAGCGGCTGGGCGATTCGGCCATCGAGCGGCGCGAGGAACATGATCGCGATGGCGGCGCAAATCGCCGCCGGGCCCACACGGCTTGCGGAGCCGACGGCGAGGAGCCCGAGCGAATCGGCCAGCTCGAGCGCGCCGATCATCCAGAAGATCCCGAGCGGCCAGAGCTGGAACGGTCCCGCCAGCCCGACGAGCTTCCCAAGATTGAATGCGACCGAGTCCCGGGTGATCATCCCGCCCCCGAAATAAGCATCGCGGTTGGTCGCAAAATCGCCTCGGAAGAATTGCTGCGCTGCAAAATCGCGCACCGGGTTTTCGTACTC
>Ga0187771_10000096_pt1 | contig 42522 bp, 32 predicted proteins | sample 0116_SJ02_MP15_1_FD_133139 | JGI IMG/M metagenome (GOLD analysis project Ga0187771, IMG submission 133139) | Tropical peat soil microbial communities from peatlands in Department of Meta, Colombia - 0116_SJ02_MP15_10_MG | ecosystem: Environmental > Terrestrial > Soil > Wetlands > Peat | place...
GGTTACACTTACCGCCATCCCTTCAAAGCAGCCTTCTTCCTCAGCGACAAAGCAACCACCGAAGGGGCCCCCGCTCGCCTCGGAGCTGTTTGAGACGATTTCTGTAATGAACCAGTGTCCGCCGTTGTCATAGTCGTAGAGGCATGAGGGGTCGCCGCCACTGCTCCACGGTCCTCCCAAACTCGCAGGAATGGTTGTGAGGCCCATCAAATTATCTAGGGTTATGTCCGCTGAGGCTCTAGTCAGAGTCTTGGTGTTGTAGACCGCCATCTCTCCCTGGTTAAGGACGTTCATCACGTAACCGTTGCCGACACATAAGGGACCGTCGGGAGGTTCAACGCTTCCGACGGACGGAAAATTACCAGCGTCGTCAATCGAATTCAATGACATAGCCCCGTGCGCCTTGCCCGGTAACGTACTAATCGTGTCGCAGCCCGCGCCGCCGCCGCCGTGACCGTTACCGAAGCATGTAACGACCGGGGGCACGGTAAAGGCGGGTGTCGTCGCTGCCTTGCTCAACCCCTGTCTGGGGTTGTGGTAAGGCATCGTGTTATGGGGACTGGACGAGCTTGGTTTGACCAGGCTTGGCTTCGCGAAAGAGGGAGTGACTTTCAATGGTCCGCTGAGGAGGACCTTACTTGCTGGTCCAAAGTAGGTTGGGTGGGCATTGGGTATGCGTGTTGTTGAAATTGGGCTCATTTGTGCAGTTACTTGGGGTGTGACGAATAATGGTGCAAGTGCAAGGATTATCATTAGTGTTGAGAGTGTTGCAACTTTAATTTTCATTTTCTCCAAATTTGTCACGTAGCTGGTAGATGGCGAAAGTTTCCATTTAACACTTTCGACGCTCGGTAACGCCTCGTCTTTGTTTGGTATGTACCACGCGGAACCCTGCAAGGAGAACTAAGTCAAACCCTTAGGTGCCAAACACCTCGATCATGGGCGGTTATCAGACTTAGCAAAACTACATACGACCCCACGAAGCCCCTACCGGAAAAACGCCGGCCAAACTAGCTGTCGCGCTTAACTTGACGACGGTAAGCGCTTAAATCGATGACGTGAAAGAGACTATTCGGACTGAAAGCGAGTATACCACATTCATTCTGGGTGCAATACTTATTTTATAGCTATTTTTTTGTTGTTGTTTGTGCGGGCGGTCAAAATGTCCAGTAGGGGATCTTACCACCCTTGAAGGATGCCTCAAGATCGCAAAAGGAACTGGCGGGTGTATCAGCAGTAGTTCTGATCCTGCTACTTGTGCAAAGTAGACCAAGTATGCCTCCGTTTAGCTTAGCTCCACAATCTGGTGGCGTGTCTATGACAGTTTTCGGCGTGAATACTGGGTCTGGATGTGATACGAGTTCCCTGCCATACATTGAGAAACTGGGGATACCTTGGGTCAGGGTCTTTATGTTGAACAGCACCCAATGCCAGCAGTACTACCCACAGTTGATGGGAAGCTCAGAACACCTGGTTGGCGACATACAGAGCGGCTGGATAAGATCCTACGTTGATGGTGCACCCAACTTCACATTGACTGAGTGGGCGAATGCAATTACGGAAGCACAGAAGACATTTCCATCAATGCATGTTTGGGAGATCTGGAATGAACCTCTGAACCCAGCCGGACAATACGGATACATGGACGGAAATCCTTACCACTACTTCAACCTACTCAAAACGGCCTACCTGACGATTAAGGGGAACGATGCTTCAGCCACAGTAATTGGGTTCGGCGGAGTGCAGATTAATGGTGGACAAAGTTACCGTGATTTCGTAACAACAGTCATGTCTCTAGGCGGTGCATCCTACATGGATGGAATCTCGGTTCACGCATACCCAACGCAATCCGATCTCTCAACCTTCAACCAAACTTGGGCAACAGGCCCCAGCTCAATTATGCCTCTTCTACACACATACAACAAACCCCTGTGGTTAACTGAGACAGCTTTGCAGTCGGGTTCCACCGCTGACAATCAGCAATCAATGTATCTGACTGAGAGTGTGAACTTCTTTGCGAGTCAGGGATTTCACGCATACTTCTGGTATGGCGTACAGGACTGGGTACAGACGAGACAAGCAGGGTGTGTTCCGGTTGGAGTCGTGTGTCATATGGGGCTCGTTTGGAGTAACGACACTGTTAAGCCTGCTGGGTATTCGTATCAGGATTTGATTACTAGCGCTACCCAAGCCTCATCCTCTACTGCAGCTTCGTTATTCGAGTCGGTTACCTTCCAATCCGCCCCCTCTAATTTCGCTGACGCGACATCCCCAGGCACGATCACGGCCTGTGGGAATACGTACGCGAACTCGCAAGGAGCAACCTGTGGGACAAGCTTTACAGCCACAGCTAACCTGCCCGCTCCATCCACAGGTTGGCAATTCAATCACTGGACGTGGACGGGTGGAGTAGCTTGTTCAAGCAACACGGCAAATCCGGCAGAATGCTCGGCTTACAATTCAGGCGGGGTTTTGATAGCTGTCTACGCCGCTCAAGTTAACGTCTCGATAAACCCCGCTTCATCGGCATCCGTCAATTTGGGTACCTGCTCTGAAGCGGGTGAAGGGAACGGAGTCTCCTTCTACACTACCACATTCGGTTCAACTACGATCACGGCATGCAACATGCCATCTGGCTACAGCATTCTCAACTGGAGCTGTACAGGCGGGCTGACTTGTTCAACGACAGGTAACCCCGCAACCCTCACCATTAACGGTCCGGGAAGTATTGTATTGAATTTGCAAACTCAACCACCAAATGTTGCGTCGACTTCAACGTCGTCAACGGTTCTCGTCACCGACACACCCCAATCTACGACGAGCACTTCTCAAGCAACGCAAACGTCGACGGCCTCTTCACAGTTGACAACGGCTCCAATCCCAGGGTTTCCCTGGGAATCTATCCTAACGGGGCTTGTTCTAGGCTTGGCGGCCTTGGCACTGGCGAGGCGCCGCAGGAAGTAACTGGCTGAATAGCACTCGCCTCATTTGGTCATCACTAAAATCTCGCCGAACCCAGAATCCATAGTGCATATATGGCGTCGATTCTTGGCTCCGAGACTAGGTCTTCAAGGGCACTTTCGGCCCTAAACCACTGCTACCCTGTCAGTGTCCGAAACGAAAGACGTCTCGAGGGGTTGCGATTTTCCGCGCCACAGTTGCCAGCGTGACGCAAGCTAAGCGGAAGACATGAAGGGCAGTATGGTCGACGTTCGTCGTGCGATTCACTGCGAATCACATGATCTGCGTATCAAGATTGCTAGGATTCCGGTCAGGAGGATCACGCAGTCCGAGAACACTAACCTCCACTCCTTCCTTAATCCTGGCGATACTCATGGGTTTCCTATGGACTGCCTAATCTGTAGTTGCATACTTGAACTTGATTCGTTAGAATACCGTTGGCATGGCAACATGGTGGAGGCCAGATCGACTTTCTCATACTCCTACACCCGCCAGGTGTGGATTAAGGCGGGTAGAGAGTTGGTTAGGGCAATTGCGTTAACTGAGGTTGAACCTGGTTAGAATCATGAGAAGGTCGCGGTTTCAGTGATCGCGGAGTTCATAGTGATTGTGTGGCTGGCGCCGGTTCCCGTGTAGCTTCCCTTTCCCGTGCCGGTCCAGGATTTGAATTTGTGGCCGGGGTACGGTGTGGCTCTGACCGTAACCGTCTGACCTGCATTATGCCAGCCGCTGCTTGGAGTAACCAATCCAAGTCCGCTGGTCTTCATCGTGAGGTAGTATTGGTGTTGGAAGTTGAACTGGAGGATTGTGGGGGATGTTGTGCCAGTTAATGATTGGGCTGAGTACCATCTTTGAGATAAGCTGGAACCAACCAACACTCCCGTAGCAGGAGTAACCGACCAAGTCGAGCCTGCATCCACGGACACCGCCTGGGTGGTCTTGGTGAGCGTCAACGACTCCGGGACGCCATTCAGAAAATAATTGAAGACAGGCGCGGTCGGGCTTCCTCCACCAACCACCGAGTAACTGACAGTCATCGTGGTGATAGGAAGGGAGAAGTGTGCTGATTCCGTGATCGCTCCATTCATTGTTACGGTTGCTGGGTTAGTTGTACCGGTGAAACTGCCGCTACCAGTACCGGTCCAACTCGTGAAATACCCCCCGTTCGTGGTCGCTGTTATAGTCACTATTGCCCCCGCGTTCTGCCATCCAGATGCCGGGGTCACGGAGCCGCCAGTTCCGGCGTTCATGGTTAGGTAGTACTGGTGCTGGTAACTGAGCGCTATTGTTGATGCAGAGTTCAGCGGGCCGCCTGAAGCTGTTGAGGTCACCCACTGCTCCGAGCCTGATGATCCGCCAAGCGGGTTGGTCACAGTCCATGATGCGCCAGCGTCAAACCAGTACCCGGTGGGTGTCGTGGTCAGTAGCTGACCGAAAGAGGAGCCGAACTGGTTGTCGGTGAAAGTTGGCGCAAAGTAACCCGAACCTCCAGTCACAGAGTAACTCAGAGTCTGCAGGAACTGATGATAGTAGGAGAGGTTGATTGTTGTGGGAGCGCTTGCAGTCGCCGACGTAGCCTGATTTGTGGACCACCGCTCAGTTGATGTTGACGGGGAGAGGGGGTTAGGTGAAACCGTCCATGTTGTGCCGTCGTCGACCCAGTAAGCAATTGAGGTTCCAGTCAACGGGACGGGCGTCTCAGCGACACCGTTCCTCGTGTAACTTAGCGACGGGGCGGTCGGTGCACCTAGTGGTGTGCCGCGAATAGTATAGGAGAAACCGATTCCCCACTCCTTCGTAAACGTAGCCGTATAGGTGGTAGGAGAAGACGGAACGGTTATCGAGTGACTCTGCGGGCCGCCATCGCTCCAACTACTCCATTCGTACTGGCAGCCCGTACCGCAGCTTACCGGAGTATTGGCAGCGATCGTGTGGGTGTCTCCAACATTCCATGTGTACGTTTGCGGCGTCGTAATCGCAACGCCGTCCACAGTAACGTAGCCCGAGCCTGCCGGACTTGAAATAATCGTGATTGAAACTCTAGCTGTGGATGTGGCTAGATTTACGATGGTTTGGTATGTGCCTGCCTTTGTACTGTCGTACCTACCTGCAATGAATACGGGGTAAGCGAAAAGAATCCCTGCAGCGTTGGCCGCGCCAGCCATTTCTGTTAAGAGGGTGATCTGGTTGTTTGTGCTAAGGCTTGCAAATTCGCTCAGGGGATTTGTACCGTTTCCCCAGTCCATGTAGGCAAATATCGGCATGCTCCGCCCAAAAATGCTGTTCACTTCAGATTTCACCTGCGCCCAATTCTCGTCCAGCTTAAACGGAGAACTGAAATCGGTCAGATCAAAAGAGAAGACCATGAGATCTTGCATTTGATAAGTGACAGCCGGTTGCGGCCATAGAATGAAGTTTCTCACAAAACCGTCATTCACCGCAATCAGTAAATTTGTGCCATACTTGGATTGAGCGTAGGACCTCAGTGTATCGGTCACTCGGGTGAAGTATTGTGCGTAGGCCGTATAGACGGTTGTGGGATTTTGGCCCATCTTTTGCACTTTGTAGATTGCGTATTTGTACACTTGATCATAGAAAAGCGCGCCGACTCCACTGTCGATCTGCTTCTCAGACCAACCGACGAGGTAGTTGCGATAATTCTGACTAGCTAAGTCCGTCAGGTAACCGCACGTCGAACAATTGTCGAATAGGATTGGGCTTCCTGTCGCATCCAAGGCCAGCATACTCTTGAAAGCCGATGGTGAAATGGTGGTTCCGTTAGCCCAAAACTCTCCTTTGCTAATTTGAGCAGCCATCATTCCGCCCTCGTAGATCAAGCCTGGGTTTGCTTGCGTCAAACTGCTTACAGAGTCCCGTAGACTCGTGTACTCCCCCAGGTTTGTGATCCCCCATTTGAAGAACCCGCGCATCACAAAGTTTGCCTTCATTCCCCCTAGAAGCTGAACAGCGGTTCGACCATCCGATGAGGACTGAAATGTTTGCTGATACAAACCAACAGTGCTATCGTTAATTGAAACGGCCCGCACCGCAGCACAAGGCAAAAACCCGACTAACAAGCCCAAGACTGTTAACAGTAAGACCGATCCAGTTCGCAGCTTTCCCAACGTTACTTCCTTCGAATGATTGCCTTTAGGGACATCCCGCGGTCAAGAGCGCTCTGTCACCCAGGAGCGATAACCCAAGTGACGACACTAGCGGAGTATCGAATCACTGAATATAAACGCGTTTGCTCAGGCGAATGATAGGAATCCAAACAAGCGGCTCAAGATATGGGCGTGAAGACGATCAGTAACTACCTGGCCTCCACTTCTGAGTGCCTCGAACTAACCTTTGCATTGAAATCTTTCGTACGCTATGCAAGACAGCGGGCATCAAATCTTCCGCAGCTATACCCAACCACACGAAGCCTTAGACGGAAAGACACCCGAAGTCGCTTGCACCAGCATTCAAGGCAAGAGCAGGTCGCTAACTCTAATCCAAAATGCGAGTAAGGCAAAGACAATCAGGTGGTTTACTTTTCTGCTAACCACCTAGCCCCAACTAAACGAGCCTTCGAGGCTCTTCATAGCAGCTTCGCATATACGTCTTGATTATAGTGATCTAAATTCCTTAACTCTTATTTGACGAAACCGTTTTCGCCTAGACACATGCTATCAAGGTCAAGGAAAGATATGCCTACGGCTTTGCAGTAAGCTCGCACGCGATTGTTGAATCGCAATGTCAGCTGAGTTCGCTCCTTCTGGGTGCAGTTAGCCACGTCTCTAAGCATTGTCATCTTCGATCGTAATAAGGGGGTATTGATCACGATAATGCGTTTACCTTTCTTGGAGATCCCACTCAAGAATCTGACATAATTCTCCAGAGCTTGATCAAACATTTCGGAGACCTTAACCTTATACTTTCTCGCACGATACCATATCACAAATCCAGTATCTACCTCTCCAAGCATAACTATCAACCGACTGTGGGTGATGACTTAATCGTCTCGCGGAAGATCTTATAGGCCTGAGTTTTTGAGTTAGGGTTCTCTAGCCCGGATGTTGTTGCACCGGGAACAATGCATAACCGGAAATATCTGGATTAAGCTCTGGCCCAACTAGATTAGTTGATGAGATAGGCGTTCACCTTGACCAGCAGTCGTAACACCGTCTCCATAGTTGTCTGCACAAAGGATCGATATCAGGATCTGAAAGAATGCCTAAGAAGTATCGTGTGCTCGCATTCAACCTATCCGTTCCTGGAGCTCGTAGTTGTTGACAGCACTGGAGATCAGGCTCTAAGGAAGAAGATAGAACGTGAATGCGCCAGAGTAGGTGCGAAATACGCGTATGAGCACAGAAGCGGGGTATCTGTGGCGAGGAACACGGGCGTTCAGAACTGTGCCGGGGACATTGTAGTATTCGTAGATGATGACTTTATAGTTGAAGAGAATTTTCTGGTGCAACTCGTCGATGGCTACAAGGGACGTGACGTCGAATGCTGCACCGGGCGCATGGTTTCGTATCGAAATGATGATTTGGGAACTTTGTTTGAGAAGTACTTGAGCTTTGACAAAGGTCAGGTAGAACTTTGTGTGTCAGGGTTGGACATGAACTTGCGCACTTTCGTGAGAGCTGCGCTTTCCAAGTTGCGGAAGAATGGGCGGAGCATCCCGCCTTACAGTGTTGGGTTTGGCTTTGGTTCTTATCGGAGAGAAGTTTTTCATCTTGTCGGCGGGTTCGATTCTAATCTCGGTCGCGGCACGCCCAAGATGGGTAGCGAGGAGCTGGACATGTATTACAGAATACTGAGGAAAGGCTACAAGATCGTGTACAAGCCAAGTGCGAAGATCTGGCATAATCACAAACACAGCACGACCAAGGAAGCTTTAGTTGAATATGCTTACATGTCTGGCATTTCCGTGGCCGCGCTTGCGCGAAAACATTTCGCTACGGATCCTTACATTTTGGCCCTGTTCATTGGCAACGTGTTTCTTACACTGTCTTGGGTAGGGAAAGCCCTTACTAAATCGGATTCGACATTACGGGAACTGAGCTTCGCACAGCTCAGAGGCCTGCTTAGAGGGATCGCGCTATGAAACCTGGCGGAGACGACTGCATGTGGTGCGAAGCCAGTCCTGGACTCTAACGGCTAACAACAACGACAAATCTCAAGGCTGTGAAGGCTCCATCATTGGTCGCGTGATCATGACATCCTCGCTTTCGATTTTCAGGAGCGGATATCAAGATCATCAGCACTTCTGGGCTTCGCAGAGTACAGAAAGTATAAACACCGGATTTAGAAAGGTGAGGGGACAACCTTGAAAAGAATTTTGGTCATCGGCCTCGACGCGGCCGAACCGGTCCTGATAGACCTGTGGAAAGATGACCTGCCAAATCTCAGCAAAATAATGAGAGAAGGGGTTTTCGGAAAGCTTAGGAGTACCGACCCTCCCCTTAGCGTTCCCGCATGGATCTCTTTGGCGAGCGGCAAAAACCCGGGAAAGATTGGCGCCTACAGTTTTTTGCATCGTGACAGAAATAGTTACAACATCAAGATCGTCAACTCAACGCTAATTCGGACTCAGACCTTGTGGGATATTCTCAGCGCAAAAGGCAAGAAGGTGGTTGTCGTTGGTGTTCCCCTAACATTTCCGCCAGAGAGGGTCAACGGAGTGATGGTGAGCGGAATCCCCCTGCCCACGAAAGAAGGACGGCCGATTGCTGATTACACCTATCCCCCTGAGATGGCGGAAGAAATAGAGAAGCTGACTGGAGGATACGAGGTGGCCGCTCGTTTTGAGAGTCGTTTTACCGAAGGCCTTGGGTCCAGATTTTCGAATCGCACGAAGAACTTCGACCTCAAAGAGGTTAGTGTGCCTTCCTCAGGAGAAGGGAGCAGGAGAGGTGAAGAGGATTGGAAAACCGTGTTGGAAAGGACTGAGAGGAACCAATTGGAAGTGACAAAACACCTCTTGCATAGCGTAGATTGGCAGTATTTCATGGTTGTCTTTCGCGAGACGGACCACATCGGACACCTAATGTGGAAATATTTCGACGAAAGTCATCCTGATTTTAAAAAGAATGCATCATTGAGTGATGCTATCAAGTATGTTTACCGAATGTTAGATGAAGCAGTAGGCGAGATATTGAGTGTTGTTGATAAAGAGACAGTTGTGCTCGTCGTATCTGACCACGGCTCAGGTCCTCTGTACAGGACATTTTTCGTTAACGAGTTCCTGTTTAAACTCGGTCTGCTAAGGCTGAAGCCATCAAAGAATCTTATGCTACGGATTAGTCGAATGCTCCACCTAGGCCCTGATCAGCTTTGGCGTGCAGTAACTTTCCTAAAATTACAACCGATCCTTGGCCTTGTGCCCAAAGGGATACGTAGCAAAGTTCGCTCTATCGATCTGTTTGAGGCGAACGTTGAACTGATTGATTGGAGCAAGACGAAGGCTTACGCGTTTGCCGATTTTTCAATATTCCTCAACGTAAAGGACAGAGAACCTCAGGGAATAGTGGAACGGGGCCGGGAATATGAGCAAGTGAGAGATTTGATCATACAGAAACTTGGAGAACTCAAAGATCCTGCCACAGGCCTAAAGATTGATGCTAGGGCGTACAAAAACGAGGAGATTTACTGGGGCCAGTTCGCGAATGAGGGTCCTGATATCCTCTACTACGTGGATGATCTCAGATACGCAGGGAATGCAAGACTGGGGGCAGGATCTCTGTTTAGACCGACAGACGGCCTTTGGAGTGGTAATCATACATTGCACGGAATCTTCATGGCACGCGGACCCGAGATTCGGAAGAACGCTCAAGTGAACCTTGGTATATACGACGTTGCGCCAACAATACTGCACATAATGGGGCTTCCCTTACCAACGGATATGGACGGAAAGGTAGCACTGGATATATTTGAGCCAGGATGCGAGTGTTCCAGTCGGCCAATCGTTTTCGAAGAGGCAAGCGCCAAAGTATCAGAAGTTGTCGAATGGTCAGCAGAAGATGAGAAGAAGGTTGAGGAACAACTTAGGCATTTGGGGTACCTTGGGTAGCGTCGCGGACTTTTTAGACACAATTGCTTATTGCCAATCACTGAAATCCATGCTTAGAAACCGTGATAATTCCTCATTATAGGGAGCGTAGAATCTGCGTAGACGCGAAGTGGTATCCTCATCGAGCGGCCGGTAACTGCCCTCATTATATTTGGGGAAAGTTCTGCGATCAGTAGGGGGGAGTCCCAAGAAATCGAGGACCTCCGACAGTACCCGGCCTGGGTCGTTGAAGAAGCGTTCACTTCTCACTATGAGGAATCGCTCGCGAGGAAATCCCATCATCCACCGTTTTAGCTGGTTCACATACAGCCCCTTCGCCAAGTAGCTGAAGTGCACATACTGGAAAATTCCCTTCTCACGTAAGTCTCGAAGTTTCCAAGTGCCTTCATTGTCAGTGATGATTTCGCGCCGCAAGGCGTTCTGAAATGACAGGCTTTCGTACCCAAGTCTAAGTTCGTGTTGGTAATGCGAAAACGCCCTATCGATCGGATTCCTCAGCAGTACGATGATCTTTGTGTCGGGGAGCCGACTTGCCACTCTTACTGGGGCCTCAGGAAAGAAAATGTAAGCAGGTGACGCTTCACCCGTTTGGGTGACATTGCGGTCGTGCATGGGGAAATGTGCCAGATACCACGTCCAACCCTTTTGATATTTCTGATCGAAGAAATCAATTTCCTTTCTCAAGGCGGCTACGATGTTTGGCTCAGATGTCATGTAAACGTAGAGGGATGTAGTTCCACCTCTTTCAGCTCCTATGATAAGGAAGTCCGGAAGTCGGAATCGACCCAAGCGAACTTCCAACATCCTATGCGGTCTCAGGTAAGGTGAGGCGAGTGTGTAGAATGCACGCCAACTCGCCCACTCGTAAAATTCCGTCCTCCGTCCCCCTTCACTTACGTAAAAACTCGATTTGAGTTTCCGAAGAACTGACTCAGCATCCTGTCGCAAGTTCATCGCAGAGTTCCAACTTTTCATGCTTTTTCGAGCAGGTTGCTATTGAAAATCGTCCAGTGTTTCAACATTCTTCACTCAACTACGATGGGAGTATTCTCTTCTTTCCAGCCTCTGGATCCAATCTCCTCTCTCCAGCCTCTCGATCCAATGTCGAGTTGCCCGTCTTTTACTGTTAATTGAAGTAAGTCGCCTGAGATAGCCCATCATCCAGACAATGCTTCTCAGGGGCCACATCCAGATCAAGTTGAAGTCCACTCGTGCCAAAACGAAAGATTGAGAGAGCAGGCCTAGGAAGTACTTTGCCGCGGCTTTCGGGCCCAAGATGACTAACCGTGGAGAGTTGCTGGACCACCACCAAATATGCGCCAATTCCCGGAGGAAGGTCCGTGGATGTCTTACAATAAGATCCTCGACCATGACCCAGGTGAGTCCGGCCGCAAAGACCCGCATTAAGAGATCAACGTCCTCGCTTGTTTGATATTCAGGGTTGAACCCGCCTACCCGATGAACTAGCGCTGTCTTCACCAGGGCATTCGAGAGTATCGCCGTCCATTCATGGTGTGTTCGCCTCCACTCTGAGTACCTGGCCAGAGCCCGGCAGCCTGGGTCTCCGGATATGACGCACCCTGTCGCGCCGACAACATGGTCGTTTCGAAGCTTCTGGTTGACTTGAGCGAACCACCCCTTCGGGAGGGCAATATCGCTGTCGACCATGGCCATGATAGGAGATTTCGCAACAGCTAGACCAATCCTTCTGGCTTCCCCTAATCCAGGCCTCTCCTGGGTTAGAACGAGCGCGCCATGTGATTTGGCCAATTCAACGGTCCTGTCAGTTGATCCTCCGTCGACTACGATCAGCCTAGCGTGAGGAATCTCTCGGACAACGCTTTCAAGACATCTCTGCAGGTGATTTTGGCTGTTTAGGGTTATAACGACAACGTCTGTCAACGATTCGCACCTGACCATTAGGAGTGCGACGAAACATGAAAAACCCGCAATGGACTACCGGGCAAGTTGCTTTGTTTGTCTTTCAGTTTCTTTGTAGCCATTCCTCGCTCCACCATTCCCCTGCACTTTCGCTAACGCGTAGACGTCCACATCGATATATCTTGCCGCGTCTCGAAACTCCGAGCGATCTTAACTGATGGGCCGTCTCTAATCATGGAGAGTTGCCAAGCCAGCCGGTGTTCGGAAAACAAAGCAACGACGCAGCAAGTATAGCAGCTCAATTGGGGCAAGGTTCAAGCAGAACAGTGTTGACTAAATTGTAAAACGAATTATACTGCTATGCCACATCGTCGTAAGATCTTCCTCAAGTATTCTATAGCCTGCGCTCAGCACCATCTGTCTCATTTTCTCTGGCGTATTATCAGAGAATCCATTGTTCATTTGAGCCATTATCTTTGTCTTGTCTGAGTAGTGAATCACGATGTTGGTTCCGGTTTTCACAATGGGCTTCATATTTCTCAGATATGCTTCGATGAGGTGCGTGTCGAGATGAACGAACGTACCGAAGGAAAAAAGATAATCTATGCTGTCCCGCTGTATACCAGGAAAATCCGTTCCATTGTTCCTGATGAACTGCATGTTGCGCTTTCTGTACGTCTTCTTGAGTTCATCAAGAAGCTCTTTGTGATAATCCACAACGAATAGTTTTCCAAACCCGAGCAGATATCTTGTCCAACGCCCACCTCCAGGACCAATCTCAATAGCATTGTGATTAGGATTAACGTAGGGCAGAATGTATCGATCCCTCACAAATCTTAATGGTTCCATGGTATCCGGATCACCCCACTCGAGACCGTAGATGTTCCCGGACGAAAATACATCCCTTAACGCCCCCAACAACCTTCGTAACCGTCTGTTTCTTCGTCTGAAATTTTGCAACATATCTAGATGAATTGACGTATTGAGATCCGGCATGTAGACGCCTACACCTTCGTTTCTTGCCTGTCCCCTAGAAGGAAGGACGAGAAAGGCGAGAGAATGAATGATGCTGCCACGAGTATGAGCGGTATATCCCATAGTGCCTTAAAAAGTAAAACATAGAAGAGCATTAGGAAACCCGTCAGCAGCTCGACTCTGCCGAGTCGAGCAACTTCACCGAGGGGTAGTCTTTTCGATTGTCGTGGGGTAATGTCGAAGCTTAACCTTTTCCGGCAATAGTTCCAGATGGCCTTTAGCAGGGCTATGTACCCACTTGGCAACAGCAGGGCTCCGACTAGGAAGTAGGTCAGCGGGTCGCGATAATTCTGATGGGACGGTCGAGCGCGTTCGCCATCACTATAGATGTTGTAAAACATGGTCGCTAACACGGGTGAAAAGTAGGCTGCACCCATTACAGCAGCGAGGTCAGGTCGAAAGAAGCCCAAGACGTTCTGTAGGCCGGCAAGAGGAAGAGTCAGCCAGAAGAAAAAGAATATCAAGGACATTGGAAGCCCGACTATCGATGCGAAGCCATCAAACTTTTCAATAAAGCTAACATTCGATGACAGGAGGAACTTTGGCAGCACCCCAAATAAGATCTGAAAATCACCCGTTGCCCACCTTACGTTTCTAGTCTTGAGAGCGAAGTAATCAGGCGGAAAATCCTCAAAGCATACGACGTCTTTCAGGAAATATCCGCTATACCCAGCACGGCTTAGATCAAGAGTCAATGCGAAATCTTCCACGAGGAGTTCGGGAAATCCTCCCACTTCTTCAACTACTTTCCGACTCAACACCGCCCCATGCCCCTGGAATTGCACGAGCCCGTATCTGTTTCTATACGCCTGTTGGAACAACCAGAGGGAATTCATCCTTTGACTCAGAACCTGGGCGAATTTGCTAGTCTGTTTAACTACGAGATGCCTGCATTGAACAAACCCGGTTTTGTCTGAGCTAAGAAGAATGGTCACGCATTTTTCAACGAAGTCCCTTGGAATCTTCTCATCAGAATCGGAAATAGCGAAGACTTCTATGTCTTGAGGTAGATGGCGCAGGGCGTTGTTCAGGGCTCCGGGTTTGTAGCCTTTTCTTGTTTCTCTTCTGATGACCTCGATCTGATGATTCATGCAGTACTGATCGATTCTTCTACGGTTTGACTGTAAGTGTGAGTCGTCAAGTACGTACACTAAGCAATTGCGATAAGTCTGATCTAAGAGAGTTCCAACAGCGCCTTCATCGAAATCGTCGCAGCACAGATATAGTAGCGCTACTTTCAGTTGGTGCGTCCCCCGGATTGTAGACCGATCAGGTATCACTTTCCTACTTTCGACCGCGCTAAGGACGGAGACGAAGGCGTTCCGGTAGCTCCAAAACCACAAGTCTGCAGTAGTTATGATCCAGAACACGTAAACCCATTTCAACCAGCTAGGAGCATCAAATGTCTGCGAGGCGAACCAGGACGCGTATGCGGCCAGCGTAATGATGAAGGGGATAAGACTTCCCAATAACACTGGACTCTTGGATGCGGTCATTTGCGCCGTATTCCCGAGAAGCCGAGGTGGACAAGCACGGATAATATTCGCGACAAACGACCTAACCTGACAGTATTTGGTCATGCGCTCTCTTTTGAAAAAGTTGTGGCTACGGGATATCAGTTAAGGAGATAAAAAGGGAGGAAAATGCTTGCTTGAGTATTTTCCGCGTGTCAGAAATGGAACTATCCATAAAAGCGATGCCCTGTGAAGCACCCTGAACGACAAAAGCAGTGTAGTCCCTATAGTCGGCTCCTCAAGTCGGTTACTAGATTTACAACTAGTCGATGATTAAGCGGGAGGGTGCTGGTCCTAACTCAAAGGTTCTCTGGGCTGCGGATTCCCAACAATCGATGATATCATGCGTATTAAGGACAAAGCATGTGCTTCGAGTGAGAATTTTTTCCTTACCTCGAGGGCATTTACGGAGAGTTTCCTGTTTAGCTCTTTGTCAGTCGCCAGCCTCACCACCTTGGAAGCAAAGTCCTGGAAGTCATAGGCTTTTGCCAAAAAGCCGTACTTGCCATCCGCTACTGTTTCTCGAGGGCCGGCAGCATTCCAAGCCACTACGGGAGTTCCACAGCACATGGCCTCGACAGGAGCCATTCCAAAATCCTCATCGGGGGGAGTGAAGACATATGCATCGGCTAGACTGTATAGGGCAGGCAATTCTCGATCCTCTACTCCATCGAGAAAGATGACTCTGTTCATTATGCCCAGCTTTTCTGCCAGCCCCATTAGCCCTGGAGTGCAATAGGAATTGTGTCTTCCAACAATGACCACGCTTAGCAGTGGGACCTCTTTCAGAATTTGTTGCATAATCTCGATGAGCCAGTCTATTCTCTTGTATCCCACATGCTGACTTGTCATAATGATGAAAGGCAAAGGGATGCCGTATTTGGAGGCAACAATGGACGCTTCCGTCGAAGCGATGGGGCGGAACAAACCGACGTCGACGCCCGGATAGAGAACTTCGACTTTGTTTACTCCATAAATGTGGGCCATCTGGCCTGCAACATGCCGGCTATTTGCAATCAACAAAGAGGCGTTTGTAACTGCCTCATAGTCCAAGTTTGTCAAATTCCTGAAATTCTTCAAGACGAACCGCATGGCTCTCCGTTCTGGAACAGTAATGGCGTCGAACGGACGGGGGTAAAGTTCTCTGAACACTCCCTGCGCATAATAGGTGTAAGGAATTCCATATCTTCTGTGAGCAAAGTAGCATAACCAGGGCGATGGTTGGTAATGTGCTTGAAGAAGATCGTATTCGGCGAGTCTTGCAGGATTGAATCGATAGAAGGCAACTGCAGCGAGATGGCTTATTGATCTGAAGAGGGGTTTTCCTGTCGAACCCAGAATAGGTTTCTTTCTCCAAGGCAGGATCGGTTTTGGGCGTACTTGATTAATCAGCTCAGGATAGCAGCGTTCTTCGTCGATGACTACTGCGTAACAATCGGCCTTAATGTCTCGCTGCCGAAGCATTAGTGTTTCCAGAAGTACAATGCGTTCGATGCCTGCTGTGACGACGAATTCAGAATTGACAAGCGCTGTTCGCAAGTCTCTACCACGAAGGCCCAACGAACTCGTGGGACAACTTGTCTTCCGGCACTTAAGGAACGTGTTTCTCTATTCACCCGCGTCGATCGACCGGGAGCGAACGTATTATTCCTGTTGACCATAGTTATACTTGATGGCAATTTGAGTTTGAATGCTCTCGTTACAGGCGCTTCGGGTTTCGTTGGTCAAGAATTGGTTCGGAGGCTTACAAATGATGGAGCAGAGGTTTCTGTGCTGGTCAGAAGCGGAACTGACAGGTCAGTCGTGGCCAGGGGCGTGTCTAGATTGTTGTTAGCTGACATAAGAAAATATGATGAAGTGAAGAGGGTTATGAAACCAGGAAGTTTTGATGTGGTCATTCATCTTGCAGCACTTGTCCAGAGGTCCGGGTCTGTAATCTCGCGCCAAGAGTATTTCAGTACTAATGTCGAAGGAACCCGAAACCTATGCTACGCTTCGCTAGAATCAGGTGTCAAGAGGTTTGTACACATAAGTACGGCAGACGTGCACGGGTCGGGCCACCCCGGCGAAATAATGGATGAACAGAGCCCCTATGCTCCTGTTACTGATTATGAAAGGAGCAAGGCTGAGGCAGAGAGAGTTGTTCTCAACATTCTCAAAGGGTTTGAACCAATTGTCTTACGACCAACATTCGTGTACGGAAATCCTTCTTCTGCGTTCTTCAAGTGGCTGTTTGCTTACGCCAGGTCTCCAATAATTCCAGTCCTTGGGCCGGGTTTAGCTCTCAAGCACTACGTGCATGTGTCAGACCTCGCAGAGGCAATAGTTCTGGCAATGCGAGATGGGCGTTCTGGCAGAGCGTACATAATCGCCGATGAAAAGCCGATAGCAGTGAACGAATTGCTAGCGATCGCAACTGAACTGGAGCAACGGTATGGGAAGCTCGTCCATCTTCCTTTTCAGCGCGCGGGCATTATGGCGATGTCAAAGGTATTTCCGTGGCGTCTGGCATACGCTATGAAATGGTTCTACACTAATCGAGCATACAGGATTACTTCTGCTGTATCAGATCTTCGATACAAGCCCAGGGTAAGGCTGAGGAACGGGTTAACTCAATTGCTTCAGGAGATGAGCCACTAGACAGATGCAATCTACAGCTATCTTACTTGCCGTTTCCCGCGGCGCCTCGCCAGTGCTAAGGCCGCCAGGCCCAGAGCAAGGCCCGTGATGATGGATTCCCATGGGAAGCCTGGGATTGGAGCCGTTGTCAACTGTGAAGAGACCGTCGACGTTTGCGTAGCTTGAGAGACGGAGGCCGTAGACGAGGTTGCTGAGGCTGAAGAGCGCGCCAAAGAAACTATTGTGTCGTATGTACCTGCGGCGGTCGCATCATACGCATGCGCAAGGAATATCGGATAGGCGAAGAGTACCCCAGCAGCTCGCGTAGCTGCATCAATTTCTTTGAGGACTGTGATTTGATCTTGAGTGCTTAGCTTTGCGAAGCGCGTCATCGCCGTATCCTGACCCGGATTGGAGAAGTCTATGAAGGCCATTATCGGCAAATTCAAACCTAAAGTCTGCTTAAGCTGCGCCCAGTTCTCCTGTAGATTGAAAGGGGGAACAAAATCGTTGAGGCCAATTGAGAATGTTAGGAAGTCCTGCGCCTGATATGTCACATCATAGGACGTCGGGTGGAGTCGCGTTGCATAGCCACCGTTAGTGGTCACGAGTAGACTTCTACTTTTCGACGAAGCGTAGCTCTTTAGGGTGGATACCAAACTGGCGAAGTATCCCTCGTATTGATTGTAGGTGCTGGCTGGGTCTGCACCCAACTGCCTAATTTTGTATCCAGCGTATGTGTAAACTTCATCGAAGAACAATGCGTCTACGCCCGCGTCTATCTGTCTCTCACACCAACCCGTCAGGAACGTTTGGTAGGCTGGACATGCGAGATCACTCAAATATCCAGCATTGTGTGTGATCGGGTTACCGTTAACATCTTTTGCCTGCATACAGCTGAAATCGGCTGGGGAGATTGCTGTGCCGTCGGCATAAGTATCCCCTGAGATAATGGTTGCTGCACTTATGCCTCCTTCGTAAATAATGCTCGGCCTCGCGGCCTTAAGCTCCGATATGGAATTCTGAAGTGTCACGAACCAGTTCGGTGATTCAATCACCGACTTGAACCAGCCTCTCATAACGAAATCAGCATCCATTCCAGCTAGGAGCTGGGTAGCGTTTCTGCCGTCGTGACTCATCCAGTTAGTTTGCTGATAGAAACCGACATTTCGAACACCTGCCATTGGATCGGCATGAACGTCCCGAGTCAACCCTGCAATCGGGAGAAGGATCAGCAGAACCAAGATTACGCAGAACAGCGTTAGATGGTTATGGTTTTTCATATACGGCAACTTCCGAGAATTATTTAGGCCAACAGCATGTTACTTATTGCTTTTCTTCAGCCACAATGCAGTTAGCTGTCAAATGTAATTCTCGATATTGATATTCCGTTCGACCATGTGTCGCCTTGGACTATCTGGGAGACAGTAATCCCACCATCATAAATCGATGACCGAATCGCTGGGATTCACATCGTTGATTGACGTTCTTAGATCGTCATGCCGGTAACGGTGTTATACGCAATACGGTTGTGAGGGGATACCATAAAAACTCCTCTTTTCAACTCTTCATGGGAGGCAGGCCCCTTATAAGCGGCTACAGTGCCAACAGAATAACTCTCGACTTTTGGATCGTCATTTGTAACGGAATTTAGCGAAGGCCGCAGTCGCCCATTTGTCTTCTCGTATTTGCTCAACTCAATAGCAAGAATCCTAAACAACCGGACACCTTTGCGACTGTCGTAAGCGGGCCACGGTTGCTTGTGAGAGAGGTTTACAAGTACGTTCGATCGTCAACTTCTCAAAGCAATGCTGATGATAATGCAGAATTCTAAACCCCGTCGGACCCGATCGCTTATCGCATTGATTGACGTAGCTTCGGCGGCCCTTCTCTTAGCTGTGGCTCTTCTCTTGCGGCTTTACAACCAAGCTAACACTCTGAAAATTTTTGATGAAAGCTACTTCCAGGCGTACTCGTTCGGCATAATTGGCAACAACTGGCTTTGGCCCACGAAGTTCATGAGTTTCCACCCACCGTTGTTGCCATACATTCTATCGGTCTCTACAGTTATGTTCTCGGGCGATTTGAGCGTCTTCAGAAGTGTCTCAGCGATAACCGGGAGCTTGAGCGTAGTGGTCACATACTTCTTGGGAAAAAAAATGTTTGATAGACGAGTAGGTCTGCTCGCGGGTATCCTTCTTGCGTTCGAACCATTCTACATTCAGATCGGAGGGAGAATCGCTATTCTGGAACCGACGTTGAATTTGTTCATGTACCTCTCAATTTACTTCTTTTGGAGAGGATATTTCAGAACAGATGGCTTGCGGGAGATGGCTGTGGCTGGTCTGTTTTTAGGTCTTGCCAGTGACACGAAGTATGCAGCTCTGCTGCTTTACCTTATCTACCTTGTATTCATGGTTTGGGACAGAAAGAACTTCCGCGTCCTTCTCGAGCGGAAGGTTCTGCTCGGATTTGCTGTAAGCCTCGTTGTTTTCGGTCCGGTTCTGCTAGCTCTCCAGCAAAACGGTCTGGGTTTGAACACACTCCTTTCTAGCCTATACGGTCGGAAACTCGCGCCCAGCAACTTAAACAGGTCATACTCGGTGTTGCAATATCTTTGGGCTGGGTTTTACTCCTACGTCAGTGCAGTAACTGGCTACCCGAGCATGGAAACTTACTCTCTGCCTTGGTATTCTGCTTTCGCGGTGGCTACGTTCGTAATAGCCCCAGCAGCGGTCCTCTATGCTTTGGGCAGATTGATCAAGAGAAATCAGGCTCCAGCATTCTTGGCCATTTTCTTTCTTTTTTTCAACGGGGTTATAGCGGTATTCCTTCCGCAAAATCCTGTGTACTTCGCTTGGTCGTTACCTGCATTCGAGATCCTTCTCAGTTTCTTCGCATTTTCGCTTTTCAAAGGCTTTAGACTGATTGGCTCCGTCCAGCTACCTAGGGCGTATCCATCATTCGCCGCAGTAAGAATCGTGGCGTCTTTCTTGATAGGACTGATAGTTTTCTCCGTGTGTATAGCGGGCACATTCTCACCCATCGTGGACAGAGGAGGCCCCTTCATCTTTCGGGATCCTACTGGGATGTTGGAATCGGCCCAGTTCATAAAGGAACAGGCCCGAGCAGGAGATCTCGTCGCGTTGGATAAGGATTCGATGGTCATGGCTTCACCGTCCATTTTTGGTCCAGCCCGACCAGTTTTGGTTATTGAACCAACTCTAGTCATGGTCGGGCAAACCCAAGTTCGGGCGCCTATGTTCAATCTTGATCTTATTGAACAAGTCAAGCCGAGATTTGTTCTCTTATCCGATGATAACGACGATCCGCTGATAACCCAGGACGAATGGACCGTGCTCTACGCAAACTATAGGCTTGTCTTCCAGACGCAAGGTCTCGGTGTAGTCCAGAGCCGGATCTGGAGCGTCTTCGAGCGAATTGGCCCAGCCCCTTCGACATCAAGCTCGGCGCCGGGGAGCATAGAAGGGAGCTTTCTGCACAAAGATTTGTCTTCTGCTTCACTTCCTCCCGTGCTCAACATTGGTCAGGACTACGCGGTGCCGTTGTGGATAGAAAACAACGGCACGTCGACTAACACCTATCTCGTCTGGGTCGGAGGAGCCGGAGTGTGGACGAACTATCCAGGCTCTCCCTTCCCATGCGCAACTATCGCCATACTCTCGACATGCGGCAGCGGTATTTTGATCTTGAATCCAGGGACAACGACCGTGGTTTTGAATCTTGTTCCAATCAGTGTTGTTCAAGAATCAACTGTTAGAATATTACTCAAGCTCGTAAGCGGTCCTCTTCTAAGCAATTCTTTCTTTCAGGATAGTTTAGCTAAGAGAGTTACCATTAAGCAGGCTTTCGAGAGCCCTATTTCTTCCGAAGCATCCTTGATTGTTGCGGCCCTCGTAATCCTAATCGGAGGACTAGTTCTCATGCTGTTCTTAAGATGGAACAAGGCTGCTCATTCAACGAGGCAAGTGGGAGGCAATTGGACTATCCAAAACTCGTCGACGAGTTTCTAATGGGGGGATAATCGGTCTAAGATCTCCTTTACACAGAGCCGCTTGGACAACTTCAATTCTCTGTAGCATATCGACGCCAATCTCTTACAAGGAAAAAATTGAGATAGACCTTATAGCGAGTAGTCAACAGGTTTAAATGCGAAAAAGGTTACGCCCGCAGCGAGACAGTGATTTCTGCTAATGCGGTGGGTGTTGTGTGCGGCAGTGATTGTGCTTGCGCTAGTGAGCCTTTCCAGCCGTGCTGATGCGCAGGCCGCCCCCTCTTTAGTTGTGTTGAGTGTCAGGCTCTCTCCACAAAATGCGATGGTCGGTGGCCTTTTCAATGTGGAGATGTTGATCTCAAATGTCGGGTCTCTCAACGCTCTGACAGCCCAAGTTGAGCTGGATCTAAACGTAGTCTCAGGCACTCCGTTCTCAATGATCGGTTCCGGGACGGTCTTGAACGTGGGAGCGCTTGGCGTTGGAGCCAACAAGACGTTAGACGCCTCGATTGCTGTGAGTCTCCGGGCGGCAACTGGAACCTATAATATTCCATACACATTAACGTATTCGGATGAGAACTATTACTCGTATGAGTATGGCGGAACCTTCGGCGTCGTAGTTACGGGTATTCCCGACGTGCAAATCCAATCCATTACGCTGAATCCGCTCAAGCTTACGCAAAATACGCTTGGTACACTTTCTCTCTCCTTGATAGATGCCGGCACTGAAGACGCGGAGAATGTGACGGTGAGCATTTACAATGATGGAGGCATGTTTACTACCACCGTACTCTACGTTGGCCAACTGGCTCGAGGTGCCACGAACACGGTGGACTTCGGAATCAACGTGGCTCAGGATGCGCCTATTGGGACGCAGTTAGTAAACATAACACTGACGTTCAAAGACCCGTCGGGGACGCCGTATGAAAACTCAAGAATCTATGAACTTAACGTCTATCCGTCGCAACCCCTAATCCAGACTTACGATATTGGCCTCATTTTGCTGGCCGTTGCTGTAGTCATGGGAGCCTTCATAGCTTACTCGAGGCTTGTGCGGCGGTGACCCGAAATGACTGATATGAGACGATATGTTTTCATCGTTTTCGTTCTCGCGGTTCTAGTCATATATCCCGTATTGCTCCTGCCCCATGTCATACACGTTAACCTCCCAAATGCTGGTAAGGTGTTATCGAGCGGCGAGATAAGCGTAGACGCACTGCCTTCCGCCATCGTTTCCCTCTACCTTGGGCCTGACTGGGGAAGTACGGTCTATTACCTGATCGTCGCGCAGACGAACCCGGTCAGGACGGATCAACCCTACCAGCCGTGGATAATGGCGGTGATAACAAAACAATCATTTCTTCCAGGTACTTTGGTGGAATTCACCGACCCGATCGTGCAGGGGCTATTTGTAGACTGGCGGAATTATCCATTCGGGCAGCCCTTCAACGAGCTCGTTGTTGCGGATCTGATTCATGAGTTGGGCGGAATCGAAGCCCTCTCGGAGAGTCTCCTCTATAGCCCAGTGGGAGGGATTCTAAGCCTGATATCCACCACTGACTTGTACGTGGGCCCCTTGCTCTTTCCTTTCCTAACCATTGTTTTCATGCGCCGTTTAACGTTTTGGAGCGTCATTCTTACAGTTTGGGGATACGCTTTCGGCCAGCAAGAGTCCAACAATTTCGCAATAGTACATCACATTAGTGTACCCTCGGAGCTGAAACTGTTTGGTTTCTCGTCTTACTTCCTCCTAGCCGCGGCCTTCCTGGCGTGGATTTACGAGACGAAAACGGAGCAAGGAAAGCGCATTTCGAAACAAGTTCTGTCAATTCGCGCTAACTAAGACCCACCCAGGGCTAGCTCAACTGAGGCTGCTTCTGCAATAATTCTGAACGATACGCAATAGTGTTGTAGGGTTTACAAGGAGCGATGAGTAGGCTGCGCTCGCGAGAGGGCAAGCGCACTCTTGTCGTCTTATGCTCCCCCGTATCTTCTCAGCCTGATCCGTGAACCACAAGTTCTTGATGCTATAATCTGCGTTCCGGAGATCACCAATTAGCCCTCTTTCGGTCCATCTGGTGCAGCAACAGGTTAGGTAGCCCTTTTCGGTGATGTGGCATGACGCGATTCCTGCCATGCATGGAACATGTTGAACCTGCGGATTTCGAGTCCATTCCCCAACAAAGTCGTAGTAAACTCTTCTGAGCGCACGTCTGACTTTGCCTTGTTCGCGGTTACCCAGGGCTCCTTTGAGATATGGAATCACCGCTGCGTACTTGCCATAAGGTGTTATGTCGCGCTTCATGGTCCCAAGCTCGAAACGTTCCTCAGCAATTTCCGAGATGTGATTGTCCAGCGGTAGCTTCCGGAAGAAATCAACTGTCTCCACGATCGAGCCCACTGTATAGGAGCTTACTACGGTGTGAACTCCCACCCGAAGGTTAGGATGTCGGTCTCGAAGGACCAGTAACCCATCGATCAACTCAAGGCACTTTTCGAAGTTACCTTTGACACCCCGAACATGATCATGTATGGGTCCCACGCCGTCAACACTGACATTGATGTGCCATACAACCTCTTCGGGGCTCTTCTGTAGAATCCGGCCCATCTTATCGAGTACTGTGTTCGGTGTCAACGCATTCGTTGGGATTGTTACGAAGCGAGGGCTTGTCTGTTCTGCAAATGCCAAAGCAACTGTTTCGAGATTGCGACTCATCGATGGTTCTCCGCCAGATATTGTAAGAAATGCGAGCTTCCAGTCGATGTTCCCGATGATCCGTAACCATTCGTCAGCGGATAACTCCTCGTTAATCTTCACCAGCCCCTTTCTCGTGTCGAATCCACAATCGCAGGTGAGGCATGCGCTTTGACAAGCCCGGGTAATGGATATGGTCACATTATCGGGTAGTGGTCTGCAGATTCCCAAACTGTGCTTCAATCCGAATCGGACGATATTTGTAGCGTAGTCTAGCTCCATCGTGACATCTTAAGTCTGGAGTATAGATTTGGCATTTAAAATCGTGCTGCAGTGTTGTTCTGTCGTCATCTAGTGATATTGACTGGGTAACCGCGTCGCTTATGAATGAAAATATAATAGTCTGCAGCGCGATGCACGCCCGAAGGCAAACATAGTGGGCGTTGCCATCGAGACAGATCATCTTACCAAGAAGTATGGATCTTTTCTCGCGGACGATGGCATTGACCTCACAGTTGAACAAGGCGAACTTTTCGGGTTCATTGGCCCTAACGGAGCCGGAAAGACCACCGCGATAAGGATGCTCTCTGGTCTTCTTCAGCCGAGTTCCGGGCGGGGACAAGTTCTCCAATTTGATATTATAAAAGATGCTGACGAAATACGCTCCAGGATCGGGTTGGTTCCCGAAAACTCAAACACGTATCCGTATTTGCCGGTTAAGTACAACTTAGAATTCATGGCCAAATTGTATCGCGTCCCCCGAAAGTCAAGAGCAAAGGTAGTGCATGAACTCTTGGACTATTTTGCGCTGACGGATAAGGCTAATGATCTTGCGATTAACCTTTCCAAGGGCTTATCACGTCGGCTAATCATCGCGTGCGCCTTAGTACATGACCCGGAGATTCTATTCCTTGACGAACTAACGTCTGGACTTGATGTCCAATCAACAAAGAACATTCTAGCAAAGGTTAAAGAACTGAACGAGCGTGGGAGGACGATTTTCCTGACTGCTCACAGGATGCAGGAGATCGAGCAGCTTTGTGATCGAGTTGCAATAATCAACCATGGCAAAATAGTCGCGTGCGGTTCCGTGGACTCGCTTCGTACCGCAGCAGATCAGTTCGACATAATCGAACTTGCAATGTATGACCCAGTAGATAAAGAATTAATCGATTGGCTTCAAAGGAAGCATTCGACGGATAGAGTCCATCTGTCAAAGGAGACCAACATGGTCAGTGTTGAAGTCCAAGATGCGGAGATTTCGGTCCCCGTGATATTGGAGATGGCGGCAAAGCTGGGTGCTGTAGTCAAGTCGGTAAGAGTGAAGGAGGCGACGCTGGAGGACGTATTCATTAAACTGACGGAAAAACCCGGGGAAGGCGAGGTAGAGGTTAATGCATAGCAGATTCTTTCTGGAATTCTGTGATTTTCTGGAGTGAAAACCGCTTTGCGCCTCATAGATATGCTTCGAGATTCTTGGTGGATTGCTGAAAAGGAATTTCGTCAACTTCTGTACCGATTACCAGTTGTCCGCCTGTTGGTGATCTTGCTGGTACCGGTGGTCGTTCTCACGGTCTTCGGTTTTCGAACTGGAGCTGTCTCGGCACAACATTTACCGGTCGCAATGGTAGATTTAGACCACTCCGGATTTTCAGCAACCCTCACGACCCAGCTGAACTCGGGAAACTTGAATATAATCAATGTGCAGAATCTGACTGATGCCCAAGACTTGTTAAGAAATGGAAGAACCTTTGCAGCAATAGTAATTCCTCAGGGCTTCTCGAGAAACATAACGCTCCATCAGCAAGCGTCTGTTGATCTAATCTTGGATGATTCCAACCCTTTCTACGCCAGAGCGATCGACGATGTTGTTGGCGCATCGGTAGGATCAATAGCCGGATCAATGTCGCCCGTACCTGTCACGTACAACATCTCATTCCTGTACGGAGCTGGCTTTGGACTCGTTGATTACATTGTCCCTGGGATCGTAGCAATGGCAGCGATGTTCGGTTCGTCATTCCAATGTATGTCCCTGATTTGGGATAGAGCTCTGGGGACTTTTGACAGGGTGAGAGCTGCACCCATATCGCCTGCCTCCGTACTAATGGGGTATGTGATCACGGGATCCGTTATGGGGTTGTTTCAAGCAGTAGGGATCCTCGTTTTCTCCTATTTCGTCTTTCAAGCGCTGGTCCTGAACGTGGGGGCAGTAATTCTCGTAGTCTTGCTAGTAGCATTCGTCTTCACTGGAATAGGCGTCATAATTGTGGGCCTAGCCAAGGAACCTCGCGAAGCAATGATGGCCATGCAGATAACAAACGCCGCAAATGTTCTTCTCTCAAGTGTCTTCTTTCCGGTAGAACTTCTACCAGCGCCGCTCAGCATAGTGGGCTCCGTTTTGCCTTTATCCTTCGGAGTAGATCTCTTGAGAGTCACGATGATCAAAGGGTTTTCATTGTTTGCTCCGCAATCCACGAGCGATTTAGCAATACTCGCCTTGTATGCGGCGGTTTCTTTCGGTCTTGCTTCAAGTATTCTTTACAAAATTCTATCGCGTTGAGAACGAATTTCGATCATCTGACCAGTGGCTTTATGAGATCAGCTGATTTGAAAACTGTGCTGACCGAAATCGCGACTGACTCCCGGCGAATGAGTCGCAAACCGGTTAGCGGTGCAACAAGTTCCTTTTATATGAGCTAGACGTCGGGTTTCCGCTGAAAAGTGCGGGTGTCAAGGCTGCGATTTGTGATTTTCATCATTCTATTGATGGCGACCTCTTTAGCGGCCGGGCTGGTTCCTCTCGCCCACGCTCAGCGTCAGGCGCATATTGAGATCCATGTACGAGACCAGAATTCGGTGGACTATCAGGGCGTCAACGTTCAGATTTGGAGGAACGTCTTGGTTGACGCAGGCAATACCGACTATAACGGTCTCTGGATAAGTCAGCCTCTTGACGGCGACGGAAGATTTTACGAAGTTAGAGTCTTTAACGGTGCGCGCTCGTCGCGAGACGTTCAGATCGTCGCGGCCGACGTGTTTCTGGAGTTTAATTTAACAAGGCTGGCGCCGGCTCCACAACTCATAGTATCAAAAGTCACATATTCCCCGCTGAAACCGGTTCCTGGTGACAGATTCAATGCTACACTTGAGGTAGAGAACGTTGGTTCAGAGGAAGCAGCAACGTCATTCCTGAGTGTTATAGCTCTTCCTCCAAAGGTCTCCCTGCTTCAAGCCGGAAGTACCTTCTACCTTGGCAGAATTGAGGCCGGTGGGTCACAAACCCTGACGTTGACGATGATCACGAATCATTCGATCATCAGAGATTCGTACCTGCTGCAATACAACCTTACGTATTCCAATGAAGCAAATTATGAGTATTCATCATTAGGAAGCTTCGGCTTACTTCTCTCAGGCGCTCCAGCAATCCAGATTAGCAACTTAATTGTCGACCCTCCAACATTGAACCCTGGGACGAACGGTGTTCTTACTGTTAGGTTGGTGAACACGGGCAACGATGCCGCAAAAGACATCTTGGTCCACGTGCAGCATCCCGGCATTCTCACCTCAGACATCGCTTACTCAGGCGACATAGATGTTGGAAATTCGATTTCTATTCTTTTGGGCATTTACGTGAGCCCCCGTGTCCCTGTCGGTCTCAGCCCATTGAACATAACAATAAGCTACAAGAATTCAGCAGGCAACAGTTACCTAACTTCGAATCTCTTTGTTCTTGCTGTGGTGCCTACACAGGGACTGCCGCTATATGATCTACCTTTGGTTGTACTGTCATCGTTGTTAGTGCTACTCGTCGTTCTCTCCTTGAGACGGCTCGGATTCAAGCTTTAGAATCGTGCTTGTAATTCAACGGAACGATGCCACGGCGTGGAGTTAACTCCCGCCGACTTCAAACACCTTACAGTAGGGCTTAAGAAGTTGCACATCCCTCGGGCTAAATCAACCGTTGGATTCCCACCGTCGGATTGATGCTGTTGCGATCTCAGACCAAGGTCCCAATCGCTATGCTGATGGTCGCATGCATTCTTGGCATCGTCGCACCCCCCGCCTCAGCTCAATTTACATTGGGTGACTACACTCCCACGTATCCGTTTCATTCGAATGATTTTGATCCTCACGTACCTGGTCCAACTGCATATGTGTGGCCCGGCAGCGGTCTAGCGGCGTACACAGGAGCCCCGGCTGGATTTCCTCCGGGCTACCAGACGCCCTATTCAAACAGAAACCCGCCGGGTAACTCACCTAGCATCTACCAGCTTGACAGTGGAGAGTATGAACCCTTCGGCGCTATTCTTACATCAACCCATGATCACTTGAGCACTGGTCCATTGATCTTCGCGTTAAACTTCACCAATCCCTGCGCTTTTGGATGGAACGATATTGACAATCACTGCGGGCATGGATTAGCTTACATGGCGAATTATACGGGAGTCACGATTTACGTGCCTCCCGAGTTTGATCTAACAGTCGCGATGAGTAATCCCGATATGGTGCAATCAACATTCGGTGCAACCGCCAACGGAATTACCGTCACTCAGTCAGGTTCCTACGACCCGTTCGGGCCTATAGAGCAGTTCCCAGCTAACTCGCTTATGGCGGGAGTTGCGCGAGGATGGTGGATCATTCACGTAAGAGGTGATGTGCATTGGTGGCCTCAACATGATTACAGGGAGTGGTACTATATTCGAATCAACTCGGTCGGGGCTCCGATGATTGCGGGGAAATATTTCTTTAAGATCTTTCTGTGGGATGAATTCTTCAACCAAGTGTGGCCGGGTATGCCGCGCAGCTTGCCGGTTAACGGTTACGAATGTGACCCAAGTCCGGTTAATTGTCTTCAGGGTCAGGGCTATTTTCTGTCCGTTCCAACCTCGGGCCCAACCAACGCAACGGTTCCCACGGAGAATTGGCCGGTGTTACTAGTGAAGGGCGAGATCGATCCTGGAATAATCACGGGAACGATTAGGTATGGATCCTACAACGATTCCTTGTATGGTCGAGCCATGTCATTGCCGGTTAAGGTTCGGGCGGTAGGGACCGCAATCGATCCATATAGTGCTGGGCATCCCACAACTGGAAGACAACTCGAAGCGTGGGGGTTCTCTAACGCATCAGCTCAAGGCCATTACGAGATCGAAGGACTTGCCGCCGGGTTCTATCAAGTCTACGCCTCCGCAGCGGGCTACCCTGAGCAACTAATTGGCCATGCAACAATTCTACCGGGCGAAGCACTGCAAGTTGATGGCTACCTGAACCCCGGTCCGGTTGTGAATGGGCAGATCTTCAGCAAACATATGTTCGGCGGTCAGTCGTGGCCCGCCGCACCTCGACCAATCTATGTGGAGATCTATGACAGCTACCAATATGTGGATCAGAACGTAGTCTCATACTCGCCACTAAACCTAACCGATCCACCATATACTTCCTACGATTGGGAAATCGTTTCGGGAGGCGGCTTGCCCACTCCCAGACCCGTATCATTTCCATGGGATACACGTGACTCATCTGCACCGTTCTCTTACTACTCCCAGTTTTTCCCTTCACCCCCATCCAGCGCAGAATTCAAGTCGCATCCTGCGATCCTCTGTGGTGGCTTTGTCGACAAATGCGCCAAACAAAACGGAGTTGGACCCGCAGAATATTGGTGGGTAGACGGCGGCGGTATCTTTACGAATGGGGGTGGTCCGGAGAGTTTCATTTTCCACTTCGGGGTAACAGGTATTTTCGGTGCTCCCTCCGAAATGGATGGGCATGTTCCGCAACCATTCGCGACGTGGGTGAACGGACTTCAACCGGGTCAATATTGGCTTAGAGCCTGGGTGAATGGCTACGTTCAAACCTTACAGGACGGAGTTACGTTTGAGGATTACTCTTTTCAAGTGCCCAACAACTTTTGGGGGGGAGACATTTTTGTACCAATGGATCTTACACCCGGGGTTGTAATCAAAGAAACAGTGCATTTTCACGACCGCCCGGGAACGCTGCAAGAATGCCCTATCAACGGGTGCAAGGGGAACCACGCGGAAGATTTGTCTAGAGGCAAGAGGTTCCTCATCGCAGAAGTCCGCGACAGTTTAGGGGACCTTCTCGGAATCAACTTTACTTCGGTGGCTGGAAACAGGAGCAATGCGAGCATTGAGATCAACGGATTCGGCATGATTGGCCCCGACGATTTTGGTGTCAAGTACTCATATCTTGTCTATTCTTCTTTGCATGCTGTCTACTACCCTTATCGTGACTATGGCCTTGCGTCGGAAAATTATACGGTGTACCTCTACATGCGCGGATACATTCAGCGGGAGCCTCAGAATGTAACCGTCGGAATGGGCGGCACAGTATTCCTAAGCGATCACCTCTACCGAGGCGGACGGCTTAACATTACCGCATACAGTCTCGACTGGGAGGTGCCGAGCGTTTCGCGCGTGTGGGAATTTCCCGGCGCTCGAATACGTTTCTATGTGTTCAACAGTCTTAACGTAGGGTTTGGAGTTATTTCGGGCGAAAGAAATTACACAGGGGGCACAGCGTTGTCCGCCCTCAGGCAGCCGGCTTGTGTAGGGGGAATTTGTTCAAATTCCGTGAGTCCTGGTGATTCGGTGGGCACAACACTGAGAATCGATGAGTGGGATGGATTAGATTCTGCCGACACTTACGGACCTGATCTGGTCACTGCAGCTATCTCCACAATAGGGGGCAATCTACTCCCTTACTGGGATGATGGCGGCTTCCTCTTTGCACCATCCACTTACAGGTTCGATAGCGATAGAGGCTTTAGTGCGCTCGACGCGCTTCCCGCTGACACTTATTCATTGTTCGCCTTTACCTATGGATACGTTCAACACCAGGTGTCCACAGCATACGTGCCCTTAGGAGGCTTCGCCGATCTTAGGCTCAATCTTCTCGAAGGCGTAAACATTACTTTGAACGTTCTGTTCGAAAAAGAGGGAGTCATCACTCCTACAACATCTAACATGACAATGCGAGTTCGAGTGTTTGACGACGAAGGAAATCTTGTAGCTACCACTTCATCGAAGAGCCCTGACAACGCCTGCGATAATGTGGCTACTTTTGCATGCAAGGGCGGATTGGGATTTGGATTAGGAAGGTTTACAGGGAGCACACGTGACCCGCTTCGAAGTACAGGCGAAACTTACTACGTCGATCCGTTCGCGCACTCTCCCTCCAAATCGAACGGATTAACAAGCATCGACGGAGGTCCCGCAACGGCTGACACGTTCCTCTGGCATGGCACTTGGCCAATCGGGGTGGGTGATAGTTTGATAACCGGGTGGCAAGCCTTTGACAGCAACCCTAATTTTGACGGCGTGAGCGCTTTTGGAACAATTCAACTCAACCGGGGGTCGGGTTTGTTTAGGTGGATAACGTGGATTCCATACGACACGGATCAAGTACGGATAACCCTAAGCGGAATCTACGACCCATTCGGCGATCCGCTTGATGCCTTCAACGCAGCCGTCAAGCATACCAGAAGTTGGGACGCCCTAACTCAGACGGGTGAAAGGGTTGACTCGATGTTCTACGGGATTGATGGGTTCTCGCAAAACGGGGGGTACACGGGAGCTTGGACCGTCGAGGTTGACACTTGGAACGAATATCCAACGCCGACGTTCCCTAAGAATCAGGCCCCACCTGAATCGAACTGGTACCCGCCAGTGGAAGGTCTTCTTGAAGGTGACAGCTATAACACCGTGCCAGGTAGCGTGGCAGGGCTCTTCGGCTTCACGGGGAAAGGTCTCTATTTAGGTGGCGCTCCATCAAGTAACGGCTTAGGACCCTATTCGCAGAAATCTACTTGGACTATTCTGCCTGCTCCGCTGGGATCGGAGGTTTCTGCTGTGTTCGCGCTCGACAAACGTGGCTACATCAGCGGAAACATCTATGGGTTCACACCGCATGATGAGCTTCGAACTGAATCGTGGGTGACAGTAGAAGCCATTCCGAATAACGGATCTCTTGCTTTCACGCAATGGTCTTGGGACGGGCATTTTGAAATGTACCTTGACCCGGGTCAATACACTCTAAGGGCCATTACATGGACAACGGCCAACCAAGGCTACGGTACCGTTATGTTCTCTGTCTTTGTCTCCGGCGGCGAGACAAGTAACACAATCGTACTTTACCTGCAAGAAAGCAACATGCCTTTGCCTGAACTGGGAAACAACTTGAGTATGGTAATCTTGCTTCCCCTCGCCGAATCCTTGTCGCTGAGTAGAGCTCACAGGCGACGCCGAAAGCGGGCTCGATAGAAGGGTTCGCTGACTGTGCGACGGGAATGGAGAAACCAGACCACGTGTGCCCTACGCAACTTCACTGCGTCCGGATATATACTCTCAAGAGAAACAAGTAAGTTCAATACTGGTCTCAGAAAGGTTATGAATCTGAGCAAGGGAGAAACTCCATGTTTCTGGCCAAGCGGCCGGACCCCAGACCTCCATGGAGGAATGTCAGCAAAACCCGACGCAACGAAGTGAGCGTCGTCTAAGAATCTTCGAACAACCGGCGACGTGGCTTCTTTGCGAGAGAGAAATGTTACGTGATAATCTTTCGGAAATCGCTTCCGTAATCCCCACATTATACGCCTACAACTAAGTGTTTCATAGACTTCACCCAAACCAGTTATATCTCGGCAATACTCCCTGCTCAACTCGAAGTATCGCACTATTGTCCCCTCAGAAATTAAGCCTAGGTAACCACCGACTAATATAATACCATAATGGGGACAGAGTGCGCATAATGCCTCATATGCTGCGGATCAATCGTGTCACTCATTAACAGCCCGCTACTCTCGTTCGAACTTGAGAAGGACATAAGAGCTGGCGTCGCCGCGCATAATGAAGAACAGAATATCGGTCAACTCTTAGATGTCTTGACCTCCATTCAACTCTTCAGACACATAACGGTTGTAAGTAGCGGAAGCACCGATACAACTAACGCGATCGTTCAAGAGCGGTCACGCAATGATCCCCGGATCAAGCTCATTGAAGAGACTACCCGATCAGGAAAGTCTAACGCAGTTAACCGTCTCATACGCGAAAGCCCATGTGATATTCTAGTTTTCATGTCAGGTGACACCATTCCTACCAAAGAGTCTGTGGATTGCCTTCTCAAATGGTTTGACGATCCCAACGTCGGCGCGGTAAGCGCTAAACCAGTACCCGTTAATCCGAAGAAAGGCTTCGGCTATGTGGCCCACATAATGTGGTCAGCACATTGGAATTACATGTGGAATCTCACCCTCTCGAAGAAATTGGTTCATGTCTCTGGAGAGATGTGTGCCTTCTCGACTCAAGCATTAAGTCACATTCCACACGACATCATAAACGAAGACTCGTACTTGGCAATAGCTTCGAAAACTAAGGGACTCAAGATTCTCATCGATCCAAACGCGATAGTATACATGAGAGCCCCAACGAACATCGTGGAGCTTATCAATCAGAGGAGAAGAGTTATCGCCGGCCACAAACAGATTTTGAAGAGAACGAGCCATTTTCCAACAGTTCTTGTGACCTCATGGTGGAAGAATCTCCCGGAGTTTGCTCGGACCGCCGCTGCAGTGTTTAGAGAATTCCGACTAAGATTGTTTCTGTGGGGAGTGGTTCTTCTTCAAAGTGAGACTGTTGCATTTGCGTTGACAGTGGGTCACCTTGGGAGAACGATGCGGTCACCATGGGAGCCATTGACAAGCACGAAGCGCGTCTCGTGAGATAGGTTCCAACCCGAGACACTTGAGCGAACTGAGCGTGTGTAGCCTGGGTTTCGCAACCTACTTCAAAACGTTGCTTTCTGGGACCGGCTGAGGGTGTTGGTTAGGCCAAGTCTCTGCACCTTTTCTAGGATCAGATCGACGCTTTGTTCGATGTTTAGCGCCTCAGTGTCGACGATCAGATTCGGGCGGAGTGGTTCTTCGTAGAGATCTTGTGGTCCTGTCAGGTTTCCTATCTCGCCCGATGAGGCTTTCTTGTATAGCCCCTTCGGGTCACGCTTCGCACAGGTCTCAACTGAGCACTTCACGTAGACCTCGACGAAATTCGTTGTCTCCACTCGGGCGTATTCGCGGATGTTTCGATATGGAGAGATGAGCGCCGCTATAACAGCCACACCATTTCTTGATAGGAGTTTCGCGACGTAGGTCACTCGTTTCAGATGTGTTTCTCGGTCTTCTCGGCTGAAGCCTAATCCTTTGCTGAGGTTCTGCCTGATCTCATCGCCGTCAAGGACCTCTACACGCCAGCCAACGTTCTTTAGTTCCGATTCAAGCCGTTTGGCGATCGTTGTCTTCCCGGAGCCCGGCAGCCCCGTCAGCCAGACAACGAAACCCTCTCTCAAGTTTAACTCAACCAGCTAACCGGTTTTCCCTCCATTGTTGAGGGGACTGACACGCCCAGTCTTGAGAGAAGTGTCGGCATTACGTCAAGGATATCTATGTCAGGGACTTTGCCTCGTCTTCGCAACTCCTTATCACGCATTATAAAGATCCCGTACTGAGCGTGCACCGCGTCGTCGGGACCTGTGTCGTTTTCTGCTAGGTAGAGACCTCCGTGGCCGATCGTCCCTGCTGATCGCCAGTAAAGGTCGTCAAAATACACAATCAAATCAGGTTTGTCACCGACGCTGACGGGGTACAGCTCTTCCGGCCGGTATACCTTGGTCTCCATTAGACGACCCGTTGGATCGCGAATTTCTTTCAGTCTTCGAGTGAGCTCCCCCTGCTCACGTTTAAGATCGACAGGATCGATGACTCCGTTGGTTTCGCGTCCTTTCACGTTGAAGAAGACCCTAGCATAGTAGCCGCCCCACGCCCAAGCCTTCGTTCGAGTCCAGTCGACCATTGCTTTATCGATCTCAACTACCCCGCGGGGTTCCTCCTTCAGCACTAGGTAGCCTTCTTGAATCAGCCATTCATTCACGCAGAACGCGCCTCGCATGCCCTTAGCGCCATGATCTGAAACCACTACCACAACGGTTTCTTCGGGGACGAAAGCGATTAACCGCCCGATGTGCTCATCCAGCCGCAGGTAATAATCGAGCGCAACAGCCTCGAATTGATTCCCCTTTTCGTATTTTGGATGTGTCTTGTCGAAATATTTCCAGAAGGCATGGTGCATTCGGTCGAGTCCAATCTCCACAAACATGAAGAAGTCCCATTCGCGAGTTGTGAGGAGATGCTCGATCACTTGAAAATGCTTCTCTGTCATATCGATGAGATTCTTGTGTAACTCTTCACGGTTATCGATTCTGAATTCAACGTCAAACGGATACGGCCCGACTAGCCCTTCAACCTCCTTTTTCAATTCAGGTGGGTACGTGTACTCGCGATCACTACCAGGTGTCATGAAGCAGGAAATCATGTTGCCTTTCACCGGGCTGGGAGGATAGCTGGGCGGTACGCCTACCAAGCAAACCTGGTTTCCTGCCCTTGCCAATATGTCCCAGACCTTCTCCTCCCTGACGGACTGAGAGTTTGCGATCCAACCTCCCGTGTAAGCGTAGCCCTTTCTATGCCTGAATCCGTACAGGCCCAACTTTCCGGGGCTTTTGCTCGTAGCCATCACCATCCATGCGGGTACTGTTATCGGAGGATGACAGCTACGCATTCGTGCGTACACACCATTCTCCATCAGGGCACTGATGTTCGGAAGTTTGTCTCGGAACTTCTCGAAAACGAGTTCGGGCGGAGCCGAGTCCAGTCCTATTACTAGCAGTTTTCTCAATGACTACACCAAGACAGGTCTGGGGTAGGAATTGGTTCGAGGTGGAGCACTTCGAACAGCTTCTGGCAAGATGCCTTCAAAGTTCACGGAACAAGCTTCTTTGAATGTAAACCTTATTGTAGCGCGTTCCAGTAGCGTTCACAAATTGTGTCCGTGACCTAACGAAGCGGTTCAGAGACATACTGAGGGGGGAGCCATATGCGCATCAAAATAATCGTGACGTCAAGCTCAACTTCTGTTTTGAAAAATTACACCTAAATACTTTCAGTCAAAGGTTGTAAGAGAATTTGAGCTATTTGAATCAGGTTCAGAACGCAGATCGAGACCGCTTTCGAAAATACCTTTTTGGCGCGTTCTAGATGGGCTGAACACCACTATCGGGGGGCAAGCTATGTAACCGATGGTGGACCAAACTTTCACGAAGCGTTCAAAGACGAGTTTTGGACTCAGAGACTCGACCTAAACATATGCACGACATCAGAATGAGCGAGGAAGTTCACAACAACAAAATGGAACGCATGAATGGCGAAATTCGCGCGCGTAATGAGAACTCTAGAAGTCGGACAGCCCAATCTTGGCGGGCGTACAGATAATTCAGAACCATATTCGACCTCACATGGCATTAGACGGAAAGACACCAGCAGAAATCGCGGGAATCAAGGTCGAGGAAGAAATAGTGGCTTACATTGGTTCAAAGCGCAAGCCGAAAATACTGAATTAACCAATGAAGCCTTGCATGGCAAGGTAGCATTGGCACAGCATAGCTTAGCAACCGACCACATGCGTAAGTGGCTATCTCGGCTTCGTCGCAAGGCAAAATACTATTCCCAAGCCCTCACTACAAGTCCAACTTACGCGCAAGACTTGTGGGTGACGAAAGCCAATCCACAAACATTAGAATTCATCAAAACAACGAAAAGCCACATAATCGCAGAAGTCGGTGTCTATAGGGGTCATACCTCACAAAAGTTAGCAGAATACCTTAGTGGTAAAGGCGAGTTACACTTGTTCGATTTTGAGGACTATGTTCTAGATGTAAAGAGACGACTCAACCGAGCGGGCTACTTCAACATCATACCACACGCTAACTCTCGGAAACTTATGGATTCTTACAACTGGAGCCTCATGAAACTACTCGAAGAACATCGTGAGGGGATGTTCGATTATGTCTTTCTTGACGGAGCCCACACTTGGTCGCTTGATGCTCTAGCCTTTTTCCTAATTGACAAGCTTCTGAAGAAGGGAGGCTACATTGACTTTGACGATTACGATTGGAGTCTCGCAACTTCACCCTCAATGAACCCTTCAACATTTCCACCAACGAAGAAATGGTTTACTCCAGAACAAATCGAAGCACGGCAAGTAAAGTTAATCATTGAACTACTCGTAAGACGCGACCCACGCTACACTGAAGTTGTAAAGAACAAAATATTCAGAAAAACGAATGATTAACCAGAGCTTTCTGATCCAATTTACCTAGCACTCTTTTCGCGTCGCTTAGGAACCGCCTAAGCGCCAATCCGAGAATCACACAGGAGACCTGCTTTCTTCAGTTAAACTGTAAACGGGGTGAAAAATACCTGCCTCAAATTCCTTGTGAATTTCATCTCTTGTAATCGGTGGTCTGTATCGCACCATCGGAAAATCAAGCTTTGCACATTTAAAACCGAGAGCTGTTAATACAGTGGGTAATCTCATCTCGCTTTGGCAATAGGGCAAATCTTCCAAGCTAACCAAGGCCTCTAGCGCGTTCTTGGAGATCAAGCTCCCCGCTAAGAGCGATCTATAAAGAACTGGTTCTAGTCCTCGGGTTATGAGCCATCTCAGGGTGAGTCTCCGAGCTCCCGGCGGATTCTTAAACCAAAACCAATCTGACGTAGCCTTCTCATAGTCAACGAACCCTGCGTCAAACTGAGCATATCTACCATACGTCGATTGGATTGTCTTCGTCATATACTCATCGTACTCACAATAGACTAAGTGATCAAAAGGTAAGGTTCTCCCGACGCTATCGTACCATTCCAAAATTGCCAGATCCGCATTGAGGCCGTACTGCATAGGTGTGAAGTCGCAATAGAGTCGTAAACCGCTCTTTCCGAGGGTCGAGTCGAGGTTTGCAATTATTGAACGGCCGATGAACTTCCCCAATTTCTCGTTTATTGCTTTAGACAGCCTGAATATTTGAGGCGAGGCCAATGCCAGCTTGTTTACGTTGGTCCGATATTTCCAGCCGCGAAAACTGTGCACCAATGGTATGTACAGAAATTGCTGAACGCCGTAGCAGGGAATGAAGATAACATCGGGGTTCATTGAAATCAAGCGTTTCAAGCGATTCAGCGAAAGGGCATCAGCGCGATGGAACCTGTACAAGACGGCGAAATCAGTCATTCTCATCCGTCCGCCCGCGCGGACAGCACGCATGAACGTCTTCGAGGGAATGGGACACTCGTCCCAATATCGATTGCTAATGCCTTGGTAACCAAGAGCTGACTGGGCTTCATTTGCTGTAAAGTCACTCCGTCGCAGAGTTTAGCGTTTAGAGAGGTTTAGGTTTTAGAGTTGTCCGCCAGCGCGAACAGGGCCCAACCCTATTGCGAGAAAGCGAACGCCTGTTTGCGTGAAGCGCTCCGGATCATAGATTCGTCTACCATCGATGACAATGGGATGTCTCATTTGTTTAATGAATATGTGCGGCAAGATACTTTTGAATTCATTCCATTCGGTCACTATGATCGCACAATCGGCACCGCGAATGCAATCGATGGCATCTGAGGCATATTCTATTCTATTCTTGAAGAGAGTTCGTGTGCTCTCCATAGCGGCAGGATCGTAGGCAACGATTCTGGCTCTCTGTTTCAGTAGAGCTCTCACGACCTGGATTGAGATCGCACTTCTCACATCGTCTGTGTTAGGCTTGAACGCTAGCCCCAATACCGCGACCCTCTTGCCTCGCAACGACACCAGAGCTGACTTGGCGAATTGAACCGCTCTTCGAAACTGCATATGATTGGTCTTTGCGGTGGCTTCTATCAATTCTGCCTTGTATCCTAACGTGCTGCTGAAACGTTGCAATGCACTCACGTCCTTGGGCAGACACGATCCGCTCCAACCCAGACCAGCCTTGAGGTATTGAGATCCGATTCGCGGATCCATTCCAATTCCACTCGCTACGACGCTCACATCCGCTCCAGGAATTCGCTCTGCGATGTTTGCGATGCAATTGACGAAGCTCACCTTCGTGGCGAGGAAGGCATTGCTGGCATACTTGATTAGTTCCGCGTTTTCGTGCGTGGTCGCCAGGATTGGAGGGGAGTTATTGCGGTAAAACCGCTTGTAGAATGTCCCCAACCTCTTTGCGTCTTCCGCAAATTCGCTGCCTATTATGATTCTGTCTGGGTGTAAGATGTCGTTGATCGCGTTCCCCTCTCTTAGAAACTCAGGGTTTGAGCAGAGGCCGAATTGTCTCCCAGCCTCTTTGGCAGACTCTTTTTCGAGTATAGGTTTGACGACATTACGTGTGGTTCCTGGCGTTACGGTGCTCCTAACGACCACTAATTGGTACGCGTTGGCCGTCCTGAGTGAGCGCCCAATGGTCTTGGCAGCCTGTTTTAGGTAAGTCAAGTTTATGCTGCCATCTTTCTGCGCGGGACTTCCGACCGTGATCATGGCCAAATCAGATCCGGGGCTCAAGGAATCGTCCTGTATCACTGTCAGGAAGCCTTTCCTGATGGCTCGCGTCAAGTATCTCTTCAGATTTGGTTCGAAGAAGAGGGGTTCACCGTTTCGTGCGCTTCTCGTCCTGCGAAGATCTGTGTCTATTCCGAATACCGTATGGCCTCGCGTCGCAAAGCAAGCAGCCGTAACCAGACCAAGGCGGCCGAGTCCAAATACTGATATCTTCATGATTATCCGCGGGCCCGCGTTACCGCATGACTGTATGTTTGATTCAGCGCGTCCCAATAGGTTTCGGGTGTCCCTATATCGAGTCTGATTTCATCAGCAGTCAACTTCACCGCCAGTACTTTAAGACCCCTCTCGATGAGTTTCTGGATCGCGTCCGTGAGTTGGATTTCACCTCCCTTCCCAGGCTTCGTGGCCCGGAGCGCATCGAATATATTCCGCTTGAAGACGTAGATGGGCATGATCGCAAGTTTGCTCCGAGGCGCGTCAGGTTTTTCCACAACGGCTCTCACGGTCAGGGTCTGCTGCTCTGCTTCGGAAGCATCAGCGACTCCGTACATCCGGATCGTTGGACCTTGAATCTCTTTTAAGGAGAGTGTGGCGTCTGAGCCATATTTCTCGTGGACCTGAACGAGCCTCGAATGAAAACTACCGCTTGATAGTATGCAAGTATCACCTGCATGCACCATAAATGCGTCCTCCTTCATCAAGGGCTCTGCACGGAGTACAGCATCGCCGAAACCATTAGGGTCTGGCTGATTCACCCATACGATATTCGTAGACTCTACCTTGTTGTAGAAGCTTTCGAGGGTTTTGAGATTCCTGTTCTTGCCGTGAACTTGAAGTCGCTCGATTAGGTTTCGATTGGGTGTGAAGTGATCTTCGATGGCTCGCTTCTCTCGGCCGACGACGAAATAGAAGTTGCGAAAGTCGAGATCGAAGAGCTGCTCGAATACTTGCTGTATCATGGGCTTGAGGCATAAAACTCCGTTCTCGCCCGCGCCAAATACAGGAAGCATCTCCTTAGGCTGCTCCTTGGTGGCCGAGAGAAGTCTCGTGCCAAGACCAGCCGCGGGGATAACTACGTTTTTGATCACTTACAAGACCCCTTACCACCTTGAATAGAATACGTCAAGCTATCGGCTTTGTGGTAATCCGGCACAAAGAATTCAAGATGCCCTTGAGGAAGCAACCAGCACCAGGATGATTAACAGGTTTAGGAGGAAATTTGCACGCCGCCTTCGACCGCTTCGCTATTTGAGTTGATCACGAAATCAAGGAGTAATCTTGAAGACCCCGAAGAAAGCTTCCCAATCTCCGACGTTAGTACGGCTAAAGGATCTATCACGTCCTAAAGAATATCATTGTTCAATCAACGTATCCGAGTGCCCTAAGTCGTTCCTTCACTGAGTCCCCCGGTTTGAGTAAGAGGGATTCGCGGAGAATGAAGATGACGTATTCGGTGACACTCCTAAATCCGGTTCCATCTATTGCACGCTGCGCTTTCTCGTACAGCGGTTTAGGAATGCTCAACGTCACATACTCTTCCCTCGAACGCGGAACCTTGCCCTTCGCCGAGCCTTTTCCCAACGGACGCACACATAGAATCGATTACGGGTAGCTTATTTATAATTGCGACGACGAAAAGAGCAAACAATAGGGGTCATCGCCGCTCCCTGTGATGCTTTTTCTCTTCGCCGCTCGGACGATTTTTCCTAACAATATACATTATGATCCAGCCTTCAGAACGTCGTCTAACGAGCATAGCCGTTAGAAAGGTCGCGTAGGTTTTAAGCCGCTCCCATAGGACGCTGTCCGTTCGGCTGCTCTCGGCGCATCAGTTGATTACACGTCACTCCACAAAAGGGTTCTTCCATTTTCTTAGTACTTCGGCGACTTCCGGTCTGATTAGTTCCTTGGGTGGAGCTTCACCACTACTTAGCTTCTTACGTAGCCTCGTGCCGCTGAAGTCTGTGCGATAGGACTGGTCGTGTGGACAAATTTTCTCGTTTACAACGGTACCACATTTCTTGCAGTAGAAGAAAGATTTGAAGAAGAGGGGGGTGATTCCTAGGTCTGGAAACTCGCTGAATATTTCCTGGGCGGCGTATGGGGGGTAGAATTGTCCGACGCCGGCGTGATCTCTTCCGACCACAAAGTGGGTGCATCCAAAGTTCTTACGGATGATTGCGTGAAAGATTGCTTCACGTGGACCTGCGTAGCGCATCTCGGTGCGGAGAATGGCCATCACGGCCATGTCTCTTAGGTAGTAGTATCGTATCAGCGCATCGTAGGCTTCGAGGATAACCTCGTCCTTGAAATCCCCAGTCTTCTTCTTCCCAATCACTGGGTTGATGAACAATCCGTCTACGAAAGTTAGTGCTGTTTTCTGCACATACTCATGCCCCAAGTGGGGGATGTTGCGGGTTTGGAATCCAACAACTGTCCGCCAACCCTTTTCCTTGAAAAGAAACCGAGTCTCCACCGGAGTAAGTCGATACCTTTGAAACTCGTCAAAAGAGCGCTGAATTAATGTAATCTTGCCCCCTACCAAAAGATCTTTCATCGCAAAGGTCTTCGCGACTCCCGGGTGCGTAGGGTCTGCCGTTCCGTAAACGTTCAGCGCAAAATCCCGTTTGTCAAATCTGTAAACCTCTTCTACGTTAACCAACGCAACAGGCGTTTTGAGTGGGGCGGTAAGGAGGATCGTATCTCCACCTTGCACGCCGCTGAACTCTTGGGGAGACACGTCGAGGACGATAGGTATGGTCCATGGAAGATCGTTACTGAGTCGTCTCCGATGTACAACTCTGTCGTAGTCTTCTTGACAAAGAAAACCCTCGAGAGGGCTGAAGACACCGTAGGCAAAGTTCTCAATATCCTTGCTTAGGTCTTCGGTTACGCCGAATTGTGGATACTCGGCGGCCTCAAGAATCGTTTCGTCTCTGTGGCGGTCGGACATGGTCCTGTCGACAAGTTTTCCGCCATGTGGGGACAGCAATGTCTCAACCTCTCCTATCGCAGTCTTCGAATCATGTTTTGGTCCCAGATTAGTCTTTTAGATCCAGAAGACCGATGATGCCGTGCACTGAAAACCTAGCCAAATACTCCCTCGAGGTAAGCCCGTGTCCTCGGATCTGTTGGTTCAGCGAAAAATTTCTGGGGAGGCCCTTGTTCAACTAGTTCACCTAGGTAAAGAAAGATCACGTGGTTTGCTAGGCGTTGGGCTTGGCTTAGAACATGTGTAACGAAAACTATCGTATATTCCTTCTTGAGAGTCTGAAGTAGAAGCTCGACACTTCGAGCGGATA